>ERZ808240.844-NODE-844-length-39432-cov-5.237601_pt1 | contig 39432 bp, 33 predicted proteins | sample MGYA00521084_ERZ808240 | MGnify/ENA primary metagenome ERZ808240 (study PRJEB31516, sample SAMN03275571) | gut metagenome | biome: mammalia-associated habitat; material: feces | host: Papio cynocephalus | place: Kenya | collected 2012-08-06 ... | reverse complement strand
GCAGGTACTGGCTGCCGAGGTTCGACGTGAGGATGATGATCGTGTTCTTGAAGTCTACGGTGCGGCCCTGCGAATCCGTGATGCGGCCGTCGTCGAGAATTTGCAGCAGGATGTTGAACACATCCGGGTGCGCCTTTTCGATCTCGTCGAACAGCACGACGCTGTAAGGTTTACGCCGCACGGCCTCGGTGAGCTGGCCGCCCTCGTCGTAGCCGACGTATCCCGGAGGCGCGCCGATCAGACGCGAGACGGAGAACTTCTCCATATACTCGGTCATATCGATGCGCACGATGTTGTGCTCGTCGTCAAAGAGGCATTCGGCAAGGGACTTCGCAAGCTCGGTCTTGCCGACACCCGTGGGGCCGAGGAACAGGAAGCTGCCGATCGGGCGGTTCGGGTCGGCGATGCCGGCGCGGGAGCGGAGAATGGCCTCCGTGACCTTCTGCACGGCTTCGTCCTGCCCGACGACGCGGCGGTGGAGATAATCGTCCAGATGCAGGAGCTTCTCGCGCTCGCCCTCGACGAGACGCGCCACGGGGATACCCGTCCAGCGCGCAACAATGGCGGCGATCTCCTCCTCGGTGACGGTATCATGCACCATGGAGTTCTGCTTCTTCTCCTCCGAGGCTTTTACGGCCTCGGCGAGCTTCTTCTCCAGTGCCGGCAGTTCGGAGTATTTGAGCCGGGCTGCGGTCTCATATTCGTAGCGCAGCTGCGCGTTTTCGATGTCCGCGTGGAGCTTTTCGATCTCGCCCTTGAGCTTTTTGACCTCGTCCACGCTGTTCTTTTCGCTTTCCCAGCGCGCCTTCATCTCGTTGAACTTGTCCTTGAGATTGGCGAGTTCCTCGCGCAGCTTGGCAAGGCGGTCCTGGCTGAGCTGGTCGTCCTCCTTCTTGAGCGCCATTTCCTCGATCTCGAGCTGCATGATCTTGCGGCGGATACCGTCCAGTTCTTCGGGCATGGAGTCGATCTCCGTGCGGATCTGGGCGCACGCCTCATCCACAAGGTCGATGGCCTTATCGGGGAGAAAACGGTCGGTGATATAGCGGTTGGAGAGCGTCGCGGCGGCGACAAGCGCATTATCGTGGATGCGCACGCCGTGGTAGACCTCGTAGCGCTCCTTCAGACCGCGGAGGATGGAGATCGTGTCCTCGACCGTCGGCTCGTCCACCTGCACGGGCTGGAAGCGGCGCTCGAGCGCAGCGTCCTTTTCGATATACTTGCGGTACTCATCGAGCGTCGTGGCGCCGATGCAGTGCAGCTCGCCGCGGGCGAGCATCGGCTTCAGAAGGTTTCCGGCGTCCATGCTGCCTTCGGTCTTGCCCGCGCCGACGATGGTGTGCAGCTCATCGATGAAGAGGATGATGCCGCCCTCGCTCTTGCGGACTTCTTCCAGCACGGCTTTGAGCCGTTCTTCAAATTCGCCGCGGTACTTGGCGCCCGCGATCAGCGCGCCCATGTCGAGCGAGAAGATCGTCTTGTCCTTGAGTCCTTCGGGCACGTCGCCGCGCACGATGCGCTGCGCCAGCCCCTCGGCGATGGCAGTTTTGCCGACGCCCGGCTCGCCGATGAGCACCGGGTTGTTCTTCGTTTTACGCGAGAGGATGCGGATAACGTTCCGGATCTCGTTATCGCGGCCGATCACTGGGTCAAGCTCGTTTTCGCGGGCGCGCTTGACGAGGTCGGTGCCGTACTTGGCGAGAGCGTCGTAGGTGCTCTCCGGGTTATCGCCGGTCACGGGGCCGGTCTTGACCTTGGAAAGTGCCTCGGTGAAGGCCGCCTTCGTGATGCCGTGGTCGGAGAAAATACGCTTGATCGCCGGGGTAGCGGCGGCGAAGATGCCGATCATCAGATGTTCGACGGAGATGTACTCGTCGCCCATCGATTTGGCGGCTTTCTCGGCGGCATTGATGGCGCGGTCACACTCCGGGGAGAGATACACCTCGCTCACGTTGCCGACCTTCGGCAGTGCGGCAATGGCGGTGTCAAGCTCGGAGAGGACGGCGTTGCAGTCCACCTTCATTTTGCCGAGCAGGGACGGGATCAGCCCGCCATCCTGATCGACGAGAGCATAGAGCAAATGCTCGGGGGTGATATAGTTGTTGCGGTTTTCCTCCGCCATGGATTTGGCGGTACGGACCGCGTCCAGACTTTTCTGGGTGAATTTTTCAGCGTTCATGAAAATCCCTCCTTAATTCAATAAGAAAGAAATGGTATATAAGATCAGATGAGCACAGCGGCTCGGCGCATCTGCGCGAACCACTCGCGCTCGATGGCGCGCGCATCCAGCTCGCCGCTCACATAGCCCTTCATCAGCCGGTCAAAAAGCTGGATGTATTCGCTGATGGCCTGCGCCAGTTCGTCGGCGGTGCAGTTCTTGGACGGCGGCGCGATGGAGCGGACGAATTTGCCGTCGTACAGCGCGTACTGCCGCTCCGTTCCCGCGGGCAGGTGCGCATCTTCAATACGCTTCCAAAGCCGGAAAAACTCCGTCATCGCGCGGATGAGCGCTTCGGACTGCGTGCGGAAGAGCACCGTCAGCTCGCCGATGGAGTTTTCGTCGCCGCCGTGCAGCTCCAGCTCATACTTGACCGTCGGGCGGTATTTATACTGCAAGGAGCTCTTGAGCGACATCGTGCTGCTGTTCGGCGAAAAGAACGGGACAAGCTCGCGCGAGGGGCTGATGAGCTGCTCGAGCGCGGAGAAAATGTCATTGATACGGCGCTCGGGCGTTGTATAGTTCACATATTCGGCGAGGATCTGATTGATGAGATTCGACCGGCTCGTCCCCAGTCGCTGCGCGAGCGCGTCCACCTCGCGGACGACCTCCTCGTTGAGCATCAAACTGTACAATGTCTTTTTCAAAAGGAATCATCTCCTTTGACCTATTTTGACCTTTTAAATATAGTATAGCACAAGAAAAACTTTTGTCAATAGTTTTATATAAATTATTTTGCAAATTATATTTTAATCCGCACAGTTTTTAGGCGTAGGAAAAGCCTCGCGGAGTTTGCGCCCGCAGGCGCAAATGGAGTCTTAATCATTTTCTCCGGCGACACGCGCGTCGGAGAAAATGCATTTCGGCTCGCAAACGTGCGAGTTGTGCGCCAACGGCGCGCAGCGAGTGCGCTGCGGCGAGCCGCAGCTTCTTCAAACGAGAGCCCAACGCAGCGGGGCTCGTTTGAGAGCTTGTCAAAAATACTTTTTTGACAAGCTCAAGCGCCCCGACCACGGTCGGGGCGCTTGCTTCATTTATAGGGGCTGTAATCCGGCAGGATAGCGGAAGCTGCGTAGGTGTCGATCATGTAGACCGAGGCGTCCCCCACCGTGGTGGCGTAGCCGGGGAGGACGTTCGCCTCGATATCGGCGCGCACGCCCTTGAGCAGTACACGCGCCATCCAGACGAGATTCCGCGCCGAGATATCGGTCGTGAGATTTTCCTTATATATCTGCCAGAGGCCGGGCAGCGCGGAGAGCGTCTGCGGCCGCAGCCACTGCTTCATAGCAGCTTTCATCACCGCGCGCTGCACCTCCGTGCGGCCGATATCGGCATTGGCGTACCCGGAGCGGAAACGCACGACCCACATGAGTTGCTCACCGTTCAAATGCTGCTCTCCGGCCTTCAGATGAATGAAGAGATTCTGCGTCGGATCTTCATAATCCATATCCATGGGTACGTCAAAGTCCAGCCCGCCAAGCAGGTTCACCGCCTCCACGAAAGCGTTGAGGTCGATAAGGGCATAGGCGTCCGGCATAAAGCCGACAACGTTCTTCACCTGCTCCATGAGCTGCTCCATACCCTTTTCCCCGCCGCCGACCGCGCCGTAGGCCGAGTTGATCTTCGGCACATAGTAGGCGGGCGCGTACGTGTCGCGCGGGATGCTCAAAAGGCGGAGGCTTCCCTCGTTCCGGTCGAGCGTCAGCAGGAGGATCGTATCGGTTCGCGTGCCGTCCTCGTCCGTGCCGCAGAGAAGGACCGTACTTCGTCCCGGAATGCGCTCGAGGTTATCCGGATTTCGTACCGGCGCTTTGCCGACGACTGCCACCGCAGCGATCGCAAGCAGGATGACCGCGACGAGAAAGCGGAGAAAACCTCCCCTGCGGCGGTGCTTTTTCCTTTTCGGCTTTTCTCTCGGCGGAGGCGGCGCGGCGGGCACATCCTCCGGGGCATAGGAGACGTCCTCTTCGTCCTCCGGCTCGTTATCCGCTTCGGTAATGTCCTCGTCGAGCTCTTCGTCGTATTCTCCGACGTCCTCGTCCGCTTCCCGCTCCTCGCGCTCTTTCTGCGAGTAGTATGCGTCGCGCTGCGCATAGTAAGCGTCCCGGCGGGCATAGTAGGCGTCGCGCTCGGCATAGTATTCCTCCCGCGCCTCCGGGGAGAGATGCCGCCCCGCGGCGGGGTATTCCTCCGGCGGGGTATTCCAGTCGGCGAAATAGTCCTCCTGCGGCGTGCCGTCCCAGTTGGTAGGCGTCCGGTTTGTATTGTCGCTTTGTTTCATGGCGTTTCTTTCCTAAAGTTTAATATCGTCATTTTTCAGACGGTTTTCGTCGTCCGGGGGTTCATTGTAGCAGGGTTTTTGCCATAGAGCAAGAAAAAACACGCGTACCGGAGATCCGATACGCGCGTTTTTACTGGATTTGGTATATCAGCCGATGCCGCCCCACGCAGCGCCGAAGATGAGCGCCAGAACGGAAAGCACGCAGTAGACGTACTTGCCGAGGGGATAGAACCAGCCGCCGATCGGCTTCTTGATGCCGTAGGACAGAGTCTCCATCGCAGTCTCCTTCTTGAGCACCCAGAAGAACATGATGCCGGCAAGGAGAGCGCCGAGCGGGCAGATGTAAATGGAGACAACGTCCATCCACTGGGAAGTCCAGGGCTGGATCATCAGGGCGATGATGGCGCCGATGACACCGATGATCGCCACGGCCGGACATGCCGCCGTAGGAGTCGTTGCCGTAGCAGGAGATCTGCTTTACCTTCAGCAGAACGCCGACGTCGGTCTTGACGGTGCCGTCCTCGTTGAAGTCGGAGAAATTCTGCCAGAACAGGCCCTTGTCGCGGAACGCGACCATGCCGCCCATGTTGGCGTGGCCGTCCTTCTTCGCGGACATGCAGAAGCCGTCGCAGTAAGAGAACATCTCGGTAGCGATCTCGGCGATGGACTTGTCGCGGTAGCCCTCTTCATTCATCTTGATGAAGTAGCAGTTCTCCGCCCAGCGAGCCACGTCGAAGATCAGGGGGATGTTGTACTTGCGGGACACGCGGTTGATCTCACGGATGTTGCCCATAGAGACCGGCTGGCCGCAGATCGGGTTATTGGTGATGCAGGTGAAGATCAAGGGAACATTTTCCGGACCGACGCCCTGGATGAGCTGTTCGAGCTTGTCGATGTCCATGTTGCCCTTGAACGGATTCTTCTCGTAGGAGCCACCTTCGGGTACTTCGTAAAGGATCTCCTTGTGGTACAGGTTTCTGGGGATGGAGCCCATCTGCTTGATGTTGCCCTCGGTGGTGTCGAAGTGGCCGTTGGAGGGGATCGTGAACACCTTGACCGGATGACGCTGGGCGAGGATCTTCTTGACGATCTCCATCAGGACGGATTCCTCGGCACGTCCCTGCTGGATGATGAAGGTGTTGGGACGCTCCATCTGCGCGGCGCCGCCGTTGAACAGTCCGCCTTCGTACTCGGGAAGGTAGACGTTCTCCATCATGGTCTCCACGTCGCGGCAGTCGGTGCGGACGTAGTCGATGATCTTCTTCCAGTTCTTCTCGCCGTCGCGCTCAAAAATGTCGCGGAAGGTGTCGAGAAGGACGTAGTAGCCGGTGTTGCGGCCGTAAGCCTCGTCGCCGAGAAACAGGGACGCCCACTGGTAGTTGGTCATCGCGGTGGTGCCGGAGTCGGAGAGCATATCGACCGTCAGCATGCCGGCGGGGAATGCAAACTCGTTGTAGTGCGTTGCCTTCAGGACGCGCTCACGCTGTTCGACCGTGACATCGGGAATGTCGCGGACGGCAAACGTGAAGTGATGGGGCGCGGGAACGTTTAGGGGATACTCTTTACTCATAATACTGACCTCCATAATGTTGGCGCTTTGCGCCTTTTGTTTTGGAGATACCCCGGTCGTCGCAGACAGCTCGCTGCCGGCGCCTGGCGGAGACAGTATCAGATCGACGAAAGAACTTAAAGGACGGCGATGCACTCGATCTCAACGAGCGCGTCCTTGGGGAGACGGGCGACTTCGACCGCGCTGCGCGCCGGGTAAGTACCGGTGAAGAACGTGGCGTAAACGCCGTTCATGGCAGCGAAGTTGTTCATGTCGCTCAGGAAAACGGTGGTCTTGATGACGTTTTCCATGGTGGCGCCGGAAGCCTCGAGGACAGCCTTGCAGTTCTCGAGAGATTTGCGGGTCTGCTCCTCGATCGTAGCGGGGAACGCGCCGGTGGTCATGTCAATGGGAAGCTGGCCGGACGTGATGATCAGGTTGCCCGCCTGGATGCCCTGCGAATAGGGACCGATCGCCGCGGGGGCCTTTTCGGTAGAGATAACGGTTTTCAAATCTGGTTTTCACCTCCTTGGTGTGAGAATAGTTTATCATCACCGCAAATCGCTGTCAATATAAATCATAATTCTTTTCAGAGTCTAAATTCATTTTTGTTTATTAGTAACAAATTTGAGCATTCAAGTCGCACATAACGAGAAAAATCCCTCTCATTGTGAGAAAATTGTCCAAAAACCGAGCTTTTTTTCTTGTCCCAGGCGTTTTGGTATGGTAGTATGAGAATCACCGTAGTCCAAGGGAGGTACAAAACCCATGACGGAACAACTGCTTTCGCAGTATACAAGGCTGGTCGAGTTTCTCGGCCGCGTTCTCGGGCCGGATTATGAGATCATTCTGCACGAGATTTCGCCGGAGCAGAGCCGCGTTGCCGCGATCGCCAACGGCGGCATCAGCGGACGGGACGTAGGCGCGCCGATCACCAATGCGGCGCTGCGCATGATCATGCAGAAGCAATACGAATCCAATAACTACATTATTAATTATACCGGCCAGCTCTCGAACGGGAAAACGCTCCGCTCAAGCACGATGTTCATCAAGGACGGCGGAAAGCTCGTAGGGCTTTTGTGCATCAACTTTGACGACAGCCGCTTCCACGAGATCAGCGACAGCATCCTCCGGCTGGTGCATCCAGACGACTTCGTCCACCATCACTACTTCCCCAACGATGCGCCCGCCAAGCAGCCCGCCGCGCCGCAGTATGCCGCGGCACAGCCGGCGGAGCATTTCCAGTCCGACATGAACGGACTGATGGAAGATCTCTTCGCAACCGTGACGAAGGACACCGGCGTGCCGCTGCGCCGTCTGACGCAGGCCGAACGCGCCGAGATCGTCGCGCGGCTCTATGAGCAGGGGATGTTCGAGCTTCGCGGCGCGGTGCAGTTCACCGTGGAAAAGCTCGGCTGCTCGCAGGCGAGCGTGTACCGTTATATAAAAAGCGCTAAAGCAGGCGAAGAATAAAAATGGCCGCCGGAGAAATCTCCGGCGGCTTTGCGCACTATGTATTTATGACGCTTTCTTCCCGGCAGCGCGGAGGATAAAGCCCAGAACGAGGCCGACAGCGGCAGGGATGAGCCAGAAGAGGCCGATGCTGAACAGCGGCAGGCTCTCCTTGCAGAAGGCGACGAGACCGTTCACATACAGGAGAGCACGCGCTCCGTCCGGCAGCGCAGCAAGCAGATCCAGCACCGCCGCGGCGAGCGTGAACACTGTGACAGAGACGAACACGCGCTTATCGTAGTCAAAGAAATGCCCGAACAGGCTCAGCAGCATGAGCGTGATGGTGAGCGGATAGAGGAACATGAGCACCGGCACGGAATAGCCGATGATCTGCGTCAGGCCGATGTTGGCGATCAGCAGCGACACGACGCTGAACACGACCGCCCACGCCTTATAGCTCATGGACTTCGGGAACAGGACGCGGAAGATCTCCGCGCAGCTCGTAACAAGGCCGATGGCGGTCTTGAGACAGGCGAGCGTCACGGTAACGGCGAGAATGATCTGTCCGGCGGTACCGAAATAGTACCCGGCAATATCCGCGAGGGCAATGCCGCCGTTCGCGCTCACGGCAAACGCGCCGCGGCTCTGCGCGCCGACGATCGTCATGGCAAAATAGATGAGCGCCATAAATACGCACGAGAACACGCCCGCGCGCACGGTGTTGCCCGCGACGGCGGCGTCGTGCTTTATGCCGAGATCGCGGATGACGCTCACGACGATCACGCCGAATGCGAGTGAGGCGAGCGCGTCCATCGTGTTATAGCCGTCCAGAAAACCGGCGAAGAAAGCGCTCGCGGCATAAGCGCCCTCCGGCGCGACCGACGAGACGGCGGCAATGGGCTTTACGAGTGCCGTAACGACGAGCACGGCGAGGAAAACGAGGAACAGCGGGTTGATGATCCGCCCGACCCACGTGAGGATCTTGCTCGGGCGCAGCGAGAAGAACAGCACCAGAGCAAAGAAGATCACGGAGAATATGGCAAGCTCCGTCACCGCGCTGCCGGTGAGCAGCGGCTCCACGCCGATGGTGAAGCTCGTCGCGGCGCAGCGCGGGATCGCAAAGAGCGGTCCGATCGTCAGATACAGCGCGCAGGTAAAAAATACGCCGTACCCCTTCCCTACCCTGCTGCTCATGGCGAGCAGATCGTCCGAGCGGCTGATGCCGAACGCCGCCACGCCAATGAGCGGCAGACCTACCGCCGTGACGATGAAACCGAGCGCCGCAACAAAAGAGTTCGCGCCTGCGAGCTGGCCCATGTGCACCGGGAAGATCAGATTCCCCGCGCCGAAAAACAACCCGAACAGCATGCTTGCCACGGCAATGAGCTGCCGGAAATTCAATCTCTCTTTCATTTCTCTTTCCTCATACGACGCAAAACTATTTTGCAATTTAAAATGTAGAATTGATTGTACCTCTTTTCCAGCTTTTACGCAAGTCTTTTTGTGCAAAACATTTGTACTTTTCCGGTGTACTTTTGCCGTCTTTTTCTGTTATAATAGCGTTTGCAACCGCCGGTTGCGGAAGTTCCAAGCCGAAATGGTGGCATTGCAACCGTCCCTACTGTGATACTGGTATCATCAAATTCAAGGAGGATACATCCTTATGAATCTCGCAGAAAAGATTTTATACTGCCGGAAGAAGGCGGGACTTTCGCAGGAAGCGCTCGCGGAAAAGCTCGGCGTATCGCGGCAGGCGGTCAGCAAGTGGGAGACCGGCGACGCCGTGCCGGAGCTCTCCAAGCTTGTGCTGCTCGCCAGGGCGTTTGACGTAACGACAGACTGGCTGCTCTCGGAGAGCGATCCGGAACCGGACACACCCCCGGAGCCGGAAACGCCGGCCGCGCCGGAGGTCCCGGCGCAGAGCTCCAACTGGGCCGAGTCCATCCCCGGCGTGATCGGGCGGCTCATCCGGCGCTACGGCTGGCTCTACGGCGTGTACACCGCGCTCGCGGGGCTCGGCTTCATCGTGATCGGCGCGATCGCGCGCGGCGTCAGTCTCAGCATGGAGCGCTCGTTCTTCGGCAGTACCGGCATGGGCTCCTTCGGCGGGCTCGGCGGCTTCTCCGATTTTGCGGGAAGCGGCACGATCTGGTACGACAGCGCCGGAAACGTCATTTCCTCCCCGTTCGGTTCTTCCGGCATGGGCGGCAGCGGCTTTACGAACCCCGTCGCCATCGTCGGCACGGTCATCATCGTGATCGGTGTCGTGATGCTCATCGCGGGCGTCGTCCTCGCGGTGTATCTCAAAAAGCGCGGGAATACGAAGTAATGTAATCAAAAACTTTTTCAGCATCCCCCGGCTTCTCTCTGGGTTGAAGCCGGGGGATGCTTATGGTATAAATAGTAAAGGGAATTTATCAGAAAGGATGAAAGCCTATGCCGGCACAGGTGACCAACTACCAATGCCCGTCCTGCACCGGGCCGCTGCACTATTCCGGCGCGTCCGGGAAGCTGGAATGCGATTACTGCGGCAACTCGTACACCGTTGCGGAGATCGAGGCGCTGTATAAGGAAAAAGAGGCCAAGGCTGCCGCGGCGCAGCAGACCGCAGAAAAAGCGGGCTCGTCCGGCGCGGACAGCGGTGCGTGGGATACCTCTTCCATAAACTCCGACTGGGGCGCGGACGCCGCCGGGATGAAGACCTATTCCTGCCCCTCGTGCGGCGCGGAACTCATCTGCGACGCGAACACCGCCGCGACCGCCTGTCCGTACTGCGGCAACCCGACCGTCGTACCGGGACAATTCGCCGGAGCGCTGAAGCCGGACTATGTTCTGCCCTTCAAGCTCAGCCGCAAGGACGCGGTCACCGCGCTCCGACGGCACTATAAAAACAAACCCTTCCTGCCGAAGGCGTTTTCCGCTCAAAACCAGATCGAGAAGATCCAGGGCGTTTACGTCCCCTTCTGGATGTTTGACGGCGAGGCGGAGGGCCGCGCGCGCTACGACGCGACGCGCTCGCGCGTTTTTCGCACCGGCGATTGGGAGGTCACGACAACCGACCATTTCGAGGTCTGCCGCGACGGAACGATGCCCTTTGAAAAGGTGCCGGTAGACGCTTCTATCCGTATGCCGGACGCGCATATGGACTCCATCGAGCCCTACGACTATGCCGATCTCAAGCCGTTTTCCACGGCGTATCTCCCCGGCTTCCTCGCGGATAAGTACGACGTTCCGGTCGCCGACTGCGAAAGCCGCGCCGACGAGCGCTGCCGGAAAACGGTGCTGGACGCGCTCGCGCGCACCGTGAGCGGGTACGACACATGCATCCCCCGCGCGCAGGACGTCCGGCTGCACCGCGGCAAGGTGCACTATGCGCTGCTGCCGGTGTGGATGCTCTCGACGCGCTGGAACGGCAAGAGCTTTCTCTTCGCCATGAACGGGCAGACCGGCAAAATGGTCGGCGACCTGCCGACGGACGCCGGAAAATACTGGCGGACGTTCGCCGCCATCGCCGCGCCGATCGCGCTTCTCGGAACGGCGCTCAGCCTTCTGCTGCGATAAGGAGGGAAAATATGAAACGGAAAATTTGCTCTTTCCTTCTTGTTCTCCTTCTTGCCGCTGCTCTCGCCCCCGCCGCGCTCGCGGACGGCGCACAGCTCTCTTACGTAACGGACGACGCCGGTATCCTCACCGCGAGCGAGACCGCCGCGCTCGAAAAGACCGCGCAGAGCATTGCGCAGCGCTACGGTGTCGGCATTTACCTTGTCACTGTAGAAGATGCCAACCGCATCGACAGCCGCGGCACATACGAGGCGGCGTACACCGTTTACCACAACTACTCTCTCGGCGTCGGCGCAGAACGGAACGGTGCGATCCTCCTTTTGAGCATGAATGACCGCGCCTTTGCCCACTTCTATTACGGTGAAAAGAGCGAATACGCCTTCAATAGCTATGCGCAGGAACAGATCGAGGATGTGTTTCTCGACAACTTCCGCGAAAACGACTGGTACGGCGGCTTTTCGGACTATCTGACCGCGTGCGGGGAGTATCTCGCGCTCGCGGAGGAGGGGCATCTCGTGCGCCGCAGCCCGGTGCCGGCGATCGTCATTTCGTGCGCTGCGGGAACCCTCATCGCGTTTCTCGTATGCTCCATTCTCAAGCGGAAGATGAAGAGCGTGTACGTGCAGGCGCGGGCGGACGGCTACGTTTCCGACGGTCTCCGTCTCTCGCGGCAGACGGACCGCTTCACCCACCGCACCGAGACGCGCCGCCACATTGAACCGCCCAAGCCCTCCGGTGGAGGCGGCAGCGTCGGCCACACCGGGGGCGGCGGCTCCGGGCGCAGCGGACATTTTTGACTCCAAATGATTTGAATTCTATTTGCTCCTGCGGGAGCAAACTCTGCGAGGCTTTTGGCTCCCCGGCGTTCGCTGGGGAGCATTTTTGCCCGCTGACATTTTTAACAGAACGTTTATTGCTTTTTTACCGAAATTCCCGTATAATTTTTATATATTTGTTCAAAAAAAGATTGTTAAAGGAGGCTCTGTGCGCGTGCAGAAACCGAAAAAGATCAAACGTTCCGCTCTTGAGAAAACGCGCACCGTGCTCGAAGAAAAGATCCGCGAATCCGCCGTGTCCGTGCTGCCGATCCTCGTCATCGTCGTGATACTGTGTCTTTGTATCGTGCCGATGCGCACCGATCTGCTGCTCACGTTTCTTATCGGCGCGCTGCTGCTCACCGTGGGTATGGGGCTTTTCTCGCTCGGTGCGGAGCAGTCTATGACGCTCATCGGCAGCCGTATCGGTACGGCGCTCACGAAAACGAAAAATCTGCCGCTCATTCTCGGCGTATCGTTTCTTCTCGGCTTTGCTATCACCGTTGCCGAGCCCGACCTTCAGGTGCTCGCCGATACGGTGCCGCACATTGAAAAGACCGTGCTTCTCGCCGTCGTCGGCGCGGGCGTGGGACTTTTCATGTCGCTCTGCATGGTGCGTATCCTTTACGGCATCCGCCTGCGCTGGGTGCTGCTCATATGCTACGCGATCGTGTTTGCGCTCGCAGCGTTTACGGATAAGAACTTTCTCTCCATCGCATTCGACTCCGGCGGCGTGACGACCGGGCCGATGACCGTGCCGTTCATCCTTGCGCTCGGCCTCGGCGTATCAAACATCCGAAGCGACAGCGGCGCGAAGGCCGACAGCTTCGGTCTCGTGGCGCTTTGCTCCATCGGGCCGATCCTCGCGGTGCTGATCCTCGGTCTCTTTTACCGCGACAGCTCCGGCGTTGCGGAGCTCACGGAGGTATCCTACGCGAGCACGACCGTTATCGGCTCGGCGTTTCTCGGCGCGATCCCGGTGTATCTCAAGGAAATGGCCATATCCATGCTGCCGATCGTCGGCATTTTCCTCATTTTCCAGCTTGCCATGTTCCGTATGAACCGCCGGAGCTTCTGGAAGATCATGGTCGGTATCCTGTATACCTATGTGGGTCTCGTGCTGTTCCTCACGGGCGTGAACGTCGGCTTTTCGTCGCTCGGCGCGGAGCTGGGCGCGGCGCTCGCCGAAGGGGAGCGGATCCGGCTGCTCATCCCGCTCGCGGCGCTCCTCGGCTGGTTCATCATCTCCGCGGAGCCTGCCGTCGGCGTGCTCGAAAAGCAGATCGAGGACGTGAGCGCCGGCGCTATCCCCGGCAGGACGATCAAGGCCAGTCTCTCCGTGGCGATCGCGCTTGCGATGGCGTTTGCCATGCTGCGCGTCGTGACCGGCATTTCGCTTCTGTGGTTCATCGTGCCGGGCTACGCGCTCGCGCTGATCCTCTCGTTCTTTGTGCCGGACATCTACACAGCCATCGCGTTCGACTCCGGCGGCGTGGCCTCCGGCCCCATGACGGCAACGTTCATGCTCCAGTTTATGATGGGTACGAGCATCGCTCTCGGCGGCGACGTGCTGTGCGACGCCTTCGGCGTTGTGGCGCTGGTCGCCATGATGCCGCTGCTCTCGATCCAGACCGTCGGCTTCTACTATGAGCACATCGCAAAGCGTCCGCAGGAAGAGACGGCCGTTTACGGCGATTACGATATCATCGAGCTTTGGGAGGCGCGCGCATGAACTACGTCATATCCATCACCAATCCCGAAGCGCTCGGCGTGCTCGAGGACATATGCGAAGAGCTCGCACTGCCGCTCAACGTGACGCTGCACGGCCGCGGCACGGCGGTGCAGAGCATGCTCGATCTGCTCGGGATCGAATCGAACGAAAAATGGGTCGTCCTGTCCACGGCGACCGAGGAAAAGACCGCCGCGCTGATCGAAGCGCAGAAACGGCGGCTGCACATCGGCGTACCGGGTCACGGCATTGTGATCGCCGTACCGGTAAAAAGCATTGGAGGAGGGAAAACCGTGGCGTATCTGATGGGTGAAGAGAACAAATCCGCAAAGACGGCTCCACCGTCCGGTTATGCGTATGAGCTGATCGTCGTCGTGGCGAGCGAAGGGCAGACCGATCTTGTGATGAACGCCGCTCGCGCCGCGGGCGCCCGCGGCGGCACGGTTCTTCACGGCAAGGGTACCGGCGCCAAGGCCGGCCCGAAGTTCCACAACATCTCCATCGCCGAGGAAAAGGAAGTCATCCTCATCGTCTCCAAGAGCGAGGAGAAAAGCGAGATCATGCGCTCCATTCTTAAAAAGGCCGGGCCGGACACTCCGGCGAAGGCCATCGTGTTCTCGCTCCCCACGAGCGAAGTTGCGGGATTTGGCTTTTTTGATTCGTAAAAAACGGCAATGCCCGGGCTGTGAAGCATTCACAGCCCGGGCATTTTTTAGTATTTAGCCGAAGGTGATCTTCTGCTCGTCCACGTCCACCGCGGCCTCCACGCCAAACGGGAGGATGCAGCGCGGCAGCGCGTGGCCGATGTTGATGTTGCAGACGATGGGCAGCGCGGGGTCGGCAATCACATCGGTGAGCGCGGCTTTGTACTCCGCCTCGTACTTCCGATCCATCGGCTTTCCGACGAGCACGCCGGACACCGCATCGAACACCCCGGCGGCTTTGAAGTGCTCAAGCGCGCGGCGGTATTTCTGCGGCGGCATATATTCCTCGCTCGATTCGATCAGAAGGATCCTCCCCTTCCAGTCCTCCGCGCTCGGGAAAAGGCTGTACTTTTGACACAGCACCGGCATATCGGCGTACCGCCCGCCGTCGAAGAAATCGAAGAGCGTGTCGATGCAGCCGCCGAGAATTTTGCCGGAGAACCGGGGACTTCCCTGCAAAAGCGCAAAACCGGTGTCCGGGTGCGCCGCGAGCGGCATGCCGGCCTGCTTTGGTGAAAAGTCCGTGCGCGCTTCATACCATGTATCGCTCGGCGTGACGGCGCAGATCGTTCCGGTTTGAATGAGCTCTTCAAAATACCGGCGCGTATATGGCAGCATTTCGTGATCCAACTCACACACGTCCGAGAGGAACGACTGGCCGTAAAACGTTTTTACCCCCGCTTTGTGGAGCATCATGTGATTGACGGTCGTATCCGAAAAGCCGAGAAAGATCTTGTCCGTGCCGGACACCGCGGCTTGCAGCTCGCCGTGCTCAAAGAGATACGGCGCAAGGCGGTAGGTATCATCTCCGCCGAGAGCGCAGAGGATCATATCGATCTCCGGGCCGCGGAACGCCGCAAGAAGGTCCACCGCGCGCTCCTCCGGATGGTTCTTTATATACTCGATACCGGCGAGCGCGTGCGGCATGAACCGGACGTTGAGCCCATAGTCCGCAAGGCGCTTTACGCCGATATCCAACTCATGCTTTACGAAGCTCTCCCCCAGCACACCGGCGGAAAGGCTCACGACCGCAACGGTTTTTATCATGGCACACACCTCTTTCGTTTTTCGGCATTATATCATCGCCATCCTTCGGCGCAAGTTTGCCTGCCCCCCTTTTCATCCGGCTCCGTTTGGCGTATAATTTCTCTGCAATGATCATAATGCAAGGAGTCCGCTATGGAAAAAGAGACAAAAGCAGCCGTGCCGGTCCCCGGCCTGAACAGCCCGTTCAACGACCTCTGCGGTCTGGAGATCGCCGAACGGAGCAGCCGCCATTGTACCGTGGTGTGCCGCGCCGGGGAAAAGCACCTGAATCCCAACAGCACCGTTCACGGCGGCCTGCTTTTCACGATGATGGACGTGGCCGGAGGGTTCGCCGCGCGCACGACCGATTCCGGGGAGATCATCCGCTGTGTGACGCAGAACGCCTCGACGGTGTTCCTCCGTCCCGGCCTTCCCGGTACGCTGACCGCTGAGGCCGATGTGATCCGCCGCGGCGGGCGCATCATCGTGGCGACCGTATGCGTCTACGATGCCGAACGCAATCTGCTCACCAAGGGAGAGTTTACGTACTACGCCCTGCGCTGCCCCGAAAACTGAATACCGCGTATACGCAAAAACCGGCGGAGGGATAGTCCCTCCGCCGGTTCGTTTTGTTTATGCTTTTTTATGTAAGATCAGATCTTCATGCAGACATCCCATGCGCCCCAGATGACGTTGCGCAGGTTGCCCCACTTCGCGGCGGTGCCGACCTGGTGGACATGCTTGCCCTCCGGCGCGACCGGCGCGGGACGGAAGCCCAGACCGTTGACGACGCTGTCGCATTCGACCTTGAAGGCGTCTCCGCCGTTGCGCGGCTTGACCATAACGTAGCCGTCGCCGATCTCGCAGATGGAGTGCTCGAGATAGATGGGGACCTTCTTGAACACGAGCATCTCGCGCAGGAAGGAGGCGTTGGCAAGGCAGGTGCCGGGCGTGGCGATCAGATCGTTGGCGTATTCGACAATGATCGGGTGCTTGCCCTGCAGCACGAGCTCGTAAGCCGCTTCGCACGCAGACTGGCCGCCGCCGAAGAACACGACCTTGTCGCCGTGATCCTTATCGCCGGTGAGCAGCTCTTCAAACGTGATCGTCTTGTTGAAGCCGGGCACGGGGAGCTTCTTCGGCACGGCGCCGGTGCAGATGATGACCTCGTCGTACTGGCGCATCAGCGGGTTGATCGGGTCGATCTCGGTGTTGAGATGGACTTCGATCTCCGCCTTCTTCAGCTCACGGTCATACCACTCAAGGAGCTTCTTGTCCGCTTCCTTGAAGGACATGGCGGAGGCATAGTTGTACATGCCGCCAAGCTTGCCGCTCTTTTCGTAGATGACCGGAGTATGGCCGCGCTTCTTGAGAACAAGGGCGCATTCCATGCCGCCGATGCCGCCGCCGACGATGGCGACCTTTTTGGGGTTCTTCGTCGGGATGATCTTATACTTATTGTGCTGCAGCGTGGGCGGGGTCAGCGCGCAGCGGGCCAGATGCAGCGCATCGTCCATCGGCTGCATGTTGGGCGTGCCCTTGGAGCAGTTGAAGTTGAAGCAGGCGTTGTGGCAGTTGATGCAGGGCTTGATCTCCTCTTCGCGGTCCTCAAGGAGCTTGTTGATCCATTCGGGATCGACAAGATTCTGACGACCAACACCCATCGCGTCGATGCGGCCCTCGGCGATCTCCTTGGCGGCAAACTCCGGCTCCATCTTACCGGCGCAGACGACCGGCTTGGTGGTGAAGTTCTTGATATGCTCCACTTCCGCGATATTGCAGTTGGTCGGCATATAGACCGGCGGGTGCGCCCAGTACCAGGCGTCGTAGGTGCCGTTGTCGCAGTTGAACATGTCGTAGCCGGCGTCCTCGAGGTACTTGATGGCCTTTTCGGACTCGGCCATATCGCGGCCGAACTCAACAAACTCCTCGCCGGGGACGGCGCCCTGGCCGAAGCCCTTCGTCTTGGAGACGACGGAGTAGCGCAGCGACACGGGGAAGTCCTTGCCGCACAGCTTCTTGATCTCCTGCACGATCTCAACGGCAAAGCGGTAGCGGTTCTCGAACGATCCGCCGTACTCGTCGGTACGGTAGTTCATGTTGGCAATGGCAAACTGGTCAAGGAGGTAGCCCTCGTGAACGGCGTGGATCTCCACACCGTCAACGCCGGCATCCATAAGCATCTTCGCGGTCTTGCCGAAGGCTTCGATCATTTCGTGGATCTCTTCCTTTGTCAGCGCGCGGGACTTGACCTCCGGATACCAGCGGTTGGGGGTCTCGGAGGAGGACGCGCAGACATAATCGACGTCCAGAACGCCCTTGGCGAGGGCGCCAAGCGCCTTCTTCTGGAGCATATCGACCATCAGCTGGTTGATCGCCATGCTGCGGCCCATGCCGGCAGAGAGCTGGATGAAGAGCTTCGCACCCGTCTTGTGGAATTCGGGCATCCACTCGGCGAGCTCGCGGAACATGCGCTTGTTCTGATACAGCCAGTGGCGGCCGGGGATGCCCATCGTGTCGCGCACGCACTGCATACCGGGCAGCACCAGACCGACGTTGTTCTGGGCGCGGTTGAGAATGTGATACGCCGCTTCCTTATCGAAGTGGCAGGGCTCCAGCCAGCCGAAGAGGGACGTGCCGCCCATGGACACCTGGACAATGCGGTTTTTGATCTCGCAGTTGCCGATCTTCCACGGGGTAAACAGGGAACTGTACTTTTCGTTCATGCGATCTTTCTCCTCCTTTTTTTATGCGGGGAAGCTCGGGGGATGTATTATCAATCCATACCATGATTATTATAACAAGCGTCGAATTATTCTGCAACCATATCTTTCTTCTTTGTGTATTCTGCCGTCGAAACCACCCGTTTTTGCCAACTTGACGTCATTTTTCCAGACGGATTGTCCGTTTTCCGACGTGCTATATTGGGAGAGATGCATAATTTGCGTTCCGTTGGGCGCTGTTTTCTTTTCTTCTATCCCCTGCCGTGCCGCGCATAGACTGGAGCACGGGGGAGGAATCGTCTTTATGGGGCTGTGGAGATCGATCCGGAAAAACGCCGCGATGCTGACGGTTTCGTCGCTCGTCATGCAGTCGCTTTCGATGCTCTGGCAGGTGTGGCTGGCCGCGCATATCGGCGCGGCGGGCATCGGGCTTTTCCAGCTTGTCGGGAGCGTCGGCTTTCTTTTCATAACGCTCGCGGTGTCCGGCATCCGGTTTTCCGTCACACGGCTGCTTGCCGAGGAGCTGGGGCAGTGCCGCGGCGGGAGCGTCCGTGCCGTGATGCGCCGATGCTGCGCCTATGCGCTCTTTTTCGGGACATGCGCGGCAGCCATTCTCTTTTTTCTTGCAGAACCGATCGGCTTTCTGTGGATCGGGGACGCCCGAGCGGTCCGCGCGCTGTACGCTGCGGCGCCATCGCTTCCGGCGCTCGCGCTCTCAAGCGCCTTTTCGGGATACTTCACCGCCGTCGGGCGGGTGTGGAAAACGGCGCTCTCGCAGTTTTTTGCGCAGCTTCTGCGCATGGGGCTTTCCGCGCTCCTTCTCGCGCCGTGCATCCGCGGCGACCTTTCCGCCGTGTGCGCGGCGCTCTCGGCGGCCGGTACCGCCGCGGAGATCGTACTCTCGCTCGCACTCACAGCGCTCTATCTCGCCGACCGGAAACGATTCTGTCCGGCGGGCGAGCGCGGGTCCGCTCTCACGCCGCGGATGCTGCGCATTGCGCTGCCGCTCGCTTCATCCGCGTATGCGCGGAGCGCGCTCAACACGTTCCGCCAGCTTCTTGTGCCGCGGGGTCTGCGCCTTTCGGGACTGAGCAGTGAGAGCGCGCTCGCAGGCTACGGCGTCATCAACGGCATGGCAATGCCGGTGCTTCTGCTGCCGACGTGCCTTCCGCTCTCGGTCGCGGAGCTGCTCGTCCCGGCGCTCACGGAGATGCAGGTCGCCGGAGAGCACGAGCGGGTGCGCCGGAGCGTGCGGGAGATGCTGGGGAAAACGTTTCTTTTCTCGCTCGGCGCCGCGGCGGTCTTTTTCGTTTTTGCCCGCCCGCTCGGGATGCTTCTTTACGGCAGCGCCGAGGCCGCGCGGTTTCTCCGGCTGCTCGCGCCGATGGTGCCGTTTCTCTATACCGACATTGTGACCGACGGCTGTCTCAAGGGGCTGGGGCAGATGATGGCGTCCATGGCGTTCAACATTGCCGAAGCCGCGCTGGGTCTTGTGCTCGTGTGGGCCCTTCTCCCCCGCTGGGCGCTCACAGGCTATCTTGTGACACTGTATGTCTGCGAGGTGTTCAATTTCACGCTGAGCCTTCTGCGGCTGCAGAAGGTGGTAAAAAGCCCCGGCTTCTCCAAAAAATGAGAAGCCGAGACTTTTGAATTATTCTTTTTTTCCGTCCGAGAGATTCACGCCGATGCCGTTTACCTCCACGCCGCCGTCCGCGGGGATGAGGATATATTTCCTCCCGTCGATCTCGCGTGTCTCGACGAGATACCCAAACTCGCCCGGCAGCGTGATCTTCACCTCCGGCGTTACGATCTCGAGCTTTTTGCTCTCGACGATGTTGTTCGGATCGAGCGCGGCGTGCGCGCCGTAGCGCTTTTCGCATTCGCGCTCAAATTTCTCCGTCTTTTCGAGCGGCACGCCGCTCGTGCGCAGTACGCTCACGACGTCGCGCGCCGTGATCTCCAGCGCGTCCGGGTCTTTGGATTCCTTGTGCTCCTCGATGCGGCTGCGCAGATTTTCGTGCACGGCCTGCACAACGTCGAACCGGCAGTCGGTATCGAGCGCCGCGGCAAGCGTTTCGGAGAACGTCTCCTTCTGCTCGGCGGCAGACATCGGCGGCGCGACGCGGAACAGCCCGTCGATCAGCTCGGGATGGATCTCCGCGGTATCATGGCTGTAGTAGAGCGCATCGTAAATGTTCGCGCGGCGGTCGTCAAACGCCGGGAACAGGAAGCCAAGCGCCGGGGCCGCGACGGTCTGGCCGGTGGACGTACCGTGAAAGGCGCGTTCCTCCGAAAAATACCGCAGCGCCGCCGTCGCGTCCTTCACGGGGCAGACCGCGCAGACGCAAAAGCGGAACACCTCGTCGCTCAGCTCGTCCTTCTCGCCGTCCGCACCGCGGTGCGGCACGTCGTAGGCATCACCCGCAAGAAGGATCAGGTAGTTTTCGCCCTGCATATCGAGCGAGCCAATGATCCGGGAATAGAGTTCATGCCGCGCATTTTCATCGGCGCACGCGCTCTCGCGCAGGGCCTGTAAAAGCCGGTGCTCGTCGCTCCCGGCGACCTGCTTCGTTTCAAACGGGATATCGATGAGATTGCGCCCGAGCGAGCCGGAGAGCGTTTTGCGCAGGAGCGTCAGATACATCTCCTGCTCCTCCTTGCCGGACATGCCGAGAGACACGTCCGTTTCGGCAACGACTTCGCGCATGCCGTTCACGAAGCAGCCGTACACATGGGCAATGCCGCTCCGCTCCGGCCGGAATCGGCGGCGGAGCTCATTGAGTTCCTTCTGATTCATTATGTACCTCTTTTTAAATCTTAAAAAATAAAAATGGCCTGCGCGCCGTAGGTGATGACCGAGACGATCACGCCCGCGATCACAACGCCGATGGCGATGGCGGGGAACGCGCGCTTGAGCCGCATTTCCATCATCGCCGCGACGAGCGCGCCCGTCCACGCGCCCGTGCCGGGCAGCGGGATGGCCACGAGGATGGCAAGACCCCAGAACGCGTACTTTTCCACCGTGGCGCGGTTTTTCTCCGCCTTCTGCTCCATGCGCGTGACGAGCCCGTCGAGCTTCGGCATATGCGCGCGCATCCACGCGAAGATCTTGCGGATGAAAAGAATGATGAACGGCACCGGCACAAGGTTGCCGAGCACCGAGGCGATGATCGCCGTCCAGATGTTCAGCCCGCGCACGACGCCGAACGGGATCGCGCCGCGCAGCTCCACGACAGGGACCATCGCTACAAGAAACGTGAGTAAAATGTCTTTCATGGCATTATGCCGTCTCGTATCCGGACGGCTCAAACCTCCGTTTTCGTTTTCTTCCGCCGCTGCGCGAACGCGGTGAGTTTATCCAGCAGCTTGTACATCACATTCATCACCGGCCAGGCGAGCAGCGCGAACACCGCAAGTACAAGCGCGCTGAGAAAATCGAGTGTCACGAGATTGAACAGTGCCTTGAGGAACAGAAAGCTCCCCGCAAAGCCGAGCGCGAGCACGCAGATCATCGCAAGGCGCAGCTTGTTATAGGGCTTCGCCGTCTGATGCACCATCATAAGCCCCACAACGCCCATCACGCCGGCGCAGATCGTGCTCATGGCGGTGTCCGGGAGATCGGCGGCCAGATAGAAGAGCATCACGCCGCCGACGAGCAGGATATCCGTGAGTGCCGCCGGGAGCGCGCGCCGCACCACGTTTTTGAGGAAATTCCCCCGCACGAGCGAGCGGTTCGGCTCCATGGCGAGGATGAACGCCGGAACGCCGATCGTCATGCAGTTCACAAGCCCGAGCTGCGCGGGGCTGAGCGGGTACGGCAGAGTGAAGATCAGGCTGATGACCGCCATCGCGATCGAGAACATATTCTTCACAAAGTAGAGCGAAGCGGAGCGCTCGATGTTGTTGATGACGCGCCGTCCCTCGGCGACGACGTCCGGGAGCGAGGCGAAGTTCGAGTCCGTAAGCACGATCTGCGATACCTGGCAGGCGACGTCGCTTCCCGAGGCCACGGCGATGGAGCAGTCGGCCTCCTTGAGCGCGAGCACATCGTTCACACCGTCGCCGGTCATGGCGACCGTGTGTCCCTGCTTTTTGAGCGCAAGGACGAGCCGCCGCTTCATCTCCGGCGTTACGCGGCCAAAGACGACGCAGTCACGCGCCGCCTTTTCGACCTGCTCGTCGGTCTCGAGCGTGCGGGCATCCACTGCCCTGTCCGCATCCGGGATCCCCGCGCGGCGGGCGACCTCGGAAACCGTGAGCGGGTTATCGCCGGAGATCACGCGCACGGAAACGCCTTCGCGCGCGAACCACGCGAACGTATCCGGCGCCTCGGCGCGGATCTTGTTGGAGAGCAATATGAGCGAGATCGGCAGGCGCTCGGCGGTAAGTGCCTCGTCCGTGAGCTGCCCGTCGTAGAGCGCGAGGAGCAGCACGCGGCAGCCCTTCGCGCTGTAATGATCGATCTTTTCCTTATAGGCGTCAAAATCGCCGCCGAGGATGACCTCCGGCGCGCCGAGAAGGTAGGTTTCGTCCTCGTGGAACGAAACGCCGCCGTATTTCTTCGCGCTCGTGAACGGGAGCGCGGCGATCGCGCGCTGGTTCACCGCGCCGGTAAAGAATTTGCGCAGGGCGGCCATGGTGTCGTTATCGCCGCTCATCGCCGCGCAGTAGTCCGCCATGATCATGTGGATATCCTCGGCGATGAACCGGTCGGGGCAGAGCGGGACGATATCGTCCACGATCATTTTGTTTTCCGTCACCGTGCCGGTCTTGTCCACGCAGAGCGTATCGACGCGCGCGAGCGTTTCGATGCAGTCCATCTCGCGGCACATCGTCTTTTTCTGTGCCAGACGCAGCCCCCCCGCCACGAGTGCGAGACTCGTAAGCAGATACACGCCCTCCGGGATCATGCCGACGAGCGCGCCGACCGTGGACGTGACGCCCGCGGGGATGCTCCGGCCGAGCCAGTGGACTTCTTTTACAACGAGCAGCACGCCCATTGGGATGATGCCGATGCCGATCCATTTGACAAGATCGTTCAGCGCCTTCATCATACCCTTGGCCTGACGCTTTTTCTGCGCTTTCGCGTCGAGCGTCAGACGGCTGACGAACGAATCCGCGCCCACGGCGGTGAGCCGCGCACGGCACATGCCGGAGACAAGGAAGCTGCCCGAGAGCAGCGTATCGCCCGGCTCTTTGCGGATCTCGTCCGCCTCGCCGGTGACGAGCGCTTCGTTCACAAGGCACGTCCCGTCCACCACGACGGCGTCGGCGCACACCTGCTCGCCGGAGGCGAAAAGGACGATATCGTCCCGCACGAGCGAGGACACGTCCACACGCTTTTCGTGCCCTTCGCGCACAACGGCGCATTGCGGCGCGGTCAATATATTCAGCGCGTCGAGCGCCTTTTTGCTGCGCAGCTCCTGCACGATGCCGATGACAGCGTTAATAATGACGACGATGATGAACGAAAGGTTCAAAATCGACGCCTTCACCGCTACAAGGCACAGCGCGAGCACGAGAAACACGAGGTTGAAGTACGTGAGAAGGTTCTCCCGCACGATCTGCCCCGTGGTACGCGTGGGCGGCTCGACCGGGCGATTGCCCCAGCCCGCGGCGGCGCGCGCGGCGGCTTCGGTCTCGGTGAGACCCTCAAAGGGCGCGGTCTCCTTCACGGCGATCTCCTGCCGGACGGCTTTCTCTTCTTTTTTGGCGCGGAACAGCTTCAAAGCAGCGGTATCCTTTCAAAAAAAATACAGTATTTGTTAGTATATCATTTTTTTGCTCTTTTTCAATAAAGACTCCTTTAATTTTATGCAAAAATCGCCTGTCTTCGCTTTACAAAGACAGGCGATCGTCTGTTTTTTATCCAAGAAGCCGCACGCGGGTGACGCCGGGAATGGCGCGCATCTCCTCCGCCGCCGTTTCATCCAGGCGCTCAGTCGTATCGAAGATCGTGTAGGCGATCTCGCCGCGCGCCTTGTTGAGCATGTGCTCGACGTTGACGTTGCCCGCGGCGATGATCTCGAGAAACCGGTTGAGCATGCCGGGCTGGTTGCGGTGGATAAGGCACAGGCGGCTCTTCCCGAGCCGGTCGAGCGTCGCGTTCGGGAGATTGACGCTGTTTCGGATGTTGCCGTTGCGGAGATAGTCCACGATCTCGCGCGCGGCCATGACCGCGCACTTTTCCTCCGCCTCCGGCGTCGTGGCGCCGAGGTGCGGGAAGCAGACGACATTTTTCTTCCCGACGAGCTTCGCGTTCGGGAAGTCGGTCACGTAGCGCGCGACCTGCCCGCTCTCAATGGCGGCAAGGAGCGCGTCGTCATCCACGAGCTCGCCGCGGGCAAAGTTCAAAATGCGCATGCCGGGCTTCATTTTCGCAAACGTTTCGGCGTTCAGATAATGGAACGTCTCCGGTGTGGAGTGGATGTGCATGGTGAGATAGTCGCACGTGCGGAAAAGAACGTTGAGATCCGTGACGTGCTCGACCTTGCTCGAAAGGTTCCACGCGGAATCGACCGAGAGATACGGATCGTACCCGCTCACCTCCATATCGAGCTTGAGCGCGGCGTTCGCCACGCGCGAGCCGATCGCGCCGAGACCGATGACGCCGAGACGCTTGCCGGACACCTCCGGCCCGGCGAAGGCGTTCTTCCCTTTTTCCACGAGCGCGGGGATCTTATCGCCCTCCGGGGCGAGGGATTCCACCCACTCGACCGCGCCGACGATGTCGCGCGAGGCCATCGTGAGCGCGCAGAGCAGAAGCTCCTTGACCGAATCGGCGTTCGCGCCGGGAGTGTTGAACACCGCGATGCCCTCCGCAGTGCAGCGCTCAATGGGGATGTTGTCCACGCCGATACCGGCGCGGCCGATGCACAGAAGCTCCTTATTGAATACGGCGTCGTGCAGCTTGGCCGAGCGGATGAGAAGCGCGTCGGGCGTGGTCTCGTCGGGGCTGACCGCGCAGTTTTCCGCTTTCAGCTCGTCAAGCCCCTTTTCCGCAATGGCATTCATGGTTTTTATATTAAACATGGTGTTTTGCCTCAAATTCTTTCATGGTCTCCACCAGACGGAGGACGCCCTCCTCCGGCATGGCGTTATAGAGCGACGCGCGCATCCCGCCCGCGACGCGGTGGCCCTTGAGATTGCGCAGCCCCCGCTCGAGCGAGAATTTCACGAACTCGGCGTCCGTACCGGCGTCTCCCGTGCGGAACGTTACGTTCATATCGCTGCGGCTCGCGCGCTCGGCGCAGCCATGGAAGAGCGCGCTCTCGTCCAGATAATCATAGAGGAGCTTCGCCTTGGCGCTCTTGCGCTTTTCCATGCCCGCAACGCCGCCCTGCTTTTCGAGCCAGTCGAGCACGAGGCCAAGGAGATAGATGTTGTAGCACGGGGGCGTATTGTACATGGAATCCTTGTCGATCATGCGCTGATAGCTCATCATCAGCGGCGTGATGGCGCGCTCGTGTCCGGCAAGAGAGCGGTCGATGATCACGACCGTCAGCCCTGCGGGGGCCATGTTCTTCTGCGCCCCGGCATAGACGATGCCGAATTTCGACACGTCCACCGGGTGCGAAAGGATCTCCGAGGACATGTCGCACACGAGCGGCACGCTGCCGGTCTCCGGCACATACTTCCACGCCGTGCCGAAGATCGTATTGTTGGCGCAGTAATAAAAGTACTTTGCCTCCGGCGAAAGTACGAGCTCCTCCTGCGCCGGGATACGGTCAAAGCCGGTGCTCTCGCTCGAGGCCGCGATATGCACACGGCAGTATTTTTCCGCTTCCTTCGCGGCGATATTGGCAAAGTTACCGGTCACGGCGTAGTCCACGGTGTCGCCCTCGGCGGTCAGATTGAGCGGGATCATCGAAAACTGGAGCGACGCGCCGCCCTGCAAAAACAATATCTCGTACGTGTCCGGCACGGAGAGCGCCTTTTTGAGCTTTGCTTTCGTCGCGGCAAATATATCCATAAATTCCCGGCTGCGGTGGCTCATCTCCATCACGGAGAGACCGCTGCCGTGATAGTTCAGCAGCTCGGCTGCCGCCGTTTGCAGCACCTCCGCCGGCAGCACGGACGGCCCGGCGGAGAAATTGAATACGTCCTCGCGGTTCATGGCTGGACTTCCTTTCCGGTTTTCCCCGGTTCGCGGGGTTATGGCGATTTGGTTTATTATATACCCAACGAATTAGTCTGTCAAAGCGCCGTACCGACAAGCATTTCACCGCGCACGCCGGTGATTTTTACTTTTCTTACAACGCCGTGCGGCATATCGCCCGGCGCGGCGACCTCGGTATAGTTCTCGGCGTGGCCGCGGCTCTCGCCGTCCGACTCCGTTTCGAAAATGACTTCGAGCGTTTTGCCGACGCAGGACGTAAGATATTCCCGCCGCATCCGCTCCGCAATGCGCGCGGCTCTCGCGGCGCGCGCGGCCTTTTCGCTCTTTTCGATCTGGCCGGGCATATCCGCCGCCTTCGTGCCGGGGCGGACGGAATACGGGAACACGTGCATCTGTGCAAAGGCGCATTTTTCGATGAAGGCGAGCGTCTGCGAAAATTCCTCCTCCGTCTCGCCGGGGAAACCGGTGATGAGATCAGTCGTGAGAGCGCAGCCGGGGAAAGCCGCGCGCAGCCGCTCCGTGACGGCGAAAAACTCCGCGGTCGTATACTTCCGGCGCATGCGCGCAAGCGTCGCGTCGCACCCGGACTGCATGGAGAGATGGAAGTGCGGGCAGACGTTGAGTTTGGCAAGGCGGGCGACAAATTCGTCCGTCACGACCGTCGGCTCGAGCGAGCCGAGATGGATGCGGGCGCCGCTCGCGCCCGCAGCGACGGCTTCGAGCGCGTCGATGAGCGTTTTGCCGTTTTTGAGATCCTTGCCCCACGAGGCGATCTCGATGCCGGTGACGACGATCTCCTTATAGCCCTGCGCGGCGAGCGACGCTGCCTCCGCCGCGCACCGGTCCTCCGGCAGCGAGAGCACGCGCCCGCGCGCAAACGGAATGATGCAGTAGGTGCAGAAATTGTCGCACCCGTCCTGAATTTTCAGATACGCGCGCGCATGCCCGGCGTAGGCCCCGGCGGGCAGCTCCTCAAAGCCGGTGCGCCGGAAGGGATCGTCGAGCTTCGTTACGCTCTCTCCCGTCCCGCGCTCCGCCGCGGCGGTCTCCACGGCACGGACAAAGCCCTGCCGGTCGCCGGTGCCGAAGAGGACATCCGCGCCGAGCGACGCGGCTTCGGCGGCGTCCACCTGGCTCCAGCAGCCGCAGAGCGCCGTGAGCGCGCCGGGGTTTTCGCGCTGGAGACGGCGAACGGTCTGGCGCACCTTGCGCGCGCCTTCGGCTGTGACGGCGCAGGTATTGACGATCACGGCGTCCGCGCTCTCCCCTCCGGCGCACGGCGTGTGGCCGTGGCTCTGGAGCAGCTGCTCCATCGCCTCGGATTCGTACTGGTTGACCTTGCAGCCGAGAGTGGCTATAATGTACTTCATAGAAAGACGCTCCTCAAAGGATGTATGGATATGGAAATTTATCTCGATAACGCCGCCACGACCCGCGTATGCCCGGAGGCGGTGGACGCGGCGTATAAGGCGATGACGGAAGGGTACGGCAACCCCGGCTCAACGCACAGGCTGGGGCGCGAAGCGCGCGCGGTGCTGGACGATTCCCGCAAAAAGCTCGCCGCCGCGCTCGGGTGCAGCGCGAAGGAAGTGTACTTTACCTCCGGCGGCACGGAGAGCGATAACTGGGCCATTCTGGAGGGCGCGTATCTCCAGCGGCGTCACGGGCGGCATATTATCTCCTCCGCCGCGGAGCACGACGCCGTGCGAAAGCCGCTCGAAAGGCTCGCGCGCGAGGGCTGGGAGATCACGCTTCTCTCCCCCGACAGCACCGGCGCGATATCCGCGGACGCGGTGCGCGAGGCACTGCGCGAGGATACGGCGCTTGTAACGCTTATGATGGTCAACAATGAGACCGGCGCCGTGACGGACATCGCAGGCATAGCCCGGACGCTGCGCGAGGCAAAGTCCAAAGCGCTTCTTCACACCGACGCGGTGCAGGGCTTTATGAAAGAGCCGTTTTCCGCCAAAACGCTCGGCGCGGACATGATATCCGTGAGCGGCCACAAGGTCCACGCCCCCAAGGGCATCGGCGCGCTGTACATCCGGCAGGGACTGAAGCTCCCGGCACACATTCTCGGCGGCGGACAGGAGGAAGGGCTGCGCTCCGGCACCGAGCCGATGCCGCAGATCGCCGCCTTCGGCGAGGCGGTGCGCATCGCAAAGGCCGAAATGCCGGAGGCAAACCGGCGCATGGAGGCACTGCGCGCGCAGTGCGTGCAGACGCTCACCGGCACCGTACCCGATATCGTATTCCTCGGCGGCGGCAGCGCGCACATTCTCTCTCTCTCCCTGCCAGGCTACCGCAGCGAGGTTTTGATGAACTATCTCGAAGCGAAGGGCGTTTATGTTTCCAAAAGCAGCGCCTGCAAGCGCGGCAAACGCAGCCATGTGCTCGAAGCCATCGGCGCGCCGGACAAGGTCATCGACGGGGCGCTTCGCATTTCGTTCTCGCGCTATACGACCGCGGAGGAATGCGTTTCCTTTTGTGAAGCGCTCGCCGCCGCGCACCGGGAGCTTTACCCTTCCCTTTAATCAATCTATTTTACTCATACGCCGCCGCAGCGTCAAGAGCTGCGGCGGCGTGTTTGAGAGGAGGAATTCTTTTGACCGAAACGGATCTTTCTCTTTATGCCGTCGGAACGCTCACGGATGAGGAAGCGCGCGTGGCCGTGGCGTGGCGTTATGACGGAGAGTACGCCGTCTACAACTTTCCCTCCTGGGACGAATGCGCCGCGCGCGGCTGCACGCCGGTGCAGCTTGCCGTGCGCACGTTCAATACCCGCGCCGTCCGCTGCTACGAGCACGCCGGGTTCAGGATCATCGACAAACGCTGTGAAGCTCTCGGCACCGCGCCCGGAGAAATGTACATCATGCAGACCACAGTTTGATCTCTCTCAAACGAGTTCCCCTTCGTTAGGCTCTCTCATGCGAGGGAGCCTTTTTCTATTTATGAATAAAATTAACGAAAAGTAACGTTATGTAACCCATAATGTGAATATTGAGAAGGCGGACAAGCCGTATTCACTGTGGAAAACTCTGTGGGAAATGTTCAAAACTCTTTTATTTCCTATTATTTCCCGGCGCGGGACAAAAATGAATATTCATAGTCTATTCATAATAGGATGGGAGGAGAAGGGAGGCGCGTCCATGCGCAGGTTCATTTGCGCGGCTCTGGCCGCTCTTTACCTCACGATACCGGCTCTCGCCGTGGAGACTTTGCCGGAGGATAGCTTTTCGCTTTCCTGCACGGCGGCGGTGCTGATGGAACGGCAGACCGGCACGGTACTGTATGAGAAGGAAGCCCACCGGCATCTCTCCCCGGCGAGCGTGACGAAGGTGATGACGCTGCTGCTCGTGGCGGAGGCGGTCGAGAGCGGCGCGGTCTCGCCGGACGATCCCGTCACGGCGAGCCGCCGGGCGGCCTCGATGGGCGGCAGCCAGATCTGGCTGGAGGAGGGCGAGGTGATGACCGTCGCGGAGATGACCAAGTGCGTAGCGGTCGTCTCGGCGAACGACTGCGCCGTGGCGCTCGCGGAGGCGCTCTGCGGCTCGGAGGACGCGTTCGTCGCGCGCATGAACCGCCGCGCGGAGGAGCTGGGACTCTCCGATACGCACTTTACCAACTGCACCGGTCTCTTCGAGGACGCGGAGCACTACACCTGCGCCTACGACATTGCGGTCATGTCGCGCGAGCTATTGAAGCACGAGTTCGTCCGGCAGTATACGACGCTCTGGCAGGACACGATACGTTCGGGTGAATTCGGCCTTACGAACACAAATAAGCTCGTGCGGCACTACGCGGGCTGCACGGGGCTCAAAACGGGCTTCACGTCCACGGCGATGTACTGTCTGGCCGCCTCCGCCGAGCGCGGCGGCGTGGAGTATATTGCGGTCATCCTCCACGGCGAGACGAGCCAGCTCCGCTTTGACGCGGCGCGGACGCTTTTGGACTACGCCTTTGCCAACTATACGCTCGTCATGCCGGAGACCGGCGCGCCCGACGTGCCGGTCTCGCTCGGCAAGGCGGCGAGCGTTCGCGCCGTGTGCGAGAGCTCCGGTACGGTGCTCATCGAAAAGGCGCGGCAGAAGGAGCTTTCCGCCGTTTACGAGCTGCCGGAGAAGGTGGACGCGCCCGTCGCCGCCGGGCAGCTTCTCGGTACGCTCCGGTACGTTGCCGGAAACGAAACGATAGCGAGCGTGCCGATCTGCGCGGCAGAGAGCGTGGAACGCATCGGTGTCGGGGAGCTGTGGGTGCGGCTCGCCGCAGCGCTGTGCGGCCGGGCAAATACGCAATAGTTCATCTTGCAAGTGAGCGCCGGAGAGTGTACAATGTCGCCAAAGAGAGAATTTAACCGCAGGGAGGTATACCAATGATTCATGTTGATCTCACCGGCGCCGCGCCGTTCTTCGGCGCACACACCCCGGATTATGCCGCCGCGGAAGCGGCGCACCGCACGCTCAGCGAAAAGACGGGCGCGGGTTCGGATTTTCTCGGCTGGACGGAGCTGCCGCGCCGCATCCGCGAAACGGAGCTTGCGCGCATTCTTGCCGCGGGGAAAACGATCCGCGAAAAGGGCGAGGCGCTCGTCGTTGTCGGCATCGGCGGATCGTATCTCGGCGCGAGAGCGGCCTATGAGCTGATCGGCCGGCGCGAGGGCGGCGCGGAGCTGCTCTTTGCCGGAAACGGCCTTTCCGCAGCCACGCTCCGCGACACGATCGAAAAGCTCGGAGAGCGCGATTTCTGCGTGAACGTCGTTTCCAAATCCGGCACGACGCTCGAACCGGCGCTCGGCTTCCGCGTGTTCCGCGATCTTCTTATTAAAAAATACGGCGAGGAAGAGGCCAACTCCCGCATCTTCGCTACGACCGACGCGCGCCGCGGCGCTCTCAAGAGCGAGGCGGACGCCGCCGGATGGGAGAGCTTTGTCGTTCCCGACGACGTCGGCGGACGCTACAGCGTGCTCTCCGCCGTTGGCCTGCTGCCGCTTTGCGCCGCGGGCATCGACATTGAAAAGATCCTCACCGTCGCCGAGGAGACGTTCGCTTCTCTCGACGCGCGCAGCGAGGCGAACCCCTGCTGGCAGTACGCCGCCGCGCGCCAGGCGCTCTACAAGAGCGGCAAGGCCGTGGAGATCCTCGCGTGCTACGAGCCGCGCTTCCGCATGATGGCGGAGTGGTGGAAGCAGCTGTACGGCGAATCCGAGGGCAAGAACGGTCTCGGCATTTTCCCGGCGAGCGTGGAGTATAACGCCGATCTGCACTCCATGGGCCAGTACATCCAGGAGGGCCCGCGGCATCTGATGGAGACGGTCGTGAGCTTTGCCTCTCTCCCCGGCGGATACGCCGTTCCCGCCGACGCGCACGACGGCGACGGGCTCAATTATCTCGCCGGACACGACTTCAATGAGATCGCCGCTATTGCCCGCGCCGCGGTGAAGACCGCCCACATCGAGGGCGGCGTCCCCAATCTCGCCATCGAGGTCTCGGACATGGCGGAGACCGGCTTTGCCGAGCTTGTCTGCTTCTTTGAGCTCGCCTGCGGCATTTCCGGCTATATGGAAGGCGTGAACCCGTTCGATCAGCCGGGCGTGGAGGCATATAAAAAGCTCATGTTCCGCGGTCTTGCCGCACTTAAATGAAGAACATTCGGTGAACATTCGAAAAGCGCCTTGCAACGGGCGGCGGAAGATGGTAGAATACCGAAAAGAAGTGTTCGCATCTTTCTTTCAAAATTACAAATGAGGTGATTTCCTATGGTTAAACTCATCATGGGTCTGTCCGGCTCCGGCAAGACCAAGACCCTGATCTCTCTCGTCAGCGAAGCCATTGAAAAGGAGCAGGGCAATGTTGTCTGCATCGAAAAGAGCCGGCATCTGACCTATGATATTCCCTATCAGGCGCGGCTGATCCGCACCGACGATTACGGCGTCCGCGGCAATTCGATGCTTCTCGGCTTCCTGTGCGGCCTGCACGCCGGCAACTACGACATCACCCATTTCTTCATCGACGATCTCAACAAGATCCTCGACGACCGCTCCAACGAGGCGCTGGAGAAGTTCCTCGACACGCTCTCCGAGTTTGGTGAGCGCGAGAACATCAACTTCACCATCACCATCACGGCCGATCCCTCCGGCGCGGGCGACGGGCTGAAGAAATACTTCTGATATGCGGCTCGACAAGTGGCTGAAAGTCTCGCGGCTCATCAAGCGCCGCACCGTAGCGCAGGAGGCGTGCGACGGCGGGCATGTGTCCGTCGGCGGGCGCGTTGCCAAGCCCTCCACCGATGTGAAGGTAGGCGACGTGATCGAAATCCGCTTCGGCGCAAAAACGCTGCGTGCGGAGATCCTCTCCGTGCAGGAAACGGTCAAAAAGGACGACGCCGCCGCGATATACCGCGAACTGTGATACGAAAAAACGCATTCTCCGCGAAAACGGAGAATGCGTTTTTGCTTTCTTATTTTTCATTCACGGCGGGCGGCTCCGCCACGCGGAGCATGTGGAAGCCCTCACCATGGACCTCGTTGGATTCAAGGATGATGGTGAATGACGCCGGGTCGAGCAGCTTCACCTCGCGGGTGATGGCAAACATCTCCTTGCCGGAGCAGGCGCACATCACCACGTCGCGGTGGTCCTGCCGAAAGCCGCCGCGCGCATCGATGATCGTTGTGCCGCGGCCGCAGAGCTCGTCGATCCGCTCCGTGACGGCTTTGCCGTGGTTGGTGACGATGAGCGCGAGCTTTCCGGCATTCGCGCCGTACATGATCTTGTCGGCAATGACGGCGAAAACGAGATCGATGAGCATGCCGTAGACGATGCCGTCAAAATCGCGGAAGATGATGCCGCCGAGCAGCACGACGATGCCGTCCGTGAGCAGGATAAACCGGCCGAGCGGCAGGTGCGGGTGTTTGGCCTTGAGCGCAAGCGTGATGAAGTCCGCGCCGCCGGTGGAGGAATTGCGCATATAGATGAGCGCGTAGCCCAGCCCGCCGAGCACGCCCGCGCAGATGGCGGCGATGAGCCGCTCGCCGGTGTAGACCGGCAGGAGCGGCGCCAGATAGTCAATGAAGAGCGAGGAAAGGATCATGCACCGGACGCTGCAAAGAAAAAAGCGGCGACCGAGCAGCCGGTAGCAGACGATCGCCACCGGGATGTTGAGAACGATCGTCATCACGCCGATGGGCAGGCCAAACAGCCGGTAGAGGATCATCGCAAGGCCCGAGAAGCCGGTCATGGGAAACTTTGCGGGCAGCGCGAAGTTGTAGATGGCGACGCCGGTCAGTATGCTTCCGACGATCTCCACGAGCGTATCGAACATCCACGTCTTTCCGAACAGCTTTCCCACGGCGGCCATCTTCCTTTCTCCTTTTATCCTCTTTTATCCCCTTTTATCAAAAAGCAAAGAACGGACGCGAATTGTGAGACCGATCCGCATCCGCTCTTTTTTATTTTATCACGCAAAGAATCCGTTTGTCAATTCCGCCAAAAGAATGGCGTGTGATTTTTACAATTCGACGAGTTCATACTCCCGGCTGCCGACACCGAGAGCAGCGGCACACTCGATCGTGTGGACACCGTGGCGCGACTCCACGCGCTCGATGAAGCGCTTCTGGCCAGGGTCGTCCGTCGCGGCATAAACGAGATCGATGCACGCCTGATCGACCGCGACCGGATCGAGCGAGGCGAGAATGCCGATGTCCTTCATGCACGGATCCTCTGCCACGGCGCAGCAGTCACAGTCCACGGAGAGATTTTTCATCACATTCACAAACGCCATGTTGCCGTGGAAATGGTCCACAACGGCGCTCGCCGCGTCCGCCATGCCCGCAAGGAACACGTCCTGCGGCGGGAGACTGTCCCAGAATTTGGTCTGATCGACCGTCGTGCCGCCGGAATGGATCCACACCTTGCCCGCAGTGGAGGCGCAGCCGATGGAGAGCTGCTTGAGCGCTCCGCCGTAGCCGCCCATCGGGTGGCCCTTGAAGTGGGAGAGGACAAGCATGGAGTCGTAGTTTTTGATATCCTTGCCGACGATGTCCTTTTTCAGCACGCTGCCGTTCGGGATGGGAAGCTCAAGATCGGGGCCTTCGGCATCAAGAATGTCCACATCGAACACCTCCGACCATCCGTGCTTGCGCAGAAGGCGGCGGTGCTGCTCGGTATAGTTGCGCGATCCGGCATACGCCGTGTTGCACTCCACGACGGTGCCCTTCACCGCATCTACAACGCTCTTCCAGAATTCGGGGTGCAGGAAATTCTGATTGCCCTCCTCGCCGGAGTGCACTTTGATCGCGACCTTACCCGGAAGCTCCTTGCCGAGAGCACGGTACAGCTCCAGCACCTTTTCCGGCGTGATCTCCCGGGAGAAATATATGGTAGGTTTCATAACGTGTCCTCCTTATTTTTTATGCTTTGCGATCGATTCTTTGACAGACTGTACAAGATCGCCGATTACGGGCAGCGGTGCCCTTTTGCCCTGAAGAACGTTCACGATGCCCTTGATCGTGCCGATCGTGCAGATGATGCCTCCAACGGTGCCGACCCAGCCCCACTTTGCGCCAAGCAAGCTCGTGAGCGCGCCGAAGATGAGAAGCCCGAGCCCCTGCTCCGTGTGGTATTTCATGAATGGGTCGTCCCTCTGCGTGATGGCCGGGATCAGCCAGAAGGGACCGAGATACGAAAATACGGAGAGCTTCTGCCGGTCGACCGATTCGGCAGCCTTCCGGCGCATGGCGTCGTCCGCCATCGAATACGTTTTTTCCTGCCGGTATTCCCCGCTCGTCGTCTGGCCGGTGCGCTGCGAAGCATACTGTGCCTGAGACGCTCCGGCCGTGCGCTGGGAGGTATACTGTCCCTGCGCCGGGCCGCCGGTGTGCGTCTGCTGCCACGGGTCCTGCTGCCAGCGCTTTTGCTGCTCGGCGTAGCGGCGCTCGGCTTCTTCCTTTGCCTTACGCTCCGCTTCCTCCCGGGCTTTGCGCGCGGCTTCTTCCCGCTCGCGCCGCTCGGCTTCTCTTTCCCGCCGCGCCTCTTCCGCCGCGCGGCGGCGTTCTTCCTCGGCGGCGCGCTCTGCCGCTTCCGCCGCCTTTTTCGCCTCGGCTTGCGGGTCGTAGCCGCAGGCCGGGCACGCCGTTTCCCCGATCGGGATGTACGCGCCGCATTTATCGCAGAAACTCAACGGGAATCCCCCTTTAATAACACAATATCACATATATAGTATAGCGCGGTTCCCGTCCGATTGCAAGGGAGTCAGCGCGGATGAACGAAAAACGCAGAGCGGGGCCAATGCGCCCCGCTCTGCAAGCATATTATATGATTTACGCGTCAGTCCATTTTCGGGCGCTCGTCGCCGTAGAAGAACACGGCCACCGTGCCCGGTCCGGCGTGGCTTCCGATGATGGTGCCGATGTCGCAGATGCGGATGTGGCCCTTCACATGGGGGAACCGTTCCCCCAGCGCGTCGGAGAGCTGCCGGGCCAGCTCCGGGCACTGGGAATGGCAGATCCAGCACCGCTGGTCGTACTCCCGGCCGCCCTGGGCGTGCTCCTCCATGGCGTCTACGGTGGCTTCGATGGCTTTGTGCTTGCCCCGCACCTTGTCGTATGCCTTGATAGCGCCCTTGTTGTCCAGCCGCATCAGCGGACAGATGTTCAGCACCGTGGCGATGGCCGCCGCCGCACCGGACACCCGGCCTGTGCGCCGGAACTGGGTCATGTCGGTAGAGAAAAACTGATGGTGCACCTTGTTTCGGTTGTCCAGCACCCACTGGGCCGCCTCGTCCAGCGTCGCGCCCGCATCCCGCATGTCGGCCACCGTGTCCACCAGCAGTCCGTAGCCGGAGGACGAGCACAGCGAGTCGATCACCACCAGCTTCCGGTCGGGGTACTTCTCCTTCAGCATCTCCGCCGCCAGGAACGCATTATGCACCGAGCCGGACTGACCGGACGTGAACGCGATGTGCAGCACGTCGCCCTGCTGCAGCAGGCTCTCGAAAAATTCCTCGTACTCCGCCTCGTTGATCTGGCTGGTCTGGGGCAGCTTGCCTTCCTTGATGAACTGATAGAACCGGGGCAGCGCCTGGGGATCGCGCCCCATGTCGTCGTCATACGTCACGCCGTCCACCACATAGGTATAGAACAGCACCGGGATATGACGGCTCTCCAGATAGCTGTAGGGCAGGTCCACCGTAGAGCAGCAGCTCAGAATAAATTTATCAAGCATGGTAATTCTCCTTTCTCCGCAAGAATAATATACCAGATTCGCTGTGCCGTCAATGATACACTTCCGTACAAAATGTAATATTTTGTATTAGAAAGCTGCGCGTTTTGCATCCTGCCACACGGCCCACAAACGCATTATCCCCCGTCCCTTGAATAACAAGGGGCGGGGAATTCAAACTGTCAGAAAAGCCTCGCAGAGTTGGCGCCCGCAGACGCACAGCGAGTGCGCTGCGGCGAGCCGCAGCCCTTTCAAACGAGAGCCCAGCGGAGCGGGTCTCGTTTGAGATTATCTTTCGCGGTTTTTCGTGAACAGACGGTAAAGATTCAGCACCGCGACAAAAAGCACGCCCGCAACCGGCCAGACGATCCACGTATTCTTCCAGTCGCCGGTCGTAAAGCTCCAGCCAAGAAACACGGCCGTGGCGAGCATCCAGAATGCGGCGGAGAGCGCTTCCTCGCGTTCGTTGCGCTTTTTCTCCGCCGGAGCGTAATCGCCGGACTGCAAAATCTTCTGCATGCTCGACCAGCGGAGGCCCGTCACAACGAAAACCGCCGCGCCGGTCCCTGCCAGGATCAGCATTGCGCATACCGCAAGGATCATCGCAAAATCGCTCCCCGCCGCCATGCCGATGAATATCGGCACCGGGGAGAGGATGCAGAGCATCGTGCCGATCATGTTGCAGCGCACATGCGTGCTTTTATACTGCCGCTGCCGCTCGCTCACCATGCCCGTCACGCCGTATTCCGTGTCGAACGACTCCTTATCGAGGAAGGCATAGGGGCCGTTTTTAATGCTGCAGGAGAGAAAAACCGCGACCGCCGCCGCGATAAAAAGGAACAGCACGATAAGCCCTGCGGCCGAAGCGGTGTTTTCCGAAATGCCGTAAGCCGGGATCTCGGCCATCGCGCCGAGGATCAGAAGCGGGATGACCGAAAAGATGCAGAGAAACGTCGCCGCCGCCATGCGCACGGAGGCAGTTTTCCGCAGCGCCAGATACTCATTGGCCTCGGCGAGCGTGAGCCGCCGCACGGCGGAATCCTCGCCGCCGGAGGTGAACTCCTCGCTTTCGATCTCGTCTTTCAGCAGATAGTCCGTTGTAACGCCGAAGAGATCGCCGAGCATGAGGATCTTTTCGAGATCGGGCACGGTCTGTGCGCTCTCCCACTTGGATACCGCCTGCCGCGATACATTCATTTTCTCCGCCAGATCTTCCTGCGACCAGCCGTTCTTTTTCCGCAGCCGGATGATTTTGTCCGCCAGGATCATAATTGTTTCCTCCATTTCGTGGCGCGGGTGCTGCGCCGTGATGTTGGAGCAAATATACCTTTTTTCCGGGTTGCAAACTACCAATCGGCAGCTGGAAATGTGTCAACCGCCGGTTGACACAGGACTTTTTGCGTGCAAAATGCAGACAGGAGCTTGCTCCAGCCTGCATTATACCGCGTCATCCGCCGTCTGTCCACCGCGGAACGCAAAAAGCGCTCTCACGCGCAGAAGCGGTGCTTGCCGATCTGCACGATCAGCGGGCGCGACCAGATCCACTGGCTCGTCGCCGTGACGGGATTGAAGTAGTAGATCGCGCCGCCGGTCGGGTCATAGCCGTTCATGGCGTCGCGCGCGGCGGCGTAGGCGCTCTGCGCGACCGGCTCGTCGAACTGCCCGTCATCGAGGCAGGAGAATGCCCCGCGCTGGTAAATGACGCCGGAGAGCGTATTCGGAAACGACGGATGCGCGATGCGGTTCATCACGACCGCGCCCACGGCGACCTGTCCCTCGTAGCTCTCGCCGCGCGCCTCGGCGGAGATGAGCCGCGCGAGCAGCGCCACGTCGCCGGAGGTGTTCTGCTCGATAAGCCCCGCGGACGAGATGCCGAGCGCCGCGAGCGTCTCCGTGCCCGCCTTGCCGTCGGCGGCAAGACCGTTTCTCTGCTGGAAGAGCAGCACCGCCGCCTCCGTACGGCTGCCGTAAATACCGTCCACGTCGGCGCTGTAGTAGCCCCAGTCCTTGAGCTTCTGCTGAATTTCGGAAACGACGCTGCCGGTAGAACCGCGCTTATACGACGCCGCGTCTGCGTTCTGTGCGAGCTCAATGACCGCTATATTCACCGCGAAAAGCACCGCGATCGCAACGCAGGCGCGTTTTAACCCATATTTTGTCATAAAAACCCCTCCAAACCGTTTTTCATAGTTTGGAGGGGCGCAATTTGTTTTATGATGTCAAATTTTAGTTTTTCTTTGTGCGGACTTCCTCGCCCACGCGCGCGATGAAGTCGTCAAGAGCCATGACGCCCTCGTCACCGCCGCGGCTGCGCACCGCGACCGTGCCGCTCTCGGCTTCCTTGTCGCCGAGGATGAGCAGATACGGGATCTTCTGGTTGCGGCCTTCGGCGATCTTCTTGCCGATCTTCTCGTTGCGCAGGTCCTTCTCCACGCGCAGTCCGGCAGCGTCGAGCGCGGCGGCGACCTTTTCGGCGGCTTCGTTCGCGCGGTCGGTGATCGTGAGAACACGCACCTGCACGGGCGCGAGCCACACAGGGAACGCGCCGGCGTAGTGCTCGGTGATGATGCCGATGAAGCGCTCGATGGAGCCGAGCACGACGCGATGGATCATGACCGGGCGGTGCTTCTCGCCGTCCGCGCCGGTGTATTCGAGCTCAAAGCGTTCGGGGAGCTGCATGTCGAGCTGGATCGTGCCGCACTGCCAGGTACGGCCGAGACTGTCGGCCAGATGGAAGTCGAGCTTCGGGCCGTAGAACGCGCCGTCGCCCTCGTTGATGACGTAGCTTTTGCCCATCTCGGTCACGGCGGCCTTGAGCGTTTCGGTGGCGAAATCCCAGTCCTTCACGTCGCCCATGTGGTCCTCGGGCATCGTGGAGACCTCGATCTCGTAACGGAGACCGAATACGAAGTAGACCTCGTCGAACAGGCGGACGACATTCTTGATCTCGTCCTTCATCTGCTCCCAGGTCATAAAGATGTGCGCGTCGTCCTGCGTGAAGCAGCGGACGCGGAACAGGCCGTGCAGCGCGCCGGAGAGCT
>ERZ808240.843-NODE-843-length-39477-cov-32.077825_pt1 | contig 39477 bp, 25 predicted proteins | sample MGYA00521084_ERZ808240 | MGnify/ENA primary metagenome ERZ808240 (study PRJEB31516, sample SAMN03275571) | gut metagenome | biome: mammalia-associated habitat; material: feces | host: Papio cynocephalus | place: Kenya | collected 2012-08-06 ... | reverse complement strand
AAAAAAATCAACCGTTTTTATGTATTGTGAAATGCTTATTCAGCATCTTCATCAACGACGATACCAGGATAATCTCTGTTGAGATTTTTAAGGAAGTTTTCATAATCGCCCTTATATAAAGCGTAAACGTCAACTCTCTTAGTGATTCTGCCGTTTTCGTCAGCATCTTCTTTTCTGAGTGTTTCCTTAATATGGTCAAGCTTCCACATTGTCAAAGCAACTGATAAATCATGAGCTCTCTGTTCGTTGTCAGTCATTTTTCATACCTCCTTTCGTACAATAAATAAATTATAACATACCTTGTTAAAAAAATCAAGCATTTTAAATAAAAAATTAAATTCTTGATTTAATGATTTTCACCATTTCGCCTACGTTTTTCATTGTGGAAACTTCGCCCATCTTGAATTTCATGCCAAATTCCTTTTCAACGGCTTCGATGAGATTGATATGTTCAAGGCTGTCCCATTCATCAATATCATCAGCAGTTGTATCTTCAAAGAGGTCAACTTCATCGAGGTCGAAAACGTCCATAAAAATTTCTTCAAGTTTTGCGTAAATCTGCTGTTCGTTCATAAATATTCTCCTTTTTGTTTATGTAAGATTGTTTTTGATGACTTTTATAACGTGACTGGCAGGTGTATAGTCAGCGGTATTGAGTTTCCATACGCTGTCGCCATTTTCCGCAGCATTGATTTTTTCAAATCCGAATGAAGCGAAAAGGTCTTTTACCATATTATTCTTTGCAGTTTTATAATAGTATCCGAAAATTTCAGAAATATTATTTTTTAAGCATTCCTTTACAAGTTCATCAAGCATTGCAAATTCCATGTCACGTTTTAAGACACGGCAGCTCATAAGCCATAAATCTATATGGAGAGAGGAATTTTCCTTTTTGCCGATAACCACGGATACAACGCCGTTGTCGCCGAATTTGTCAGTAAGTTTTCCATATAATCTTATATAGTTGTCACTGTGAAAAACTTCTTCCATTTCAGCCTGAGTATATCTTTTTGTAGTCAGATTGAACTGATTGCTTTTATTTGTAAGCTGAACGATTCTCTGAAGGTAAATCGGGTCGAAATCGTCAATTACAGCGACCATTTCAAGGCTTTTCAGATAATCATTATAGTTTGAGAACTGTTTCTGCTGAACAGCTCTTTCAGCATTTTTCTTATACATTTCATTGCGTTTTATATCGTCTTCAGAGAATGAAGTGACTTCAAAATATCCGGCTTTGTCGATTATCTGGATATATGACTCAACATTCTTTATATCAGGAGCAAGAACTCCCGGAAGCTGTGATTTTACAATTTCTCTTTCAGCCGGATTGTCATCAATGAAAACAATGCTGTCAGTCAGGATATTTATATCAGAAGCAATTTCAGATATATTGCTGTCTTTAGTATTCCAGTTAGCTTTTATTGAGATAAAATCGTCAGGGGAAAGAATGCTGTCAGGGTGTTTAAGACCAAGAACAGCGTTTTCCTCATCATTTTTGGAGCATACGGAAAGTATCACGCCAAGATTTTTATGAGCCTTTATATATTTCTGAAATTCGCTGTAAGCCTGTGACATTGAGGTTTCATTGCCGATTTCAATGCCTTCCTGACCGTCATCTCCGATAACTCCGCCCCAGAGAGTATTGTCGAGGTCGAGAGCAAAGGCTTTTTTATTTTTTCCGAGGATTGATTTTATTATATTTGCAAGATTATATGAAAATTCAGGGATTGCACTGACACTCAACGCATATTTATACATATACCAGTAAAAAGGCTGTGACCATTTTTCAAGACCATATGAGGCTGAAAGATAGTTTATATCATGGATAAAGAAATTTTCATGAGTCTGTGCATATTCATAGAATTTCATGTTAAGTCTTGAAATAAAGTTTGATTTTCCATGGATATCGCTTGAATCCTTGTTGCCGAGAAGTCTGTAAAACGGCAGTTCCATATTATTCTGAATTATCGGGCAGTGGAATTTTTCAAAAAGATTATCCCACATTCTGCTGAAATGGCTGTACTGTCGTTCAAGAGCCTCATCAGTTTCAGCAGCAGATGCAGTCATACAGCCTTCATTAAATTCAGTTATATTTCTGTTGGTTGTGTGAATGAATATAAAATCGGGTTTAAATCCGTCAAGCTCCGGATTTCCGAACATAGCGTCCTGCCAGTACTGACCGAATTCAGACTGATAGAATGATGGTTCTATACCGTAATTGAGCAGAAAAAGCTCCAGCATTGAAATTATATCATTTGTAGTTGAACCGCCGAGAACAGCTATATTTTTTTTAATTCTCTGTGAACCGTCAGCGAGGAGCTGTTTTTTTATTGAACGGCGTTTTTTGAGTATATATTCGCTGTCAAAAGGGTAATCAAGTTCTTTCATATTTTTTTATCTCCTTTTTTACTGAACATGGATATTTTCTGTAGGGGCGAACTGTGTTCGCCCGCTCAGTTTACAGCAAATCTTCAACGGGCGAACACAGTTCGCCCCTACAAAATATACAGAAAATCCCGTGTTTTCAACAATAAAATTTTGTTGTCAAATTTGTGTTTTTACTGAACACGGATATTTTCTATATGTCTTACCATTGAAGGGGTAGCGGCAGTAAATGCATTTACTGCGAAAAGTACATCAGTAGCACCCTGTTCCTTCATGAAGTTTATAGCATTTATATCAAAATATCTTATATCTATTACATATATATTTTCAAATGAATGGGTAAGGAAAGGAATCATTGCATTTCCGTAGCTGTCCTTTAAAACAACTAAAGTTCTGCCGTTTCCTGCATCGGTATGTATTTTGGTAATTTTGTCGTCACCGCCCATAAATGTTACATAAAGGCTGCTCAGAGGCATATCGATAAACAGATTACTGTCATATCCTTCCTGAAAATAGGTGTTGTAATATGTTGTTGTATACTGATTGTCAGGCTTATAGTAGGTGAATGTTTCAGGATAATCAAGAATGCTTGCGTCCTGTGTGAAAGTATAGATAGTACCGGTATAGCCGTCCTGTGAAACCTTTTCATATGTTGAAAGTTCAGGGAACGGGAGTCCGAGCTGCTGGGCAAATTTCTGTGAGGCATAGTATGCACCGAGAGGAGCCCAGTGGTGGTCAGTACGCAGATATATATCTTCTTTTTTATGACTGTCCATAACGGCGGATATATCAACATCTTCAACACCGACAAGGCGTTCTCTGATATACTGGAGGTCAGCAAACTGGTCTTCTGAATATCCTGAATATTTGCTTGGGAGATAATACGATACAGCAGTAGGGATAACCATTGAATATACGTTTACGCTGTCGCCGAGGTCATGTTTATATGCATTTACAGCAGCAACATATGAATCAAGAGTGCTGTCATAGCTTCCGTAAAGCATAATGCCACGGTTTTTATAGATTATTATGCCGTTTTCAACTTTGCCCTTGTCGATATCGTTGTCATTTTCTTCCCAGTAATCGTCATAATCCGGATTATCAGGAGTTTCACCTGTAACAACTGCACTTTCTTCAGTAGTTACAGCAGCTTCACCGGTAACAGCAGGCGGTTCAGTAACAGCAGGAACTTTTATTTCAGATTTTGATTCATCATTATTCTTGTTTACCATAGAAACATTTCCATGGAAAGTAACGCCGTCAAGCTCCACGCCGAAAAATGAAGTAAGCTTTGTATTCCATTTTTTAAAAGTGCTTCTCATAGGAACAGTATCATTATAAAATTCAGAAACACCATTTGTATATTTGCCGTCAAAATAGTCATTGAATGAGAAATCAGGCATAGTTGCAAGAGTACGGTTTTCAGTTTCTGAAATAGTCGGGCGTTCAAGTACCAGCATACCGACAGAAACAACGGCTATACAGCCTATAATTACAGCTGCATTGAGTTTATACATGAATTTTTCGGATTTTTTCTTTTTTCTTTTTTGTTTGCTCATTTTAAAAGGACTCCTTTTTTAGAAACGGAAATACAAAAACGGGTTGTTTGTTGCGTCTACAAGCATAATGCTGCTTACTGCAAGAAGAAGAACATTTGCAGCAGTCTGCAATGATTTCATCAATATGAAAGAAGATTCTGACTTGTCCATAAGTTTTTTAAGTGACTGTACAACAGGGAAGCAGGCTATAACAGCAATTATTATAAGGAAAATATTATTGAAGAATGAAACTTTGACAGCCTCATCAAAGAATACATTGCCGTTAAGACCGATAAGATTTTTAAGGAAGTTTATAAGTTTATTTCCGTCCTCAAAGTAGAAAATACCGAATCCGACTATTATAACAATTTTATTGTATATATGCATTATGACCTTAGGAATCTTTTTCATGCGTTTTTTGCCGACAAGCAGTTCAAGGAATATGAATACTCCGAAATAAAGACCCCAGATTATATAGTTCCAGCTTGCACCATGCCATAAACCTGTTGAGAACCATACAAGGAACAAGTTGAGATATTTTCTGCGTTTGCCGAATATCGGGAGATAGAGCAGATAGTCACGGAAGAATGAACCGAGTGATATATGCCATCTCTGCCAGAATTCAGTGATATTTATGCATATGAAAGGATAATTGAAGTTTTCATCAAAATGGAATCCGAATACACGTCCAAGACCTATAGCCATATCGGAATATCCGGAAAAATCGAAATAAACCTGCATTGCATAGATTATAACAGCATACCATGTGCCGGCAACTGAAAGATTTTCAATATTCTTGCCGAAAAACGCATCAACTATTACGCTGAGATTATTTGCGATTATGACTTTTTTGGCAAGACCAACAGTAAGCCTTGAAAAGCCGTCACTGAGGTCTTTTGCAGTAGTCTGACGCTGGCTTATTTCCTGACCGATAACGGAATATCTTACGATAGGGCCGGCTACAAGCTGAGGAAACATTGAAACATAAAGCAGGAATTTCCCGAAGCTTTTCTGGGTTTCAACCTTTTCCCAGTAGCAGTCTATTGTATATGAGATTGTCTGGAATGTATAGAAGCTTATTCCGATAGGCAGAGCAATTTCAGGGACGTGCAGATTGAGTGAAAGTAAAGCATTTATATTTTCAACAATGAATCCGCTGTATTTGAAAAATCCGAGCAGACCGAGGTTTGTTACAAGTGAGCCGATTACAGCAAGCTTTGCTTTGAAAGTGCCTCTGTATTTGTCGATTATTATGCCGTTGAGATAGTCAATCGAGGCACTGAATACCAGAAGAAATACCCATGTAGGTTCTCCCCATGCATAAAAGACCAATGAAAATGCGGTAAGTATAAAGTTTCTGTATGAGATATTTTTTGTTGCAAAATACATTATAAGACATATCGGCAGAAACATATAAAGAAAAAACAGACTGGAGAAAACCATATGGCAGAAGACACCCCTGATAAAATAAATTATATTACATCAAAATACGCTATAATACAAGATAATTATACTACAAATATTATCAGCAGGTCAATAAACTTTTTATATAAAAAATAAATAAAAGTGTATTTTTATTTAGTAACAATGCTTTTTTAAGATTTCTCTTATAATGCTGTAGGGGCGACCATTGGTCGCCCGTTGCAGTTTACCAGAATTTCAAATGGGTAATCAATAATTTTTATTCCGAAAACAGATATCGAATTTATGTTTAAACCATAATTTGAACGGGCGACCAATGGTCGCCCCTACAGAAACAATCAATCGAATTGGCGTTAAAAAGGGCAACCAATTTAAATGGTCGCCCTTTTGATTTATTTTTCAGAACAGAATTCAACTTTTTTTCCTTCAAGAATCAGGTTTGTAGTTCTCATTGCACACATTTTTCCGCACATTGAGCAGGTATGCCTGTCAGCCGGAGGAGTGCTTTCAAAGTATCTTTTTGCTTTTTCGGGGTCAATTGCATATTTGAACATATCGTCCCAGTCAATGCGTTTTCTTGCTTCGCTCATTTTATTGTCAATATCTCTTGCATGAGGGAGATTATTTGCGATATCAGCAGCATGAGCAGCAATTTTTGAAGCAATAATGCCTTCCTTTACATCATTTACATCAGGGAGTCTGAGATGTTCGGCAGGAGTTACATAGCAGAGGAAATCAGCTCCGTTTGCAGCAGCTATTGCACCGCCGATAGCTGAAGTAATATGGTCATATCCGGGAGCAATATCAGTTACCAGAGGGCCTAATACATAGAAAGGAGCATTGTGGCAGATTCTTTTCTGTATTGCCATGTTTGCAGCAATTTCATTGATAGCCATATGTCCCGGGCCTTCAACCATTACCTGTACATTTTTAGCCCATGCACGTTCTGTAAGGATTCCGAGTTCAATGAGTTCGCTGAGCTGACCTGCATCGGAACTGTCATTTGTGCTTCCCGGTCTTAAAGCGTCGCCGAGGCTTATTGTAACATCATATTTATGAAGAATGTCAAGTACTTCATCATAATATTCATAGAACGGGTTTTCATTGCCTGTCATTTCCATCCATGCAAAGAGGAGAGAACCGCCTCTTGAAACTATATTAGTAAGTCTTTTTGTTTCTTTGAAAAGGCTTACAGCACGTTTGTTTATGCCTGCGTGAATAGTCATGAAGTCAACGCCTTCCTTTGCATGAGCTTCAACGACTTTAAGGAAATCCTTTGCAGTGATATCAAGCAAATCCTTTTCAAGATAACCGATAGCGTCATACATAGGAACAGTTCCAATCATGGCAGTTGAGCGTTCAACAAGTTCTTTTCTGAAAGTGCTTGTCTTGCCGTAGTTGCTGAGGTCCATTATAGCTTCGCAGCCGAAATCAAGAGCCATCTGAACCTTTTCCATTTCAGCAGTATAGTCAATGCAGTCACCTGATATGCCGAGATTTACATTTATCTTTGTGCGGAGACCTTCGCCTATACCTTCAGGGCTGAGAGATTTATGAAATATATTTGCAGGGATACATACTGAACCCCTTGCAACACGTTCTCTTATAATTTCAGGGTCAGTATATTCTTTTTCAGCAACAATTTTCATCTGTTCAGTAATAATGCCTTTTTTTGCGGCTTCCATCTGTGTACTGTAATTCATAATAAAAATCCTTTCAAATCGGTAATATTCTGATTTATATTCTATCATTTTTATTATCAGATGTCAACAAAAACAGACAGCCTTTACTGTCCGCAGTCTTTGAAAAATCAGTTTATTCCATAAAATTCTTTGAAATTCTCTGAAAACATTTTCTGATATTCATTATATGAATAGCCGAGTCCGAGAAATGCATCAAGTTCCTTTTCATAGTTCCACATCGGGAAATCTGTTCCGAAAAAGCAGTTTTCAATTCCGTAATGGTCTATAAGTTTTCTTACATACTCAGCCGGAAGAATACTCTGGCTGCTTGATGTATCATATCTGAGATTTTCAAATTTTCCGCCGAGGCATTCAAGAGCTTCTTCCCATCTCTGATAGCCGCCGAGATGAGCAGCTGTTACTTTAAGTTTCGGGAAATCCTCAAGGACTTTTTTAAGACGTACAGGTCTTGAATATTCATATCTTTCATCACCCATATGTATAAGCATAGGGAGATTTTCTGCTTCAGCGATTTCATATATCTTATATGCTTTTCTGTCATCTATGCAGAATTTCTGGAAATCAGGGTGAATTTTTATTCCATGCAGACCCATTGAAACTATTCTTTTTGGTTCCTCCTCAATATTTTCATAATCCGGATGCAGAGTTGCAAGACCTATAAACTGTTTATTTGCAAGGCACTGTTCATGTATGAAATTATTTATTGAAACTGTCTGTTCAGGAGCAGTTGCTGTTGAGCATACAAGAGCTTTTGTAACATTGTATTTTTCCATATCAGCAATAAGATTTTTGCTGCTGCCCTTGTCATTCATAGGTATATGATAAAAGTTGCCGATATTGACAGTTGCCTTTTCAGCAATTTTTTCAGGGAAAATATGTGTATGAGCATCAATGATTTCAAATTCTTTATAATTCAATCCAAAAACCTCTTTCCGTTATTCTTTTCAGATACTATTGTATATCTTTTATGCGAAAAAATCAACCGGATTCATAAAAATAACATGAATTGACGAAAAAAATATCAGTATTCTACAAATATTTTACTGGTTAAAAATTTATGTTGACATTTGTCATAAAACGCATTATAATATGTATAGCTTTTCAAAGACGATTTGCTTTTTGCAGGTCGTCTTTAAAAATGTAACGGAAATTTTTTCAAAGAAAAGGGGATTATCTATGTCTTACGAATTTCTCATGACCATAGCACTTATCCTTTTAAGTACTAAGGTTCTCGGACTTGTCACCAAAAAAATCAAGCTGCCTCAGGTAGTCGGAGCGTTGCTTGCCGGACTTCTTCTCGGCCCTGCCTGTTTCAACATAGTGACTGAAACGGATTTGCTTTCATCTCTTTCAGAACTCGGTGTAATTGTCCTTATGTTTGCGGCAGGACTTGAAACCGATATCAATGAACTTAAGAAAACCGGTAAAGCCTCATTCCTTATTGCACTTCTCGGCGTAATAATTCCGCTTTTCGGAGGACTGGGAATTGCGGCAATATTCAATGAAGGCGATGAAGCTCTCACATCAAGTGTATTTCTCCAGAATGTATTTATCGGTGTAATCATGACTGCTACATCTGTAAGTATTACAGTTGAAACTCTTAAAGAACTTGGAAAGCTTACTACAAAAGCCGGAAATGCTATTCTTGGTGCAGCAATTATAGATGATGTTCTTGGAATAATCGCTCTTACAATCGTTACAAGCTTTGCTGACCCTGATGTAAATATAGTTTCTGTTCTTCTTAAAATAGTAGCATTCTTTGTGGTTGCTGCAATTGCAGGAGTTCTGTTCCATAAGGTATTTACAAAATGGAGCGGTTCAGCATCAAAGGATTTAAGACGTCATGTAATAGTTTCATTTGTATTCTGTCTTGTGCTTTCATATGTAGCTGAAAAATTCTTCGGCGTTGCAGATATTACAGGTGCATTTGTTGCAGGTCTTGCAATATCAAATACTCCGAAAAGCGGATATATCTCACACAGATTTGAAACTCTTTCATATATGCTCCTTTCGCCTATTTTCTTTGCAAGTATAGGTATAAAGGTTGTTCTTCCTAAGATGACAGGAGAACTCATACTTTTCACAGTTCTGCTTGTTATAATTGCAGTACTCACAAAGATTGTCGGCTGCGGAGTAGGTGCTAAAATATGCAAATTTTCAAACCGTGAAGCCATTCAGATAGGTGTCGGAATGATTTCAAGAGGTGAAGTTGCTCTTATCGTTGCAAACAAAGGAGCTGAAGTAGGTCTTATGAGTTCAGTATATTTCGGCCCTGTGGTAATAATGGTAGTTATCACAACTATTATAACGCCTATTCTTCTTAAAGTCGTATTTAAAAATGATGATGCAGTCGCTGCCGCTGATGATGTTATCAATTACAACAAGGGCGAACAGCTTGAAAAGGAAATGCAGAATCTTGTAAAATCAAAATCAAAGAATAAATAACTGACTGATAAAAAAGGCTTCCAAAACGGAGGCCTTTTTTTATGCAGAGTTGATGGATTTGCGTTAAATTAACGCCAATTCGACAACAAAATTTTATAATTAAAAATATAGGATTTCCCTTATATTTTGTAGGGGCGACCATTGGTCGCCCGTTGGATTCACCGGAATTTCAGGCGGACGAACACAGTTCGCCCCTACAGAAATAATTCATTGAATTTGCGTTAAATTAAAAAAATAAAAAATTTTTTAAAAATTCTGTAGAAGTTTTTGCTGTCTGAGTCGTTTTATTAATAGAAACAAAGAAAAGGAGGAATGGAAATGGCGGTATTGAATCTTGTTTCATCAGATGAAAACGATATGTCTGCTGCAAATGATGAAAAAATAGCTGATTTTGCTGAAAAATATGAACTCTACTGCGATTTGGTATATAAGATATGTATCGTAAGACTTGGTTCAAAGGAAAATGCAGAAGATGCCATGCAGAATGTATTTGTAAAGTTTTACAGCAAATCTCCTGTATTCAGCACTGTTCAGGAAGAAAAAGCATGGATAATAAGAGTCGCAATAAATATGTGTAAGGATTTTCAGAAATCATTCTGGCAGCGTAATACCATAGGTCTTGATGAGATTTCAGAAATTTCAGACGGCGGATTTGAAGAACAGCAGAAACTTATTGATATTTTCAATATTCCGCCTAAATACAGAACGGTTCTCCAGCTGTACTACTATGAGGGATATTCCGAAAAAGAGATAGCAGGAATTCTCGGAATAGCAGAAAAAAGCGTTGCAATGCAGCTGTACAGAGCCAGAAAGAAATTAAAAAATGAAATGGAGGAAGCGAATCATGAAAAATAAAAAAGAGAAATATAATATTTATAATGCATTTGATTCCATAAATACTCCTGACGAAAGAACAAAAGAGAGAATTTTTAAAAACGTTATCAGAGAAGAACAAAAGAAAGTTTTCAGATTCCGCAATATAGCAGTTCCGGCTGCTGCTGCACTGCTCATATGCGTAAATGCAGGGCTTATCTATACATCACTCAACAGCGGTTCTTCAGAGCCTCAAAGCAGTAATGACGAATTTGCAGCATCTGTTTCGGAATCGGAAATAAGTACAGCAAAAACGAGCGGCGATATAATTAAAACATCAGAAACTTATCAGACAATTGTAGTTTCAGGAGCTGAAAATACAATTTCAGATACAATCCTTTCAACTGCTTTGCAGTCTGCCATTGAAACATCATCAACTACGGCAGTAAATGAAACTACTGCCATACAGACATCTGAAGCATATGCAGCAGAATCATCTGTTCCGGTGCAGACAGAATCTCCGGCTGAAACTCCGGAACAGACCCAGAAACCACAGGGAGAACTGCTCCCGCCTGTAAGCAGTGAACTTCAGAACCTTTTCAGTGCTGCATATAATGTATATTTTCAGTATTCAATGGGAAATTCAATATTCCTTGATTATGATGAATCACATGACTATAATGCAGAGGAAAATGATATTGAACTGGACGGAAAATTCTACAGCAGAACAAGTCAGAAATATTTTACTGATTTGCAGAGCGTAAAAGCATATTTTGAACAGTATTTTACAGATGATTTTATTGAAACACTCGGTATTATGAGCCATTTTACTGAATATAACGGACGTGTATACTGTGAAACATGGGGAAAGGGCGGAATACTCGGATATGCCGGTCATACCTATGATATAACTTCACAGAGCGACAGCGAGATAGATATTGCTGTTCACTGTTATATTTCACTTGATTCAGCAAATGCACCTGATATGGATAATTATATATACAGTGTTCCGGATAATCTCAGCGATTATGAAGTGCTTGAAAGAAGCATCATATTCAGAAAGGAAAACGGTCAGTGGCGTGTTGCCCATGTAGACCTTATGTGGTAAAAAAGACCTCCTTAAATAAATTTTAAATATATACAGAAAATGTCTGCATTCAGATTTTGCAGGCATTTTCTTTTTTTGTTTAAATAACGCCGATTCAATGAATTATTTATGTAGGGGCGACCATTGGTCGCCCGCTTCAATTTACCGGAATTTTGGACGGGCTACAAATATATGAAAAATCCCATATTTTCAATTATAAAATTTTGCTATCTAATTTGCGTTAAATAACAGGTTTTAAAGCAAGGCAGAAAAATTAATTGTTTAATATGCTGTTTTTTATGATTTGCCTTGACATAGTGCTAAATGATAGGATATAATAAATATAAATATTAGAAAAATAAACGGGATTGCTATGCAATATGGTTAGCTTATGCTAACTTTGTGAAATGCAGTTAGTCTTCGCTAATCAAGCAGTTCTGCAATTTTGAGTTGTTCATTTTTATAAATGCACGCAACAGTTAGCTTGAGCTAACTATATAGAGAGGAGTGTTTTATGACAGATACAGAAAAAAAAGTCTTTGATGTATGGGCAGAGGTTTTTGAACGTGATGATTTCGGAATTGATGATGATTTTTTTGAAATCGGCGGGGATTCGATGAAAGCGATGAAGATATATATGCGTCTTACAGAAAATATCGCTGAAGTCAATATTGATGATTTTTTTGAATCTCTGACAATCAGGAGTATTGCAGAAGTAATTGATAAAAAATACAGTAAAGGTGATGAATAATGAAAAAAATTGGTATGATAGGCTGCGGAGGCAGAATAGGTCCTATGGTATGCGGCTATCTCGCAGAAAGCGGATATGAAATACAGGGCGGACAAAGACGTGAACCGGATTACAGCAAATATCCTTCAAATTTTACATGGAAACATCTTGATGTAAACAATGATGAAGAACTTGCACAATTCTGCGAGGGCTGTGATGTAGTTCTCAACTGCTCAGGCCCTGCATATATGCTGCTTGAAAAGGTTGCACTTGCCGCAGCTGCCGCAGGAGCGGTATATGTTGATGTATCCGATGCACTTGCTTTCAATGATGAGGTTCGTTCAAGGATAGAAGGAAAGGGAAGATTTTATCTTGCCTCAGGATTTTATCCGGGATTTACAGGACTTATGCTTAATAAGGCAATTCAGTCATTTGACAGTGTGAATAATATTACAGGTTATTCCGGCGGTGCAGAACTTTATTCATTAATCGGCTGTCTTGATATCATAATGAGCGGAACAAGTCCGTACTGCCTTAACGGATATTATCTCAAAGACGGAAAGCCGGTAAAAAACAGTATGGGAATGGATTACTGCGAGCATGAACTTTTTGAAGGAAAGGTTTTCCTCAAGCATTTTCTCAGCAATGAGATGTATTCAGTTGTAAAGAGATATCCTCCTGAAAAGATAAAGGAGCTTCACTGGTATGATGTTTCAAGTGATAATGTTATAGGCCTTATGGCGATGAAATATTATCAGCTTCATGATAAGGTAAGCTTTGATGAAATGTATGCACAGATGGGTGAATATCTGCAAAAGATAGAAAAGAAAACTGAAGAAGATGAATGGGCAATACTCTATGTATTTGCTGACGGCATAAGCGGCGGAGAGGAAAAAACAGTAAGCATAAAGATTGACCTCAGCAGCACATCTGATATCACAGCATATTCAGCAGCTTCAGCAGCACTTGCAGCCCTTGAAAGAGATGACCCGAACGGAGTTTACTGGGCAAATCAGATACTTCCTGATAATATCATGGATATTTACAAGAAAAGATGCGATGAAAAGGGAATACCATGCGGCTGGCTCTATGAAGAGGAATTTGCACTCTGAGATGAAAGGATATGGGAGTATAGATGAAGATTATTTGTTTACCGTATGCAGGAGGTTCGGCATCTGTATTTGCGAAGTGGAATAAGTATATTTCCCCTGATATTGAAATTATCGCTCCTGAACTTGCAGGACGTGGAATAAGATGTTCTGAATGCTTTTATTCATCAATAGAGGAGGCAGCAGAAAATATATTTGAGTTTGTTTCTGAAAAATGCTTTGATGATAAATTTGCCATATTCGGTCACAGTATGGGATGTTTTATTGCATATGAGCTTTACCGCAGAATATGCGAGGATTCTGTGCTGAAAAACAATCTTGTTCATATATTTATGTCAGCCAACTATGCTCCTCATCTCAATAATGATGAAAAGCATCATACAGAACATTACAAACAGGGTTTTGACGGCATAAAAAAGGAAGTTATGAGGCTTGGAGGAACTCCTGTTGAAATATTTGATAATCCGGTGTTTGCAGGATATTTTTTCCCGATAATAAATTCAGACTATAAGATTACAGAAACTTATCAGATGAATGAATTTGTTCAGTTCAGCTGCGGCTGTACAGTTCTTAATGGTATAAATGATGAACTTTCAGCTGATGACCTTGAATCATGGAAACAGTATTCGCCGCATGGATTTTCAGTCAGAAATTTTCCGGGCAGTCATTTCTTTATAAATGAGCATACTGAAATGGTTGTCAGCTATATAAACAGCGTATTGAAAAAGCATATCAGAAAGGAACTGATTAAAATATGAATAACTGGATATGCAATGAGCGTGAAAGTGAAAACGGCAAAATAAGCCTGTTTATTTTCCCGTGTTCAGGAGGCACAGCATCTACATATTATAAATGGAGGGAAAAGCTGAATGATAATATAGATATTTATCCGGTTCAGTATCCTATGCGTGAAAAGCGTGCAAAAGAGCCTATGCCAGACACTCTTTATGAGCTTACAGAGCAGTTCTGCGACAGCTGCATAGATATCCTGAAAGCAAAGAAATTTGCGTTTCTCGGACACTGTATAGGCAGTGCGATAGGATATGAAGCGGCTTTATATCTTAAAGAAAAATACGGAATATATCCCGTGAATCTTTTTTCAGTAAGCCTTCCAGCTCCGAATATATTCAAACCTATGTATTTTGAAGGCAAGGCTGTAAGTGAACTGGATTCAGAAAGCTTTGCAAGATTTCTCAGAAAATATATGAATTTCGATGAAGCTTTTTATAATAACAGATTTGTAATGCAGTATTACAGAAAAGTAACTGTAAGTGATTTCAAGCTTGCTGAAGAATACAGATATGATAAAACAACTCCGATAGATGCGGATATCACAGCATTTTCAGGTATAGATGATGATTCCATGACAGAGGAGGACAATAAGGCATGGGAAAAATATACTCTTGGAAAATTCAGAAATGAAATGATAGAGGGCGGTCATGATGTATGCGAAACCCGTTATGAGTATATCTGCAAATGCATTCAGGAACAGCTTGACAGTCAGATTAGTGATTTTTAGGAGCAGAAATGAAAAATATATTATTACCTTTATCAGATGTTCAGATGTCATACTTTTATGGCAGAAATAAAAGTACTTTTCTTGGCGGAGTTTCAACGCATTTCTATATAGAATGCGTTACATCACTTGATATAGACAAGCTTGAAAAGGCTCTTAACTGCACTATCAGGGAACAGCCGTCAATGAGGTCATATATAACAGATAACGGAATGCAGTGCTTTATGGACGAAGTACCGTATTATAAAATAAAACAGACAGACCTTACTTCATTTCCGGAGGAACAGCAGGAGGAAAAATTTCTCGGATACAGAAAATTTCATTCAGAAAGAATGTTCGAACTTAATAAATGGCCGATGTTTGAGTTTAGTATATATAATTTCAGCAATCAGAATATACTGATAGTTGATTCAGATATGATGATTATGGACGGACTCAGCACGGAAATTATAATAGACAGCCTTTATAAATACTATGATAATGACAATGTAAATGAAATACCTGTTTTGGCATTTGAGAACTATATAAATGAAAAGAAGAAAAAAACTGAAAAGAACTATGCGAAAGATAAATCATTCTGGAATGAAATACTTCAGAATCTGCCGTCAGGCCCTCAGTTTGAAAAATCCTGCAATACTGAAGAAATGGTATTTGATACTTCAGAAACAATCATTTCAAAAGATAAATGGGATAAGGTGAAAAATTTTCTTTTGCCTGAAAGAATACTGCCGTCCGTATATCTTACAACAGCATATGCAAAGCTCCTTTCAAGATGGTGCGGACAAAGCAGAATAACACTGAATATGACTGTTTCCAACAGAAAAGGAAGCTGTAAGGAACTTCGTAATGCAGTCGGCGATTTTACGGAAGTAATGCTTGTGGATTTTGATTTTACTGATGATAAAACACTTAAAGAAAAGGCTCTTGAAACCCAGAAAAAAATCAGTGTGCGTAAAAAGCATGGTTCAGTTGCAAGTTCTGAAATTATCCGTGACTATACAAATATGCATGGCTGCGACAACAGTTTTCCGTTTCCTGCGGTATGCACCTGTATGCTGTTTGATGTTGCGGGCAGCAAATGGGAATGGCTCGGCAGAAAACGTTATCAGGTAAGCCAGACACCACAGGTAATGCTGGATAATCAGATTTCACTCAAGGACGGAAGACTCATTATTCACTGGGATTACCTTTCAGCATATTTCAGCAAGAATGATATAAAGAATATGCAGGAGGAATACTGCGGAATAATAACAGGTGAATCAGTTCAGAAAAAATATGACCTTTTTGCAGAGCAGTATAATGATTCATTCCGTGAAAGAGAAAAAACAACTCTTGTCAGACTTTTTAAGGATAAGGCAGAGAAATTTTCAGAATATACAGCAGTATCAGATGTAAATAATTCCTGCACATACGGAGAACTTGACAGGGATTCCGATATCATCGCATCATACATATCAGAAAAATGCGGTGCAAATAAGGCTGTTATCGTTAAAATGAAGCGTTCTGTATCAGCCGTAAAAGCGATACTCGGAATTATAAAAGCCGGCTGTTTCTATGTTCCGACAGCACATAACTGCCCTGAGGAACGACTTGAATTTATAAAGGAGCAGGCACAAAGCAATCTGATACTTACAGATGAAAAAGCTGCGGAAATACTTGATAAAGGCAGATGGACGGAGAATATTGACCTGTCACAGCCTGATGATACAGCCTATGTCATTTTCACATCAGGAAGCACAGGCACACCGAAAGGTGTTGTTATATCACATGATTCCGCCTGCAATACAATTCTTGATATAAATGAAAGATTCTGCATAACATATAAGGATAAGCTGATAGGGATATCATCATTCAGCTTTGACCTGTCAGTATATGATATATTCGGAGCGTTGTCATCGGGTGCTGAACTGAAGCTTGCACCGTCAGCGTATGATATGCATCTTATCAAAAAGATGATGGCATCAGGTGATATCACTGTATGGAACACTGTACCTTCAATAATGGAGCTGCTTATCAGCAATATTGACAATGATTTTACAGATGATTCGTTAAGAGCAGTAATGCTCAGCGGCGACTGGATACCTCTCAATCTTCCTGAAAAGATTAAAAAGCATTTCCCGAATGCAGATGTTTACAGCCTTGGAGGAGCAACAGAGGCAAGCATATGGTCAATATATTATCCGGTTGACAGTATTGAAGACAGCTGGAATTCAATTCCTTACGGTTATCCGCTTGAAAATCAGAATATATGGATACTTGATGAAAATAATAACATTTGTCCGCCGAATGTCAGAGGTGAAATCTGTATAGGCGGAAGAGGGGTTGCAAAAGGTTATCTCAATGACAAGGAACGTACTGAAAAAAGCTTTTTTGTCCATAAAACTTTAGGATACATATATAAAACCGGAGATATCGGAATGCTTTCCGACAGAAAATGGGTTATATTCCTTGGAAGAAAAGATTTTCAGGTAAAACTTCATGGTTATCGCATAGAGCTGGGTGAGATTGAAAGCTGTCTGAGTCAGTGCAGCAATGTTTCCGATGCAGTTGCAGATGTAAAGGAAGTTGAGGGAAGAAAAAGACTTTTTGCGTATGTAACTCCGAAAACAAGCGGTCAGATTGTGAAAAATACAGGTTTTGCAGATAAAGCCGCAAAGCTTGAATATAAAGTAAAAGGCATAACAAGCGAAAAATATGAGCTTCTCCAGAATCGTCTTGATGAAATAAGTCTTGGCATAATGGAAAAGGTTTTCAGTGAATTTGATATGGGCAATGAAATAAATATTGACAGAATTATCACTGAAAATAACATTGACCCAAAATTCAGAAAGATAATGACTCAGTGGGCGGATTCTCTTGCAGAGGCAGGAATATTTGAAAAGAAAAATGAAAGCTATTGCCGTACAGGCAGTCATACAGCTGAAAATGCTTTAAAAGATTTCAGCTTTGAAGAAATGAATTACTGGAATGCAGCTCTTGAATTTCTTGCAGACTGCGAGGAAAATATTATATCTGTGCTTAAAGGTGAAAAAAGCTCGCTTTCGCTGCTTTTCAAGGACGGAAAAAGCGATATTGCAGATAATCTCTATGGAGATAATCCGGTAAGTGCAGGGTACAACGATATAATGGCTGAAGCAGTAAAATCATTTATAACTGATTTCCCTGAAAAGCGTACTGTCCGGATACTTGAAATCGGTGCAGGAGTAGGGGCGAACAGTGCGGCAGTACTGGAAAAAATATCAGGTCTTGATTATACATATGATTTTACTGATATGTCACCTATATTTCATGAGATAGCAAAGGATAAGCTTGAAAAATATGATAATGTCAGATATAAGCTGCTTGATATAGACAAGTCCGTTTCAGAACAGGGATATCAGGCAGGAAGCTATGACCTTATAATCTCAGGAAATGTGCTTCATGACAGTACCGATGCAGGAAAGGCACTTGTAAATCTGCGTACGCTTCTTGGCAGCAATGGTGCTTTGATTATGCTTGAAGTCACACAGAAACGACAGTTCCATAAAATATCAATGGGACTTACAGACAGCTATTCCGCATACAGCGATAAATTCAGACTTGAACAGAATTCTCCTCTGCTTGAATATGAACAGTGGGAAAAGCTTATAAGCAGAGCAGGATATTCAGATATATCGTCAATTCCTTTAAGTGACGGCTTTAACGGCGGTCAAAACGTTATAACAGCTGCGGCTGACAAGAAATATATTTATCCTGATATCAATGAAATGTATGAAATGCTCAGAAACAGAGTTATGAGCTATATGATACCTGACCATATCGTTATACTTGAAAGTTTTCCGTATACATCTAACAAGAAGATTAACAGAAAGCTCCTTCCTGTTGTTGATGTAAAGGAAGAGGATACGGAAAATTATGAACCGCCGTCAACTGAAACTGAAATAATGCTTTCCGGGATACTGGAGGATATACTTGAAAACAGTCATCTCAGTGTGACTGCAAATCTGGTAAATGCGGGAATAGATTCTCTCGGAGGAATTACCTTTAATACCAGACTTCAGGATAACGGAATAAATGTAGGCTTGTCTGAAATATATGCACATCCGACTATCAGAGAACTTGGAAAACTGATAGATGAAAGAAAAAATGAAGATATAGAATTTGGAGAGATATGAATATGCTCAGTATTAATGACAATATGAATGCAGATATGATAATTGACGCTCTTAAAGAGGTCGGTATCAAACTCTGGACTGAAAACGGAAAGCTCAGATACTCAGCTCCGCAGGGAGCTATGACAGGTGAAATAGTATCTGTCCTTAAAAGCAGAAAAAGCGAGCTTATTAGCGAACTTGAAAGCAGAAAAAATGAACTCAGGATTGAACATGATGAAGATAACCGCTATGAAAAATTTGCATTGTCAGGTGTTCAGGGTGCTTATCTTATGGGAAGCAGCAGAAATATGGAATATGGCGGTGTAGCCTGCCATATCTGTATGGATTTTGAATATGACAGACTCGAAAAACAGAAGGTTCAGCAGGTATGGAACAGGATAATTTCTGAAAATGATACGCTTCATACTGTTATTACCCGTGACGGCTGGCAGAGAGTGCTTCCTCAGTGGGACGAATTTCAGGTAAATGAAAATGATTTTACAGCCTTGTCTGCTGAAGATACAGAAAAGGCTCTTGCAGATGTAAGGAAAAGACTCGGCAACAAGGCTTATGAAACATCTGTTTTTCCGCTGTTTACAATTGAACTTTCACAGTGCAGTGATTGTACAATAATGCATTTTTCAATAAATATGCTTATTGTTGACTGGACAAGCATATGGCTTATGCTCAGCACCTTTGAAAAATATTATTTTGAAGGCTGCGAAAATGAAAATAAGCTTACAATTACATTCAGGGATTACATGAATGCCTATAAGAATATTGTAAATACGGACAAATATAAACAGGCAGAGAAATACTGGAAAAGTCGTATAAATGATATTCCGCCTGCACCGCAGCTTCCTGTTCAGGATAACTATGAATATGAATTTGAACGCTTTGAGCTTGTGCTTTCTGAAAAGCAGTGGTTCAGCTTCAGAACTTTCTCACAGAATGCAGGAGTGACACCTGTTGCAGCTCTTGTTACTGCATACAGTTCAGTTCTTGAAAGATTCAGCACAAACAAAAAATTTTCACTCAATCTTACAACACTTAACAGAATGCCGATAGATGAACAGGTTAAATACATAATCGGTGACTTTACATCACTCAGTCTTATAAGTATGGACAATACAGGTGAAAAGTCATTTGCACAGAGAGCAGCTGAAACAAATAAAACTCTTTTTGAAGCTCTTGACAATCATCTTTATTCCGGAATTGATGTTATAAGAGAAAAAATAAGACTTGAACCTGAACAGAAATTCCTTATGCCGTATGTTTTCACAAGTTCTGTGGGACTTATCAAAAATGAGGATTCCGGCAGCATGAGAGGAAAATATAAAGGCGGCATAAGCCAGACTCCTCAGGTATTTATCGATTGTCAGGTAATGGACGGTTCATTCGGACTCCGTATCAACTGGGACGTAAGAAAGGGAATATTCCCTGATGGTCTTGCAGAGAGAATGTTCAGCCTTTTCAGAGAAAGACTTGAATTTCTTACGGAATCAGAAAATAACTGGAAACAGAGCAGCCTTGTTGAAACAGATGAAAAGGATATCTTTTCTGATGCTGATAATTATGAAAAGCTTCCTGAACATCTTCTTCATTCTGAAATACTTAAAGCGGGAAAACTCAATCCGGAAAAAACAGCTGTTATTGATTCTGAAAATAACTGGAGCTATGCTGAACTGCTCAGTAAAGCCGCAGCAATTGCTCTTGAACTCAGAAAGAATAATGTCAGCGAAGGAAGCAATATTGCCGTTGTTATGCCGAAATCAGCATGGCAGGCTGCTGCCGTGACAGCAATTCTTTCAGAAAACTGTGCATATGTTCCGATAGATGCAGGTCATGCGGTAAACAGAAGAAATATGATACTTGACAATGCAGGAATAAATGTTATAGTTTCAGTTTCAGGCTGCATTGAAGAATCTGATAAATATACAGTTATCTGTGCTGACAGACTTGCAGATGCTGATACCGGTATTCTCAAGGCTGACGGCGATATAAACAGTACTGCATATATCATACATACATCAGGTTCAACAGGAACTCCTAAGGGCGTAGTCATCACACACAAAGGTGCGGTAAACACAATCGAGGATATAAACAGACGCTTCGGAATATCTTCCGATGACAGTATACTCGGACTTTCACAGCTTAACTTTGACTTGTCCGTATATGATATTTTCGGAGTACTCTCAGCCGGAGGAACTCTTATATATCCTGATGAAAAGAAATATTCAAATCCGTCACACTGGGCTGAACTCATTGAAAAGCATAATATAACTCTCTGGAATTCAGTTCCTGCATTTGCACAGATGCTCTGTTCATATCTCAACTCCTCAAAGCAGACTGAATATAAGAATTTTAAGGCTGTAATGCTTTCAGGTGACTGGATACCGCTTGAGCTTCCTGACAATCTTATAAAATATATGCCAAATGTACGTATTGCCTGCATGGGCGGAGCTACAGAGGCTTCAATCTGGTCAAATATTCATGAATACAAGGGTCTTAAACCTGAATGGAAAAGCATTCCTTACGGCAGAGCACTTCTCAATCAGGAAATGTATGTGCTTGATGAAAACCTCAATATCTGCCCGTATGGCGTAACAGGTGAAATTTGCATAGCAGGATACGGACTTGCAGAAGGTTATCTCAATGACAGGGAAAAAACAGATAAATCATTTGTAACCTCATCAGACGGAAAGAGGTTCTATAAAACAGGTGATATGGGAAGATATAATTCTGACAATGAAATAGAATTTCTCGGTCGTCTTGATACACAGGTCAAGATAAGAGGTCACAGAATCGAACTCGGAGAGATTGAAAGCTGTATAAAATCATATGAATCCGTTGAGAATGCTGTGGTTATCCTTGTAAAAGCTGATTCAGCCGCAAGACTTACAGCTTTTGTAAAGGTATCTGAAAATACAGATGAAAATGATATCAGAAAATATGCAGAGGATTATATTCCTGACTATATGATACCTGAATGCTTTATATTCATTGATAAAATTCCTCTTTCTCCAAACGGAAAGACTGATATGCATAAGCTTAATGACATGGCATTGAAAAAGCTTTCTGAAAATAAAAAGGATAAGGAAGATGAGAAAAAGCCTCTTACAGAAACAGAAGAAAAGGTAAGTGCTATTGTTAAGGAAACACTGGGTATTGAAAGCGTTGACCCTGATATCAATCTTTATGAATACGGGGCTAATTCGCTGGTAATGGCACAGCTTGCAGGAAATCTTGCAGAAATTATCAAAGATGAATCCGCATTTGACAGTATTCTTATGAATCTTTTTGAAAATCCGACTGTTCGTTCAGCAGCTTCAGCTATAGACGAAATAAACAGTCAGTCATAATACAGGGCAGGGATTGATATGAAATTATTTTGTTTCCCATGGTCGGGAGGAAGCAGCGAATTTTATTTCAGATACAGCAGTATTCTCGGGAATGATATTGAAATAATCCCGATAAATCCTTTGTTTGATGATGAAACTCCTTTCAGAGAGGCAATTGCCTCTCTGAAAGAAGAAATTATCAGTAAAACAAAAAAAGATGAAAAGTTTATACTGTTGGGGCACAGTATGGGAGCAGTGCTTGCATATGAAGCTGCAAAGATGTTATGCAGTGATTCTTATAAATTCGGAGCAGTTTTTTCAGGAATGCTTCCGCCATCAGCAGATATCTTTGCAAAGCTTGATTCAGAGCTTGACAGGGAAAAAGCCAGAAAATATTCTTCTGAACTCGGAATGAATACGCTTAGTATGCTGCCTGACAGATATCTTGATGCAATAACAGAAAAAATGAATCATGATAATCTGCTGCTTAAACGTTATGAAAGCTGCTGCGATATAAAACTTTCAGTGCCTGCGGCAGTGATTTATTCCGAACAGGAGCAGGAACAGGGCGATATTTCAGACTGGGAGAAAATACTGGCAGGCGATACTGAATATATCAGAGTAAAGGGAAATCATTTTTATCTTACTGAGGATTTTTCAGCTGTTAAAAATGCCATTATTAATATACGCCATAAGCTTTCAGAAATCTGATAAAAATAATACAAGAGAGAATTTTTTATATGGAAAATAAAAAAAACAGCTGGTTCAGATATGCCGGCGGAAAAGGTGAAATAAAAGGAAATATATTCTGTTTTCCTCATGCAGGAAGTTCAGCATCATTTTTTGCAAAATGGAAAAGCCTTGCTGAAAACAGCTGTATATATCCGATACAATATCCGGGACGTGAAAACAGACGTTCAGAAAAATGTCCTGTATCTGTTGAAAAACTTGCATACGATTTTGTGGAGGCTGAAATTGAAACTCTCTGTTCAGAACCGTATATACTTTTTGGTCACTGTATGGGAAGTCTTGCAGCATGGGAGGCTGCAAAGGAGATGAAACGCAGAAACAAGGCTTTGCCTGAAGCAATAATAGTTTCATCATCTCCGTCACCTGCCCGTGCGGAAATTCAGAAAGCATCTGATATGAGTGATGAGGAAGCAATAGAAAACCTTTGCAGACTCGGATATATAAGCAGAAGTATTGTTGCAGAAAAGGAATTTTTTGATTATTATATGTCAGTAATGAAAACTGACAGAGCCTTGCTTGAAGCCTATGATTACAAAGCTCAGGAAGGAAAGACACTTGAATGCAGAATATATGCTTTCAATGGTAAAAATGATACAGAAGAGCTTAAAGCTCAGGCTCTTGAATGGAGAGATTTTACTTCCGCAGAATTTGAACAGGTTCTTTTCAGAGGAGGTCATTTTTATCTGAATGAGGATACTGCATCAGTTATAAAACAGATTGAATCTTATTTTTAATCTGTGCTGCTCAATCATCATTGACTGATAAACGAGAGAATTTTTCCCTTGTTTGTTATTGCATAATATTATTTAAAGAAAGGAAATCATTATGTCAATCAAAGTAAAAGGGTTAAGAAAAAAGTATGGAAGCGGAAAAGTATCTGCTGAAATACTCAAGGGTATTGATTTTGAAATAAAGGACGGTGAAGTGCTTGCTATTCTCGGCCCTTCAGGTTCAGGAAAATCGACTTTGCTGAATCTGCTCGGAGGACTGGATTCAGCTGATTCCGGAAGCATAGTGATTAACGGAACGGATATCACAAAGCTTTCCGTCAGGGAACTTACAGCATTCAGAAGAAATAATTTCGGCTTTATCTATCAGTTCTACAACCTTGTATCAGACCTTAATGTCTATGAAAATGTTGAAGTCTGCCACTGGCTCGGTGACCGTTCAGCCGATATAAAATCTGTTCTGGAAAGCGTTGGAATGTGGGAACACAGAAACAAATTCCCTGATGAACTTTCAGGCGGTATGCAGCAGAGAGTAAGTATTGCAAGAGCAATTTCAAAAAATCCTAAAATTCTTTTCTGTGACGAGCCTACCGGAGCATTGGATTATAAATCAGCACATGATGTACTGAATGTAATCGAGGATATACATAAAAAATCGGATACTACTGTTATACTTGTCACACATAACAGGGCAATTGCTGATATGTCAGACCATGTAATAGAAATCAAGGACGGAAAAATTGCACTTGATACACATAACAGCAATCCTTTGTCAGCTAAAGAGGTGGAATGGTAATGCCTATAGATAAAAGAATCAAAAGAGAGCTGAAGAAAAACTTTATGAGGTATTTTCTTGCGGCTCTGATATTGTTTTTTGGAATTACAATGATTTCAGCATTTTTTTCATCTACTGACGGTATACTTGATACTCTCAGCTCTGAAAGAGAAAAATGCAGTATTGAAGATGCAAATGTTACACTTGTAAGTAAGCTTAGCGATGAAAATGAAAAAAAACTTGAGGAATATGGAGTTAAAAAGCTTGAAAATACAAGTTATGCCGACCTTAATGCTTTTGATGATGAAGATTATGAACTCAGAGTTTTTAAAGTAAGAACTGAAGTTGACAAGCTTACTGTTACAGAAGGCAGTCTGCCTGAAAAAACTGATGAAATAGCTCTTGAAGAAAAGACTGCGGCTGCAAAGGAAGTTTCTGTCGGTGATAAGTTTGATGTTGACGGCAAGGAATATGTAATCAGCGGAATTGTAAATGTAGTTGATTACAATAATGTTCTTAAAAGTGTTACATCAGGAGTATCAAACTTTGATGTTTTCGGAGTCGGATTTGTTTCAGAGGATTCATTCAAGGATATTTCAAGTGACAAGATAACAATTCAGTACAGCTTCACAGCTGAAAATGAAGATGATATTGATTCAGTTTCGGATTATCTCAAAGATGAAAATCTTATGATGAGTATTCTTAAAAGAACAGATAACCCGAGAATAAAATCAATTGATGACAAAACAGCTACCATGAAGGCAGAAGTAACTCTTATAGGAATTGTATTCATCTTCCTTATATCATTTATTTTCTATGTTATGTCATCAGCTTCAATTGAAAAGGACAGTACATTTATAGGCACACTTTTTTCAATGGGATATACAAGAGGCGAAATAGTAAGGCATTATCTGAAACTTCCGCTTATTGTTACAATAATAGCATCAGTGGGCGGTATGCTTACAGGAACGCTCTGTCTTTCTGAATCAATCGGAAAAACATCATACAGCAGCTATTCACTGCCGTCATTTGCAGGAAAGATAAATGCATATCTTGTAGTACTCTGCTGTATTATGCCGTTTGTAATCCAGCTTGTAACAAATGGTCTGCTGCTCAGCAAAAGACTTAATATTACTCCTGTAAAGCTTATGCGTGGAAAAACAATGTCCGGCAAGGGTTTCAGGAAAGTAAAGCTTGAAAACAAGTCATTCCCTGTAAAGATGTATATAAGAATAATGCTCAGAGGTCTTAAAAATCAGCTTGTTCTTTTCCTTGGAATATTCATTGCAATGTTTTTCCTTGTTATGGGATTTGGAATGAAGGATACACTTAAAGAATATGTAAAAGACGTTGACAGCAACAGTATGTATGAATATGCTTATATACTCAAAGCACCATGCGAGCCTGAAAATGATGATGCTGACTATCAGAAGGTAACAATCGGAGGATTTCAGGTTACATATTCAGGAATAAATATGAAACTCAATGTATACGGATATGAAGACGGCGAAGGCGTTGACAGTATATCAAAGAACAAAGATGAAATAGTTATTTCTGACAGCACAGCCTCAAAACTTTCACTTAAAAAAGGTGATGATTTTGAGATATATTCAACAGAACTGAAAAAGAACTTTACTCTTAAAGTAACAGATATAGTTCATGACCCTGTAGGACTCACTGCATTTATGGACAGAACTGCACTTAATGAAATTCTTGAAAAAGATGATGCGGAAAATTATTATAATGCACTTGTTTCAGATGAGGAGCTTGATATTTCTGAGGCTTATGTTGCTGAAACAATGTCACATAGTGTAAACAAGCTTGCAGCAGAGGAAATGGACAGCATGATGCAGACAATGATAATGATGCTTATATTTATGGCAGTTGTTGTATTTGCAGCTGTAATGTTCATTCTGCTTAAAATGATTATTGAAAAGAGTTCATATTCAATTTCACTTATGAAGATATTCGGATATACAGACAAGGAAAACAATCATTTCTATCTTAACAGTTTCTTTATAACAATAATCATATCGCTTGCAGTTTCAATGCCTGTTGATGTAATACTCTTCAAATCGGTATGGCCTATGCTCAATGCGAACCTTGTCGGATTTGTACCTGTAAAGATGTATCCTGTTACATATCTGATTATTTTTGCGTTTGGTCTTGCAGTATACTTTATTGTAACACTGCTGCTCAGAGCAAAACTCAAAAGAATACCTATGAATCTTATACTTAAACAAAGGGATTAATATGAAAATCATGGGGCGGGCAATGCCCGCCCTTTGAAAATAACAGACTGGGAGCTGAAAAATGGAAGACAAAATAAAAGCAGTTACGGATATCTGGGGAGATGTTTTCGGAAAGGAAAATACAAATCCCGATGATAATTTTTTTGACCTCGGCGGAGATTCTATCATGGCTCTTAAAATGATGGAGCTTCTCAGACGCAAAGGCTATACAATAAGCCTTATGGATGTTTTTGATGACCCTACTCTTGAGGGCATAATTGAAGCAGTTGTTTCCATTGAAAAGGATTCATCTGCAAATACCCTGACTGAAGAACAGCAGAATACATATCCTGCCTCGAATCAGCAGAAATGGTTTTTTAAGAATATAAGAACAGGCAGAGATGAATGGTGTGAATATGTTATTCTCTCGCCAAAAAATGAAAAATTTCCTGCTCCTGAAAGAGCAGCTGAATTTCTGTTTGAAAACAGGCTTTTCAGAAATTACAGTATGGTATTTAAGAATAATGAACTGTATTTTGAAGTATCTGATAAAATGCCGCCGGTTATTTATACTGATAACTTTTCCGTTGATGAATGCAGGAGAATTATGAGTGAAAATATCCGTATCAAAGACGGCATAACAAGCTGTATGGTCTATGATAAATCAGGAAATATTGCTCTTATAATACACCATCTTTTTTCAGATGCAGTGTCCATTCAGAATATTATAAGTGTTCTTGATGAATATGAAACTGAATCCGACTATACCGATATGCTTTATGCAACTTATGCCTGGAAAAAGCATGATGAGGAAAACAGTACTCCTTTTGATATTAAATTGTATGATGAGGATAATAATGCAGAATACCTGTCTGCTGAAAGGACAGTCATATCAGATACAGCCATATACGACAAAATTACGGAAATATCGCATGAATGGGGAGTTACACCGGAGTGTCTGCTTCTCAGTGTTCTGAAAGAAGCTTCAGAGAATATTCTCATGTCACCTGTTATAGAAATTGAAAGAATAGGCAGGGATATTTCAGGAGAATGGAACAGAATATGCGGCTGGATAAGCTATTCAAGAAATATCAGTTTTTCAGATATAAACGGCTGTGAAATCAGGGAAAATGCCCGTATTATTCATGAGATTCTCAGCAAGCCTTCAAAAGATGATGAAGATACTGTACTCAACAAGCCGGTTTCTTCACTTTCATGGAACTATATCGGCAATATGGACAGCAGCATTGATTTTAATAACTGCATGATAAGCGGTTTTGGTCAGTTCAGCGGTGAGAAATCAGGACGCTTTTCGCCTGCATACTGTGCAGTTTATTTCAGGGACGGAAAACTTGTATGCAGTATAAACTATGATTCTTTGAAATACAGCGGCGAAGATACAGAGAAATTGCAGAAAAATATACTTACAGCTCTTGAAAATCTGATTTCAGGCTTTGAAATGAAAAAAAATGAGGAATTAAGCTCTATCTATGAAATATTAGGAGGAATCAGTATTGAAGATAATTAAGATAAATTCTATTACTCCTGTGCAGTCAGGAATGCTTTTCCAGTATATGCTGACCAATAACAAATCATTGTATATGGGAACGGAACGGTTTGACTTTGAAGGCAATATAGATATGGAAGCATTTGAAGCTGTACTTGCTGATTTGTCAGATAAATATGAAATATTCAGAACGAATATTATTTATGAAAAACTTGAAGAACCAAAAAGCGTTGTGCTGGATAAGAGAAAAATTCCTTTCAGACATTTTGAAACAAACAGCTCTGAAGAAAAAAACAGACTGGCTGAAAAGATTAATGAAGAATGCTTTGAAAAAGGTTTTGACCTTCAGAAAGATGCTCTTTTCAAAATTTATCTCATTCAGACAAACGGTGACAGTACAATGCTGTTTTCATTCCATCATATTCTGCTTGACGGATATTGTGCGGCAATGATTGCAGATATAATAATGAACAGCTATGGCAGAAATATTTCAAAGGAAAATGAATATGTGCCGTTTTCCGTATATCAGGACTGGCTTAAAAAACAGAATATCAGTGAAAGCCGCAGATACTGGGATAATCTTTTAAGCAATGTTTCTGATGTTCATAAGCTTGAACTCGTACAGTTTTCCAGCGACAGGGACAGAAATAACGGATATCTTTCCATGAATATTGAATTTTCGGAAGATGAAACAAAAAAACTTTCAAAGATTGCCGCAGATAACCATACAACACTTAATATATATATGCAATGGCTCTGGGGACTTACTCTTTGCAGGAATTTTTCTGCTGAAAAGGTGTCATTCGGCACAGTAGCCGCATACAGACCGGCTGAAATGGAAAATTCAGAAAAAATTCTCGGCCCTATGATAAATACTATACCGGTTGTATTCTCATATGACAACAATGAGAGTATAGGCGGGCAACTCTGGAATTTCAGCAGAACATTTGTTGAATCAATGGCAAATTCATGGATAGGTCTTGGAGAAATTCAGAAAAGTATACCTGACTGCGAAAATATTATTGACCATCTTTTTGTATATGATAATTTTCCTGAAATGGATTTCAGAGGAATAGAAGACAGCACAGGCTTTAAGATAAAGGATTTCTGTCTTGAGGAAAGAACGGAATATCCTCTTACTCTTGAGGTTTCAAAACCTGATAATCTCAGAATAAGATTCAGCTATGACAGCAGTATTTATTCAGGTGAGAGCATAAAAAGACTTGCCGCATTATACAAGACTATATGTATAAACAGCTTTGACGCTGAAAAACCATCTGAAATAAAGAATGTAACTGATGATTTTAAAATCCGCACAGAGCATGAAAAGGAAAAAGTCAGAGCTTCATTCAAATCCGGAAGTCTTTCCGAAAGATTTGCATATATTGCAAAAAATTATGCAGATAAGCCGGCAATCGAATTTAACGGAAAAATTCTTTCATTCAAAGAAACAGATGAACTCAGCGACCGCCTTGCATGGTATCTTAAAAATTCATACGGTATATCAGAAGGTGAGAGAATAGCAATTGATATAACATCTTCAATTGAAGTAATCATATCCATACTTGCAATAATAAAGCTTGGCTGCTGTTATGTTCCGTTTGATTTGCTCCTGCCTGAAAAGCGTCTTGAAAGCATTATTGAAGATGCTTCACCTGCGGCAATACTTATATTCGGAGAAAAAACAAAGGATTTCAGTATTAAAAGTATAAATATTTCACTTGATGAGCTTGAAAATATATCTGTTCCGTCAGATGCGGTATTCAGAGCGGAAAGAAATACTGAAAGTGCCGCTGATATCATGTTTACTTCAGGCACTACAGCAAAGCCTAAAGGAGTTATTATAAAGGACGGCGGAATTCTCGGACTTACTGTTGACCCTGATTTTATTGATTACAGCAAAATAAGCTGTCAGTTTCAGGACGCTTCAATTGCTTTTGATGCAACATTGTATGAAATATGGAGTGCATTGCTCAACGGAAAGAAACTTGTTGTAATTGACAGGAATACTCTGCTTTCTGTTGACAGGTTTGCAGAAATGATATCTGAAAACAAAAACTGCTCAATATTTCTTACAACAACTCTTTTCAATAATTTTGTATCCCAGAATCCGGAGATATTCCGTGATGCGTCCTATGTAACAACAGGAGGAGAAAAATTCTCTGAATATCATGGCAAAAAGTTTCTTGAAGCGTGTCCTGATACAATACTGCTCAATGCATACGGACCTACTGAAAGCACAACATATACCACCTGTTTTCAGGTAACCCGTGAAAGCGTTGAAAGAACTGTTCCTGTCGGAAAACCGATTAATACAAGAGGAGTTTTCATATGTGACAATAATGGTGAACTCCTTCCTGACGGTTCTGTAGGCGAAATAGTCATATATGGTCAGGGGCTTGCTCTTGGCTATTGCGGTGATGAGAAACTTACTGCCTCAAAATTCATAACGCTTTCTGATGGTACAAAAATATATAAAACAGGTGATTACGGATACAGGCAGGATGACGGAAATATATGTTTTATTTCAAGATTTGATGACCAGCTTAAAATCCGTGGTTTCCGTATAAGTACAGATGAAATAGAAGCTGCACTTCGTGACTGTAACGATATTGTCAATGCAGCTGTGAAATCATACCGTGGCAGTAATGGAATGTTCCTTGCAGCATATATTGTTACAAAGGACGGTATAAGCCTTAAAGAATGCCAGAGCCGCATAACTGAAGAACTTGGAAAAATCCTTCCTTACTATATGATTCCGTCTGAATTTATACAGATGGATTCACTTCCTGTAAATCATAACGGAAAACTTGATAAGAGTATGCTTAAAGAACCTCAGATATGTGAGGAAAATTTCACTGCTCCTGAAACTGAAACCGAAAAGAAAATATATGATGCATTCAGGGCAGTTATCACAGACAGAAAATTTGGAATGGACAGCTCATTCATAAAGCTTGGCGGCGATTCGATAAGTGCCATGAAGCTTACTGCAATTCTCAGGAAAAACGGTTTCAATATAACAGTTGCCGACCTTTACAGAGAACAGACTCCTGCAAGACTTGCTGTATATGCTGATTCAGGCAAAACAGAAGTTTTAAAGGATATAGTTCCTGACACAAAAAACAGATATGAAAGATTTCCGCTTAATAATGTTCAGGTTGCATATCTCTCAGGAAGAAGCAAAGACCTTGTACTCGGCGGATACGGCACAGCATTTTTCTCTGAAACAAGCGGCGATTATGACTGCGTAAAATTTACAGAGGCACTCAATACAGTTATAAAAAGACATGATATGCTCCGTGCAGTTATTTATGACAACGGAACACAGCAGATACTTCGTCCTGATGAGGTTGAATACAAAATTTCTGAAACTGATATAAGCAAAATGGATAAAGCTCAGCAGAATGAATATCTTGAACAGAAATACAAAGAACTCAGAAATACAGTCTTTGAAATAGGTAAATGGCCTATGTTTACAATGAAGGCTTTCAGAACAGCTGAAAACAATGTTCATATCATGTATGCATTTGATGCTGTTATAATGGACGCTTCAAGCGTTATTATGCTTGCAGCCGAACTTGAAGCGGCATACAGCGGAAAAGTTGAAAATGAAGAACTGGAGCTTTCATTCAGAGATTATATACTTGAATCCGCAAAGAAAACAGATGAATTTGAAAAGGATAAAAAATACTGGCTTGAAAAGGTCAATGATTTTCCGTCAGCTCCTGCCATAAAGTTCAGGACTCCGCCTGAAAATCTTAAATCCCCTGAATTTGGAAGAAAACATATGAAATTCAGCAATGAAGTCTGGGAGAAAATAAGAAAATCAGCTGCCGGAATGAATATAACTCCTGCAATACTGCTTTGCGGACTGTATTCATATGCACTTTCGCTTTACAGCGGACAGTCAAAGCTTGCTGTTAATCTTACCGTATTCAGCAGAGAGCAGATACATCGTCAGGTTGATAAAATACTCGGAGATTTTACTAAAATAGTACTTCTTGACTATGATTTTGCAGACGGCAGTGACTTTAAGACAATTCTTTCTGAAAGTCATAAAAGACTCAATGATTACCTTGCTCATCTTTATTTTGACGGCATAGATTTCATGAGAGAGCTTTCAAGAGTTCAGAAAACAGTAAACGGCAGACCTCTTATGCCGATAGTATTCACAAGTGCACTTTTTGACAGCGGCAACGTAAAGCTTGCATATGATTTTGAAAAATCCGCCTCAAGGACTCCGCAGGTGTATCTTGATTGTCAGGCTATGCTCAGAAATGGTGAACTTCATATAGTATGGGATTATCCGTGCGGTCTTTATGATGAAAAGCTGCTTGACAGTATGTTCAGATGCTTTACAGGCTTTATTTCAGATGCATGGAAAATCAATGACAGCCGTTTCCCGAAAAATCCTGATATTGAAAATTTCTATGCAGAATATAACAATACACACTGGGAACACAGAAAGCTTACACTCCAGAATCTTGTAAAGGAAAGCCTTTACAATCCGTCATACAGCAGTAAAGTATGGATATATTCTGAAAATGGCACATTTACTTATGAACAGACTCGCAGGGAAGCTGAAAAATATGCAGCATATCTCCAGTCACAGGGAACAGGCTGCGGAGATTTTGTATGCGTTGAGGGAGAGAGAACTCCTGAAACTCTTTTCATGATACTTGGAACAGTTCTCTGCGGAGCAGCATATATACCTGTCCAGCCGTCATGGCCTGATGAAAGAAAGAACAATATTATAATCAACAGCGGCTGCAAATGCGTGCTGAAAAGCGGTACTGACATAAGCGGCGGAAACTTTGAATTTGCTGAAGCTGCTGAAAATGCACCGGCTTATGTAATCTACACTTCAGGAAGTACAGGAAAGCCAAAAGGAGTTCTTATAAATCAGTCTGCTGTAACAAATACAATACTTGATATAAATGACAGATACAAAATATGTGCTGCTGATGTTTTTGCAGCAGTGTCATCATTTTCATTTGACCTGTCAGTATATGATATATTCGGTTCGCTGAATAAGGGAGCAGGAATTTCACTTATCCGTGATATGAAAAATATTAATTCAGCAGTAAATCAGCTCAGCCGTGACAATGTTACCGTATGGAATACAGTTCCTGCACTTATGGAGCTGCTTACAGAAAATATTGTGAGAAAAAAGGAAGATATCAGTATTCCTTTAAGGCTTGTACTCCTCAGCGGAGACTGGATACCTGTTCAGCTGCCTGAAAATATAAGAAGCTGTTTTAAGACAGCAAAAACTGTAAGCCTTGGAGGAGCAACCGAAGCATCTGTATGGTCAATAGCATATGATATTGATGAAAATATGCATTATGATGTGCATATCCCTTACGGTTATCCGTTGAGAAATCAGCATATGTATGTTCTTGGTGAAAACCTTGAACCTCTGCCTGAAAACGTGGAGGGTGATATATATATCGGAGGTGACGGTACAGCGGACGGATATCAGAACGCAAAGGAACTTACTGATGCCGCATTCATTGACCATTACCGTTTCGGAAGAATATACCGTACAGGCGATTCAGGATATATTTCTGAAAAAGGCTGGATGGAGTTTTGCGGCAGAAAGGATTTTCAGGTAAAACTCAATGGTCTTAGAATAGAACTCGGCGATATAGACAGCAATATACTGAAAACTGACGGCATAAGCGATTCTGTTTCATCTGTAATCAGAAATGATTCAGGAAGTGAATATCTCTGTACATATGTAAAGCGTGAACAGGTTATAAGTGATGAAACGGAAATAACTGATATTCCTTATGATACTATGAAAAAGCATGAAAACAGGATAATATCAGCCTTTGACCTTGAGAGTTACAGAAAAATAAACAGTCTGCTTGAAGAATACTGTATATCCTGCATGGCTGAAACACTTCAGAAGCTTGGTATATCTGCATTCAGCGGCATGAGAATCACTCCTGATGAAATATGCAGAAAACTGAATATCAGCGAAAACAGATACAAGAATTTCAGGCAATGGTTCACTGCAATGAAAAATAAAAATATAATAAGCATGGACAGCGGAATATTTATGTTTTATCCTGAAAAAGCCGGACAGCCTGACAGCATATATGAAAGACTTACAGCAGACGGAATACCTGATTATATATCTGCTGCTGTCGGATATGTTATAAAAATCAGAGAGAATCTTCCTGATATACTTCTCGGAAAAGTTGACCCTATGGCTGAAATATTCTTTAAAGACGGAAATATGCAGAACGGAATAAACGTTTACCGCAACAGTATTATCGGCAAAGTGTACGGTTCGCTGGCGGCAGAGCTTACAAAACTGCTCGCAGAAAAAAATTCCGGAAAAACATTCAGAATACTTGAAGTCGGTGCAGGAGTCGGAGGAACTACTGACTATATCATTGAAAATATCAAATCCATGTCTGATATAAGCTATACCTTTACAGACCTTTCAGATGTTTTCCTTGATGAAGCAAGAAAAAGATATAAAGACTGTGATTTTGTTGACTACAGAATATTTGATATCAACAAGCACCCACGCATACAGGATATGCCGCTTCACAGCTTTGACCTGATAATCGGAGCAAATGTATTCCATGATGCACATAATATTGATTCAGTCATGGAGGAAATGCAGCTTCTCCTTGCTGATAATGGTATGCTTATGATAATTGAAGCTACTGTAAATACTGCCGCTCAGATGATTACCGCAGGATTTATAGAGGGTCTTACAGCCTATGAAGATGACAGACTGAAAACTGACCTCCCTGCATATTCAGAGCAGCAGTGGAAAAACAGCGTTGTAAAAGGCGGTTATACAAATCCGGTTATGTTCCCTCAGAATGATGAGTCAAGAAAAATACTTAATACAAGTCTTATTCTCACCCGTACAAGATTAAAGGGCAGTATTGTTGATGAAACCGATATCATAAACAGACTCAGAGAAAAAATTCCGGATTATATGATACCTAAATTTATAATTGAAATGCAGAAATTTCCTCTTACTGACAACGGAAAGCTTGATATGAAAAAGCTGCCTGTTATGAATATTGAACAGGCGGGAAGAAACACATATGAAAAGCCTGAAACTGAACTCCAGAAGAAACTCTGCGGACTCTGGGAAGAAAATCTCGGTATCGGAAAAATAGGAATTACTGATAATTATTTCACTCTCGGAGGAGATTCCCTCAAGGCAATCAGGCTTATGAGCCGTATTGAAGAAGAAGGATATACTATAAATATCAATTCTGTATTCCATTGCACTACTGTAAAAGATATGGCAGAGGAGATTGAAAAAACAGTCAAATAGCTTTTAAAGAACGCCAATTCGACAACAAAATTTTATAATTGAAAATATGGGATTTTCATTATATTTTGTAGGGGCGAACTGTGTTCGCCCGCCTGATTATGGTTAAACCATAAATTCGATATCTGTTTTGTACATATAAAATCATTGGTTTTTCGTCTGAAATTCCGGTAAACTGCAACGGGCGAACACAGTTCGCCCCTACATAAACAATTCATCGAATTGGCGTTGAATTAAAAAATATAATGAAAGGAAAGGTCTTTTAAATGGAAAAGAAACAGAATGCAGTTATGAAAGCCATTCTTGGTCAGAAGGGCAAAATGTTTCTGACTGTTGTATTCAATGTTGCAAGTACAATTGGCAGAATGGCAATCTATTATTTCATTTATCTGATAATCAGGGAAATAGTAAACAAGCATGGAATTGCTGCTGATATTGATACTGCACTGGTAAACAAGCTGTGTATAGAAATGCTTATATGCATTGCAGCTGCAATGGCTCTGACGGCGTTAAGCTCATATATAGCACATTCAGCGGCTTATTCTGTAGGTTATGACCTCAGAAAAGGCATAATTGACAAGCTCTCAAAAGTTGAACTCGGCTTTTTCTCAAAAAACAAAAGCGGTGAGATAAAAAAAGCTGTTTCAGAAGACTGTGGAAGCATTGAGGAATTTATTGCTGAACATCTTGGTGATGTTGTATCAGGAGTTGTTACTCCTGTATGCCTCCTTATAATGATGTTCAATATTGATGTAAAAATGTCATTTGCAGCAATAATTTCAATACCTTTTGCACTTATTGCAACACTTACAATATTCTTAAGCAAGAAATATATGACTGCACATAAGGAATACAGCGAAGCAATAGGCAGCATTACTGCAAATGCAGTTGAATACTTCAAGGCACTTCCTGTAGTAAGAATATTCAACAGCAGAGGCAGAAGTGAAACAGCTCTCAGAAAGGATATTGAAGATATCTATACAGCTACATATGAACAGGGCAAATACTCAATGTTCGGATACACATTTTTTACAACATTCATAACAGCCTCACTCCTCGGAATCCTTCCTATGAGTGTTTATGAATACTGCAATACCGGCGATTACTGGGGACTTATACCTAAGATAATGTTTTTCTATATCGTAGGAGCAAATCTTGCAGGGCCTCTTATGAATCTTGCAATTCTCTCTATTTCAACAGCAAAATACAATGCTGCAAGCGAAAGCATAAATGCAATACTTACAGCGGAAGAACCTGAAAAGATTTCAGCATCAGGCAGTCAGAACGGATACGGCATAACATTTGAAAATGTTGATTTCGGATATGATGAAAAGCTTATACTTGACAAATGCAGCCTTACAGTTCCTGACGGAAAAGTTACTGCAATAATAGGCCCTTCCGGAGCAGGAAAAACTACAGTCGCCCGTCTTATCGCAGGATTCTGGAGCAGCTATAAGGGTGATATAAAAATAGGCGGAAAGCCGATAAAATCCATGACATCAGAGGAGCTTTACAATCAGATTTCCTTTGTATTTCAGGAAAACCTTATTCTTTCAGATACAGTTGAGGCAAATATCCGTATGAACAATACATCTGCAACTATGGATGATATTATTGAAGCTGCTAAAAAAGCTCAGATACATGAACTTATAATGTCACTGCCGCAGCAGTACAATACCGTTATCGGTGATGGAGGTCACAACCTTTCAGGCGGTGAAAAACAGCGTATTGCAATAAGCCGTCTGTTTCTGAAGAATTCACCGATACTTGTTCTTGATGAAGCAACATCATATGCTGATGCCGAAAATGAAGCACTTATCCATAAAGCTCTTGCTGAACTCAGCAAAGGCAAAACAGTTGTTATGATTGCCCATAAGCTTTCAGCTGTAAAGAATGCAGATAATATCATAGTAATTTCAGAGGGCAAAGCTTCTGCCAGCGGTACAGATGAACAGCTCAGAAAATCATCTGAACTTTACTGCCGCCTCTGGAATGAATACCTTGAGGGAAGCAGCTGGATACTTGAAAGGAGTGTAAATCAGAAATGAAAGAAAAACTGAATGCAATACTTTCATCAGATGATAAAAAAAGTCTGAGAAAAATAATGACATGGGGATTTGTTTCAGCTCTTGTAAAAGCAATGCCGTATATGTTTATAATCCTTACTGCCTCGGAACTTATAAAACCGCTCCAGTCAGAAACGATAGACAAGAGCAAACTTATGTTATACTGTGTTCTTATGCTTGCAACATATATTATAATGTATATTTTCGGCATGAAATCATGGATAACCATATCATATGACGCTTCAAGTATAATCAGAAACGGAAGAAAAGCCACACTTTCATCATTCAACAGCTTTTCTGTCGGAAAGATAAGTGCAAAGGATACAAATGAATTTACAGGTTATATGGTAGAAGATTATAATAATATTCTTATTGTTATATCAGATATACTTGACCCGATACTTCATTCAATTGTAATGCCTGTACTTGGTTTCATCGGACTTTTATTTATTTCATGGCAGCTTACACTTGTTTCAGTGTCTACAGTAATAGTTTCATTTCTGCTTTACTTCCTGATTCATAAGAAAAGTATTAAGGACGGAGATGAACTCAATGAAATATCCGATAAAGTAAATGCGGGAGTTATTGAGTATGTAAAGAATATCAATCTCCTTAAAGGCTTCAATATGACAGGTGACGGCTTTAAACGCTTTGCTGAAAATCTCAGAATGCTGAAGAAAAAATCAATGCAGAAGGAAGCCTCATCAGGTATGGTTTTTGCGATATGTTCAGCAGTGCTTATCCTTGGCATTCCGCTTGCAGCAATATTCGGATTCATACTCTGGAAAAATGCATCTGTAAGCATTGCAGCATATTTCATATTCCTGATAACACTTCCTAAGATATATACTCCTCTTGCAACAGAATTTATGCTTATTGACCAGCTTGCATATCTCAGAGGTTCAATAAATCATCTTTATGAACTTATGACATCTGAAAAGCTTTCTGAAGGCAGCAAGGATATAAAACCCGGAAACTATAATGTTGAATTTGATAATGTAACATTCTCATATGGCAATGGAAATGTACTTGAAAATCTCAGCTTTAAGGCTGATATGAACCATATGACCGCACTTGTCGGACATTCAGGCTGCGGAAAATCAACAGTTCTCCAGCTTATATCACGATTCTATGAAAATCAGGGCGGAACTATCAGAATAGGCGGCACTGATATAAGACAGCTTCCTTACAGCAAACTCCTTGATTCAATAAGTATTGTTTTTCAGGAAAGCTATCTTTTCAACGATACAATACGCAATAATATGAAGCTTGCAAAATCTGATGCAAGCGATGAGGAAATAATCAGGGCAGCTGAAAAGGCAGGCTGCCATGACTGGATAATGAGCCTTGAAAACGGATATGATACTGTTATCAGTGAAAGCGGCGGAAATATCTCAGGAGGCGAAAAACAGAGAATTGCTGTTGCAAGAGCTATCCTTAAAGATGCTCCGGTAATTCTCCTTGATGAAGCTACTGCAAGCCTTGATATCGAAAATGAAAGCCTTGTACAGCGTTCAATCAATGAGCTTGTAAAGGGCAAAACAGTAATTATTGTTGCACATCATCTCAATACAATCAGAAATGCTGACAGAATACTTGTAATTGACAATAAGCATATTGCCGAATCAGGCACACATGATGAATTGATGAGCATGAACGGAATTTACAGAGATATGTACAATAAACAGTATGCAGTTAAGGAATGGTAAATTTTAGGGGACGGATAAAAAATCCGTCCCCTTTAGTATTTTTAACGCCAATTCGATAACGAAATTTTATAATTGAAAACAAGGAATTTTTCGTTTATTCTGTAGGGGCGAACTGTGTTCGCCCGTTGGGTCATGCTGTAAACCGAGCGGGCGACCAATGGTCGCCCCTACAATAACATT
>ERZ808240.842-NODE-842-length-39497-cov-3.963034_pt1 | contig 39497 bp, 40 predicted proteins | sample MGYA00521084_ERZ808240 | MGnify/ENA primary metagenome ERZ808240 (study PRJEB31516, sample SAMN03275571) | gut metagenome | biome: mammalia-associated habitat; material: feces | host: Papio cynocephalus | place: Kenya | collected 2012-08-06 ... | reverse complement strand
CGGATCTTCCTGCTTTACTTTGATACTTTTTATTGGATAAAAAAAAGTACCATCATTTGGAGCCAGAACACGTGCATAATCTTTATCAGTCTTATCACTATGATAAAGCTTCTTTGTATCTACCTGTTTTTTGCTGAGTTCAATAGTAACATATTTTAAATTTTCTTCGGACATATGCATTCCTCCTCATTCCATCAAGAAACTTTTTGCTATGTTCCAATCATATACCATTGGCCATCTATTAATGTTATGGTAAAATCATTCTTTTTCATAAATATGTTGATTTTAGTACAAAAAAGGAAGTCTATGCATGATAGACTTCCTTAATCGTTGATTAATTATTCTGTTGTTCGAACTGTATTACATACACATCATAGCAATTTTATAATACTCTTCTTCATCAATACATAAAAAACCATTCTCGCATACTTTTTTGTATGTATTAAATAACATTTGTAAATCACTTACAACCGATAATTCAATGGATTTTTTCCTACCTTTTTCAAACGCTGCATCTGTATCTCCAAATTCAGCCTGCTCAACCACAAACACATTTGTAAAGTGCTTTGTTCCATTCACATCATTAAAAATATGATTTTTCATTCTGCCTTTACAAATTATTTTGGATCCCTTAACAAAATTTGCATTAATCATAATTGCCGCTTCTCCAAATGCCACACATTCAAAATAATCAATATTAGTTTCTTCCATCTTATAATCCTGTGTCGCAAAAACCCCATCAACAATCGCAACGGTAAACAAACATATCGACACTTGCTGTTCCTCTATCTGTAATAATTTTATCTTTGGAATCGTGCATACACGTCCACTTAATACTGTCATATTCATATACAATACCCTCTTACTCATAAAATATTTTAATATATTTACCAATTTCATCAGCTGACATAGTTGGTTTAAACATCCGCCTTAATAAAGTAACATTAACAGAACTAATATGTTCTTTTAAAGGAAGCATTGCTTTAATTTGCGAAAGATCATAATCATTTAGTAAATCTGTTACTACATCATCACTAAATGAAACAATTTCCGGATTTTCACTGTCTTTCTTGCTGTGGTCTCCCTTTTTCTCTTTAGAAACAGATATTTGTTCCCGCAAATCTATTCCATCATCTTCTTCTGGAGATATATATAATGATTTATTCAATTCACTTTCACCGCTACTACGCTCTTGCAACTCTTCTAATAAGTCATCAGAAGTCAATACATTTTGATCATTATTTTTTTCAAAAGATACTTCAGCCAGGTCAATAACTTCTGGATCAAACAATGTTTCTTCTTCATTGTCTTTCAATTTTCTGCTACGCATTACAATTAAGAAAAAAATTACTTCAAAAGCAATAAAACCTAAAATCATAGTTATCGGCGTGTACTGATTAAAATATTTGACAAACGGTTTTTTTAATACCATACCGGCTCCAGTTAACACATCTGTACTGTTATCCTGCACATATCCAATTATCGCAGCAATTAAATAGCCTAAATATATAAATAAAATTGAACCACATACCCCGGCAATAATTAAAATTATATTTTCATGTCTATCATCCTGTTTATTCTGCATAACGTATGTACCCCTTCACCATTTTATGCTGACATTGCAGTACAAAAACTGCATATTTCATTATCACTTTTCCGTCCTGTCACAAGTCTATACAAATCAACTCTCGATAGTTCCTGATTATTTTTCATAGCCGATTTAACGGCTCTCACTGTATCCTGCTCATAATCATTTTCCATCAATTTGATAAAAATTAAGTTATCCTGTTCTGCGATAGATTTATTGGCAAACTTTTTTTCAAAATGCCGAGCAATAAAATCTATAAAAAAGTTACTGTGCTTCTTAACTTCATTTTTATTATTTTTAATCTCAATTAAGTCTGAAGGATCATAATCTAATGCCTCTGGCTCTGTCTCAAGTGGAACTTCTGGCTCAGATTTTTGTTCATTCAAATCCGATTCAAATGTTTCATTTTCGACATCAAAATCGCGACCATATTCAGGCTGTTGCTCAATAACAGATTCCAATATAGGTCCTTGCATATTACGCATCATTGATGTTTCTCTTAACTGACTTTGTAACTGACTAATCTGAACATTCAAATTGTTGATTATATCCGTATGCATGGCTGATTCCTGAAGAACTTCTTGATATTTTTTTGATAGTTCTTCTGCATTATGTTTCATTGCTTCGTTTTCATCCGTCAGAGTATCATTTATACTACTTAATTGGTCTATCATACTTGATTGCATGGTATTTTTTTTTGTTGTAATTTCAACAGATAACCTGAGTTTTTCAACTTCTTTTCTTAATTGTTCATTATCCAGTTTATAGTTCATCAGCACATGTTTATCAGAAGTCGTTTTTTCCAGCATATCTTTTTGTTCTGTACGAACAGTTTTTAATTCATTAAGTGTTTTATCCAAACGCTTATTAAGGATATTGTTTTCCTCTATTAAATGTTGAATATATTCATCTTGTATTATTTCTTTTTTGGAAGATTCCATATTAGGACGTTCCTTTTTTTCAAAGGAGTTATCTGCGATCTCCTTTTTAACAAGTTCATCAAATTTTTCAATATTATCAGATTGCTTTTCAAATTGATATAATTTATCAATTTGAATTCCCGATTCAAAACATTCTTTTAAAATACTAAAATAATCTGAAACATTTCCTCTCTGATCGCTCAGAAAACCAGCAAAATAAAACCACTCTACACTTGCCTTGTTATCCAACAAATAATCATAAACGACAGTATCACTATCTGTTATTGAATCATAATATTTAAAAATAGCATCCAAAATTTTTAAATCGGGATTTTCTTGCTTTAATAAATGCAGCGTAAATTCACTTACCTTATGTCTGCCATCTGCATCAGCTTTTTGTGATAGGATATGCAAGCGTGATCGATATTCGTTTATTGTTAATTCTGCCATATCAATCACCTCCTGACATCATCCAAAAATAAAGGATACTCTTCTTTATGCTCATTTATCGTAAGGTTTTGCAATTCGCAGATTTTCTGATTAATTGCCTCTCGTTTCATTTCTGTTTTTTCCGCCTCTTGAATACGAAAGTTTAAATGGGCAATTTGAATATGAAGTTCATTTATTTTGTTCTGCTGATTTGACATAACACGCTGCTGAATTGTCATTAAAGCATTTAAGCGTTCATTTTCTGCATTCTTACATTCCAAAGTATGTACAACCTCTGATGCATACGCCATCAATTCTGATGTTGCCAACTGGAATTTAGCCACAATCTGTTTAAAATTTTCATCTACAGAATGAACTTCATCATCAGTTTCATCCTTTCTATTCATTACAGTGATAAGGCTATGAAACATCTCAGCAAAATTGGAATCCTGTGATTGATGATTTTCTTTTTCCTCTGAAATATTATTTTTGTTATCTGCTTCGATTTCATTTTCTAATTCCCTTGATTCCAATTTGTTTTCTACTAATGGAGCCTTTTCACTTACTGTATCATTAGATTCCGGTTGATAATTCACAATTTTATTATATATGACAATATCATCGGATTCTGTCTCAAAAAGATTTTGTATCTGCTCTAACGGCATATCTTTTTCAACCGCCTCTCCAAATATAATCATAAAATCATCAACAGTTTCATAAGTCCCCTTTTTCTTCAAATAAGAATCTATCCATTTTATATGTTCTGGCAAAATTTTAATGTTGCACATAATTCCGGCCAGATTAAACATATATCTTTGATTCTGATTGAACTGTGCAGCATTCTCAACAACATAAGCAAACACATCTCGACGTACTCCATACAAAGGATCTTTTTGCAAAGCACTATTCAAGAATCTATATAATATACTATTATTTTTTTCTAGCTGTACAAACATTTTTTCAATTTCCGGATTTTCTTTATCTCTGAGAGATATGAGCATCAATTCATTGTCCATAGGAATCACCTCATTTATTTTTTTAATTTTAATTTAATCTACTATAGTTTCATTTCCAAAATCGTCGTAACCATCAGCCCCTGCATCTCCTTCATCTTCCTGTATATCATTTTGATCTTCTGGTATATCATAATCAGTATGATCTATGTCTTCCTTCCCTTTTGTGTTATTTTCAGTAGAAACGTTACCGTTTTCATCTCCATTTCTTTTATCAACACCAGTAGATGGATCGTAAATCAAATTATCATTTTCATCATATAAAATAATTGGATCATTCCAGTTTACCTTATCATCAAATTCTTCGCCATTGTACAATGACTCATCACCTTTAGACACATACCGAAACATTCCAATCCCATCTACATAATAATATCCTGTCTTAAACCAGCTGGGGATAGCTATTTCAATACAGTTACTATGCAAAAATTCATAATCATATGTAGTAAATGACTCCAAAAAACCAAACGTGTGTACATTAGCAGTCATTTTAAAATCCTGATATATTGTTCCGGTATACCATTCACAAATATATTCTTTGTTTTTAACGAGATTACTTGCCGTTCCGCCTTTTGAAACTTCATTTTCTCTAATTTTAATTCCACCAATTTTATCTAAAAATAAATTGGATACTGTAGAAAAATTTTCATTTAACTGATTTGCGTCCGAATCTGAACACACATATCCGTCAAATCCTTTTCCATTTTCATTGCTTATATGATAATGTCCGCTTTCATCTCCTATCATATTTGCCACACCAATTGTATATCCATAATCTGAAAAACGTTCCCACTCAATTCCCTCATACGGAACATTATTGGAAGACACATATAAAAGCTTATCTCCCGCATATAATGTAGGAATATTTTTATCCTTATTACCAGCGAACCAAATCGTGTGCGTAACAAGTGAATCTTTCCCCCAATTCACCGTTCCAGATGGACATAATTTAAATACATCTGTTTTAGCTGGTTGTGTTAAATCCTTAGTAATATCGTTAGTTTTCGGATTATGCCATATGTAATAACAGTTATCCCTCAAATCATCCACTGTAGATGCAGCACTTTTGGTTTCATCATTCTGACTAAATGTTTCCAGTGTTATTCCTCCAGTAGCTATCATTATTATAATAAAAACAACAATTCCAAAAACAATTAGGAAAAAATATAATTTCTTCTTTTTCATACGTTTTCGCTCCCAACCTCAATCTGATTCAAAGCCTGCACGGTATGATGAATTTCTTCCGTCTTCATTGATTTTATTATTACCAGGGAAATAACAAGAGTAACGATTGCAATCAGTGCTCCAATCCCCATTTTAATCAATAACTTCCTTTGAGCTTCATCAGACATCTTTTCTTGCTGGCTCTTTCGTAATTCTTCCTCCTCACGAATTCTTGCAGCTGCATTGTGAAGTTGCTCCAAATCCTCGACTGGCTTCGAATAATATGCTTTTGCCGGTTTTGAAATCAATAATTTTAAATACCGTATCAAAGATAAATCTTCATTGTAATTGCACCCAAACGCTACACCGATCAGAATTGGTATAAGTGTTAAAAATATGCTAACATTGATACTAATATTTAAGATAAACGTTCCTATTAAATTTATGGCCACACCGGCAATTATTCCACCAATAAACACAATCTTTTGTGGGAGAGATTGATAATTTAAATAGGAAATTCCCATAAATGCATCCGTATTTATTTCTTCCAGGTTAACATTTCTATTCATTGACGCCATATTATCACTTCTTTCATCCTTATAAATTATAAAAATCTTGCAATTGTACTATCCGTTGTTTTTACCAGCCCTGCAATGATAGTTGGTGTTACCATATTTTCCACTGCCATAAAAAGCACTTTGGTGTTAATAGATGCATCCCCTGGTGGACTTATAAATCCGCCATTTGCCAATGCAACTCCAAGTTTCACACTGACAACCATAAATGCGCCACTAAGACACAATCCAAAAAATGTTTTTAAATAGCTTGTTGCAACTCTCTCTGCCTCATGTGATCCCGAAGCCATTGCGACTGTGATACTTGAAAACGGAAGAATTACCAATGGTTTTAATATACGTTGATAAGCACAGTTAATGATAGAAATACATGCAGCCACAATTACACCGAGCGTAATGATTGCAGCAATAAAAAATAGTAACCGTGTCATCGCTATGTCCAAAAACTCTTTGGCAAAAGCAATCAAATCTGATCCAAAACTTGTAAAATGAATTTGTGTGGTTGGAGCTAAATTATTAACTTCCGTAATGATATCTTTTAGCTCATCTGACATCTCCATTTCATAAGTTGCACTTGCATTATTTGCGACCTGATCAGTTATGCCATCTGCAATCTGCATAATATATCCCATTACATCCCATAAGTTTGCAAGTATTCCTACCATAACACAAAATTTTACGCCATCATTTAAAAACTTTCTCGCCTGCTGTTCTGGTGGTGTAGAAATTACATCTTTACAAATTGCAATTAAGAAAAAAACAATAGTGATCGGCAATGCAATGTCTGAAATAGCATTGTATATGGCCTTGCATGTGCTGTATACCGAACCATTTGCAGCTGTAGGAGATGTGGTAAACAGCGTCATAGCAATTTCAATCAGGCTATTCCATATACTATATGCTGTATTAAATATATCTTCTGTCATATTGTCCACCTACTAAATTGATATACTCATCTTTGCAGATGAGCATATTGTTTGTTACGATAAAGCCGCTATAAGTGCCGAAATACCTATCATAATACCGCCTGCCGCAACTGTATAAATTGCATTAAACTCACCATTTTGATCTTTTTTCTGAAAAGACTCAGCAAACTTGACTCCACCATATCCCAATACAATTACTCCAGCAGCCGCTACAATTGATATAAAAACAGTTTTAAGCTTAGTTAACGGTGCTATGTAACCTGCAGCAAAGACAGGAATTGGAGATGTAATGTATGCAATCACTAATGCATTCACTATAGCCATTAAAGTCTGTTTGTATTTGCTGCAACCTTTTTTTACTTTCTTAAAAATATTTTTTACCATGTTAATTTCCTCCTGCGTTTTGTTTTTTCATGTTTGCCAGTCGATGAGCAAACATCTGTATTTCATCAACGGCCATATCTTCATTAAAATATTTGATAAGATTGTCATAATCATATCCAGCCTTAACCAATTCCATCAAAGCATTTATCTGTTTGGGTTCGAAACCACTATTTCTTAATCTTTGAATAACTATGATCTGTTCATCAGAATACTGATCAAAGTCAATTGTATTTTTTTTGTCCTCTTCAATGAGCCGATTTCTGTTTTTTACAATATTTCTCCAAAATTCATTTGTTCCAGCATTTTTCCCCGGAATTTTCTTACCATGCTCCTTTAAAACAATCAGTGAATCTAACCCCATGTCATCAAGGCTAATTATTTGAATTCCCGCATCTTCACACTGCTTCAGATAAATCTCCGCCGCTTTGCCAGATTGAAAATCAGGAAGTTGTTCGTAGATTGATTTATCGTAATCATACTCTTTCATTGTTACATCAATCTTTTTCTTTACAACATACGGGTTTTTACGTGTTAAAAGAGGACATAAAACGCTATTCTGAAGTTGCACCTTGTTAACCCAAAGAGGATCCGCACCTTTTACGTTGATTGCACATGGCCCATCTTTCGCCATGCCATAGATATCCTGTGCGGGAAACAAATAATGTTCCATGACATCTTCATTTTCAGATGAACTTCCCTGTCCCCCTCTGGTCAACCCTGTTGTCTGCTTATGTATAGTATGCTTACCAAATTCTTCGGACAAAGTTTTACAGCTATCCTCATCTGGACCACCAAGAATAATTGTTGTTGACATATTAGCTCTTAAATTTTTGTCCTGATCATTTTGCGGAAACTTATCTTTATATTGCAATAAATTCTGTATAATAATTACAACACTGATACCTCTCGATCTCATTGTAGAAGTTAATCCCACAAAAGAATCTGGAAGTGTTACGTTTGCAAATTCATCCATCAAAAGAGTCAAATGATTCGGTAACGTCTGATGCAATGAAGGATCATTTTTTGTTAATGAATAAATCTTGTCTATGAATAACGCATAGATCATAGATGGAATCCAGTCAAAATGCCTGGTATTTTCGGATGTAAGCATGTAAAGTATATATTTTCCTGTAGGTGATCTCTTTGTAGATCGTCCACGTCCAAATGTCTCGACAAAATTCAAATCATCATTTGAAAGCAGATCTACTACACAATCCAATTTCATAAATTTACAATGTGCATCCAGCGACGAAACGATAGATGATGCTGTTTCCTGGGCATTTGTATATATTTTTTCAACATCCCGGAATCCCTTCAATTCTTTTCCATCATGATCTTCTTTCCATTTATTATTTGCTCTAATAAATCGCTGCATCAGACAATCCGGATCAGATATGTCAATTGCTCCTGTCTGTGGATTTGCACGAACAGTATCACAATTTAGAAGTTCTACAAAATTTTTCCAGTTCTTTTTAGATCTTGGATATGTGTAATGCATCAAGTAAAAGATTGCAGTCAATAACACCTGTGCCATATCCTCAAAAAATTGATCACTGGTTGAAGCATCTTTACTTTTTGTTGCCTTGAACAAAATCTCACATAAACTTAAAATATCCGATTCTGTCTCAATATAATCAAATGGATTAAAATGATGGCTGTTTGTCATTCCTGCTTCCGATTCGCAGTCGATCACAAACACTCCATAACCGTTATCTTCCATAAACTGCCCAGTCTGTTGCGATAATTCTCCTTTTGGATCTGTAACAACAAAACTTCCCGCTAATTGTGATAAAATTGCCTTAACAACTCGAAATGATTTACCAGTACCTGGTGGTCCAACAACCTCAATGTTTAGATTAGATGTCAATTTATTATCTATATTCAAATAAACACCTTCACCTAACCAATAATTATGTGTATTCACATAAACCGGTTCTGCTGGTTCTGGAAGATCGCCAAAATTAATCTTTACCATATATTTTTGTTCATGATTGCCAAACTTTTTTGTAAAGTCAGCTGCAGTTCCCCACTTTGCGTCTCCATACTCACGCCCTGAAAATGGATGTTTGAATTTGGTAATATCTACCAGATACGCAAGTGTCCATACAAACTCAAACAGAAAAATTACCATTGGAGTTTCCCGTGTGAACCCAACTATGAGATGATGCTGTTCAAACACAAAAGTATAAAAATTATCAAACCATTCCGAAAGAGAACATTCCGGAACCCAGGCTGCACCAAATAGCATAGCTGCGTAAAACACTACAACAAATCCAATGACATAACGAACAAGTTTTTGTTTTGGAGTATCCTGCTCATTTATTACCATATTTTCCATAGACTATCTCCGCCCCGCTGATCTGTTATGTGTAATGGAATTATCTTTTGTGATTCCAGATCTCTCTCCAAGAACTTCCTCGATCTTCTGCTGAGCCTCCTTTGTTGTAATACTGATCTGTGTAATTGCTCTGTCTGTCCTTTTCACAAACGTAACATCAGAATCATTGTTAATACAAAACTTAGCCATTCCGTTATTTGTCATTCCCTCACCGGAAATTTTAGCAAATGTAATACTTTCATCATCAGAAAGACGCATACATAACCGTCCATTTTCACGTGTAAGCATCTTTGGATCACATATAAGTTCTACATCTTCATTTCTAACAGTTGCAGAAGCAAAACCTTTGTTTTGTTCAGAAACAACATTCATAACTTCGCGTTCAGCTTCTGCCGATTGAAAAACCTCTTTTCCATCCCGTAACTGTTTTTCAACATTTTCCTGCGCCGGTGACTTAATTTTTCCATGGTACTCCAGGTAAGCCTTCAGTTTTTCTTCTGTATTAAATGCCCTGCACTCGGTTTTCTCCAGTACACCTGCTTTATCCATCAACTTCGGAAGTTCTGTCCGGTTCCACTTGTCTTTTGTCATATCTTTGTCCGAACATCTGTAAACCTCACCATTCTGAGTTTTAAGTGCATATTTACTATATGCAACTCCTGTATCCTGGTCGACTCCAAAGCTTCGGGTAATTATGGCACCTGTATCTGGTACGTAAAACATATAGTTACTTTTCGGAATATAGTTCTTGTCGCGGATCGGCTGCAAACTCTCCTTTGCACTAATCTTTGCCCCAATTTCTACTCCCTTTTCATATTCAGCCGTAGCAATCTCCGGACTCTTTTCAAAGTCAGTTCCCTCTGACTGCCGAATATAATTCTGAATTGTCATTGTGGTATCATCTTTACTTGCTACATCTTCGCCATAATCCACCCATTTTGATGCTTCAATATTTGCCTGTTGCAGATTCTCAATCTTTGTTTCCAGTTGCTCACGTTCTTCATCACTCTTGCAATTCAGAAGTTTTTCCATTTCCTCATGAATATTCCTGTCATATCCTGAAACAACTTTCCGATCCTCTTCCAATCGCTTGCCGGACACAGCCTTATAAATCTGTGACCACACAATAGCTTCCTGTGCCGGAATCATAATAGGTGTCAATCCATCGTTAGGTGTAAAATCAATAGTTTTTGCATAATGCAGTCCTTTTTTCTCTGCAATGTGTACCACCGCATCATAATCAACCTCTCTGATGTCAAGTGCCTGTGGTGGATTTCCTTCACTCAGTTTAAAAACATCACCGATTGATTTTTCTCCAGCACCATGCAGATCATTATCTGCTTTCTTCTCCTTTCTTTCTGACATTTTTTTCTGACTCGAACGAATCAGTGACCGCAATGCCCTGGCTAAAAACTCCGCAACTTCTAAAGTTGCTTTGAATACCAGCTTGACACCATCCACTTCCATGGCTAATATCTGTGCTATTTCATCTGCCATAAATCTACCTCCTAAATTTGATACAAATAATTTTAGCAAGAATGAAATATGGTTTTGTTTTGAAAAAAGACACAATTTACATGAAATATTGCATTTAATCAACATTTAGAGGGAAAAGGGGATGTCTACATATAATGCAGACAATATAGGAACAAGAATTGCGATTTCATACATAATTTGATATAATTTCTTATGTACTTTATTAATATACTTACCAAGGCGGCCGGTAGGGCGGCCATATCATCCGCTTCTAGTCTTGTGGAAGGGGATGGTAACATGGTTACATACAGTGATTTATTCACCTTTGTGATTATGATATGCGCTATTATCACATTGGCCAGAAATGGCAAAGATAGAAAATAGCCGCCCTGCTCTCTGGTAAAGATAAGGCGACTATTTCAGTTAACTTAATTCACCGAAGCGGATAGGTTTGAGCTATCTTATCGGCTGTCTTGTTAAATATATTATACCTATCATTAAAGAATATTGCAACCCTAATCTTTTATAGTGAGCTGTCCCCACTACAAAGGTCTACTGATATTTACTATATTTGATGTTCTCACATCCCCATATACAACCCCCCATTTTGTTCCACGCGCTTCTACCATTTTATCAACCCCGTTTACTCTGCCTACATATATAGCGACGTGATAAATTCCCATATATCTACCATTATTAGAATTCCCATAAAAAATCAGATCTCCCGGTTTCAAATCTCCAGTTACCGTCTTACCTGCGTTCATCATTGCATGGCATTCTTCAGCAGCAGAATATGCTCCATTATTCGATATATTTACACCAATACTTCGATATGACCGATATGCCAATGAAGAACAATCAAAGATATTCACGTTGCAATTGCCATGATATTCCTGGTCATAGGCACATCCTACTTTTGTTAAAGCATAGCGTAACACCTGCTCCTGATCCGAGTTGAAATCATCATAATTATCATACAATGCCTGCATAATATCTTCTATTTGATCATCCGTCAGATTGCTGTATACATAACCGTCACCTGTCACATCAACATTATCATAAGTTTCATCACCACCATCTGATCCTAAAAGACCACCAACAGCAGCAAACGTAGACATTGTAATCGTAATAATCAAAAAAACGAAACAAATAGGAATAAGTAACGGTGTAAGAAGCGAACTGAGAACCTTTAACATCGATAACCCTATTTTTTTTGCTATATGTGTTGCTGACTGCTTGAATGTATTAATGACTGTCGTAAGTAAACCTGCACTTCCATCTTTCAGAAGATCACCCGATGTCTGCCCCGATAAATCGCCGATCTGATTCTGAAGATCTTTTTTGCTTTCGAGCATTTTCGCAACAGCTGTTCTGGTTGCAGCTTTCTTTACTTCTTTTCTTTCGCCCTTTTTTGCTGCTTTATACTGTGATCTGCTCTGTTCAAGTTTTTCCTGTCTGGTCATTGGATTATCAGGCTCAAACTTCGATTGGGATTGTGGCTGATGTTGTTTATTTTTCTCCATTGCAGGAACCGTTTGCCCATTTTCTTCAGCCTTTGATATAAATAGAATTTCCTCTCTGGATTTTAGTCCCTGTTCTCCAAATTTTTGTTCAATCGGCACAACAAATGGATGCTGGTCATCTGAAAACTGTCCGTTTGTCTGCTTAAAATAATCTTCAACATTTCTACTAGCTTCAGCTTTCTCCTTTTTCTTATCTGTCTCCTCTTTTTTTTCTTCCGATAATTCTTTTTTTAATTGTTTGATATCTTTTTGGGTTTCCTTACGGATGTCTTTATAGCGATAAGATGTTCTTAAATGGTCTTTGGCGTTATGTAAAAAAATAGTTTCAGCCTTTTCATCCGCGAAAGATGCCAGGGCTTCATTTTCATCTGACTTAAAATAATCATGTGCATTTTCCGCCTTATCACCAAATAGAACAAGCTTATTTATAAAACCTTTTGTATCGGTTCGATCTCCACCCTTGTTCAATGTGATTTTGCTTTTAACTTGTCCCTTTTTATCAAAAGATGCTGCTATCTTTGCACCGCCACCAGCATCCGTTGTATATGTTTTTTTGGCAGTTTTGCCATGCGCAAACGGAGTCTCATCCCGAAATACATACTTCTCTGATTTATCTTCAAAATCAAAATGTATAAATTCATCTTTTTGAAGTGAAGAATCCCTTTGTGTATATTTTGTATGCGTCTGTAATAGCGGCGCATTATGCAAATGAGGTGTTTTCGCTTCCTTTTTATTGCTCACATAACTATTATTTTCTGTATCATTTGGTTCTAGATTTTGCTTATCATATTTTTTCTGTTCGGTCCTGTTGTCTTTAGGATTAACTATATTATAACCATATTGATTTACAATTTCCGGTGTCTTTCCTTTGAAAGCATGATCCTGAGATCGGTTTCTTGTATTATCTACTTTTTTTGAGGAAGAAAAGGCTTCTGTTTCATTTTTAAATTTGTCAAACGCTTTATCATCAGAAAAAGTTGACATTCATATTCACCTCCAGAGATTTGCGCCAATTTGGCGCAAAATAAATTTATATAGCAGAATCCTGATTATATCCGTCTGTATTTACATATTTATATAAATCACATTTATCACTCATACGCATATCAAACGGAACAGTAACCGGCCCCATCTTTAAAAGCCCAGTGCCTTTCGGCGCTCCTTCAACAAAATTAAACATAGCCGGACTAATAGCTGGAAGAAACTCTGCAAGTTTTTGCCGGTCAATTGTAGACTGATTTAACATAGCAAAATACTCCGTATTACTTAAAATAGCGGCCAATTTATCGGAATTTGGAGATTTATTCAATAAATCCGTCATATTCTGGGTAATTCCAGTCATAGAACCATGTAGTTTACCAACTTCTTTCCACAGTTTAATCACATAATCTGCAACTGCTTGAATTCCTAGCAGCTCATGAAATTCATCTATGTATACATTTGTCCAATTATTTTGTTTAAAATTCTGCACTATTTTCGACCGAACGATTTCAAGCATGACAAGCATACACGTTACACGTAGATTTTCTTTAATGCCACTAAGATCAAAAACAATGAATTTTCGGTTAAGATCAATATTTGTACGGTGATTGAAAAGATTCAATGATCCATTTACAAAAATCTGCATATGCGCTGCCAGCTTCTGAGCAGTAACATCCTTATCCATGTCTTTTAATTTCTGATACACATCCTGTAAAGTCGGACTATATTTTCTCTCCTGCTCATCCGATGTCAGATCAGAGGCAATCGGAAGAACTGTTTCAGGTCTTTTCATGTATGATGGTACACTGAATTCAGTAACCAGTTCTGTTTCACCATTTATTTTCTTCCGCATAGCATAATTTTCAGAGTATACCTGTTCAATTACTCTATTCAAGACACCCATTTCTTCCGCATCAATATCCCGTCTCATGCAGCTGGATAATAATGTAAGAATAAAGTCTGTTTTTTCTGAAATAATTTCCTGAAGGGTAGCATAATCAACATCTTCAAAATTTACATCCATTGGATTTACATATATTTCCTTTTGTGTGTCAAATGATACAACAACACCATTTACACCAGGGGCATATGCAATCTCTTTATACTCATTTTGCGGATCAATAATGAGTATCTGGTCTTCAGGATGTAAACATCGGTTACTAATAATTTCGCATTTAGAAAAAACTGATTTTCCACTTCTGGTCCTACCTAAAATCAAGCCATGATAACTGTCTAAAAGTTTTCGGTTCGCAATGATCGGATTCTGACTCAGTTTATTAATTCCATAGTATGTGCCATCCTGATCGTTTAATTCCTGTGTTTTAAATGGCATATACATTGCCTGACATGGTGCGGAAAAATTTGTCATTCTTTTAAATTCCTGCACACCAAACATAAATGTGGAATTTAAGCCTTCTCTTTGCTTATCAAAGCATTTTTTTACTTCAAAAGATTTTACCCCTCCAATCGCTTCTATCTGATCCGTGATGTCTACCATTTCTTCATAACTTTTTGCTAAAAAAGCAATCAACACAGTTGTATTAAAAAAATGATCATCACCAGTTTCCACCTGTCGAGAAAGTTTAATTAAAGAATCCTTTTCCGTTAATAATTTATCACTTGCATCTGCAAGAAAATCATTATTATCCCTATTTTGTTTTTTTTCTCTTTCAATTTGTAGACCAACCGATGAATGTTTTCGGATAATTTCCTGTTTATATCCGGACAGATCTAATAATTCTGAGTTTACTGTGACATAATTAGTAGAGTTTATCTTAGCAAGTTCAGCCAATGTATCCGATTCTAACGACTGTGCATGTTTTGAAATATACATTACACGCCCATAACGATTACCATTAAGGACAAAATAGTCATTATAAAAAACTAACGATTCCGGACTGACAATATCAATCCAGTCTTTATTTTGTTTCATGCAGTTTCTCCAGTCAAACTTATAATTTGTATGAAGTCCCGTATGTGTAAAATTATACCAGATCTGCATTCTCTCATTTAAAGACACTGGCTCTAATGACGATCCAGCCATTCCATTGATTCCAATCTGAATCAATGTACTGCTTAAAGTTGCTTCTACGCTAGACAACGCATTTTTTGCTTCACGGATATTTTTTGCTTCTACAGTTAGAGTCAGATATATCGTTTGATATAATCCCTGCTTTGCATCTGTGACTTTTTCGTTAATCACTTCATTAAAAGCATCGCAAAGCATATCCATATCATCCCCACGCTTTTTATATAAGATACGCTTACTAAATGCACTCTCATCTACATATTCATCCGCTACAGTATATGAAAAACGGCAGTTAATACTATTGAGTACCTTACTGAAATTGATAATTATTGTTTTCTGTTCCAGATCTGTTACCCCTGCGAAGTTAATGTCAGACAGTTTAAATAATTTAGAATATTTTCCATTGTTAAGAACAAAAATTCCGGATTCATCAATTGCTTTTACCGGAAATAATTCTTCTGTTGATTGTGGATTAATATATAAAGGCTCATCATACTGTTTTGTTTTTCCATACTTTGTCATTAAAAATGCCATATTCTTTCCCCCTACATAAAAAGCCTGCCAATAGTTTGAGTGTCTACATTCTGCATGGAATGGAAATCTCTTATTCCAAGTGAACTTGTACTTAGAAAAATTTTCCTAGCACGATCCACTCCTGGCATAATCAATACGTTCTTACGATCATAATAATCAAAAATATAGTCTGCGAGATCTTCCATCTGTTCGGAATCATTTCTAACAGCTATAAGGAAATAACTCATGTTTATAACTTTTTCTTGATCCAATTCAGATTTTTCGTTACAATATCTGCGCTTTAAGGCTATTTGATAAATTTCCTTATCATCCGGACAATAACTTTGAAAATCAACACATATCTGATAAGTTGCCTTTTGCTTAGCAAACATTGTTGTTACATCCGGCATATCATCAGGATAAGCTTTTCCAATACACACAATTCCATAATTTCCATCAACCGAAAATCTTCCTATTCCTCTATCTTTACAGGTATCAAAAAAATGTAGCCCTGTTTTTGAAGTAAATAATTGACCTGTATCTATTTGTTGCATTCTCCCGGAATAGTTCCAAATAATATAACTAAGTAAACTATCTAATGTACAGGTCTGTATATCAATATTCAAGATCGAAGTAATTTCCATCCGGAGTTTGTTTTCAAATTCTGTAATCTTTTTTCTTGCTTCATAATATGTTTCTGCCTCAAAGTTCACCGTCATAAACATATAGTTACCTAATTTATCCCCATTATTTTTCAAAATCTGGGTGAAGCGTATTCTATTGTGGAATCCATTACATAATGCCTTAATCAATTCATTTTTTTTATTCTTCAATACTGCCGGACGAACAGTATATACTTTTTTATACATTTTATCCTCACACAAAAAAACATTATCCTGTTCCTGTACTGCCAGAATACCTATTTCTTTTTGCACTGGACTTGAAAGATATTTTAAGGAATTATTGATTTCCCTAATTTTATGCTCTTCCTGTTTTCGCTTCATTTTTTCTTCATTCATAAGATAGTCCTTCCCATTTGCGCCAAATTGGCGCAAATATTTCATTTTTATTATGCACACGGTTTAAGATGATCTTTTTTGTTATAAACTTTTAAGTATTCCAATCGTTGCATTGATGTATTCCACCCATCAATTTCCAATATTTCATCAATGCTGAAATTACTCATATGTATCAGTGTAAACGGTGTTGCTGTAAGCATTTCCTCCAATGTTTCCATAGAATAATCCGATACATATCTTGCACACTGTGCAAGACGTATCACAGATCCAGCAGCTGAATTGCTATGTATCGTTCCAAAGAATCTAGCACCTGTACTCATGGCTGTGGTAAAGCAATTTAGGGCTTCTCCTCCCTTAATCTCTCCAATTACGAAATTGTCAATATCCTGTAACAAACCAAGTCTAAGTTCATCTTCTAATGTATATTCGATTTTTTCATTTGGACGTTTAATTTCCATAGTATGTTCAAACTGAATTTGAGGATGCACATTAGAATAAAGCTCGTCCGATTCTTGTGATACAAGAACCGATTCATAAAAGGGAATTAAATCAATCATATTATTTAACAATGTCGACTTTCCCGATCCTCCTCTGCCAGAAATCAAGAAACCATATCCAGATACAACACGATCTTTCAAATACAAGATCATTTCATCATCAAGCATTCCTGCTTTTTTAAGATAATCCCATGTATATTTATGTTTGGGCATTTTTCGTATATGAATATTATGCGTTTCCGTGGATACAATGTGTTTCAGTTCGACATCAATTCTTAGGTAAAAATCATCCACACCCTTCCGATCTGTGCAATGCTGCAACGATGATTCCTCATTCATTGTCAAACGATGAATACGCATTATTCTATCAAACCAGTTATTAAAATCTTCCTCACTCTCAAAAGAGAGATCCGTAACATAACGTTTGCCATTTGCCTTGCAAGTTATCTGATTCCACTTATATATCTTAATATCCGAAACATCCGCTGCTTTAATTAATGGTGTTAAAATGTAATAGCCAAAGACACATTCCTGAAAGAGATCCAATAATATTGTTTGAGCTGCATCCCCACAATTGTGATTATTTTTCAAAAACTCTTTGGCTTTATTCATAAGCATAATAAAGTCCTGCTCCGTACCTTGGATGCATTTTGTAATCATTGCTGGGTTCAAATCAACAATATTTGTTCTTAAATTAATAAAGTCATTTCTTATCTGGCTATGTGAATACAGGGATGAAACGTGATATATCTCAGGTTGCAAAAAAACATTTTCATAATCTGATTTTAAAATTTTCAAATCATTATGAGGTTTGTAATTCAATAAATTCATCTTATAATCCCTTCTTTTGTACATTTGATTTTGTCCGCAATGTATCTGTTATATATTTTTTTGCAGATTCAACAGTTTCAAATTCATAAACCTGATCTGAAAATCCATATTTTTTTTGCAGGTCAACAATATGAAAATATCCATAGGAATCCTTATTTTTCACAAGAGGAACTAAAATTTTTTCCTGATACTGTCCAAATTTGTTAATAACTTCAATTTCTAGCTGATCGTCTTTTATCGAAGACAATGCAATATAGGATGGAGTCTTTGCATCTGCAATAACACATAATGGTCGATCCTCATATACATGATTAACAGCTTGAGGAAAACTTACCTTTGTATTTAAATCCGGATACTTTTCTTCCATATTTTTTAACTCTGTCCCTATGGTTCTTGACTGTGTTTCCTCTAAATCCACTGTTTGCTTCGAATACTCTCTAGCTACATAATATTGGTCAAATTTTTTACATGCTGTTAATCCGTATCTTTTCTGGAACTTTTTCATCGAATCATAAAAATGTTCTTTATCTTTATGATTATTTATCTCATCAATGATATTTCCTTTCGTATCTATTACTGCAATACTATATGCCTGATAATTTTTTCCATCTGAATCCTGTCCCACAGATTTTGTAACCTTAAGAACCACATCCGAATTTATGGCAGCTACATAAAAAGAATTCATCTCAATTGCTACTGAATGATCTGCTTTCCATTCGTATCCAATTACATTCTGAAAATTATCCCGATCATCAATAAACATTCCCCTTTCCAATCCATATTTTTTCAATTCCCGATACTGTTGGGATAACTCATTGAGCTGTGCACGAGCATATAAAGTTCTTTCTGTGCACTCATTCATAAAGTCAGCCACTTCAAAAATTTCTTTTCCATAATTGTTTTTCAATCTTCTTGTCAGTTCCCGATATCGTTCAAACTCTCCTCTGTATTCAGCAACATTTTGGTGCTCATATAAATATGATTTTCGCTCCAGTCTTTTCATTTCTTCGTATATTTTTAGAATCGGATGATACTTTCTCATTGCATAAGCAATCATATTTTTATCATGCGCAACACGTTTCTTTGCATCAAGTATTGCATCGAGAGCTCCCTGTATTGAGCCATCACCTGAATATAATTCTACATATCCCTGAACTCTTTCAAATGAATTGAGATCATCAGCTATTTTATTTAATTGCCAACTCATGTTACGATTCTCACGCCAGGGATTCTTTCCTAATTTAAGTTCACGGATGATTTGTTTCTTCTCAGCATCCGTCATATCTTTATATTTCTTCATTTTAACAATAGTAGGTGTAAAAATATTTTCTGGACCACTGTGAGTATAATCACCTACATCTGTCAAAACGAACTTTTCTCTCTTTGTTATTATTTTTTCAATAATAGCATCTCTTGTATAATTACTTCCAAGATTATGAGTACGTATGGCTTTCCTTTGACCTGGAATGCATAAAGATATATGTTTTCCAATTCTAGTATCAATTCCCTGCTCATTTAAATTTTGCACAAATTCATCAAAAGAATCCGCATTTTCGATTGCAACATCTATTGCGTTTCTCAATATAGCTTTTAACTGCGGATATTTATAAGAAGAAACCTTTTCTTTTTTCTCCCATTTGCTGTTTGGAGAAAAATTATACCATTTAGCATATTTATTTATACATGGCTGTAATACCTTACTTACAAAATTATTATCTTGATGTATTTTGCGGCCATTCAGTCCAACCGAATTTACAATCACATGCACATGCAGATTATCAGTGTTTGTATGTACTGCAAATACTGCCTGATTATTAGGAAATATATCTTTTAATACATCACTGCACAACTGCATAAGTTTTGAGGCATTTGCAGAATCAGACTCCTCTACCGGCAGAGATATTAGCATATGTAAAGCAGCTCTACCATCCTGCTTATCAAAAAATTTTTTGACATTCATCATTTCGTTAACTGCAAGTGCTACATTTGTCGAAGTCACATTATGTCCACCAACATATGCGCCATCAAATGTTTTCAAATCATTTTCAACATATTTGCACTCCCTAGTTAACTGATCCAGCGAATTCAATTCTGTATGTACCACTGTTTTTTCGTCATTAAGAATATAACCAACACTATCTGCCAATTGTTCTTTTGTTCCTTTTGCAATTGATTGACCTTTAATATTCCAGACTTTTACAACAATTCCACTGCTCATTTTTTGTTCCTATCTGTTTTCGATGATTGCGCCAATTTGGCGCAATCATCGATTGCACTTTTCAATACACCCATTAACGTATTAATTTTTTCAAATAGCAACAATTTATCATTTGTCTCAAAATTTTCATTTATAATAAATTCTTTCATATATGTATTTAGTTCTGCCATTTGTTTAATAACTTCTTTGAAAGCGAGAAAATCTGGCACCCCATTTTTGTGTTCCGCAATTAAATATCGGATAAAAGCGGACTTTGTAAGTCCAAGTTCAGATCTATAGTGTTCAAACAGGTCTATATCCGTACTATTCATTGTAATTGAAAATCTTTCCATAAAACCTCTTTCTTGAATTGCGCCAATTTGGCGCAATTCAAATATCATCAAGCATACTGTCGTCAAATTCAATTTTTACAGATTCCGGGTATTCCTCTTCTGGAAACATATTCTCTGGAACAGGATCTGTTTCATGGATATCCGGAGAAGTTTGCGCCAATTTGGCGCAAACTTCTCCGTTCGCCTCTGTATCGATATAATTTGAAATTTTACAAAGCATTTCTTTCACTGCATTCAATTCATCTATCGGAACAAGTTGAAATACAGTTTCTTTTCCATTAACTTTTGCCTTTACACTCCACTCACCCCGAATCAATTCTTCCGCGAGTTCCTGTTTTAAATCATATTCTGTTCCTTTATGTATTTCTGAAACATATAATTCAATTATATCTCTGTTATACGAATCATTAGGCTGTTCCAAGAGAGCAATAACAAGATTTGCATCAACATTGATTTGAGCAGCCCCTTGTAATGTTTTTAAATATTCCCGATCTAATCCCGGTGTCAAAAGAAAATACTTCAAATACTTTTCTTCGTTGGAACATTCCTCCTGTAGTAATTTCAAGATATTATCTCTGCGCTTATTGTCATACTCTGCGGCTGCCTTTTCAGGTGACTGTGTTTTCATATTCTTCCAAAATAATAATTTATTTTTTAATGTTTCCATTGTGTTACTTACATTTTTCTGTTTCATGTTTTCCCTAGATAACTGTCTTTTCAAAGGTGTATACCATGATGGTCTCTTCCCCTCATAGATTCCAGGAACTGTAGATATTGTCTGTACGAAAGAATCCACATTAATTCTTCGTTCCGGTTTTCTGTCTGTTTTTATATCAGATACAACAATTTCTCTATTTACCTGATTCTTAAATTGATCCAGCAAATGCCACACGGAAGAATTCATTTTATCCAGCTGTTCCTTCAATGTCCTGTTTTGTTCTTCCAGCTCAGCATTTTCCTTTGTAAATTGTTGCATATCAGAAATCACAAGTCCAAATTCATTCATTTTCTGTGTATGCGTCACATTTAATTGTTCATATAAAAATTTATAGGTCTGATGATCTTCATTTTCATATTCTGTCAGATCAACTACTACTTTTTCAGGATATTCCCGTTGTAGCACTTCAATTATTTCTGACAATTCCATAATCTCACCTCCAGTCAGAACCATAATAAGCATACCTAAAATTGCATTTAAAATTGTTATAGAAAAAACCACTATTTACTAATTAAATTGCATTTAATAAATTTTGCGCCAATTTGGCGCAAAAAATAAAGTCACAATGTCCTTTCCTCAAAAAACACATATATAACATCCTATTTTTATGTAACAGGATACGCATAAATGCACACTCTCTCCGCTACGCTCCAATCGGAGATTTATGCAACCACACCGCCAGGCGGATGTGCAGCAAGGGGACACCCCTAACACCCCAGAAGAAAACAAAAAATTTTTGCCATATAGAAGCACAACTTACAAAGATTTTCTGTCATCCTATTTATGAAATTGTAAAGCCATACAAATAAGGAGGAAACACAAATGAAAAAATACACCGGGTACGGAATCATCAGAGACATGCAAGGCAATTATAATGTTGTCCCAGTCAAAAGCTATTACAACATTGCATCAGCACACGAGCATCTACGTTATGTGTCATGTTGGACCAATGATTGTCCAAGTATACTATTTGATCTGCTGGTTGGTGTAAATGTATTTGCAGACAGAAATGATGCAGATTATGCCTACTATATATGGTATGAGGTAAAATAACTTGCGCCAATTTGGCGCAACATTCTTCACACCCCAAAAAGAGCTATCCTGTTTTATAAGGATAGCTCTTAAAAGTATGATTTTATTGTTATATACTGAAAGAAGAAATTTTGAAATCAGATCTTTTGTATTTTCTTCACTTCTGTAATTATTTTTCTCCTATCTCCCGATCTGAACCATAGAGTCCGTGTGTATATCCCCAGTAAGCCTCCTCCTCGCTGATATTATGATCCTTTGCAATTTTTTCTACTTCCTTCATAATCATTTTGGCTGTAAAACATCGTTGATCAGGTGCCATTGCTTTCATATTGCTTTTTTTAGACAAATCAAACGCCTTCATAAATTTTTACCTCACTATGGATTTTTAAAAATGAAATGATTACATTCCACGCATTCCCTCTTTTATTGCAGCCCTGATGGCCTCTTTCCTTGCCTCTTCATCTTTTTCATTATGTACACCAATCATAGCGGCTACTATTTCCGGCAGATCTTGTTCATTTAATCCATGAGCTGCCATCAGCCGTCCATAATAATGAGCCTTTGATATAGAAGGAACCAGTTTTCTTGCATATGTTTTTCCAGTTTTCTTCACTCCATCTACTTTTAAAAAACCTTCATCCACCAACATTTGAACATTTTTGAACAACGTCACACTATTCCAGCCTTCTACACTAAGTTTATCAGCCATTTCTCCCGATGTCATTGCTTGATTTTCTTTCCACAGGAAATTCATTAAACATTCCTGTCTTGGAGTTAAATTACCTTTTTGAGTTTTCATATCATGTCTCCCTCATAATTTATTTTTTTATGATTGAATTTTTATATAATATTCTTCGCTGTGAAGAATGTTTGCTGACGATTTCAAGAGTCGAGCTATTTTCAAATACTACTTTCCAGTTAAAAGGATTAAGGCTGTTTTTTCTTATCAGATCAGCCTGCTCTTTATTTGGAAAAGTATCTTTCATACTTATCACCCTCTTTTTATTTAGTACACACCATAAAATTCTAATTTAAAATATTCAGGTTTTCATCATATACCATAATAGCACTCTTAGACATAAGATTTGCGCTGGTAGATGCAAGATATCCTGTTTCTCCAGAAATAGGATAATACAAATAATCCATTCCATATGTTCCATCACTTCTAAGAACTTTCTTACACTGAAGGTAGCAGGCTCCATCACAGTTCATTTCCACATCATCCATATGATTCTGTGGAATATTAGAATCGTATACTCTGAAAATAAGTTCTCCAGCATAATTGTAATAGTAATCATATACTGTAATTGTATGTCCCGATCCATTTTTGAGATACAATCCAACATTAAGAATCTTTCCTTTATTCAGATAATCCATCATATGTTCCGCAACGCTCCAATCAGGGGTCCAACCATTCGATATCATATACTCATTTAAATAAGGAAGTCTATCATTATCCTCCTGGTAACCGGCTCCGATCATTTTTACAAATTCCTTTTCCCCAGATGTTAATTTATCTGTACTGACATAATTACTAAAAGCTGAAGAATGATCATCAACAAACGAATTTGTTTTATAGTCGCTTAATCCGGGATTCATCAATGTCGCATTATGTTTATCTGTAGTAAGATTCCATTTAATATCATCATAGCTGCCATTTTCCGGATATGAACGGGTATTAAACAGATAAGAAGTTAAACGGGCTATTCCTGCGCAATTTCCGTTATGACCGTACTGTGATGCAAAATTTTGGAAAGGAAGTTCATCAACATATGGGTCAAATTTAGTATGATGATTTTTATACATAACTTTTTCGGAATCCTTGCTGTTTTTACCATTGCCGCCTGCATCAACCGTAATCCCATCATCGATACACTGATATCCGTATAAGGCAAGGAGCAAATTACCCTGACCATCTTTATTATATACTAAACCATCCTTTGTTTCCAACTTTGGCATCGTATTGCGTAATTTCTGGTATTTCTTCTGAATTTTGTCTACAGATAAAGGAATAAAATTGATTTCATCGGTATCTTCTTTCAAATTGTACAACTTAATGGCACGTTGCTCCATTTTAATATTTGCTTCATCGTCATCCTGATCTGGATAATACACATCCACTTTTGTAAGTCCCAAAGAGTGCAGAATAGGCGATTCCTTTAACAGGAAGATTGCCTGGTCATCCTTAGAACTGTTAAGCTGTGTCTTATGTGAAGCTGATGTAAATATGGAATTTAAAATGTTCTTCTTCTCTGTTACATAAATATAATAAGATGTATCTGCCGAAAGCTTATCCTCTATTACTGCCAGGTTCCCATCCATTTTATATTTGCACTTTTCCAGATCTGACAAACCATATGCCAGAAAATCTCCCTTATACATCCAAATGCTGATATCAGATTTTGAAATATCATTATCTGAAAAGATTTTATCCAGATCCAGACTAAACGTTCCGGAATAATTGCTGATCCAAAAACTCTTATATATTTTCTTAATTCCATAATCTGTTAAAGAGTACCGGTCCGTAACATCTTCTACTACAGCATTCAGACTTACCGCATCATCTGCAGACAATACTACCTCTTCACAATTATTGTTATGAAATGTCTGTTTATTCATTTTATAAGATTTTTCTGGATTCATATCATTGGCTACTTTATACCCATCTGTATACAGATCACCTGCTGTTGAGCTTTTAAGCGGATCAGTGCCATACACTTCAATTTCTTCTTTATCTGACAATCCATCATGATCAGAATCTGATCCGTTATGATAATCCAATCCCATTTTGTACTTATCATACTGTGACATTCCCTTAATGTCAGATTTTTTCTCTTCCAGGCTCTTTGCAAATGTATCCTCATCCTGCACTTCCAGTCCAGCAAGCAAACTGTTCTTCATCTGTGTTCTTTTAATCCCGATTCCGACTCCTAAGATTGCAAGCAAAACCAAAGAGATAATCAACGATTTGGTTACATCTTTATTCAACCGGAAAAAGTTTTTCCAATATGCTCTTCTATTTGCTTTATCAATAAATTTTCTTGATTTTAATATTTTTTTCATTTCCTTATCCATACGCTACCTCCTCACACTACCTCTATCTTGATTAGATTGTAGCATTTTATATTCATTTTGTCAACCACTTATATAAAATTAAAGACCCGATTTATACCGGGTCTTATAAATTTACATTGCTCGCCTTCTCCTGTTACCCAAAGTGGCAGCTTCGGTGTTTGAAAAATCATATTTTCCAAATGTTTGAAATCCAGATTTTTTTGCTTCATCTACAAATTCCTTGACCATTTTTTCAGCCTGCAAATTTGCCTTTAATACTGGATAGCAGCGGAGTGGATCAAGGTCAATATAATTTCCGCTGCTAATGGGAATAATCTCCAACTCATCTCCCGATGATGATTTTCCAACTAAGTTTACTCCACCGATCAGCATCTTACGATCTTCCGGAATATTTTCATACTTTTCCAATGCCGCTTTCGCAGTTGGAACATTGCTATATGTATCTCCCATAGAGGGAAATTCCTGACACTCATTTACTTCATATGAAAAAGAAAGGATCGGTTTATTATCCAAAGTAAGTGCTACAGGAAGCTTTTCAATCTCAGTTTTCACATAAGAATCCATCTGTTCCACATACTGTCTGAAAATCTTCATAGATGCATCCAATACGTCCTCAGTTTTTTTAATGCGTCCATCTTCATCCAATGAGGACATCTCCTGCTCAAATTTTTTATAATGAGCTGCTAAATGGCTTTTTCTGCTGTCTGCAAGTTCTATTCCATAATGGGATTGAATCAGTACAGAGATACAGTCCGCTTCAAATTCCTTTTGTGCAGTACTGATATCCCGCGTTCTGTGCTGCTCCAACATATGTCCGATCTCATGGGATAAGGTGCTGAGTTTTTGTGTATCTTCTAATAATTCGTTTAGTACAATTCGATTACTCACCGGATCATAAAGCCCTTTACCTGCGATACTCGATAAATTCTTTGTACTTACCGGACATCCCTGCGACTCGCTGAATTTAATCAGCCCCTCAGCAATCTGCGCATGCTCCTCAGAGCGATAGCCCATAGAATAAATTTCGGGATATCTTTCTTTTGGAAAATCTGTCTGACCAATATCAAATACTGTGCCAATCTTAAAACGAAGTCTTTTTTCCCCTTCAATCTGCCCGTTATAAAATGCCTTTTTCTGTTCTGCCGTTGCATCAGAAAGTGGAATTTTATTTTCGTCTGAAAGATGCAATATCGTTACCTTCACCGGTACCCAGATTTTCATTCCCTTTTCACCCTTTTTAACGTGTGCATCCAATTTTTTCCACGCATCAAATGACTGGACAAACCTTGCAAAACGGTTCTGCGCATAAATCAGCTGCATATTGTGCAGTGAATATTGATAAAAGTTTGAAGCAAATTGTAAAACCTCGGCTATTTTATCCGGATCTTCCACATAGGATCTGCTCACAGACAAAATAAGTTCTCTGGCAGCATTCTGGTTTTCAATTGCTTTTTCTTTCCATTCTGCCTTTTTTTCTCTGGATACTTTATAAGCCATATAACTGCCTCACCTCCATAAATTCCTCTTTAAATGCTTCATATTGATCTTCTGGGAGCTGCTCCACCGAAACCAAATTCATATCTGCATCACATACTGTACCAATTTCATACAAATGAGAATCTTCTTCGGTTGCAAAATAATTGCCATTTTCATCAATTGCCACCAGCAAATTTCCCAAATATCCAACTACCATAAAATCTTCTCTAATTGATATTCCTAAATTGATTTCCGCCACTATCTGTGTCCTCCTCTACGATAAGTTACTACTGGTTGCTGCATTTTTTCCAAATCTTCTGTATTACTTTGAATTGCCGACGCATTCGCGAATGCCTGGCAGAACATTTCCGCTGTTTCTCTTTCATATTTGCCACACAGACCTTGTCCATTCATATCTGAAAGAACACGCTCAAAGAATTCCTGAAATCTATTCGTGTTAAAATCTTTTACAAACTCTTCTGGTATGTCAATTGATACTTTTATCGATTCATTCCCTTTATTCTTTTCCACACTTTTTTCTTCAGGTTTCGAATTTATGGAAACTTCCGAAACAACCGGCTCCTGCTGTTGATCTTTTTTCATACTGTCAAACAGCTGCGCATTTTGGCTATTTATCAATGTACACAATGTTTTTAAATTATCCATTTCACGGGCTGTAAGAACCCCATCAAAATTGTAATAAAGTTGATACATGTTCTTTTCAGTATATTTAAATTGATTTTTTTCAACCAATGTAAATTTTTCGTTGGAATTGTCCCCGATATAAAAACCGGTTATCTGTCCATTTTTCTTCAGCAAATGAATCTTTCTAGTATTTTTATCCAGTTGATCAACTGCCTTCTTCTGATCCGTTGTTAAATCCGGATCATCCTTAAGCCATTGTGCGCAATCCCCATATCCATCCGATAAATACTTCCGGCCAGCTGAATTTGTGAACTTCACCGTTGCCATTTCTTCGCCTGGAAGAATACGCTGTCTGGTATAGCCACACATATTCAGCATCTTTTCATAAAATTCATCTACATATGTTTTATTATCTTTATTTGTAGAAAAATTCTCTCTGGAATCCATTGATTGCTTGCCTAAAGAACCACCATCCTTAATTTTTCCTTCTTTAATAAGCAAGGCTTCATTAAAGTCTTTGCCAGCCGGTGGAATTTCAACATTTACCTCATACCCAAGCTTCTCATATTTTTCTTTCAACCCTGGTCTGTACTCTCCGCTTGCTAATGCTTTTCCTTCATAAATTGCACCCTGTCCAGCTTTGTCGTTATCCAAGCAGAACGAAATCCGTTTGATATGTTTATAGTCCTGTAAAAACCTTGCTAATGGATGATCATCCACCATCCCTAAAATAAGCATATTTGAAGTATGATCCTTATACATGTCTATGTAAGACATACAATCAATCACTGATTCAAAAACCTTAAGATCTACACTTTCTTTGCGAACAATGTTTACTCCATAATTCTTATCATTTCCAGGAACATCCATCTTAAATTTCTTGCCATAAAGATCTGCTGTACCACGCATACCTGCATAACGGATTTTTCCTTCCGGATCATAACCACAATAAACAATGTTATGATGTACAGAATCCTCATAAATCAATTTGCGATGCACAAAATCGGCAACCACGTCCGATGATAATCCCCTGGTCTGAATCAGATATGCAAAAAGTCTCTTGAAATTATCGTTTTTCGGTGGTAATACCATATCACGATGCTCCAAGTTTTCATCCGGGATAATTGGATTATGACTTACATAATTTAATTCTGCTGGAGACCCTTTGAAATCCAGCAGCCACTTAATAGCTTTTGGTGGAGTATCTATTCCACCAAAAGCCATCAGAAAATCAATCTGTGTTCCTCCGGTTATATTCCCTTTTCCACTCCACCTGTTCCATGTTTTGTCATTATAAATGATAACACTATCCATTTCTTTTAAAGAATAGTGACCTCCCGATCGAACCGGATTATATCCAAGGCTGGATGCAACAGCACACAGACTTACCGTAAGAGCTTCGTCCCTTTCATTTTGTGAATATCCAACTGGGTTTCCTCTATCATCTACAACCATTGTTTACACCTCCAATCATATTTAGTGTACATGGTTTACCTTTTCGTTTTGTTGTTATAAAAGCAACATTTATAAGTTTTTTTGAAATTCCTGTATAAATTTTCATGAGTTAATGGATATATGTTTTCAAAATTTTACCTTCTTTTTATTTGTTTTTTAGTTCAAAAGAAAGTCAGTAAAAATACAAAACTAGTTTAGAGAGAAGGTAAAATTATTTTTTTCACGGGATTCCCATTTTTACTGGGTTTTTGACTATGTTGTAAGTTGTAATAATAGAATAAAAAAATAGCCGCTGGACGTATTATTAGAATATTTATCCCTACTCATTGGTCGTAAAATTTGAATATGTCATATTTAAGTGGACGTAAAACTTGAATGAAATTATGATAAATTTCAAAAAAAGGGATACACCTGTCATTCTCCCGACAAATGTATCCCATTTTTGCTAATGCAATGCCTAAAAAAAGCACTCTTACATAATTTAAGACACGACTTTAAGCCGGATATCGTATTATCATATCCAGCTTAAAAACTATTCTATCCAATATTATATTTACTTTTAATGTGTTGCTCCAGGACCTCTCCCAAACATATATTCACAAGTGCTGCATTAAGTGCAGGTTCTTTCTTTCCTTCTTCTTTCTGCCTCATAAAGCTATTTTCAACCGCCCTATAAAGGAACGTAGGGAAATTTATGTATTTCTTCATTCGAGCTGCCTCTGTCAGCTTGGCAATATCTCTGAGCGTCCTATTCTTCTCACGTTTATCCTTTGGCATTTTCGTAGAAAAATTTCGTTCAATAAATTCTTCGACATTTTTCAAAAATGTATGTTTTTCATGTGGCACTTTTCCTTTTTTCAAATGCAAAACTGTACTATTTTTCATCATCATTTCATAATTATTGGCTTTATTACGCTTTACCGATGTAAATAGCAAAAATTTCTTTTTTAATTCTGTCAACCATGTTTGCAGGCATTTTTTCCCAATAGAAAAAATTTTACTGAACTCTTCATAGAAATTTTGTACAAGCATATGTTTTCCATTAGTAAAACGCTGCATATATAAATAAAGTAGCTTTGCACCGGCTTTTAATTCCCGGAACTTTTTAGATGCAAAGTCCGATCCTGCTATCTTTAAATATCCCTGTTCAAAATCTCTGTTACTGAAATCATTTCCAAGCAATATCACCTGAATATCAACTCTATGCTTTTTCTCGTAGGAAATCATCTTCTTATCTCTAAGCGAATTGAGGATATTATAGAATCCCTGATTAGAAACACCAATTGCAGCACAAACATCTTTATAATACACTGATATCACACGTCCTGTATCATCCTGATACAAAGCAATATGTAATATAAAGTCTATTTCTTTACTGGTCAGTTTATTGCTGATCATGCGATCAATGTACGAATTTTTCAGTTTGTACATCTTAAGTGCCTCCTTTCTTCGGGTATTCATATGTAATATATATAATCCAGATTGGACCATCTGGGAATCGAACCCAGAATCACCGGCAATAATACCGCTGCTCTACCTTAAGCTATGATCCCGCTGCAAAGCTGCCATGTGCTCTGTAGCACTTAAAATATGAAAAGATTATGAAAAAAATAGAATCTCGCTTCCATAGGAAGCGAAACCACTGACAGGTTATGATTCCTGCAACATCAATCATGTCATGCCAAAGCAACAGTGGACAACTTTCTGTTTTTACGGTAAAATTTCCGGAAAATCATCAAAACTCATTTGTTGTGCATCATGCATATAATTGATCCACACTGTTTCTGTACGCGGTTTCCCATGCTCTGCGTAACTAAAAAACTGTTTTTTCTCCCATCCTGCAAGGTAATCATTATACATATCCGATTCGTACCCGGATAACATTATCTTCGCTTTACTCTGCAGTAACATTTTTAACAGCTCTTCATGGTCTGAATCGGTCATCTCATAATTATACTGTTTTCCCGTTCTTGTATGCAGCATATATGGTGGATCGATGTACATAAACACGTTGCTGTAATTAAATCTCTCTATTACTTTCAGCGCCGGACGGTTCTCGATTTGCACCATCCGCAGACGTTCCGCAATATCAATGATCCACTTCGGCAGGCGGTACCAGTTCCACAGGGCATAGGCTCTTTCTCTTCCCTGTACATCATTTCGCCACCCTACCTTACTACCATCGGTTCGAAACCCATATCCCTGCCAGCACTGTATCAAAAACTTTAAAGCTTTCTGATATGAATCATCATTATCATATGCATTGCGGTAAGTAACTTCGTATATTTCTCGGCTAAACGGTGTTGTCATTACCATTCGAGCCAAGTTCTGTGCATCTTCCTGAATACAGTGAAACAGATTCACAACATTAGAATCAAGATCATTTACCATTTCAATATCAGATTGCTGCTTATTAAAAAGTACCGCACCACTTCCAAAAAACGGTTCAACATACGTGTGATGTTCTGGAATCAACCGAACTAATTGAGATGCAATGTTCCATTTACTTCCTGGATACCTTAGTACAGATCTCATTTCTGCTTGTTATCTTCCTCCACCATTATTTCGTGCTCCAACAAATGCCACTGCTTTTTCTTTTGGAGTTTCCAAAAGGATTGCAATATTATCCTTATACCATTTCTGACACTCTTTAACCTCATTTTCCCATGAGTATTCTTTCCCATTCATATAAGAATCAAAAGTGTCCTTTAAATCCTGAAGTTCCTGCTCTGCTTCTTCCAACTCCTCTTTATAGCTACGTAAACAATCCTTTTCATTTTCAATATACGCTTCTACATTTGCATATGACTGAACATATTCCTGCTTCTCATGATCCCAACGTACCAAATCCTTCCAATCTTCTGTCGGACTGGCAATTTCTTTTTCACTTAAACATACATCCTCTTTTGCACTATCAATACGTTCCATAATATTCACTAAATCCTCATAGGAATAACATGATAAGTACTGATCTTCGCCAAAAAGAAACTGTAAAAGGTTTTTTTCAGGAGAATCAAGAGCAAACCAACATCTTTCTGCCCATTCTGATGCGTACATCCTTTCGTCACTTCCATTTGAATATGTGCCATTCACAATATCCCCAATGAAATTTTCCAATAACTCGGCTGCAGTTAATCCATAGCTTAATGCCTTTTCTGCCAGTCTTTCTACATCAGCATCTGACAAATTCAAATTATAATTTCTTGATTTAATTGTTTTAATTTCCTCTTCCTGGTTTATTGGTCTTCGTAATGTCATATATATAATACTCCTTCCTATAATTTCAAATATTTTAAAGGGATAGAGAGGACTCGAACCTCTATTTAAATTCAGGATACAGTTAGGAAAAAATAAACGTGGATGTAAACTATAAACTAGATCGATCGTCTCGATCTCAAGAAGAAATCCTGAACAAGCTCTACCTGTCGAGCATCTATCCCATATCCTATTTAGTCCCTGAATTTCATATTAAATGCTTCATCCGGATTCATTCCATTCCAGAGACGGCTACGTATTGTTCCCTCTTTTTCCTGTAAATTTAGCTTACGAATGGCTGAAGAAATGGAATTATATAAAATTCCATTCACTGTAATCGGTTTCCCTTGCCTGCTTATTTTTTTAGGTTTATTCAAAGCATCCTCAAATGAGTATCCATATTTTAGCCGGTTTCTGATCAGATCCTGGTCTTTTTCATTCTCCCTGCAAATTTGCGCAATAGATTTTTTTGCGCCCTGATCCATACTGTATTTACACCTCAGATCCGTTTTCTGGCATGCCTGCTCTACAGGCATACCTCTACGGATTCTTGCAGTTAAAGTCTTTTCGTTGATACCTGCATATTTTGCTAAATCCTTTAAAGAACCAAATTCTTTCCCGTCAAATTCATACATTGATATTTTTCTACCTCTCCTAAATCCTTATTTTTTCATCTAAAATCGCAGTTTTTGATGTCCTCTATCATACGATACATATCCTTATCACTTTCGTTTGCAAACTCTGCTCGATAGCATATCTCGCAATTTGCCGAAGAACACTCATAACAGTCTTTGCATTGACAGCCATCGCAATCCATTGTTCTAAAAAATTTTTTTCCATCAAATTCACACATTGGTTATTCCTCCAAATACTAATCACTTAAATCCAACTCACCGTCTTTATATTTGATCAGTAGTTTTTTAATAATTGCTTCCATCTCGTCTGCACTGGTTCCCTGATCAAAGTAATCTTCTAGATCTCTGGTTTTAAACGTAACTTTTGTTTTCGGTTTTACCTTTGACGGCACTACAAGCAACGATATTACCCGTTCATTAGTAAGCGGTTTTCCTTCCTGTTTAACTGTCTCTCTGAGGATTTTCGCCTGCTCTAACGTCGGAATACTGTGAAACTGTTCAATATATTTATACAAAGCATCCTGGCTTTCACTGTCCAGGAACGCAAGCTCAACTCCAATCTGAACTGTAAGTTTCTTATTATCTATCATTGCTAAAAAAGCATCCGACAAATAAGACAACCGCACATATCTTTGTACCTGCCGCTTTGAATCCTTGCCAGCACCAACGCTCTCCGCAACATCCGTCCTGTTGTTTCCAAGCTTTTTTTCCTGATCCAAACACATCCGGTAGGCTTTTGCTTTTTCACTAGGAAGTATTTCATCTCTACCATATATATTTGTGTGTGCCATCAATTTTGTTGCCGTGTAATCATCCACATCAAGGATAAATACTGGTACCTCATCAAGATTATTCTGCCTTGCTGCTTCCGTCCTACAGTGTCCGGCTAATATCTCATATTTACCGTTATCTGCAGGACGGACTAAAATAGGCTGAATAATCCCATTTTCCTTTATACTGTCAACCAATTCCAAAAATTTATCTGTTTCCGTATCTACACGAAATGGGTGATTTTTAAATGGCACCAATTGAGATATTTTCAAAGTCTTTGGTTTGTCTGTCTTTAACTCAATCTCTTCTTTCTCCAATTCCTTCTCCAGAGAAGGATCTAACAAATAAGACGTATCCATTTGCTGTAAATTGTGGAAAATATTTTTACCTGGCATATTGTTTCCCTCCTGTTACTGTTCTGTCTCTGTCTTCAAAAACTCATTAACAAAATCGCCAAATACCATTGCGGAAGATGTTTTCGGTGCATACTTAAAAATACTCTGTCCTTCACCGTCAGACTCAGAAAATCTCACAGAATGAGGAATATATGTATCAAAAATATTGATTTTCCCCTTATAGTTTTCACTAAAAAATGCCATAAGATCTTTATCATTATTGGTATTGATTCTAACCATGGTGAACAATATTCCCAGTATCTCCGGTTTTGTCCTGGTTCCATTCAATTTCCGGATCTGATTAAGATATCCGAATAAATTCTGCATAGCTCCTGCCCCCAGAAACTGAGGCTGTACCGGAATAAGTACTTCATCTGCACAAAACAGAGCATTTGTCACATAAATTCCCAAGCCTGCAGGACAATCAATAAATACATAATCATATTTATCTTTGACAGTAAGTACATATTTTCTAAGTGTAATCTCACGCTGCATTGCATACATAAGTTCATTTTCAAATGCATGTAACTCTGTTGTGCTACAAATCACATCAATTCCTTCTTCCTGATGCATGATTGCATAGTCTTCTGGAATGTCTTCACAATCTTTTTCTGCTCGCAGAATGTCCATGATTGTTGGTTCGTTATTCTGTAAAAATAAACCTAATGAAGTTGTCAGATTCTTGGATGGATCAAGATCAATCACAAGAACCTTTTTACCTTTACCGGCTAATCCAATTGCCAGATTTTTTACCGTAGTGGTCTTAGCCACACCGCCTTTTTCATTTACACATGCAATTACTTTACTCATAATCTTTTCTCCTAACTGTAATTTGATATTGAAAATATAGCTGCTTTGTGTTATTATTTAATAAATATAGGGTGATTAAGCGTATAATCCTCCTAATATTGGATGATTTTGTTCCTTGCGCGGAGCATTTTACTTAATTCCCTTGAGGTCTTGTTTTGCAGAACAAGACCTTTTTTTCTGTGATAACTATTTTAATTGGAGGGTTACTATGAAAAATACGAAATCTATGGCAGCACGTATTACTTACCTTAGAAATGATATTCTTCATATGACACAGGCAGAGTTTGCTTCAACGTTAAAAATAAGTCAGACCTATCTTTCTCTTCTTGAATCTGGCAAAAAAAGCATTACCGAAACTATTATTTCAAAGATCTTGACTACATTCCGTATTAATTCGGATTGGCTGATCTCTGGGCTAGGGACTGATCAGGATATATTTTTGGATAAGATAGATCCTAAAAAATATATCATCCAACCCGATACAGCTGCCGCATTATATGATCTTCAAAAATTATGCCATCTTTCAGATAATGAAACATCCTTTATATCCTGGTTTATTTCCTTGTCTGCAAAAGATCGTGCTCTGTTTTTATCCTGCATAGAAACATTCTCTGCCTTTGCAAGATCTTACCCCCCTGGATCACCATGATTTTTCTCCTGCCTTTTCTCATTCTGCCAGATATTTTGCGTAATATGTGAAAGACCCTTAAGGCTATCCGGATTCTTTATATCTTTAATACAGAATCTGATAGAATCCCGATATGCTTCTATTTCTTCATTTCTACGGTCATATGATATTTCTTTCATTATTCTCTCCCGATATCTGTTTATTTGAGTTATTTGTATCATTCAGACTTTCTCTTCGCTTTTGTATCTCTTTTTTCAAAAGCTTGTAGATTGGATGACCTACTGGTATCACGAGTCCAGCAATACTATCCCTTCTAGTTCCATCGCTCATTACATGTGTTACCATTCTACCTACCTTCCTTCCAATCTTGTTTTGTGGTTCTATTGAATGTTACAAATATCCGTCATATTAAGTAATACTGGATCAGATGGATTAGTCATATCATATCCTTCATAAGATTCCAAAAATTCTTCCAAAGTAGATTTCCGGATTTTTATATGTCCAAGCTTCATACACTTCAGTTTTCCAGATTTAATTAACTTTCTCACATAATTCGGTCCACACCTTAATATCTCCGCCGCTTCATCCACGGTATAAACCATTTCTGTCATTTGCTATCACACTCCTTATTACCTGGTTCTCACAGACCAATTTATACATTCTGTGAGGATAACTTTTTATCTGTTGCTCCCATTGCTGTCCTTGCAAAGCGAATTCCCTGCACAAAAGCGAGAAAATCTTTTTTCTCCACCGGTGCAAGTTCGTTGAGAAACGACATAACCTCAATTGCTTCTAACTGGTTTTCAGTTGAAACCAAAGTTTCTAATGCTTGATCAGCCATTGCTCATTCCTCCTTTAAAATGAGTTATCAAATCATTTTGCACTTCTTAATTGACTTGATAAAGTCATATTACATCTGTTATTTGAATTTGTCAAGCCATTTTTACGTTTTTATTTATGTTTTTGACTTGACTAATTCATTTTTGTGTTATATATTGAAATTACTATAAGAAAGAGGAGGATACTTTTTATGGAGCTCCATGAACGAATTAAAGAATTACGAAAAAATCATTTACACTTAAGTCAAACTGAATTTGGAGAAATGGTTGGCGTTAGTCGTTCTGTTATAAACAATATTGAACGTAATGTACTTGCACGACCTGACCAAAAATTATCGCTTATGAAATTAATATGTAGTAAGTTTAATGTAAATGAAGAATGGTTATTAAATGGAACGGAACCAATGTTTGTTGAACCCGATAAATTTAGTTTGGATAAATTTATAAAAGCAAAAGGGGCGACCGAATTGGAATTAGAAATATTGAAAGCCTATTTTGAACTTGATATAGAAATCCGCAAAAAAGCCATTAACTATTTTAAGAAAAAAATATCCAATACCAGCAATGCAACTCCAACTCAAAATATTGAAGAAGAAATTGTTTCTGAACCAGTAATGGAAGCTGAAGCATCATATATAAAAAGGCGCTCCGCTTCTGCACAGAAAATGACCTCATCTGCTTTGAATACTATAGGCGAAGAAAGCAAAGTATCCAGCCAATAAATAAAACATGAAAGGTGGTACCACTATGACCCAAACAGTTGAAAGATCTTTTAGGCATATTGATACAATAGTAATTATCATTATTGTATATTTTCTTATTAAATGGGTTGATTCACACTATATTCTGCCTTCCTGGGGTGCATTATGTGTATCTGGCATAATTGGGATCATCTCTTATACGTTTCTTCCTTATAAAAAAATAGGGCGTATTATTCAGACTATTGCAAGTCTCTTTGAAGCATATTTTTTTGCAACCCTGTTTCCATTCAATAGCTGGTTGAAAAAAACATCTCTTGCCATATTAAATGAGTATTCTTTTATTGCAATAATTACTATCCTACTATTCCTGCTCATATTTGAATTGCATGATCATGGAATATCCAAAACTATAAAAAATATTTTCAAAAATTTTCATTGCAAAAAAGAATCTACTGCAACAGCAGATTCTACTACATCTTTCAACTATAGAGAATTTTCATCAAAAGAACAGTCAGGAACCTACAATCACCAAAGTTCTTCTGAAGCACAATCAGGAACCTACAATCATCAAAGTTCTTCTGAGGAACAGTCAGAAACCCACAATCATCAAGATTCTTCTGAAGCACACACTAATCAGGAAAATTCTTCACATGCTTCCAATGATGAGGCATTATTCCATGGCTGTACAGATAAAGAAAGCCTTACTAAAAAATATCATGATTTAATGAAAAAATATCATCCTGATAATCCAAATGGCGATCTTGAAATGACACAACGTATTCAAAATGCCTATGAGACATTGCGTAAAAAATACAATTAGGAAGGAAGGCCTCCTGTTATGGCAGATATCTATTACCGCAATAGAGGAACAAAAGCAAAACCAAATTGGCAATATAGATTTGAAGGTGCTCCAATAAATGGGAAACGCAAGGAAATCAGTAAGTGTGGTTTTAAGACTAAAGCAGATGCAGTAGCTGCCGGCACAAAAGCTTATAATGAGTATCAGAGTTCTGGACAGATCTTTAAGGATTCAAATACAAGCTATTCAGATTTTCTCGATTACTGGATCAAAGAATATTGTATTATTAATTTAAAATCAACTACTGTCGAAGCGTATCAAAAGAAAATACGGCTTTATATAAAGCCACATCTTGGAATGTATCGACTGACTGCTCTCACTCCTGTTGCACTACAATCTTTTATTAATGACCGATTTAACGAGGGATTTTCTCGAAATACACTCTCTATTATAAAAGGAATTATTTCAAAGTCTCTTAATTATGCCATTACCACCATGCGTCTCCTTCAATTTAATCCTATGGACTGTGTGAAGCTCCCCGCCCCACGCGCACGATCTAAGGTTCCAACCAGAAAGAAAGTTCGAGATGTAGTAACTCCAGAACAGATTCGTTTGATATTTGAACGATTTCCTGAGGGGCACCCTTCCCATCTCCCGCTTCTGCTTGCCTATCGCTGCGGTTTAAGATTAGGAGAAGTGTTTGCCTTAACATGGTCTGACATTGATTTAAAGGGGCATACAATTGATATAAATAAACAGGTACAAATGATAGGCGAAACTAATCTTTGGACGCTTACACCGCCTAAATACGATTCATATCGCGTAATTGACATAGACTCCAGTGTGGTTGATGCATTAAGCAGAGAAGCAGAACGCCAATCCAAGGCACAAGAATTTTACGCAGAATATTATCACTGGAATTATCTGGATAAAAATAATCAACTTAATTCCGGTGCTGAAGATAGCTCTATTATACACCTTATTATGGTTCGCGAGAACGGCACTTATATCTCACCGCGTACCATGCAACATGTAGGACGAGTTATTCATGGAAAAGCTGAGAAAAAAAGAAAAAATCCTGCTCCTGTAATATCCGAAAACTGGGATTTTCATTCTATGAGACATACACACGCAACCATGCTCCTGGAAGCCGGAATACCTCTTGCTGCTATTCAGGAACGACTTGGACATACAAATATTGATATGACCGAACATTATACCGCACATGTAACAGACACTATGCGGAAAAATCTTGCAGACACCATAAATAATTTGTAATCACAATATCTCCTTCATAGACTGCCATGTAATCTTTACACGGCAGTTTTTTATCGCCATTATCTGACCGCATAAAAAACTCCCGCGGTCAAATTGCGGTCAAATCATAAGATTTGAACTATGTAAAATTTGACCTACGGGAGTTTTTATAATTGTTTAAAATGGCTCAAATACTAGAACTTACCAGCCTTTGCAGCTTCCTCAACAGATACTGCAACAGCAACAGTAG
>ERZ808240.840-NODE-840-length-39524-cov-5.944083_pt1 | contig 39524 bp, 33 predicted proteins | sample MGYA00521084_ERZ808240 | MGnify/ENA primary metagenome ERZ808240 (study PRJEB31516, sample SAMN03275571) | gut metagenome | biome: mammalia-associated habitat; material: feces | host: Papio cynocephalus | place: Kenya | collected 2012-08-06 ... | reverse complement strand
CCGCCACGTAATCTACAGCCCTCGCAACCGCGGGGGCTTTTCTTTTCCAGCGGGTTTAGGGGGATTCGAACCGTGCTACCGCTGCCAAGGCCAGCGATGCAGCTTCTTCGCCTTCATGGGCTTCATGCGGTAAGACGGGTTGTGTTTCAAAAACACCGCACGGCATATGCGCGTTATCGCCAGCGCCACAAAAGCCGTCACCATAAACGACAGCGTCAAATCAAGCACATCGTTGTTGTGCTCGGAAAGCGCATACAGGCTAGCAACCCCGAAGAATGCGGTTAACGCCCCATTTAGCGCGGTGAACGCTTTGATGAGGATTTCCTTTGCCCGAGCGGGGGAGTAGCGCCATGCGGCCACCACGTACACCACGCCCGCCACAAAGGCAAGCAGCACCAGCAGCGGGATAATTCTTGTGAGACGTGCAACCATGCTAGAACGTCACCTTCGGAGCCGCCTGTGCATTATTATCCGCGGCAAAGCTCGGACGCTCTTTGAAGCCCATAGCACCCGCAAACAACACCGCTGGGAACGTTTGGATGGCGGTGTTGTACTTCATCACCATGTCGTTGAAGCTCTGGCGCATGTAGCTGATTTTATCTTCGGTTTCCGAAAGTTGTGCTTGCAGCTGCTGAAAGTTCGCGTTCGCTTTCAGTTCGGGATACGACTCCGCCACCGCGAACAGGTTCTTGAGCGCGCTATTTAAGCGTCCGTTCGCGCCCATGCGGCCCTCAGGCGTTGTTGCACCGGCCACCGCAGCACGGGCGTGCGCTACTTCCTCAAGCGTTTCGCTTTCATGCTGAGCATACCCTTTGACCGTTTCAACCAAATTGGGGATCAAGTCCAAACGGCGCTGCAACTGCACGTCAACCTGAGCCCATGCGTTGTCCACCATGTTGCGCAGCTTCACAAGGTTGTTGTACAGCGCAATAACAGCCACAACCAGCACCGCGATTATCGCGATAATAACGCCCATCACTATCATGGTTTCCCCTTTCAGAGGTTGCCGCCATTGTATCATCCGCTCGCACATGCACCGCAGCGTGCTCGCACATGCAATGCATAATGCAGGCACGTAGGAGCCCGCATTTCCAGCATTATTGCGCTAGCGATTGGTAGTGGTTGTTGCCTTGAACGGGCCGAACGTTGTGGTGCGCGCCCACCAGCCTTGCGCTTGAGCGCCGGCACTGATATTCGCTGCCGACGCGAACGAATCGCACACCGCGAACACTGCCGCGCCGCTGCCGGCCATCAACACGCCCGTTACCCCGGGCTGTTCCTGAAGCCATGTGCGAACTTGGCGAATACCCTCGTTCAGGGTTTCGCTTGCTGTAGCCATGTTGTTCAGCAACGGTACGCTCATAGCGTATTCCGCCGATTCCGCCTTTTCCGCATCAGCGGGGGAGATGGGCTGAGGGTTCTCGTCAAGCAGCTTATACGATGCTGCAGTGGATACGCCACCTTCGGGCTTCACCAGCACCAGAAAGTCGTTGTTGATTTTCAGCGAGCGTACAAAGTGTTCGCCAATTCCGTCGTAAAACGCGCATCCACCTTTCAGAAAGAACGAAACGTCTGCGCCAATCTGAGCGGCAACCTCCTGAATACGCGGGTCTAGCACGCTTTCGCCCCAAAGGATGGTCGCTCCAAGCAGCGCAGCCGCCGCATCGGACGAACCACCGCCAAGACCGGCTTGCGCGGGAATGTGCTTCTCCAAATGCACGCGAACGGCTTCCTCTTCGCCCAGCGTTTTGCCAAACGCCTCGGCCAGCTTCAGGATGGCCTTCACCACAATGTTGTCCTGTGGCGCAACGTCAAGCGGATCCAACCCCTCAAAACTGCGCGTGGTCAGCACCACGGGCTCTCCGGTTCCAGGGATGGTTTTCATGCGCAGTACATCATGCAACATAAGGGCATGCATGATGGTGGAAACTTCGTGATACCCGTCTTCGCGCCTGCCTTTCACGTTTAGGTACAGATTCACCTTCGCAGGCGCAACCAGCTTCAACGACCCCATACCCATGAATTCTCGCGATTCAACGTCTTGCGCTACGCGCGCAACATCAAGCATGTCCACCGAACCCGACAATGTTTCACGTGAAACATTTTGTTTTTCATCCTGCTGCATCGTTAACGCTCCGTTCTATTTTTCCTACGAGCTTTGAAGAAATCCTTGAGTATGTTGGCGCACTCTTCCCGTAAAACACCCGGAGTGACGCTGAAGTTGTGGTTTAAGCGCTTGTCTTCGTGCACGGAGTACAGCGTGCCTAACGCCCCAGCCTTGTCGTCGGGCGCTCCGTATACGCACCTATCGATGCGCGCTTGGTGCATAAGCCCCGCGCACATGATGCACGGTTCAAGCGTTACGTACACCGTGCAGCCCGTCAAACGCCACACGCCAAGCTCTTTTGCCGCCTGCTTCATGGCAACAAACTCCGCGTGGCCAGCTGGGTCTTGCTGCGTTTCGCGAACATTGCAGGCACGCGCAATCACACGAGGCTCGGCAAGCGGACGCCTGGTTCCTTTGTCGATAGGCTGGTACACCACAACTGCGCCAATGGGCACTTCGCCCATGCTGGCAGCCCTGTGCGCTTCCTCAAGCGCCATATGCATGTATTCTTCGTCATTCATACGTTGCATTATATGGTATCCTACCAACATTACGGAGGAATGGCCGAGTGGTTGAAGGCGGCAGTCTTGAAAACTGTTGAGCCGCAAGGTTCCGTGGGTTCGAATCCTACTTCCTCCGCCAGAATTTCAACGTCCGGACTTCCGGGCGTTTTTCATTTCAGGCAACGTTCGGGCGATTCGAACCGATGAGGTGGAATTCCGGCGATTCATTGTGAACGCGGGGACGGAGGTGGTGTTCACGATGAACCCTGCTCATCCCAAAGCGCAAACGTGAACACCCCTCCGTCCCCGCGTTCACGTTTGTCCTATCTCTCTCGCAAAGAGCTTTTTGAACCGAGTCCATAATCATACATAACCGTTTCGATTTTATGTAGTCCTACCACCAAACGTCTACTTACTCGTTCTAAAACCATGCAAAAGCGCCCGGAATAGTTCCGGGCGCTTTCCATAGCGTTTCTACTGCAGAAGGCTTAACGTTCTTCCATGGGCGTATAAGCGCGCTTCTTGCTGTAGATAGATTTATAAGCCGGACGGATAATGCGCTTGCCCGACACGATTTCCTCAAAACGATGAGCCGCCCAACCAGACATGCGAGCGCATGCAAACAGCGGAGTGAACAAATCCTCGGGAATACCCAGCATCGAATACACGAAGCCGGAATACATATCCACGTTAGCGCACATATCCTTGCGCGTGCCCTTTTCGTTCAGGATGACCTCAGGCGCCAGGCGCTCAATCTTTTCCAGCAAGCGGAACTCAGCCTCGAATTTGGTGCCTACGGCCAGCTTCTCCGCAAAGCGCTTGCAGATAACCGCACGCGGGTCAGACAGCGTGTACACCGCATGGCCCATGCCATACACCAAGCCGCTGTGATCGTACGCTTCCTTGTTCACGATTTTTGCCAGGTACGCGGCAACCTCGTCGTCGTTGTCCCAATTAGCAACGTTTTCCTTGATTTCCTTCTGCATAGCAAGCACCTGATGGTTCGCACCGCCATGCTTGCGACCCTTCAGCGAGCCGATGGCTGCGGCATACGTAGAGTAAGGGTCGGTATCGGCCGAGGTGAGCACATGCGTGGTGAACGTGGAGTTGTTGCCACCGCCGTGCTCGGCATGCAAGCACAGCATGATGTCGAGCATGCGCGCTTCCTCTGGCGTGAACTGGCGGTCAGGACGCAGCATCGAGAGAATGGTTTCAGCTGTGGACTGCCCCGGGATAAAACGATGCATGATCATGGAGTCGTTGTTGTAGCGCGAACGAATGGCGTAATACGTCAGCACCATGATGCGCGGCAGGCGGGAAATCAGCGAAATCGCTGTGCTGATCTCGTGCTGCGGCGAGCGGTCTTCTGCGTGCGGATCGTAGGCGTACAGCAGCAGGATAGTGCGCGCCAGCACATTCATGATGTCAGGCGGAGTGTCGCGCATGATCATAGAGGCGGTGAATCCGTCAGGCAGTTCGCGCTGTGCGTCGATGGCGGCAATATAATCGTCAAGCTGCTGTTGCGTAGGCAGCTCGCCCATAAGCAGCAGATACGACACTTCTTCGTAATTGAAGCGGCGGTCTTTAGCGTCCACGCCCAAAAGGTCGTACAGGTCATAGCCGCGCAGGCGCAGCTCACCGGTATCGGCAACCTTCTCGCCATCGGACATCACATAGCCGTGAACATTCGAAATGCCCGTCAAACCGGCCAGCACGCCCGTTCCGTCGGCGTTGCGCAGACCGCGTTTCACATCGTATTTCTTGTATTTGGTGGCATCGATGGTGTTGATTTCCCTGAAGTTCTCATATAGGTCGATCTTTTGATCGTTGGCCATAGTGATGTCCTTCCCGCTGCGCGCGGCAGCACCTCTCGCTTAAAACCAGTAGTGCCCGCACGAATGCGGGCACTACTTTGTTGCTAAGACGATATGTTATTTCGCAGCTCCGATGCGGCAGATGGTGGTACCGCAGTCGGGGCACTTGCCCTTCGTGATGGGCTTGCCGTTTTTGGTGACACCCTCAACGGGGTCCTTCATAATCTTCTTCGCCTTGCATTTAACGCAGTATGCCTCGATAGCCATGTTAAACCTCTCTAGTTGAAATCGCCGCGCCGCTTCGCCGCAAATCGGCGAACGCGCCGCAGCGCCGCTCGCGCGGAAATGCATTATATGCTAAAGCACACTCCAGACCATTACCGACCTGTTTCGCGTCTTACATATTCTTCAACAACTCCATAAGGAATTCCACGTTTTCAGCAAGCTTTCGGTCGTCGATGTTTTCAATCGTGTCGTCAAGCTGGCCGTACAGCGCCGGTTTGCCGCCTTCCATGCCCACAAGGTGCATTGCCTGCTGGCCGTGCTTTGCGGCATATGAAGCGGCACTTTCTTCCAACATAAGCGTGCCCGTTGCAACCTTCGTGCCGCTGGTCTGGGAAGCCTTGCGGATGTAGCGCTTCATGCGAGACGACGCCTTCGCGGGCTTTAAGTACCCCTCGCGCTCCAGCATGGTAAGCTCGCCTGCGCCCAACGCGTCAACGTCAATGATGAACGCACCGCGCAGCTCGGATTCGTGAGCTTCCAAAAACGCCTTCATACCGGCATTTTGGGCAAGCTCGGAGCCAAGAGCCACAAACCACACCTCGGTGTTGATGTCGGGGTTGCGGAACTGGTACACCTCGGACAGCTCTTCATCAACATCAACCGGCGTGGGAACAGCAGCAGCCGCGGCTTCGTCAGCCAGCTCCTCGGAGCTTAGGTTGGCATTTTCCATGCGGCGGGCAGAGAACGCGCCACCGTGCCACTTGCGGAAGTGATGGCCGTTGGCTTGTTGGCCGTCATCTTCTACGTCGTTCACGTCAAATGCGTCGTTGTACGGCTCGTAGGTGGATTGCTGGCTTTCAGGCTGCACGTCGATGGGCTGCGGAACGAACGCCTGCGTTGCCCCCAGCTGATCGTCAGTGGAAAGCGGCGGCATCATCTGCGTGGAACCCTCGTATGCAACCTGCTGGTCTTCCACGTAATCGCCCTGGTACTCGCCGTCTTCGTAGTGGTCTTCCTGGAAGCTTTCCCAGCCACCGCGCGCCTTGCCTACGGCGCGAGCCTCAAACTCCTCGTCAACGTCAAGCCACTCCTGCGGCGTGTCCTCTTCGTCGTCCTTGCTGTGATGGAACTTGTCCAGGAAGCGGCGGAAACGCGATTTCGGCATCTCCACATACCCAGGGCCGGCAAACGCGCCCGTTTCGGTGAAGTTCTCCTCATACGCGGAATCGTCTACATCGTCCACGTACATGTCTTCCTCGTCCATGGAACGTGCGAGTTCTGCGCTTACCGGGGCAAACGAACCCGTGGCACCAGCCGTGCCAAATGCGGCGCTTGCCGCGTTCACACCCGGTTGCGCCTGGGCGGCATCGGCCGCTTTGATGGAGCCGGAAAGAGAGGGCAGCGAAGCCAACAGCGGCGCCTTGTTGGAGGACTGCTGATCGGATTCGGCCTCTTCCTGAGCGTGCGCCGCCGCCACGTCCGAAGAGCCGATGGATGGAAGCAGGTTCAGCAGGCTGCGCGCGGCCTGCTTGCCCGCGGATTCAACGTCGGCAAGTGGAGCGCGCTGCTTCGTTGTGGCGGCCACCGGAGCTGCGCTTGGAGCGGCAACGCCAATGTCGGGCAGCGTGATAGGTGCGTGGGTCTGTGCGGCGGGCACCTCGGGAATGCTTAGGGGCGTTGCCTGAATCTCGCCCGGAGCAGCTTCAGGGGCCGCAGCAACTACAGAACCAGTGGAAGCGTCAACGCGGCCGTTGGCGCTGATTGCGGCCTCAGTAACGTCAAGGCGGCTACTGGAGCGCGGCGCATCAGACTGGCGCTGCTGCGCCTCGGCCTGAACCTTACGGGGGTCTAAGAACGACGGCATGGGAATGTCGCTCATAGGCGGAACGTCGTCAACATGCAGCTGCGTCACGTCAATCGGAGGCGTTGCCACCGTTGCAAACGGGTCGCTTGCAACAACAGGCGCCGGCTTTGCAACCGCAGCGGGCACGGGAGCAGCAGGGGCAACCTCAGGAGCAGGCGAGACCGGAGCAGCAACCGCGTTTTCCACAGGTTTGTCAGCATCTAAAGCGCCGAAAGGCTGTGCAGCCGGGACATTCGTAGCAGACGGAACATCGGCCACAACAGGTGCGGTTTGCACAAGCTGACCAGCTTCTTGCTGCACCGGGCGGGCAGGTGCGGGCTGTTGCGGAGCTTCAACAGTAACTACAGGCTCAGCAGCTTGAGCCGGCGTAGTTTCAATCGGCTGCACGGGCTTAATGGTTGCCCACTGCGGTGCGCGCACCTCGTGGATAACATCGCGATCGGCGTCGATGGCGCGCTCAAGCTCGTGCTCAACAATGTTGTTCGCCTGCGCGAAATGGCCGGCGCTTTCCGCAACCGCAGCATCAAGAGCGCTTGCATAGCGAGAACGCTGCACTGGCTTTTCGGCCGTGCGCGGTTTTTTCGCCTTTTCCTGCGCCTTGATGAACCAATCGGGAACGCTGTTGGCCTGGCGAGCAGGGCCTTCAGCGGCAACAGGCTCAGCAGACTGCTCTTGCGCCGCAGGAGCAGCTTCAACGGCCTGCTCGGGAATCTGAACGCCAGCAGACTCTTCAGTAAGCTGTTCTTGCACTTGTGCCTCGGCTTGTGCTTGTTCAACTGCGGCCTGCGCGGCTTCGCGTTCGGCTTGCGCTTGCGCCTCGACACGAGTACGCTCGGCATCGCGGCGGGCGCTTTCAATGGCGCGAGCCTCCATGCGCTGCATGCGAGCCTCTTCTTCGGCTTCCTCACGGTCGCAACGCTCGATTTTCTCCAGGTTGCGCTCAACATCTTCTGCCGACAAACCACTTACCGGCTTACCGGACAGCGCTGCGATAGCAGCCTTTGCGGCCACAAGGCTTTCCTCTTCCGCCATGCCGGAATGAGCGTGGCCAGAATACACGAACTCGGCGTTATCGGGCACCAAACCCGCATCATAGGCCGCTTCCTCGCCATGCATGATCGCATCTTCACGCTCGGCGATTTCTGCCTCGCTTACACGGCCGTTACCAATGCGACGGGCAACTTCAAGCAGCGCCGCAACGCCCGAAGCGTTGTTGTTCGCGCCCTCGTTATATGCCGCGGTTTTATGCAGGATACCGAACACCAGCGGAACAGCAGCAAGCACAGCAGCAATTACCACAAGCACGGTGAAAATGGTGGGCAGCATGCCTTCTGCCTGAGAAAGGGCCACGCCCTTGATAAGCAACAGCACCGGCAAAGCCACAAGCGCGCCAAACGACACCTTGTTGATAACGGGCATAAGCGATGCAAGGGGAGAGGAAAGCTCCGCGCGCACCTTTCCTGTGTCGTAGCGCGCAACCAAAATGACCTTGCGGCGACGCGCCGGCGATTCACCCTCTGGCACGCCGGGCTCGTATTTCGCCACAACGTTTTGGCTTACGCCTTTGCCAAGCAGCTTCGAAAGAACGGGCTTGTCGAAAATCTCGCACGCAAACAGCGCGGCAGCTGCAATGCAGCCGATAACGCCCACAATGCTGAGCACCGGCACAATCAAAGAAAGCAGCGCGAACACCACCGCTGCGCCGCTGCAGATCATAGGGGTCAAATCCGGGTCTCCAACGCCGTTGAAATCCTCAATGGCGGCAGGAAGCCCCGAATCCTTTTGGAATTGCTCGGTAATATACAGCGCAGCCTGTTGCTCTTCTTCGGTGCCCGCAGGGCGTGCGCCGATTTCTTGCGACAGATACGCGATATGCTCTTTAATCTCCGGCATTATGTTGCCTTTCATTCCTCAACTTCAGCAAGGCATATACGGGTTGAAGTATACGCTATTTGCCTTGTGCCCCCAAATAATCACGGATAACTGCATCACTGGTGCCGGCCTCGGCGCGCTTGCTGGCATACATCTTTATGGTGTCTGCCCATTGCTTGCTGTACGCATCGTGAAACAGCTGCGCTGCGTCGGAAGGAAGCTTAGCCGCCAGCGCGGCAGCTTCAGACTCGGCCTTGTTATACGAATCGTTTTGAGCAACAGCTTCCTCTTTGTTGCGATCTGCCAACGCGTCATCCGTAGCCACCGCGTACCCCGCTGCCTCTAAGCGTTTGTCGATATACGACACGAACGAAGAAAGGTCAACGTCGAAATGCGCGGCCTGAAGCGCCTTGATTTCTCCTTCGGCTTCCTCGAACAGGTTTTTCGCCTCCAGCGTCTTTTCCTTTGACGCTGCCGCATCGTCGTTTTCCACAAGCTTTGAAGCCTCGTGCGTTTTATCATCGGCTTCCAAAACCTTTAACCAGGCAGCTTCGCACGCCTGCGCAGCCTCGGCGGCATCTCCCGATGCCTTTACAAGCTGCATGCCGTTTTGCAGCATCGCCTGGCGCGCCGCTACCGAAGCAACCGCCTGGTTCGCAACGTCTTTCACCACCGGGTCTTTCAGCAGCTCGGATGCGTTTCTAGCTTGTTCGTCGGCATCAGAAAGCAGCTTTGCAGCCTGCTGCGCCGCACCCGACACGGTATCTGCCTTCTGCCTATTTTCATCGGAGAAGGGGTCATCCACAACTTCATCCAACTGCAAGATGGTCTCATCTGCTTGGGAAATCAATTGCAGGGACTGCATAAGCTCCGACTCATAGCCTTGCTGCTCGGTGGTTTCGGTGTGCCACACCCACACGCCCACCGCAACGATGCAAAGCGATACCACCACCACCGTTGCTCCTGCCACAATGCGGCCACGGCGGCGACGCGCTTTTCGACGAGCTATCTCTTCCTCAATAGACAAGCGCTTTGCCGACGGTGGCTGCTTCGGCGGTGCTGCAGTACGGTTTGCTTCCACACTGCCGCGCACGTTCTTGCGCCTGCTCTTGCTCGGTAAAAGATGATGCGAGCGCTTCTTTCGCGGCGGCTCTTTCACAACCTCATGCGAGCGTTCACTCTTTTGCGTTGTTGATGTTTCACGTGAAACATCAACAACATCGTCATCCGTTCGCTTCCTGCGCGGCAGGAAATCCGCCGCTGAAAACCGACGGCGATCGTTGTCCATTGCGTACTTTGCGGCGTCTAGAACGCTAAAAGATATTTCATTCGAGGTTCCTTCGGTGCGCGCCTTGATATGGGCGGCGCGCGCGAGCTTGTCGTCCTTGCGTTTCATATGCATACAGCCCAAGCTAGCGCGTGCGGGCGGCCTTCAGCTCGGCAACAATCTCGCTCGCCTTCATCACCTTGATGTTTTTGCTGGGCAATGAGTTCAAGAACGTTTTGCCGTATCCTTTCGACACCAAACGATGGTCGGCTAAAATCAGCGCTCCCGTATCGTCTGCGCGGCGAATCAAACGCCCCGCTGCTTGCTTAACCTCAAGCACGGCTGCCGGCAAAACATAGTGGCGCCAAGCCTGATCGTCGCGCTCGGCGCGTTCGCACGAAAGCGGGTCGGTTGGTTTTGCAAACGGAAGCTTGGTGATGACCACCGCTTTCAAGGTAGCACCCGGCGCATCGAAGCCCTCCCAGAAACTCTTCAGGGCAAACAGCGAAAGATGCTCGTCGGCCAAGAAATCGTCGCGCAGGCCCTTTACCGACACACCCCATTTCTGACACACCAAGCGCAAATCTTCCGCCTTCAACCGCGGCTGCACAAAATCGAAGCATTGCTCCATTTCGCGGCGGTTCGTGAACAACGTGAGCATCGAACCTTCCTGAGCAATATGGGCATCAACCAGTAGCCGCTCAAGCGATGCCATGTAGCCGCCATCATTGGGTTCAGGAATGTCCGATACCACGTACACCGTCATGTTTTTGTCGAAATCGTAGCTTGAATCCAGCTGGCACGTGCGCACAGGGGAGAACTCGGATTGCCCAAGTCCCATAGCGTTCGCAAAACCGTCGAACTTGCCGTTCACGGAAAGCGTTGCCGAAGCGAACACCACCGAATGCGTTGAAGCGTACAAGGTGTCATTCAACTTGCCGCCCACGTTTACTGGCAACGCCTCAAGCTTATCGGTTGCCTTATCGCGCTTGCGGCACAGCGTTGCGGAGTAGGCAAAGCCTTCTCCGGGGTTCTCCAGAATCACGTCCACGGCGCTTACCTGTTCTTTCAGGTCCATAGCCATAGCCGCAATCTCGCGCTGCACCGCCGCCGCGTCCTCAACGTCTTCCAGATATGCAACAAGGTTCTGGCATGCGGCAACAAGCTTCTCCGCAGTTTCACGTAGCGCCGTGCCCTTTTCCGCAACGTCGGCAAACGTTGCGGACTTGCGAATGTCGTCGTTTATCCACAGTTCAACAACTTCATAACCCCTGCCGCGGCAATTGGTGTCAAAGAATAGCAGTCCTTTCAAACTTGCGCAGAACGCCTCAGCAGCCTGTCGATACGCCTCGCCAGCCGTTTTTCCTTTTTGCGTGAGCGCGAAAAACAGCGTCTCGCTTTCCTCTTTCGCATCCTTCAACACCACACGACGCTCAGCATGAGCAAACACGTTGCGCCTTGCATCATCAGCCGCAACGCGGCGCGCATCGCGCAAAATACTCTCAGCATTAAGCTCAACGGAAAACGCCCGGCGTGCCTCGGTTTCGGCGCCATGGGCCTCGTCGATTGCCCAATAACGGATAGGAGGCAGCAAACCGCCGTCGGCAGCCATGTCGCAGAACAACAAGCTATGATTCGTCACCAGAATATCTGCCGCCTCGGCACGCTTGCGCGCGCCGTGCACAAAGCACAGGTTCCCGAAGAACGGGCACTTGCGGCGCAAGCATTCCTGACTTGTGGTGGTGATGACTTTACGGGGAAGCAGACGATAATCCAGCTTCAGGCCGTCGATGTCGTCGTATTCGGTTTGCTCCACAAACGACAGCAGCGCAGCCATAGCAGGAGCCTGGGAAAGCTCTTTGCCCTGTACCTCTTTCATCTGTGCCCCATCTTCCACAACGCTGCGAATTTTACGCAGGCAGGGATAATGCGAGAAGCCCTTCAGGGGCGCACATGTCAGCGGCTTACCTTCAGGATTTTGCTTCTGCAAGGCGCTTGCCAGCGAAGGGATTTCCTTATACACCAGCTGATCGAGCAACGCGTTCGTTTTCGTTGCTACGCCAACCGTCACGTTGTTGCGCTGCGCGGTTTTCGCAAGAGGCACCAAATACGCCATCGACTTGCCAACGCCCGTCCCGGCTTCAACTACCAGATTTTCCGAAGCATCAAACGCGTCGCGAACAGCCATGCTCATAGCAAGCTGCTCTTTACGAGGCTCGTACGCCTTATACAAGGTGCCAACCAAACCTTCAGCGGTAAATGCTTGCTCAATCTCTTCTTTGGTGGGGTAGAGCAATGTGCGGCCCGGGTCAGAAGCAATAGCGTCGGCATCAATTTTCGGGCGGCTTTCAACCTTGCGCAAGCGGTCGCGGCGCAAGGATTGCAGCGAGAACAAATCAAGCGGGCTGGTTGCCCATGCAAGCTGTCCGTCTGATGTTTCACGTGAAACATCAGACGTTGCAGAAGCGTTGTTCCTGGAATTTTCATTGTCATTTTTCGAGAAATCAACGTTTGCATGATTGGCAAAGGATTCAAACACAACCTGCGTTTGCCATTGGTCAGGAGTTGTCAACGAGGCGATTTTTGCCACCAGCGGCTTTGGCATCGTATCAACCGCTGCCAGCAGGATGCGAAACACCGCACAGGTTGCCGCAACGTCATCGTCGGCACGATGCGTCGAAACAGGCGCGCCGAACGTGCGGACCAAGTCAATCAAACGATGCGATTTCAAACGCGGTAAGGCAATGCGTGCAAGATCGAGCGAGTCAAGCCACACGTTTTGCAGCAGGGGGTAACCGCTTGGATGGCGCGTAGTGAACGTCCTATCAAAGGCAGCATTATGTGCAACCAGCTTCGAGGTGCCCACAAACTCAACCAGCTGAGCTAGCGCTTCGGAAGGCGTGGGGGCATCAGCCACATCTTTATCGTGAATGTTGGTTAGGTGCGCAACCTCTTCGGGGATAGGCTTGCCGGGATTCACGAACGTCACGAACCAGTCGACAATCTCACCCTTTTCCATGCGCGCCGCGGCAATTTGCGTCAGCTCATCATGGTTGAAAGAAAAACCCGTTGTCTCCGTATCAATAACCACAATATCGCGATCAAGCTCGCCAAAATCGCACCGGCGCGCTCTATCGGCAAGCGATGCATAGCGATCGATGATCGCCTGGGGGGTGCCATCGCTTATATATGCAAGCAGGTTGCCTTGTATGGCCTGTTCCTTGTTTTCCATCCGAAAGGTCCTGTCCGTTCTTCTTAACCTTTGCAACCTTATTATTGTATGCCACCTGAAGGCTGTTTCATGCTGCCTTTCACGTTCTCCGTTTGTGTTACGCTTTTCTTTGCAATACGCACTTAAAGGAGAACCTATGTCACTTGACTGCTATTTCGGAACCTATGCCCGGTTCGACACCGTTTCCAAAAAGGACGCCGCCATTCTTATTGGCTCTGATTGCATTGTCGGCGACATGTTCAACATTGAATTCAAGCCGTACAACGGTTCAACGCGAGCATGGGTGGTAAATCAGTTCGGGGGACAACTTGGCTATCTCGACGAGAAAACCTCGTACCGTCTTAACGTGTTGGCCGCACGCGAATGGAAGCTGCACGCCGTGCTTTCCGTTGTTGCTTTCAGCGACGAACCTCAGCCGGGGTGCTACTGGGGGGAGGTGGCGCTATTCTGCTACGACTCCTCGCACGAAAAAGATTTCGACACGTTTATGGACGGGTGTGCAAAGTTTATTGGAAAAGGCATCCGCCCAAAAATCGATCTGGAAACACAAGCGCTTACTTCCATTTTTGAGTCGCACGGATCGTGGCAACCTACGCAACGCGTACCGTTCCCCACGCAAGATAAAAGCACTGCCATCCTTAAAAAATCGCGCGGCACGCTTGATTTCCTTGTCCAGAAAAGCAGGGAAGGCAACAAGGGCTGCTATGTTCTCAGCTGGATTTTCCTGCTTGGATTGGTTGCCCTTGTTCTGTTTGGACTTAAAGGTTGCGACGTTTTCTAGACAAACAGCTCATCCGCTCGTAGCGTTACATAATATTTTGCAACCTAAGATTCAAGCGATTTCTCTGCCAAGCGCAACAAAGCAAAGGCCTTGCTTACATCACGCAAGCAAGGCTTTCTGCTATCGGCGAACCGTTTTTGCTTTACAACTTCGATTCCTCAAGCGCACATTCAATAAGCTTCGTGCACAGCTGAGGGAACGACATTCCGGCAGCGCGGGCAGCATCAGGAAGCAACGATGTTGCCGTCATTCCGGGAATAGTGTTCGTCTCTAAAACCCAGCAAGTGCCGTCGTCTTCCAAGAGGAAATCGGAACGCGACGTTCCACTGCAAGACAGCGCCTTGTGCGCGTTCACCGCCTCTTGTTTCATACGGGAAGCAATGTCCTCAGGCAAGTTCGCCGGGCAAATGTGCTGAGAACCACCCACGGCATACTTCGATTCGAAATCGTAGAAATCGCTCTTCGGCACAATCTCGATAATGGGAAGCGCTTCAGGCTCCTTGTTGCCCACCACGGCAATCGTGAACTCGCGGCCTTTGATATAACGCTCGATAAGCACTTCATCGTCGATTTCAAAAGCCTTGTTCAGGGCATCTTCGATTTCACGGGCGCCCTCGACAATGAACACGCCAATGGCGCTGCCTTCGGTACCGGGCTTCACAACAACCTTCTCACCGATAGTTGCAACAACCAAAGCAAGGTCAACGTCTTGTCCCTTCACAACCGTCATGGAAGGGGGAGTGGGGATGCCTTCCTTTTCGTAGAACACCTTGGCCTTTGCCTTATCCATCGCCAACGCACTCGACCACACGCCAGAGCACGTGTACGGCAAGTCTATAAGGTCCAAAAAACCTTGCATCGTGCCATCTTCGCCATATTTACCGTGCAAACAAAGGAACGCCACATCGAACGGCTCGTCAATAAGGCGTTTTAAATCCTCTTTGCTAGCCGGATCAATCATTTCAACAGGGAAGCCGGCAGTCTTCAGCGCTTCAGCAGCACCCTTGCCGGAAGCTAGGGAAATTTCACGCTCGTTGCTTTTGCCGCCGCACACCAAAGCAACGCGGCACGCACGAGGATCAATGTTTGAAGACATGCATTCCTTCTTTCGTCACAAGAACCATTTGCTGCAGTATAGCAAACGAACATGAACGGTTTGATACAACCAACGCATCAGCGAATGTTTCACGTGAAACAGGTATAATGACCGGCATGAATACTCCAATCAAAGCATATGCGCCTCAGCAGTTCGATACCCTTATCAAAGAGCTTGGGCAGCCGTCCTTCCGTTCGAAGCAGCTTTTCGAGTGGTTGTACGGAAAAGGTGCACAAAGCTACGACGAAATGACTAACCTACCGGCAAAGTTTCGCCAACAGCTTGCCGAAGAGCATCCACTATATAACGCAGAGGTGCTTGAACACGCCGTCTCCGCCGACGGCACCCACAAGCTTATCTTGCGGTACCACGACGGGGTGTGCGTCGAAACCGTGGGCATTCCCTCGCGCAGCGGCGACCGCTTAACCGTGTGCTTTTCGACGCAAGCCGGTTGCCCCATGGCGTGCTCGTTTTGCGCAACAGGGAAAGAAGGACTCGCAAGAAACCTTACGCCTGGCGAGATCGTCGACCAGGTGCTTACCGTGCAACGGCTGATGAACCGACGGGTAAGCAACGTTGTGGGAATGGGTCAAGGCGAGCCGTTCTTGAACTACGACAATGTTTTGGCGGCGCTGCGCATCATGAACCACAGCAAAGGGCTCGGCATTGGAGCGCGCCATATCTGCGTATCCACATGCGGCATTATCCCTGGAATTGAAAGGTTCTCCCAAGAGCCCGAGCAGTTCACGCTTGCGGTATCGCTGCATGCTGCCAAGCAAAGCACGCGACTTGAGCTTATGCCGAAAACAAGCAAGTTTCCACTAGCAGAGCTTAAGGAAAGCCTTGCGCGCTACATTGCCGCAACCAACAGGCGCGTAACGTTCGAATACATCATGATTAAAAACGTGAACGACACCGATGCGGACTTACAGGAACTGCTCGGCTTCTGCAAAGGGCTTCTGTGTCATATTAACCTTATCCCCATCAACGCCATTCCCGAATCACCGTACAAGCCAAGCAGTCACAGCACTATTCAGCATTGGATCGAAACAACCGGCAAGCACGGCATTGAAACAACGCTACGCGACTCACGAGGTTCCGACATCGCAGGCGCATGCGGCCAGCTAAAGAACACGTTTGCCAACAAACAGCACTAGCAGCACAAGGCCGAACCAATAAAAAAGGGAGCCATCATACTGGCTCCCTTTTTACGGCTATTAACAGTGCCTAGGCAAGGTTCGAAGCAAGAATGCCCTTGAACAAACGCTCAAGGTCCTCTTCGTCCTTGAACTCAATCTCAATCTTGTTCTTACCGTTCACAGACTTCACCTTTACGGGCGTATCAAGCACGTCTTTCAACGTGCGAGCAACTTTCTTGTACTCCTTCGGCACCGGTACCTTCGGCTTTGCATTCTCGTTTTTCTTACCGGAGAACAAGCGAGCAAGTGCTTCGGCCTCACGCACGCTAAGCTTCTCTTCAATAAGTTTGCGCGTCAGACGCTCACGCCCCTCTTTTGTGGGAATAGACAAAATAGCACGGGCATGACCAGCGGTGATCTTCTCTTCAAACAGCAGCTGCTGCGCCTCTTCGGGAAGTTCAAGCAAACGCAGCGCGTTGGCAACCGTGGAACGCCCCTTAGACATTGCCTGAGCAACCTCTGCCTGCGTCATGTTCAGGCGCTCCATCATACGACGATATCCGTACGCCTCTTCGATAGGGTTCAAGTCGGAACGCTGAATGTTCTCGATAAGTGCTAGCTCCAGCGCTTTGTCGTCGCTTGCGTCCTTGATGCGAATGGGCACTTTTTTCAGCCCTGCAAGCTTTGAAGCCTGCCAACGACGTTCGCCGGCGATAATCTGATATGTTCCCTCACCGGCCGGGCGAACCAAAATAGGCTGCAGCAAACCGTCTTTCTGGATGGAAGCAGACAGCTCTTCAAGTTCCTCACGCTTGAAGTTAGTACGCGGCTGATCGGGGTTGGGAGACACCGCATCGATGTCAACTTCGCCGGTTTCACGGTCTGCGTCAGCTGCGGTCTCCGAAGGTGCCACTTGAGCCACCGGCGCAGCAAGCGCCGGGCGGGCCTCGCGCTGAGCAACCCCTTTAATAGTGACCTCTACGCCATTGTCGACGATAGACTCAGGCTCTTGGTCCTCAAACGACACAGCAGGCGCCGCCTCGTACGTCTGACGCGGCTCAGGAGACTTCTGTGCCGGAACGCTTTCACGGATAACCTCGCGCTCAGGCTCGTTCACACGCACGCGCGGCGCTTCCTCTTGCGGGATAGCCTCCTCATACGCGCCACCGAGCAGAGAATTCAAACCGCGGCCTAAACCGCCTCGTCCGTTTCTAGCCACGTGCAATCACTTCCTTAGCAAGACTCATGTACGACTGTGCGCCTTTGCCGCTTGGGTCGTACAAGGTAATCGGCTGACCGAAACTTGGCGCCTCGGACAATTTAACCGTTCGCGGAATCTGCGTTTCAAACACCAGATGACCGAAATACGCGCGTACCTCTTCAACAACCTGGCGCGAAAGCGTGGTGCGACCGTCGTACATGGTCATAAGCACGCCATAGATATCCAACGTAGGATTCAGGCGAGTTTTGACACGTTTCATTGAATCAAGAAGTTTTGTCACACCTTCCAGTGCATAGAACTCGCACTGGATAGGGATGAGCAGCTTATCGGCAGCAACCAATGCGTTGACCGTGAGCAAGCCAAGTGAAGGAGGGCAGTCGATAAACACGTAATCGTACTTACCGCGCAAAGCGCCCACAGCATCCTTCAGGCGGTTCTCGCGCGCCATCTCGGACACTAGCTCAACCTCGGCGCCGGCAAGGTTGATGGTTGCCGGCACAAGGTCAAGGCCCTCGCACACATCGGGGATGATAACCTCTTCAATCGGCACATCGTTGAGCAACACATCGTAGATGCAATTCTCAACCTGGCTTTTCTCAATGCCAAGGCCGCTTGAGGAATTGCCCTGCGGGTCAAGGTCAACCAGCAAAACCTGTTTACCGAGCTCACCGAGCGCAGCGGATAGGTTGATGGCCGTGGTAGATTTACCCACGCCACCTTTCTGGTTAATGATAGCCATGATTTTCGTTTGCCCAACCACATGGGTCACGGGCTTTTTCTGGCTGTACGAACGAATAGGGGTAGGCTCAATCACCGGGCGCTCCACAATGGGCTCCTCATCGTCATCTTGAGGCTGCTCCTCGTGCGGCGGACGCTCTACCACCTCGATATGTTCGATGGCAATCTCATCCTCAACGGTATCTTCTTGTACACGTTGTTCCTGCTGAACCGGCTCAGCTTGCTGCTTCTTGTCTCTCCTGAGGCCGTCAAAAAATCCCACAGGAACCCCCTTTCATGGTTTCATTCCTAGTATACCGTGTTTCGAAAAGGTCACGTATAACTGGTTTCGGCAATAGGTGCTTTTGGGTGATTCCAACGAAATCATCAAAAGTAAGAAATGCCGCCTTTGCTTTCAAAGGCGGCAACACGTTACAGGGGCTTTCTTTGGGCAAGGCCCGTACGACGAGGAAGCTTGATCTTCGGCTTTCCAACTTTCTCGTAGCTTAAAATGCGTCGGCAGTTTTCCCCAAGCTCAAAGGTTTTGTCATCAACCAGTTCCATTCCCACCTGCTTTGCAACCACACGCGCATGGTCGAGCTCTTCTTGTTCAACACGCGCCTTATAGCAAATCAGTCGACCACCTTTTTTCAGAAGAGGGGAGGACAGCTCAAGCAGAACGGAAATCTTCGAAAGCGCACGCGCACTCACCGCAGCAAACTGACCTGCCTGCTCACGCCCAAGGTCCTCAATACGTCCCGCATACGTTGAAACGTTTTTCAAACCAAGTTCGCGTACAAAACCGTCAAGGATTTGAACTTTCTTGCCAACGGAATCAACAAGCAACGTATCGCGGCCCGATTCAATAGCAAGGGGAATGCCAGGATACCCTGCTCCCGTGCCGATGTCGGCATACCGCCCTGCAGGGCACGTGTTAAGAGCTTCAAGCCCCAGCAAAGAATCCTGCACATGCAATAGCATGCCATCCTCCCAAGACGAAATCCTTGTGATGTTAGTTGTCTTGTTCGCCTCGATAACCAGTTCAAGATGGCGCTTAAGCAAATCCTCGTGCATGAATGCGTTTCCTTCTGCTGTGTATGGTTTCACGTGAAACATACTTTACCCACTAATCCAGTCATTGAAAACGACTCCGCGTTGAACTCTCTGAAAAACAAAAAGGCCGCACCTTGCGGCACGGCCCGGAAAAGCAAAAACGTTTTACAGCGGAAGCACAACCACATGACGGGCAGAGCCTTCGCCCTCGGAAGCGGTTTCCACGCGGTCGTCATCGCGCAGGGCGATGTGAACGATGCGGCGCTCGTACGGAGTCATGGGGCGAAGCTTCACGCTGCGATGCTGCTTGGCGGCCTTCGCGGCGGCATTGCGCGCAATGGACTCAAGCTTCTCACGCTGACGGTTCTTATACCCTTCAACGTCAACAATAACAGGGTAGCGGAAGCCCATAGTGCGCACAGTAATGGCGCTCACCAGGAATTGCAGGGCGTCAAGCGTTTTGCCGTGACGGCCGATAAGCACCGCCAGGTCGTCGCCCGTGATGTCAAGGATAAGCTCTCCTTCGTCTCCTTCATACTCGTCGATGGTAACCTCGCCAACATCGAAGTGCTTCAAGATGTCCTGAATCGTGGCGATGGCGGTATCGGCGATGCGATCAAGGTCTTCTTCGGTGATACCGTTTTCTTCGGCCTGGGCGTCAAGAGCCTCTTCTGCGGCCTGTTCCATGTTCTCTTCTGCCATTGCAGCTCCTTAGAACTAAAAACTACAATGCGCGGTGTTTCACGTGAAACACCGCGCATCATTACGCAACATTATTTACGCATGTTTTTTCGAAGTGTCCTTTTTCTTAGGACGGGGCTTCTTAACTTTGCGCGTAACGTCAACCTCAATGGGTTTGACCTCGATGGTCTCTTCTTTCTCGGCATCGCGCTTTTTCATGATGCGCATGGAAATCTGCTGCTGCGCTACGCCGATGATGGACGACACGCCCCAGAACAGCAGAACACCTGCAGGGGAACCCCAGCTGATCCACAACATGAACAAGCTCATGACGCCGGCCATGATAAGCGTTTGGTTGCGCTGCGGGTTATCTTTCTGACCCATCTGCATCAGAATCATGGGCAGGAAAGTGGCACCCGCGAAGATGACCATCAGGATAAGGTACGGAACGAACGTGCCGAAGCCTTCAGCGAACGCACCAGCAGGCGTCATAACCAGGCTAGGTACCAGGTTGTAGAACTGGAAGCCTTCGTCGGTGCCAATATAGGAAGGCATCTCACGCAGCACCTGGAACAGAGCAACGAAGATAGGCATCTGCAGCAGCATGGGCAAGCAACCGGCCAGCGGGTTGAACTTCGCATCAGCGTACAGCTTCTGCATTTCTTCCTGCATACGCGTGGGATCGTTGGCGTACTTCGTTTGGATTTCCTGCATCAGAGGCTGCACTTTCTGCATCTGATACGAGGACTTCGTTTGCTTGTGCATAAGCGGGGAAATAAGCAAACGGAAGATGATGGTCACAACGATAATGGCCAAGCCCCAGTCTTGGCAGAAGCTGAAGAAGAATTGGATAATGTCAAATATCCAGTTCTTGAATACTTCCCACATACTATGGATTTCCTTCCTTTAGCCGACAAAAGCCGCCGACTGCGCCCTGTTCCGCTTTACGGAACGGGATCGTAGCCGTGCGGCCCTCCAGGTCGACACCGTAGAATACGTTTTACCGTCAGCCTTAAGCCTTTCGCGAAGCCGTAACGCTGAAACGCAATGAGCCCGTATTCCGAGCACGTTGGAACAAAGCGGCAGCAAGAGGGGAACATAGGAGAGATAGCAGCCCTATAGAAGGTGATAAGAAACATAGCCACCTTGCAAGGTATGCTTTCAGATCCTTTATTCATCCCAACCAGTTCCTACCGCATTCCCGCGCGTTTCAGTGCCTCGTCGCACGCTGTGAGCACTTTACTATACTTAGCGCGGCAAATACCTGACTTCGCTAGAAATACTACATCGTAGCCAGGACAGGACCCGCCAAGCTCATGACACACGGCGCGCATGCGGCGCTTTGCACTGTTGCGCCACACCGCATTGCCCGACTTTTTACCTGCAATAAAAGCAACACGACCGCTGGGGCCGTGCTGCTTTGCTGGTAACACTATGAGCGTAAGGTACGGTGTACGCAGGCGCTTTCCGCTTGAGAACAGATCGGAGATGTCCGCTTTAGACTTAATCGTCTCCAATCTAGAGCTCTTTACACGCAAAGACGCTTACGGCCCTTAGCACGACGACGGGCCAGAACTTTGCGGCCGCCCTTGGTTGCCATGCGAGCACGGAAGCCGTGGGTTTTGGCACGCTTACGCTTGTTAGGTTGATAAGTGCGCTTCATATCGTTTCCCTTTCATGGTTTAGAGCAACTTGTTGAGTATAACCGGCCAGAAGATTCTGTCAAAGGGTTTTTACCTAATTATGGAAGCGCATGCACAAGATGACCATATCATGAAAGCCCACCTGCGGAAATGGCATGATTTCAACCAGCAAAACGCGGACACTTTGGCGACACGTTCTCAAGGTCTTGGGCATAAAGCTTATCCACACGCTACATGTAGGAGAATCCACCAACCAGAGTCATGCCGGTGGAAAACGAAAGGCTGAAAAGTTGGCAGGGGAAGCGAATGAGGCAGGGGCGTGCAAAGCAAGAAGACGGAAGCGTTCGCAATACTCGCAAGCCCCGAAATAACGTTGAATTTGTTTTCATCAATCGGACACTATCCACCACGCGAAGCAGCGCATTGTGGAAAATGTTGAAAACCCCGTATTCATTCAAGAACTTCAGTGGAAAAGGCATTTGATAACGTTTTGTCAAGTGTGCGTAATCGCCCAACAGCACACCGCTGACCAGGCATATCTTAATGGCCTGCCTCTTAAGCAAGCTTCTGAACTGGTGTTTTGCAGTATTTGGAAATCGAAAATTTTCTCAACAACTAAAATCAGCGTTTCATCAGGAGTTTCGAAGACCTTGAAAAACGCCGCCATATAAGCAATGCGGCAGGGCAAAATCTCCTTCCAAAACAAGGGTACTTTCAACAATGCGGAATAGTTTTCCGCATTCCATTTTCATAACTATTCACGTTTTCATTCCGGTTTTCCACAATTACTGAATGAAAAGTGGAAAACGTTGAAAGAACGAGGTGAAACATAGTTGATAACTTTCAATAGCCAGATAATTTTCCACAATTCATTCTGGAATTTCCCCAGATGAATGGAAACTGAATACAAAAGAAGGTACACTTTTCAAAGAATTTTCCCGAAAATGTGTAAAACTATGGAAAACGGCATGAGTGGAAAGCAGCAAAAACGCAGATGAGCCAGCAAGAACAGCATTCAACAGAGAATGAAAACAGCACGGATGAGCCATTCGACTACACGCATGTGAATTCCGTCGCACGCATCGCGCTGTACGACGATTTACTCAGCGCACCGCACGTGACAGAGATACAGCCCGCCCCTACCGGCGAGTTCATCGAAAACCTTGCCACAAACGTGTACCAACAATCGAAGACGGCCGGCGGCACCATTCCGTATACCGTCATTCGCGAAGTGTCGGAAAATTTCATCCACGCACGGTTTCAGGAGGCAACCGTCTCCATCCTAGACAACGGCTGCACCATCCGCTTTGCTGACCAGGGCCCCGGCATCGCATGCAAGGACCGCGCGCAGCTGCCTGGCTTCACATCCGCCATAGAGCCCATGAAAAGCTACATTCGTGGCGTTGGCTCGGGCCTCCCCATCGTGAAGGAGTACCTTGACTTCACGCACGGAACTATCTCAATCGAGGATAACCTGGGATGCGGTTCAGTGGTGACCATCAGCGCAAACGGCAGCAAGCCCGAGCTTCCCAAAGAGCTAGAGCCGCACCAAGACAACGAAACTCATGAAGAGCTGGCCTGCGAAAACGCCGCACCGCGCTATCAGATTGCCGCCGAGGGTGTGCAGGAATCTCCTTACCAGTCAACTGCGGCATACACGCAAGCACCCGAACCGTACTCAGCCGGCTACCCCGCACAACAGCCGCAAGCGGCGCCCGTGTACCAGCAAGCCACAGCCATGGCATATGGCGCCCCTCAGCAATACCCCGTGCAGCAGGGATACGCACCTCAGGGGCAGGCGAGCCTTGCGGGCGGGTATCAGCAGCAGCCCATGGGGTACGCCTATCCTCAGCAGCAGGTGCCGACCGCGCAGCAAGTGCAGCAGCCGCCTGCGCAGCCCCCGTTCAACGCCATGCCCATCATCGCGGCACTCACCCAACGCGAAAAAGACTTCCTTTCCATCTTCCTGAACGAAGGCGTGCTCGGCGTCACCGAAGTGGTCAACCTAACCGGTGCACCGCAGTCGAGCGTGTACAACTCATTAAGAAAGCTCGAACAGGAAGGGCTGCTGAAAACCACCACGGGCAAAAAGCGCATGCTCACGAACTTGGGAGTGCAAGTAGCGCAGCTGCTGTAACCCAAACCCATTATTGGCCACATCGGCACGCGCGGTAGCGTACATGATGCGTACAACCAACACGGCGCCGGTATCGAATCAGGGGTATTTGAATGAACACGGAAGAAATCAACCAATTATGGGCGGAGGTTTGCAACCGCGTTAAAAGCTACGAGGGCATCATGGCATCGCAGATCGACGCGTTTTTCTCCATGCTGCACCCCCAGGCGGCAAGCGATGGCTTCATCATGCTTACCGCGAACACGGAGTTCATCAAAACATGGATAGAGCGCAACTATATCGACTTCATCAAGCGCGCTCTTGAAGAGATTCGCGGGGTTCCGTTCACCGTGATCATCGAGGTCGACGCCTCCCAAGCTGCCGCACCTGCCGCGCCCGCGGCGGCGCCGGCCGTCGCAACGCAACCGGCACCAGCCGCTGCACCCGTGCAACCAGCACCGGCAATCAACACGGTGCAACCGACCGCACAGCCCAAGCCGCACACGCCCGCGCAACCGCAAGCCTCGCAGCCTGCGGTAACGACGCAGCAACAGCCCGCAGCGCCCGCGCAGCCGCCCATGCACGCAGAGCCGCAAAGCAATGAAGCGCCCGCAATCACTCAAGAAAACACCGGCGAGCAAGCCGCAAGCCAAGAAGCAAGCCAGCCTGCAGCGCAAGCTGAAGAGCAAACGCCCATCTCAACGCTTACGTTCGAGAACTTCGTCATCGGCGACTCGAACCGCCTTGCGTACTCCATGGCGCTTGCCGTAGCGGAAACGCCCGGAAAAACGCACCTCAACCCGCTGTTCATCTACGGAAAATCAGGCTTGGGCAAAACGCACCTGCTGCGCTCCATACAAAACTACATCAACCGAACCATGCCGAATCTGCAGGTGGTGTACAAGGATTCCGCCGAGCTGCTGGAAGACTACATGGACGCATCCGCTGCGCACGACACGGAAAAGTCAAGCTATAAGAACTTCAAGACGTATTACGAAGACGCCGACGTGCTGCTCATCGACGACGTGCAGTACTTGCAAGGCAAGAAGCAAACGCTCGACATCATGTTCCAGATATTCAACAAGCTCACCGCGCAGGGCAAGCAGGTGGTGCTGTCGGCCGACCGCGCGCCGAAGAACATCGACATCGACGAGCGCTACAAAACGCGTTTCAATTCGGGCGGAACGTTCGACATCCAGCCGCCCGAAATCGAGACGAAACTAGGCATCGTGAAAAGCTTCATCCGCGAGTACCAGGAACAGGAGGGCTCGGAGCTGTTCGAAATGCCCGCAGACATCCAAATGTTCATAGCGGAAAGCTCAAGCTCGAACATCCGTGAGCTGAAAAGCGCCGTCACGAAAGTCATCTTTCAGATGACCTACGGCAACCAGCCGAACATCACGCTATCGGACGTGCGCGTCCTGCTTGAAAACCACTTCTCGGGCGGCCCAAGCAAGCGCTTGAACGTAGAGGATATTCAAAAGGCCGCGGAAGGATTCTTCAAGGTGTCGCACGCCGACATCGTGGGAAAGAAGCGCGCACGCAACATCACGCACGCTCGCCAGGTTGCCATCTACCTGTGCCGTCAGCTGCTCGACATCCCTTACCAAGACATCGGCGAGAAGTTCAACCGCGACCACTCCACCGCCATGTACTCGGTTACCAACATCGAGGCGAAGATCAAGGAGAACCGCATGCTGCGCGAAGAGATAGAGGCGCTGCAGAAGATCATCCGAGAGCAATAACCGCGCCGCCAGCCATGCGGTTTCATAGTGTTTCACGTGAAACACTATGTTTGAACTGCAGTTTTAGAAGAAATGGAAAACATGCTAACAAACATGTTGAAAACTGGGGAAAACCAACGGAAAGCAGGGGAGAGATAACGAAGTCAATAATTGCGGTGGATGGAAGGTACACATCCTCCACTGATGAACTCGAATAATTTTTCAGCACTGATATGGGCTTTTGTGAGTTCTCAACATTTCCACCGCGCTTATTATTACAACTATTCAAAAACCTATTATTAAAAGAAAAAGAAACGAATTGATAAAAGAAAGCTTGCAAGCAAACCACCTGTTGCAAGCTCCACCCGCTAAGAGAAAGAACAGGCCCGTGAAATTCAGCATCAATCAAGCCGAGCTGCAAGACGCACTTGCCGTTGTGCTCAAAGGCATCGCCACTCGCTCAACGCTTCCCATTCTCTCTGGCATCTACTTGGATGCTCAAGATGACCACGTAACCCTGCAGGCAACCGACCTTGAGCTGTCCATCCAGTACACGGTACCCGCCTTGGTGGAAGAAAATGGTCGTTCGGTGTTCCCGGGCAAGCTGTTCTCCGACATCGTGAAAAACCTTGCCAACGCAGCGGTGCATGTGGAAACGCTCGACGATGCGGCGGTTATCACGTGCGATGCTTCGTCGTTCTCTATCAAAACGCTTGACGCAGAAGACTTCCCGGGCTTTCCGCACGTTGACACGCAGCAGGCCATATCCATCCCGTTCTCCCAATTCTCCTCGATGGTCAAACGCGTGGCGCGCGTGGTGTCGAAAGACGAAAGCCGCGCCATCCTCACCGGCGTGCTTATCACGCTTGAGGGTTCCACGCTGAAAATGGTAGCGACGGACTCCTACCGTCTGGCCATCACCGACGCCGAGCTTGACGAGCCGGCCGCTGAAGGGTTCCAAGCCGTGATTGCCGGTTCGTTTTTGCAGGAGCTGGCGTCGCTGAACCGCACCGACGACCCGCTTACCATCGCATTGGCGGAAAACCAGATTGTGGTCACCTACCACGACACGGTGTTCATCAACCGTCGCATCGAGGGCAACTTCCCGAACTATCGCCAGCTGCTGCCCGATTCGTACGTCACGCGCGTAAAGCTGAACGTGGCGCACCTGGTTTCCGGCGTGAAGCGCACGTCTATCTTGGGTCAGCAAAGCTCGCCGGTGAAGTTCGCCATCGATGTTGATAGTCAAACGGTGCAACTTTCCGCCGCCGCTCAGGACGTGGGCAGCGCGCAGGAGACGCTGCCGTGCCAAGGCGAGGGCGAAAACGTTGAGATTGCGTTCAACTACGCCTATGTGCTCGACGGTTTGGGCGCGGTGGGCACCGACGATGTGTACCTGGAGGTTCAGACGGGCATGAAGCCGGGCATCTTTAAGGCCGCAGCGGGTGAAAACTTCCTGTACCTGGTCATGCCCGTGCGCATTGCCTAAGGGCTGGCTATTTTAGGCATGGACCTTCGCATCACCGACATCGCCTTCAGCAACTTTCGCAGCTACGAATCGTTTTCCCTTGGCGGCATCGGGCCGCTTACCGTGTTGGTGGGGCCGAACGCCATAGGGAAGACGAACGTGGTGGAAGGCGTGCAGCTGCTTACCGCGCAAACGTCGTTTCGGCATCCTACGGGCGTGCAGCTTATCCGCGAGGGAGCGCAGCTGGCGCGCCTTCGCGCTGAGGCGACCGACGGCAACCGCCAGTTGACGTTCGGGCTTGCGGTGGAGCCGGGCAAGCGCCGCTTCACGCTTAACGGCAAGCCGAAGCGCGCTGCCGACTTGAAGGGCATCATGCCGTCGGTGGCGTTCGCCCCCGACGACCTTGAGCTGGCGAAGGGCTCGACCACCCTGCGCCGCAACGCGCTTGACGCCATGGGCTCTCAGCTTTCGAAAAACCACTACCTCATTCGCAAAGATTGGGATAAGGTGCTGCGGCACAAGAACACGCTGCTGAAAGAGGAAGCTGCCCCGCTTTTGATTGAAAGCGTGAACGACCTAATGGTCACGTGCGGAGCTCAGCTTACGTGCTACCGCGCGGCGCTATTCGAGAAGCTGGCAGCGTCGATGGCAGCGTACTACGCCGATATCACCGATGGGCGCGAGCGGCTGACGGCGCGTTTCGCGCCGTCGTGGTATCCCGAAGGGCAGTGGGTTGAACCGGAAAGCGCCCTTGCGCGCGATACGGCTCGGGAGGAGTTCGCCGCCGCCCTTGCGGCACGCGGCGCCGAAGAGCGGGCGCGGCACCGTTGTTTGGTCGGCCCACATGCCGACCGCATCGAGTTTTTCGTGCAGGGGCGCCCTATCGGCGTGTTCGGCAGCCAAGGCCAGCAACGTTCGGTGGTGTTGGCGTTCAAGCTTGCCGAGGTGTCGCTTATCCAAAGCGTCCTGGGGCAAAAGCCTATTTTGCTGCTTGACGACGTGATGAGCGAGCTTGACGAGCAGCGTCGGCGTGCGTTGGTAAAGTTCGTGTCGGGCGATATCCAAACGTTCATCACTACGGCCAATTTGGCTTACTTTGACGAAGATGTTCTGTCGGCGGCGCGCGTGGTGCGCCTTCCTATGGAGTAAAGGGGGAGTGCGGTGGCTCGCTTGGGCGATGGGCTGCAACAGCTGTTGAAAAACCTTGGGCAGGCCGGTGTGCAGGCTGCCCGCTCCCAACGCGTGGCGGAAGTTCACGTGAGGTGGCGCCGCGCGGTGGAAGCGGTATATCGCTCCGGTGCCCCGCTGGTGCTTGACCACATAAATGCTGTGTACATCATGCGTCCCGACCAGGCAAACGACCCTATGGCCGCTCGCGTTCCGCGGGGCCGCACGCTGCTGGTGGTGTACAGCGACGATGCCATGATCCGCTCGGATCTAGACGCGCGCCAGGAAATGCTGAAGATTCGCTTGAACGAGCAAGGCGAACACGTTGAGGCTTTTTCCATTAAGCCGGCTCGCTTCGACATGAAAGCCCGCCATCCGTTTCGCGAAGAGGCCGAGCAGGCAGCTGCAGGCGAGCAGGCGCCGCCGCCTGAGCCTCTTATTAGCCACGAGTCGGCGGCCCGCTTACGCGAGCAAGCGCAAACCGTGCAAAACAGGCGTTTGCGTGAGTCTATTCTGAAAGCCTTGGACGCAAGCGAAAAGCCACCGTCTTCAAAAAACGGCAAAAGTGCCCTCTGAAACGAAAACAAGGCTTCAAAACGCTTCTGGTGGCCTGTAAAGGCTATGGAGGAGCAAGCTACCAAGACGCAGTGTGGTAAAATTACTAGGTTCTGGAATTATCTGGAATCAAGCAACTTTCACACGAAGGAGCGTGTCAGTGGCAGCAAAACCTGATCATTACGACGGCTCGGACATCCAAGTTCTTGAAGGGCTTGAGCCTGTCCGCAAGCGTCCTGGCATGTACATCGGCTCTACGGGCCCGCGCGGCTTGCATCACCTGGTTTACGAGGTGGTCGACAACGCGGTTGACGAGGCCTTAGCCGGTTACTGCAGCCATATCGAGGTGACCATTCACCCCGACAACTCCGTGACCGTTTCCGATGACGGCCGCGGCATCCCGGTTGATTTGCATCCGAAAGAGAAAATCCCCACGGTTGAGGTTGTTCTGACCGTGTTGCACGCAGGCGGCAAGTTCGGTGGCGAGGGTTACAAGGTGTCCGGCGGCCTGCACGGCGTCGGCGTGTCCGTTGTCAACGCGCTGTCTACGCGCGTGCAGGTAAACGTGCGCCGCGACGGCAAGGAATACCAGATTGCGTTCGACCACGGTAAAACGTGCGAAAAGCTGCACGAGGTGGGCGCTTCCGAGCACACGGGCACTACGGTAACGTTCTGGCCCGATGCCGAGATTTTCACCGAAACCACCATCTACGACTACAGCACCTTAGCCGCACGCTTCCGCGAAATGGCGTTTTTGAACAAGGGCTTGAAGATCACGCTCACCGATGAGCGCTCCAATCCGAACAGCGTGGTGTCCGACGCCGCGCCCGAGCCGCACACCGACGTGTTCCAGTACGAAGGTGGCCTTATCGACTTCGTGAAGTTCCTCAACGAGGGCCGCGAAACGCTGAACACCCCCATTTACTTCGAGGCGGAAAACGCCGACGGCACCGTGGAAGTTGCCATGCAGTGGTCCACGTCGTTCTCGGCGAACTCGGTCATGGCGTTTGCGAACAACATCAACACGCACGAAGGCGGCACGCATCTTGACGGCTTCAAGCAGGCCGTTACGCGCACCATCAACGAATATGCGCGCAGCAAGGGCATCCTGAAAGATAAGGACAGCAACCTGTCGGGCGACGACACGCGCGAGGGCTTAGCGGCCGTGATCTCCGTGAAGTTGCACGACCCGCAGTTCGAGGGCCAGACGAAAACAAAGCTGGGCAACTCCGAGATTCGCCCGCTGGTGCAAAACGCCGTCACGCAGGGCTTAGCCGAATATCTGGAGGAAAACCCCGCACCGGCCAAGCGCATCATCGGCAAGGCAACGCAGGCCCTGAAGGCTCGCGAGGCCGCCCGCAAAGCGCGCGAGATGACGCGCCGCAAGGGCGTGCTCGATTCGTTTGCGCTGCCGGGAAAGCTTGCCGACTGCTCGTCCAAAAAGCCTGAAGAGTCCGAAATCTTCATTGTAGAGGGCGATTCCGCAGGTGGTAGCGCCAAGCAGGCGCGCGACCGCAAAACGCAGGCCATTTTGCCGTTGCGCGGCAAAATCCTCAACGTCGAGCGCGCCGGGTTGCATCGCGCGCTTTCCAGCGACACTATTAGCTCGCTTATCACGGCCATCGGCACGAATATCGGCGACGATTTCGATGCCGATCAGGCACGCTACCATCGCATCATCATCATGACCGATGCCGATGTCGACGGCGCGCACATCCGCATTCTGCTGCTGACGTTCTTCTACCGTTACATGCCCGAGCTTATCAACCGCGGCTACGTGTACATCGCCTGCCCGCCTATTTTCGGCGTGAAGAAGAAAAACACGCGCTCCACGAAAATCGAGCGCTACATCTACGACGAGAACAGCCTCGGCCGCGAGCTTGAAGCCATGGGCGGTTCTGAAAAGTTCGACGTGCAGCGCTACAAGGGCCTTGGTGAGATGGACCCCGACCAGCTGTGGGAAACCACTATGGAGCCGGCCACGCGCACGCTTCTGCAGGTGAGCATCGACGACGCCGCCGAGGCCGAGCGCACCGTCAGCGAGCTGATGGGCGACCAGGTTGAGCCGCGCAAGGAGTTCATCCAAAAGCACGCCCGCGACGTCCGCTTCCTCGATATCTAATTTTGCCTGACGGCAAAATTATTCACTTGACGTTGCGGTCGGCCGCAACACGCCGCCTTCAGCTTCAGCTGCACGGGCATGGCCCAAAGGCCAATGCCCGCTTGCTTCAGCCGAATTCGGCGCACTGCGGCCACCCTCACTGACTTTAATTGACCTGCGATTAGTCTGGAAGGAGACTTATGGCAGATAACACTGATAACCGCGATGGGCAGGGTGGCGAGGAGCTTCCTGACGACCTGAAACGTTTGGTTGACGCTGCAGACCAAGATGCAGCCGAAACCGACGACGTTGAGGTCGAAAGCTCCGAACCTGGCCACACGGTAACGTCGGGCCCGGTGTCTGAGGAAGACAAGGCCCGCTCGCTTATCGATATGTCCACCATCGCAAACCCGCACGGCTCCATCGTCGAGGACGCTAACGGCGGCGAGGGCACCACGGTGCGCGCTGCATATTTAGGCAAGGAAATGGCCGCGTCGTTCCTGGAGTACTCCATGAGCGTTATCGTGAGCCGTGCCTTGCCCGACGTGCGCGACGGTCTGAAGCCGGTGCACCGCCGCATCCTGTACGCCATGAACGAGTCCGGCTACACGCCGAACCGCCCACACATGAAGTCCGCCCGTACCGTCGGCGACGTTATCGGCAAGTACCACCCGCATGGTGACTCCGCCGTGTACGACACTATGGTGCGTTTGGCTCAGCCGTTCAGCATGCGCGTGCCGCTTATCGACGGCCACGGCAACTTCGGCTCCATCGACGGCGACTCGGCTGCAGCAATGCGTTATACCGAGGCGCGCCTGGGTAAGGCTGCTATGGAACTGCTGCGTGACCTGGACAAAGAAACCGTCGATTTCCAGCCTAACTACGATGAAAGCCTGGAAGAGCCCACGGTTTTGCCCGCGCGTTTTCCGAACCTGCTGGTAAACGGCTCGAATGGCATTGCCGTAGGCATGGCAACGAACATTCCGCCGCACAACTTAGGCGAGACCATCGACGCAACGTGCTTGATGCTGGACAACCCGGAAGTCACCACGGCAGAGCTTATGACCGCCCTGCCCGGCCCCGATTTCCCCACCGGCGGCATCATCATGGGCAAAAAGGGCATCCTGGACGCCTACGAAACCGGCCGCGGCAGCCTGACCGTACGCGCAAAGTGCAAGATCGAAGAAGGCAAGAACGGCAAAAGCTCCATCGTGGTCACGGAAATTCCGTACCAGGTAAACCGTCAACGCCTGCTTGAGAAGCTTGGCGAGCTGGTGCGCGAGAAGAAGCTGCCCGAAATCTCCAACATCCACGACGGCGCCGACCGCCACGGCATCGACATCATCATCGAGCTGAAAAAAGACGCCATCCCGCAGGTGGTGCTGAACAAGCTGTACAAGCACACGCAGCTGCAGGTTGGCTTCGGCGTGATTATGCTGGCGCTGGTCGATGGCGTGCCGCGCGTGCTTTCCTTGAAGGAAACGCTGCACTACTACATCGCCCACCAGGAAGACGTTATCGTGCGCCGTACGCGCTACGAGCTGGCGAAAGCCGAAGAGCGCGCACACGTCTTGGAAGGTTTGATGATTGCCCTCGACAACATCGACGAGGTCATCACCATCATCCGCTCTTCGCAAACCGACAAAGAGGCTGCCGCGCGCTTGACCGAGCGCTTCGGTCTGACCGACAAGCAAACCACGGCCATTTTGGAAATGCGCCTGCGCCGCTTGACCGGCTTGGAGCGCGAGAAAATCCAAGGCGAGTTGGAAGAGCTGCGCGAGAAGATCGCGTACTACAACCGCGTGCTGTCCGACCCGCAGCTGGTGCACGACATCATCAAAGAAGAGCTGCTTGAGATCAAGAAGAAGTTCGGCACGCCGCGTAAAACGCAGCTGTCCGAGGCCGCTAAGGACCTTGATGTTGAGGACCTCATCGCCGAGGAAAGCATGGTGGTCACGGTCACGAAGGCCGGCTACGTCAAGCGCCTGCCTGTTGCAACCTATCGCCAGCAAAAGCGCGGCGGCAAGGGCATGCAGGGAGTGAATCTGAAGGACAACGACTACGTTGAGCACCTGTTCGTTGCCTCCACGCACTCTTACATGCTGTTCTTCTCCACCAAGGGCAAGGTGTACCGCTTGAAGGTCTACGAGTTGCCCGAGGCAAGCCGCCACGCGCGCGGCACGGCGATTGTGAACCTGCTGCCGCTTGAGAAGGGCGAGACCATCAGCGCCGTTATCGCCACGAAGGACTTCCCGGCAGACGAGTACCTGATGTTCGCAACCGAGCACGGTATGGTGAAAAAGACCTCCATGGAGCAGTACGACCGCACGCGTCGCGACGGCCTTATTGCCATCAACCTCAAAGACGGCGACCAGCTTATCAGCGTGCGCCGAGTTGCGCAGGGTCAGAACGTCATCATGGTTTCCTCGGCTGGTAAGGCCATCATGTGGCCTGAAGACGAGGTGCGCGCTATGGGTCGCGGCACGCAGGGCGTGCGCGGCATGACGGTGCCTGCTGACGCGAAGGTGCTGGGCATGGAGATTGCTCGCCCTGAAACCGATTTGTTTGTGATCACCGAAAAAGGCTACGGCAAGCGCACGCCCGTCGCGGATTATCCTTCGCACCATCGCGGAGGCCAGGGTGTGTTCACTATCACCATGACGGAGAAGAAGGGCTTGCTGGCCGCCATGAAGATCGTAGGCGCTGACGACGAGATCATGATTATGTCCGAGGAGGGCGTGGTCGTGCGCACGCCGGTTGCCGGCATTTCCGAGCTTGGTCGTTCCACGCAAGGTGTTCGGGTCATGAACGTTGCCGAGGACGATCGCGTAACGGCGGTGGCAATCTCAAGCCACGGCAAGAAGAAGCGCGAGGACGGGGACGGTAGCACCGAGGATCTTGACGAGTCTCAGATTGACGAGATGGAAGAGTAAGCGCGAACAATATAGCTAGCAACAAGAAGCCGCCCTACGGGGCGGCTTCTTTGTGTTTGTACGGGTTTGAAAGACGCGGAACTCAAGTGTCCCTGCAAGTTCTTTGGTGCGTTTTCCCTCACGGTGGGAAGGGGCAAACCCTGGATGTTTCACGTGAAACATCCAGGGTGGCTTATACGTTGAAATCGTCGGGGTCGACGTTTTCCAAGAACGAATGGAACTCAGCCAATTCCTTCTGCGCGAACTCTTTGTTCAAACCCTTTCGGACGATGTAAGGATACGAGGCGCGCTCCAAAACAGCTTCTTCAATATAGATGGGAGCTTCTTGCCGCAAGGCAAGGGCGATGGAGTCGCTCGGGCGCGCGTCAAGTTCGATGAGCCTATCGTGTTGGCGCAGGGTAAGGCGAGAGAAGAACATAGCGCCTTTCATGTTGTTGATAAGCACGTGGTCTACGCGCGCGTCTAGGTTTGTGATGGCGTCGAGGAACAGGTCGTGCGTCATGGGACGCGTCATCTTCGTGTGCTCAAGCGCTAAGCTCAGTTGAGTTGCCTCGGCTGTGCCCACCCAAATGGGAACGATGCGGAACTTTCCTTCGGCAACGCTGTCTTCAAGGGGGCGGAGTACCATAACAGAGGGACCGGGCGCGCTTGTGACGATGAGCGTCTCAACGGTAATGGGAACCACGCAGCACTCCTTCTTTACGTTTATATAAGCGAATTACTTATATAAAAATAGAGGACGCAATTTGAAACCTTCTGCGGTGATTATAGCTATTTTCACGCTGTTGACCTGCGATTTTCCTGCCTAGGTGCAGCCTAGAAAAAAATTTGCCAAAAATTGAAAATTGTTCTTGACCATCCTGGAAAGACCTGGTTATAATAGACGAGCACTTTTCGAAAGGGCCCGTAGCTCAGTTGGTTAGAGCGCACGCCTGATAAGCGTGAGGTCGCTGGTTCAAATCCATTCGGGCCCACCAGTATTTGCGATAAACGCTCCACCGTGAGCCGAGTTTGCCGGTGGAGCGTTTATTAATGTTAAGTGCCATTTGGGGGTTTAGCTCAGCTGGGAGAGCGCGGGCTTTGCAAGCCTGAGGTCAGGGGTTCGATCCCCCTAACCTCCACCATGAATTTATGAATCGCAGGCACTGAGCCTGCGATTTTTTTATACCATGGCAACGTCAGCTGACGGACAATTGCATGTGAGGTGTTATGAATCGACTGGAAGCGCTGCGTACGCTTGGTCTTGATGAGGGCGCGACGGACGAAGACATCAAAACCGCTTACCGCGAAACCGCGCAGATTTTGCATCCCGATCGCTTTGCTACGAACAAAAAGCTTCAGGAGCGTGCCACCGAACAGTTCAAAAACCTTCAGGAAGCCTACGACTACCTTACGTCCAAGAAAGGCCGCAGGGGCAGCTCAAGCGTCTCTGGCGGGCAACCACGGGCACGTGCGTCTTACGACAGCACCGATGCGCGCCTGGCCGGCATAGCGGCCGCTCGCACACAGCTGGTGCGCCAGCGCGACGCAGTGCTCGATGAGCGCCGCAACGGCATAGCTATGGCCGTTGTGGGTGGGCTTGTGGCGCTGTTTTGCGGACGAAGGCCTTTCGGGTTGTTCGGTGTGGTTGCTGCCATAGCGTCCACCGCGGCCATCTGGGGCATTGTTCAGGTGGTATCATCACAACGTTCTATCGCTACGCTTACCGAGCATATTGACGAACTGAATAAGGAAGAGCGCACCATCGCGCAGGAAATGGAAGAGGAGTAACACAACCGTATGAAGCAAGAAGGTCTACGCAACGTTGCCATCATCGCTCACGTCGATCATGGCAAGACCACGCTGGTCGACCGTCTTCTGTGGTCTTCCCACGTGTTCCGCGAGAACCAGGAAGTGCAGGAGCGCGTGCTCGACTCGAATGATCAGGAGCGCGAGCGCGGCATCACCATTTTGTCCAAGAACATCTCCATCCACTACAAGGGTGTGAAAATCAACGTCATCGACACGCCGGGCCATGCCGACTTCGGCGGCGAGGTGGAGCGCGTGCTGAACATGGCCGACGGCGCCCTACTTATCGTCGATGCATACGAGGGTCCGAAGCCCCAGACCCGTTTCGTGCTGTCCCACGCGCTTGAGCGTGGCCTGCGCATCGTGGTTGTCGTGAACAAGATCGACCGCCCCAACGCCGACCCCGAGGGTGCGGTTGACAAGGTGTTCGACCTGATGGTTGAGCTGGGCGCATCTGATGAGCAGCTTGACTTCCCTGTGGTGTACGCATCGGCTGTGAATGGCTACGCCCGCATGGAGCCCGATGACGGCAACATGGATATGATCCCGCTGCTCGACACCATCATCAATGAGATTCCGTGCCCCGACGTTGACGTGGACGGCCCGGTTGCGCTGCAGGTGTGCACCGTCGACCACTCCAGCTACGAGGGCCGCATCGGTGTGGGCCGTTTGCACAGCGGCACCCTGCATGAAAAAGAGCAGGTGCTGGTGGTGCAGCCCGACGGCAACCAGTACAACGCCACCATCCGCAAGGTGTACGCGTTCGAGAACTTAGGCAAGCAGGAAGTCCCCGAAGCCCACGCGGGTGACATCGTGGCCGTCATCGGCGTTGAGGCCGCTGACATCGGCGATGTGATCACCGACCCGGAGCATCCGGTGGAAATGGAGCCCATCGCGGTTGAAGAGCCCACCATGGCCGTTGTGTTCGAGGCTTCCACCAGCCCGCTTGTGGGCCGCGAAGGCGACATCGTTGGCGCCCGCCAGCTCAAAGAGCGTCTGATGCGCGAAAAGGAAAGCAACATCTCCATGCGCATCGACGAAACCGAGGACAAGTCCGGCGTGCGCGTTGCGGGCCGTGGCGTGCTGCATCTGTCCGTGCTTATGGAAACTATGCGCCGCGAGGGCTTCGAGTTCCAGGTTGGTCGTCCGCAGGTTGTGTACAAAACCGACGAGCATGGCAACAAGCTTGAGCCTATCGAGGAAGCTACGGTTGACGTGCCCAACGATTACTCCGGCAAGGCTATCGAGGTTATGGGCACTGCTGGCGGCATTATGGAGGACATGGCTTCCGACGAGAACATGACGCACTTGACGTTCAGCATCCCGTCGCGCGGCACCATGGGCCTGAAAACCCGCATCCTGAACGCTACGCACGGCGAGGCGGTACTGTTCCACCACTTCCGCGAGTACGGCCCGTATTCCGGCGAGATGGACGGCCGCAAGAATGGTTGCATGATCGCCATGGCAACCGACAAGGCCGTTGCCTACGCGCTTGACACGCTGCAGCAACGCGGCCGTCTGTTCGTCAAGCCCGGCGACGAGTGTTATGAGGGCATGATCGTGGGCGAGTCGGCCAAGGAAGGCGACATGGTGGTGAACGTGTCGAAGACGAAGAACCTGGGCAACCAGCGTTCCTCCACCGCCGACAAGGCCATCCAGCTGACGCCGCCGATCACCTTCACGCTTGAAGAGGCGCTCGAGTACATCGAGGACGACGAGCTGGTCGAGGTCACCCCCGAGTCCATCCGCCTGCGCAAACGCATCCTCAGCACCATCGAGCGGAAGAAAGCGAATAAGAAATAGTCCAGTGGACTATTTCTTCCCTAACTATGCGCCCGAGCGGGCGCGTTCCCGATCGCGCAAAGCGCAAGGCGGGAACAAAAACGCCTCAAAGCTTGGCAAGTTCGCCCGCCAGGCCTATGCGCTCGAGCAGCCTATCCGCCAGGCCAAACCTGCAGCAACAAGAAAAGCGGTCCTTTGGGGCCGCTTTTTTCGTCAAAATACGCCAAATGACGTATGTGAGCCGGGGGTACTGTGAAACCTGCGTGGGCATATTGTGCTACTGCCAGATAGGAATTGCCCGCTGTGGGAAAATGCCCAGAAAGCATTCCAAATTAAACCGCTCATCAATGGGCGGTTTTGAGTATTTCTCTAGGAAGGGTTCTATGAAGGCATCTCGCATTATCTCAACGGTTTGCGCGATGGGCTTGTCGGCTGCGTGCCTTATGGGCGTTGCCGGTTGCTCAAGCAACAACCAATCTTCCGGTTCGGGTGCGGTGGCCGCAACCATCAACGGCACCAACATTTACGAAGACACGGTAACGGACTACATCCAAAGCGTTCGCGAGCAGCAGGGCCTGACCGACGATGATTCTTGGGGCAATTACCTGGCGCAGATGGGAACCGATCCTGCTGGCGTTCGCGAGCAGATCATCAACACCTACGTCACGCGCGAGCTCATCAACTCCGGTGCCGAGGAAAAGGGCATCACGGTGGACAGCTCCGAGGTTGACAGCTACGTTGACAAGATGAAGTCCAACTACGACAGCGATGACAAGTGGCAGTCCGCCCTTGAGCAGGCAGGCATGACCGAGGATGAGTATCGTTCCGAGATTGAGCTGCAGCTGAAGGCCAAGGCGCTGTACAACACGTTCACGTCCGATGAAGAACCTTCCAACGACGATATGGTGCAGTATGCGCAGATGTACGCTAGCGCATATGACGGCGCCAAGCGTTCCAGCCACATCCTGTTCAACTCCGACGACGAGGCAACGGCTCAAGACGTGCTGAACAAGATCAACTCCGGTGAGCTTGATTTCGCCGAGGCCGCCAAGCAGTATTCTCAGGACAGCGGCTCGAAGGACAACGGCGGCGACGTGGGTTGGGATAAGACCAACTCCTTCGTTCAGGAATACACCGATGCCCTGAACGGCCTTGACAAGGGTCAGGTAAGCGGCTTGGTGACCAGCACTTATGGTATCCACATCATCAAGTGTACCGACGTGTACAACGCCCCGAAGGAAACGGCCGGCGACGGCAGCCAAACGGTGAAGGTGACCAGCATCGACCAAATTCCGAGCGAGTGGCAGGAAACCATCAAGGAATCGCTGCAGTCCCAAGGCCAGACCACGAACTACCAAAACTGGCTGAAGGAGAAGAAAGAATCTTCCGACTTGCAGATCAATGACATGCCCTCCGACCTGCCTTACGACGTTGATATGTCGAAGTATCAGACGGACTCTTCCGACAGCTCCCCGGATTCCAGCTCCGATAGCACTGATTCCGCCGCAACGTCCGATAGTTCTGCCGACAACACCGCCAGCGCTGAGGAAACGAAGTCTTCCGCAAACTAGCTTTGCCAAAGGCGCAAAACCGTTCATAAGAAGGGAACCCACCTGATGCGGGTTCCCTTCTTCGTTTAAGCAAGGATGTAACTATGTGTGAACAAAACCAGCCTCGTCAGCCCCTGTTTGAGCTTGATGACGCCGAAGTTGTGCGTAAAAGCCGCACGATCTTGCATGTTGACTCGTTTAGCTTGGCGCAAGGTGAAAACATTGCGCTTCTAGGGCCGAACGGTGCGGGCAAATCTACGTTCGTGAAGCTGATTACGCGCGAAGTGATGCCGTTGTATCGTGAAAAGCCGCCGGTGAAGTTCAACGGCAACCCGCGCGCAACGCTTGACGAGGTTAAAAAGACGCTTGGCGTGGTGTCATCGACCATGCAAGACCAAATTACTGTGCATTTGCCCGCGGTGGACATTGTGGAAGGCGGCCTGTTCGGCACGCTTGGCTTGCCGCGGCACGTGCACCCCGATGAGCATACGCATGCTAAGGCGCTTGAGGCCATGGAGATGCTTGGGGTGGCGAAGCTTGCCAATCAGGACATCATGACCATGTCAAGCGGTCAGGCACGCCGTGTGTTATTTGCTCGTGCGCTGGTGCATGAACCGAGCACGTTGCTGCTTGACGAACCTTGCACGGGCCTTGACCCCGAGGGCATGTACTATGTGCGTTCGAGCATGCGCGACCTGGCGCGTGCAGGCAAAGGAATCGTGCTTATCACGCACTACCCGGAAGATATTATTCCCGAAATCAAGCGCTTGGTGCTGATAAAGGAAGGCAAGCTGTTTGCAGACGGCGCTAAAGAAGACATGCTTACTGACGAGATGATGAGCTCGCTGTTTGATGTGCCGCTGCAGGTTGCGAAAAATGGCAAAAACAATGAGTATTTTTCTCTTGTGAGTTCGTACTAAATGAGGTAAACTACTAAACCGCTGCATGGGCACACGAGAAACAACGTGGACGCTATGCGGAACTTTAAGCAAGCGGAGAGATGACCGAGCTGGCCGAAGGTGCACGATTGGAAATCGTGTATACGCCACAAGCGTATCTGGGGTTCGAATCCCCATCTCTCCGCCAGTGATTTTTCGAAAGCGCCTGTTTCGGGCGCTTTCTTT
>ERZ808240.838-NODE-838-length-39553-cov-5.293002_pt1 | contig 39553 bp, 33 predicted proteins | sample MGYA00521084_ERZ808240 | MGnify/ENA primary metagenome ERZ808240 (study PRJEB31516, sample SAMN03275571) | gut metagenome | biome: mammalia-associated habitat; material: feces | host: Papio cynocephalus | place: Kenya | collected 2012-08-06 ... | reverse complement strand
CTTCTCACGAAGTTGCGCAGGGTTATAAGGCCGTTAAGGAACGTTCGGCTGTCGTTCGCTTTAAGGTTAAGGGCGAAGACGCTTACTTCCTTGCATGGACGACTACGCCGTGGACTCTTCCATCAAACGTTGCGCTGTGCGTAAACCCCGACGACGAGTATGCAAAGGTAAAAGCGTGCGACGGCAGAGTTTATTATATGGCGGTCGCTCTGCTTGACAAAGTTCTCGGACCTCTTGCTCAAGAGGGACAGAGCGCGTACGAAATTCTCGAAAAATTCAAGGGCAGCGACCTTGAATATAAGGAATACGAGCCTCTTTACGAATGTGCATACGAAAAAGCGAAATCGCAGAAGAAAAAGGCGTTTTTCATTATGTGTGACAGTTATGTTACTATGACCGACGGTACCGGTATCGTTCACTGTGCGCCCGCATTCGGCGAGGACGACGCGAGAGTCGGCAGAAAATATGACCTTCCGTTTGTTCAGTTTGTTGACGGCAAAGGCGACATGACAGAGGAGACTCCTTACGCGGGATTATTCGTTAAGGACGCAGATCCCGAGGTTTTGAAAGACCTTGATAAAGAAGGACTTCTTTTCTCCGCTCCGAAATTCGAGCATGACTATCCGTTCTGCTGGAGATGCGACACCCCGCTTATCTACTACGCGAGAGAGTCGTGGTATATTCAGATGACCGCGGTTAAGGATCATCTTATCAGAAACAACAATACAATTAACTGGATTCCTGAAAGTATAGGCAAGGGCAGATTCGGCGACTGGCTTGTAAACGTACAGGATTGGGCAATCAGCCGTAACCGTTACTGGGGTACTCCTCTTAATATTTGGGAGTGCTGCGTCTGCGGACACAGACATTCGGTAGGTTCCATTGAGGAATTAAAATCGATGTCGGACAATTGCCCGGATGACATAGAGCTTCACAGACCGTATATCGACGCTGTTACGCTCAAGTGCCCCGAATGCGGCGGAGTTATGAAACGTGTTCCCGAGGTTATCGACTGCTGGTTCGATTCGGGTTCGATGCCTTTTGCACAGCATCATTATCCGTTTGAAAATCAAGAGCTGTTCAAAGCGCAGTTCCCCGCGGATTTCATTTCCGAGGCTGTCGACCAGACGAGAGGCTGGTTCTATTCGCTTCTTGCCGTTTCTACTCTTATCTTTGACAAGGCTCCGTTCAAGAACGTTATAGTTCTCGGACATGTTCAGGACGAAAACGGACAGAAGATGTCGAAGTCCAAGGGTAATGCGGTCGACCCGTTCGACGCTCTTCAGACATACGGCGCGGACGCTATACGTTGGTATTTTTATACAAATTCGGCTCCCTGGCTTCCCAACAGATTCTACGGTAAAGCCGTTACCGAGGGTCAGCGTAAGTTTATGGGTACTCTGTGGAACACATACGCGTTCTTTGTGCTGTATGCTAATATAGATAATTTCGACCCGAATAATTATAAACTCGAATATGATAAACTCTCCGTCATGGATAAGTGGCTTCTTTCGAAACTCAATTCCATGGTCGGCGATGTTGACGCAAATCTCAACGATTATAAGATTCCTGAGGCGGCAAAGGCATTGCAGGATTTTGTTGACGAGATGAGTAACTGGTATGTCCGCAGAGGCAGAGAACGTTTCTGGAAACAGGGCATGGAGCAGGATAAAATTAACGCTTATATGACTCTTTATACCGCTCTCGTAACAGTTTCGAAAGCTGCCGCGCCCATGATTCCGTTTATGACAGAGGAAATATATCAGAATCTCGTTCGCTCCGTTGATAAGAATGCTCCCGAGAGCATACATCTCTGCTCGTTCCCCGAGGTTAACAAGGATTATATCAATAAAGATCTTGAAAACGATATGGAAGAGGTTCTTTCCGTAGTCAGTCTCGGCAGGGCGGCAAGAAACGGCGCAAATATTAAGAACCGTCAGCCTCTTGCAAAGATGTTTGTAAAAGCTGACAAAAAACTTGATGAACTTTATATCGATATAATTGAGGACGAGCTTAATGTGAAGAGCGTTGAATTTGTAGACGATACTTCGGCTCTTACGGATTATGTATTCAAGCCTCAGATGAAGACTCTCGGACCCAAATACGGCGCAAAGCTCGGCGCTATCAGAAATGCGCTTGCTTCTCTCGACGGCGCAAAGGCTTATGCACAGCTTAAAGCCGACGGTAAACTCGTTATTAATATAGGCGAGGATATCGAACTCTGCGAAGAGGATCTTCTCATTGAAACAAAACAGAAAGACGGTCTGTTTACACTTACGGATTACGGCGTTACGGTCGCTCTTGATACGGTTCTTTCCGAGGAGCTTATAAACGAAGGTTTTGTCCGTGAGATTATCAGTAAGGTTCAGACCATGCGTAAGGATGCAGACTTTAACGTAACCGATCATATAGCCCTTACGATTGACGGCAGCGATAAGCTTAACGCAATTGTCGCTTCTCATAAAGCCGATATCGCGGGCGATGTTCTTGCAGACAGCATAGAGGTCGGTAAAGCCGAGGGCAATACCGCCGAGTGGAATATCAACGGCGAAAAGGCAGTTATCGGTGTAAAAGTAGTTTAATATTTTAGTATTCGCGGCGACAGCAGCAGTTGCCTCCGCGGCGGTGTCTTTTATTTAAGAAAGGAGAAAAAAACTATGAAAAAAGTTTCCGTCAGACTTTCGGCTTTTTTACTTGCCGTCTTAATGCTTGTAACGACGTTTACGTCAACCGCATTCGCATACGACGATCAAAACGGTGTGCAGTCTTATAATTCGATTACATTGTCCGACGCTCTTTACGTTAACGGTGAAAAGCTTTATAACAGAAGAGGCGAGGAGGTAAGACTGCGCGGTCTCAATCTCGGCGGCTGGCTTATCATGGAGGACTGGTTCTGCCCGATAAGCAATGATAAAAAAGGCGATCTTTATACAATGGATATACTTGAAAAACGTTTCGGAGTCGAAAAGACGAGAGAACTTTACGACGTATACCAGGACAACTGGATCACAGAGACAGACTTTCAAAATATTGCCGATATGGGCTTTAACTGCGTCAGAATTCCGTTCTGGTACAGAAACTTCCAGTCCGACGATAACGGTACATGGGTAAGAGACGAGAACGGCGAAATCGATCTTTCGAGACTTGAATGGGCTGTCGATATGTGCCGTAAATACGGTATTTATGCAATTCTCGATCTCCACGGGGCAAACGGATGTCAGGGTTATACCGACCACTGCGGAAAGGGTAACGACAACGGCAAGAGCTATCATTTCTTTGATCAGAACGATACAGGTAAACGTTACCGTCAGCAGGCTGCGGAACTTTGGGGTGTTATCGCCGAACGTTTCGCGGGCGATCCTGCGGTCGCTATGTTTGATTTGCTCAACGAACCTATGTGTGATGTTCCTCTGCTTAAAAGAAATCACAGATATATTTGGGAATTCTACGATATGGCTTATGAAGAGATAAGAGCTAAGGATCCCACGAGAATTATGACAATGATAGGTACATGGTCGATAGATAAACTGCCTAATCCCAAGTCATACAACTGGAAAGGCGTAGTTTATCAGTATCATCAGTATGACGACACCGAGTCGGATTATACAAACAGAATAAAGGCGGGCTGGCGTTCGGGATATAATGTACCTCAATATGCGGGTGAATTTCATCCCGTCGGCAACAAAGTTTCTCTTGATTTCGCTATAAATGCTTATGATTCCAACAATTTAAGCTGGACCCTTTGGACATATAAAGGTTATAATTCCTGGGCTAAACATTCCGACTGGTTTGTTTACAGTTCTTCATCTTCTGAACTTACTGTTAATGCAGAATCCGATTCATATGAGACGATTTTGGAAAAATGGGGCTCTGCGATGCAGACAAACAGCGGTAAATTTTCTCGCGCGAAACTTTACGGTGTTGCAAAAAAGTATCTTCCCGGTGCAAATCTTGACAAGGCTCCGTTTAATACTCAGAAAAATATAGATTCCGCAGTGTTCAACGAAGTTAAGTATGACGGTGAGTTTCATGGTAACATAGGTTATGATACCGGAAATTTCTTAAATAAAATCAGGACATTTATATACAGAGTATTTGAATTTATCAGAAATATTTTTAATTCAATCAGTGCAGTCCGCTGACAGTTTTAATTATAACGGGGTTTAGTCCGAAACAGACAGCCCCGTTTTTTTTTGAAAGGAGAATTTATGTTTTCAAATAAATTTATAAAAGCGTCGGATGACTACTCAACATATACCCATTTTGTTTCGGCTCCGTACTTCAGAAAGAGTTTTGAAATAAAAGACCGCGTTAAAAAATGCGTTTTGTTTATAACGGGATTAGGATTTTACGATGCGTATATTAACGGTAAAAAAATCACTAAGGGTATTCTTGCTCCGTACATTTCAAATCCCGACGATATAGTTTATTATGATGAGTATGACATAACTCCTTTTATTTCGGAAGGTAAAAATATTTTGGGTGTTCATCTCGGCAACGGAATGTTAAACTGCGTCGGAGGCGGAATATGGGATTTCGACAAGGCTCTGTTCAGAAGTGCGCCTCAGACGGCTTTCAGTATAGAAACGGAGTATGAAGACGGTTCGTATTCTGTCGAGGAAGCCGACGAGAATGTAAAAACAGCCGATTCGCCCGTAATATTCGACGATTTGAGATGCGGATGCTTTTATGACGCGAGAAAAGAAATTGACGGCTGGACGAATATTGAATTTGACGATTCAATGTGGAAAAAGGCTCTGAGAGCCATGCCGGCGAGGGGTGAAAAAAAACTCTGTACCGCCGAAGCAATAAAACGGCAGAGAGTCATAAAACCCGTAAAAATAAGAAAATGCATTTTAAAAGATTATCATCCCAGAGGCGATGTTGCAAAAGAGTACAAGGAATTTCCGTCAAAAGAACATGAGGGTTTCCTCTATGATTTCGGAATAAACACGGCGGGAACCGTCAGACTTAAAATCAGGGGCGAGCGCGGACGGCAGATTGATTTACAGTTCGGCGAGTATTATGCGCCCGACGGTGAACCCGATACGAGCAACATATGTTTCTGTCCCGACGGATATTCGCAGAGGGATATTTATATTCTAAAAGGCGGGGCAGAGGAAGAATTCGAACCGGTATTCACGTATCACGGATTCAGATACTGCGTTGTTCTCGGCATAACGGAAGATGAAGCAACCGAGGATTTACTCGAGTATATCATATATAATTCGGATATTAAAGAGCTCGGAGGTTTTTCCTGTTCGGATGAAACCGCAAATGCATTGCAGAAAATGACGAGAAATTCCGATTTGTCTAATTTTTATTATTTTCCGACCGACTGTCCTCACAGAGAGAAAAACGGCTGGACGGGCGACGCGGCTCTCTCGTGCGAACATATATTGATGAACCTCGACGCAGTGAACAGCTATAGGGAGTGGCTTAATAATATACGAGCCGCCCAGCGCTCAGACGGTGCACTGCCCGGAATTGTCCCCACGGCAGGATGGGGATTTGAGTGGGGCAACGGTCCGGCATGGGATGCCGCTTTAACGTACATCCCCTATTTTTCGTATGTTTTAAGAGGGGACAGGCAGATTCTCGAGGATAACGAGTGCGCGATATTCAGATACTGCGCATATATTTCCTCACGCCGTAACGAGCGTGGTCTGATAGCCATAGGGCTCGGTGACTGGTGCCCCGTCACGAAGGTAAAATCTCCTCTTGAATTTACGGACAGCGTAACGTGTATGAGTATAATCGAAAAAGCTTCGTATATTTTCGGCGTACTAGGGAAAACCGCCGAAAAGGAATACTGTGACTCTCTTTATTCGTCAATCCGCACGTCTGTGAGAAAATATCTTATAGATTTAAATACAATGACAGCGATAGGTTCATGTCAGACCTCACAGGCGATGGCAGTATATTACAATGTTTTTGATAACGCCGAAAAGCCCGAAGCCGTAAAACGCCTCGTCGAGATCATAAATCGCAGTGACTTTCATGTTGACGCGGGAATTCTCGGTATGAGAGTTTTGTTCAGAGTCCTTTCCGACTTCGGATATTCCTCACTTGCGTTTAAAATGATAACGCGCCGTGATTATCCGTCGTACGGTAACTTTGTTGAAAGAGGTTTAACGGCTCTGCCCGAGGACTTTTTAAGGGAAACCGACCGCCCGAATTCACAAAATCATCACATGTTCGGCGATATATCCGCATGGTTTATCGAATACTGTGCCGGAATCAAAGTTAATCCGTACAGGAACGATTCCTCGTTTGTTAAAGTTTCTCCGTGTTTTATCTGCGAACTTGATTACGCCGAGGGTGAATATGAAACCGTCGGCGGCAGGATAAAAGTAAATTGGGTTAGAACAGACGGTAAAATAAAACTTACCGTAATCGCAGACGAGGGTGTTCACGGCGAAATTATAATACCGTCCGAATATTCGATTGAGAATAACGGCGGTAATTATGCAGAACTTGAAAACGGCGAATATATGCTTGAATTAAATAAATAAAAGTGTTAAAATGAGAAAAACAAAATGTGAGGTAGTTTTTTATGCTTCGTGATATACAGGATGAAATTATAAGACTTAAAAAAGAAAAAGACTTTTGCATTCTTGCCCACTGCTATCAGTCACACGATATACTCGAGATTGCGGATTTTGTAGGCGATTCCTTTGCCTTGAGCAAAGAGGCGGCAAAGCAGAGTCAGAAAAATATACTTATGTGCGGAGTCCGTTTTATGGCTGAGACCGTGAAAATTCTTGCTCCGGATAAAACGGTTATTCTCTCATCTTCAGACGCGGGATGTCCCATGGCTGAGCAGCTTGACGCACCTACGCTTCGCGAACTTAAAAAAATGTACCCCGATTATACCGTTGTAGCATATATTAACACAACTGCGGAACTTAAAACAGAGTGTGACGTTTGCGTGACCAGCGCGTCTGCTCTCGATATCGTCAGAAAACTCGACAGTGATAAAATTCTATTTATTCCCGATATCAATCTCGGTACGTTTATTAAAGATAATGTGCCCGAAAAGGAATTTAAATTAATTCACGGCGGATGTCCGACACATGCGAGAATGTCGGCGGAGCATGTAAAGACTGCAAAAGAAGCTCACCCGAACGCGCTTATACTTGTTCACCCCGAATGTAAACCCGAGGTTACGGCTCTTGCCGATTATGTCGGTAGTACGTCGGGAATTATGAAGTTTGCAAAACAGTCCGATAAAAAGGAATTTATAATCGGAACGGAGAACAGCATAGTTCAGCACTTGCAGTTTGACTGCCCGGATAAAATGTTCTATCCGCTGTCAAAAGACTGCGTTTGTCATAATATGAAACTTACGACTCTTGTTGACGTATTGAATTGTTTAAAGGGTACCGACGGCGAGGAAATAGACATGAGCGAGGAAACGAGACTCAAGGCAAAAAAATGTATTGACGAAATGTTAAGACTCGGATAATTGAATAAAAAGCGGATGTTTGCGTAAAGCAGACACCCGCATTTTTTATATTCTTCCGTATATATTATTCCATTTTATGAATTTATTTTTATTAATATTTTTAAGCTGGTCTTTTGTGATTCGGTAACTCCAGTTTCCGAATGCTTTACCCGGAGTGTTGAGCCTCGTATCGCTTCCGTACAGAAGTAAGTCCTGTACCGGGAGAATGACGAGTCCTGCCGATGAACCAAATATTGTTCTTAAAATATCGTCATAGCATGAATTCCAGTCGGCGCCTTTGAATCCGCAGTATTCGAGCAGACGTTTTCTCGTATTTTCGTCGAGGTCCCATACGTAGCCTAAAAGCGTGTTGTTGTCATGCGTTCCCGTGTATGCGACGCAGTTATTTATATAGTTGTGCGGTAAGTGCGGACTTGAAGCGTCGGAGAGAAAGCCGAACTGTAAAACTCTCATGCCGGGAAAACCGCTTTGAACTACAAGTTCATAGACTTCGGGCGTGATCTCGCCGAGGTCTTCGGCAATAATCAATTTGTCTTTACAGAACCCCTTAAGCGCATTTATCAGTTTCATTCCGGGACCCTTTTTCCATGTCCCGTTTTTAGCTGTTTTTGCGTCTGCGGGAATTGTATAATAAGACTCAAGTCCTCTGAAATGGTCGATTCTGACTCCGTCGAAAAGTTCGGTCATAAACTCGATGCGTTCACGCCACCATTTATATCCGTCCTTCTCCATGACAGACCAGTCATAGAGAGGATTGCCCCATAACTGTCCGTCCTCGCAGAAATAATCAGGAGGAACTCCGGCGGTAAGCGTGGGTTTCATATCATTGTCGAGCAGAAACTGTTCGGGATCCGACCACACGTCGGAACTGTCGTAGGAAACATATATCGGAATGTCACCGATAACCGAAACGCCTTTTTTGTTCGCGTACTCCTTAATTTCGAGCCACTGAACATAGAATTCATACTCTATGAATTTCCACGTCTCGAAAGTGTCGTTGTCGGGAACCGCGCAGTTCCATTCATTCCACGGTTTTGAATCGTTTGCAGTTTTCAGCGCCATAAATTCGCAGAATTTTTTAATGTGCGGACGGCTCGATATGAATTTATCTATTTCTTTTCTATCTTTTAAACGTTCTCCTGCTTTCTTTAATAAAGGAAAACGCTCTTTTTCAAGACGTTCGAATTCGCATGAATACGGAGTTTTCTGCCTTGCGTTTTCAAGTTCCTCCGCTGTCAGAAGTCCTTTATCATAAAGTTTTCTCAGCGAAATAAAGTTAGGGTTCAGGCTGAACGCACTGTATGATTTATACGGGGAATTGCATTCGTCCGTAAGACAGAACGGAAGTACCTGCCAGACTGAAAATCCGCATGAAGAAATAAAATCTATCCATTCCTTCGCCTCATCGCCGAACGCCCCCGCGGAATAATCGCCCCAAAGGGAAGAAACGTGCATGAGCACACCGCTTTTTCTTTGCATAAAATTATACCTCTCTGTATTGATATCAGTAATTATAACATATTAAAAAATTTTTTTAAAGTAAAAAATGCCTGATTGAATTTCTTTTTGTTTTGTGATAATATTTAGACTTATCGGGAGGTTTTTTATGCTTCGGTATCTTAAATAATATTGGTTTCCCACGCTTATTGCTCCGTTGTATATGGTCGCCGCGACAGGAAGCGGAAAAACGACGGTTGTAAATCTGCAAACCCGCTTTTATGACGCCGATTCGGGAGAAATTCTTATTGACGGCGTTAACATAAGGGATATGAATTTATCGGCGCTGAGAAAGAAAACAGGAATCGTTTTGCAGGATACTGTACTTTTTTCGGAAACGTTAAGAAACAACTTAAAATACGCCGACGAGACGGCGGACGATGAAAAAATGAAAAAATCTTCTCAGCTTGCAAACTGCGATAAAAATGATAGACCGTCTTTCGGACGGGTACGACACTGTTCTGTCCTATGCCGGCGAAAATCTGTCGCAGGGACAGCGCAAGCTTTTTACTATTTCAAGAGCGTTTCTTGCAGACCCTGATATTCTCATTCTCGACTAGGCTACGTCGAGCGTCGACACGAGAACGGAAAAGAGAATACAGGACGCTATGGTAAAAACCTGATGAAAGAGAGGACGAGCCTGATAATTGCGCACAGACTCTCCACGGTACGCGACGCGGATATGATTGTCGTACTCGATAAGTGCAGGATAATAGAACAGGGCAATCATGACTCGCTGATAAAACAGAAGGGCAAATACTACGAACTGTACATGACGCAGTTTTCCGGACGGGAAATATAAACGGAGGATGGATAACAGTGATTAAAAATTATATATGGGATTTTGACGGAATGCTTTTTGACAGCTACAGACATATAACGGCGTGTTTTGTTAAGGCGATGGGCGAATTCGGCGTTGAGGTCGATTATGACGAAGCAAAGGCTTTGTTTGAAATATCTTATAAGACGTGCTTTGACCGCTATGAATGTACGAACGATATGATAGAAAAGTTTGATTCGTACGAGTCGGATTATCATTTTGAACCTGTTGTTTCTCCTTTTAAAAACACGGTTTATACTCTTAATCAAATCGTAAAACACGGCGGTAAAAATTATCTTTATACTCACAGAGACCATACCGCGCTTTACTATCTTGCAAAATATAACGTTATAAATTTATTTGACGGATTTGTAACGAGTCTTAATAATTTTCCGTCAAAACCGTCGCCCGACGCGCTCAATTATATAGTAAAAACCTTTAATCTTAATAAAAAAGAATGTCTGATGATCGGGGACAGGGAAATTGACGTCGGCAGCGGATGTAACGCGGGAATGTACTCATGTCTGTGTGCAAAGAATGTAAGAGACACTGTCGCAGACTTTGTTATAAGCGATATTTCGGAGGTTCTCGATATAAAAACAGAATAATACTCACTGTGCGGTCATAGTAATTAAAGAGAAAAAATCAGTAAAGGACTTTTTATTATGACCGAAAGCAAAGAAAAGAAAGATAAGAAAAAAGACGCTTTTTCAGTTGTTATGCTTACGCAGTTTATTGTCTGCGCCGTACTGCTTGCGATTATGTTCATATTCTGCCGGGGCGATTCCGTTACGGGAAAATCGATTCGCTCGCAGTATGAAAAACTTATGAAAAGGGATTTTTCATCCGAAGATTATAAGGAGGCGTACAGCGCAGTTTCTTCGTTTATTAAAGGGGAAAAGACCGAAAATTATAAAAATTCCGCGTATGTCAAAACGAATGAAAACGAATCCGTGCCGATGGGCGGAAACGACATTCATTCGGACAATCTGTCGGTTTTGGAGGGAATATCGTTCGAAAAATATTCGATATCTTCAAAATACATAAAACCGCTTGACGATTATACGATATCGTCGCCGTTCGGTTACAGAGAGGATCCGATAGCGGGCGGAAACGGAGTGCATACGGGAATAGACCTTGCCTCCGGCGCCGGGAATAAGATAAAGGCTTCGAATTCCGGTAAAGTTGTTAAAGCCGAATATTCGGACGGGTACGGCAATTACGTCTTACTCGCGCATGACGACGGAATCAATACCCTTTATGCCCATTGCAGTGAATTAAAATGTTCTGCCGGCGATATTGTTAAACAGGGCGATACTATTGCCCTTGTCGGAAGTACGGGAAATTCAACGGGGAACCACCTTCATTTTGAAGTAAGGAGAAACGGCGTGAAGCTCGACCCGTCATATGCTGTAAAATTATGACGTTTTACATCGGCAGGGTCGGGATAAAACTTCATTTTTTATTCTTTATCGTCCTTGCGTATTTGCTGTCGTTTGAGAGCGGAAAATATTATATTACCGCGCTTTTTTATGCGTGTATTCACGAATGCGCGCATATAGCTGTTCTTACCCGTCTTTATGACGGAACTTTCAGAGTGACTGTCGGCATGTTCGGCATGAGGCTTGATTATGACGATACGGTTCGTTTTACGCTGAAAAACGAGGCGATGACCGCTTTTTCAGGACCGTGCGCAAATTTGATTCTCACGGCTGTTTTTTGTATTTTGACAATTATAAATACGGATTCTCGGTTTATTATTACTTCGCTTATAATAAATGCGAGCCTTGCTTTTTTTAATTTGCTTCCTATCGTTCCTCTTGACGGAGGAAATTTTCTTTATAATATTATTTTGATGAAATCAAGCGTACAGCGTGCCGATACCGTTCTTAATTTTACAGGGATCTGCACGCTTGTATTGTTTGCCGTTATACTTATTGTTTTTAAATCGGAAATAACCGGCACAATCGCATTTTTCTATATTGCGTTTTCATTTCTTTTACGACTGTTGAAAAAATAAAATTTTTAATATATAATACGTATGTATAATGCATAAGGATGTGTGTAAATGAACAGGGAAGTCGAAAAACTTCTGCCTTTGGTGCAGAAACCCGCGAGATACATCGGCGGTGAACTTAATTGTATTATTAAAAAAAAGGATGACATAGATTTAAGATTTGCATTTTGTTTTCCCGATTCATATGAGATAGGTATGTCGCATCTCGGCATGAAAATTCTATATTCTCTTATAAATGAACGTCCCGATTCGTGGTGTGAGCGTGTATTTGCGCCGTGGGAGGACATGGAAAAAGTCATGAGGGAACGTAATATCCCTCTTTTCGCCCTCGAAAGCGGAGATTATATAAAAGATTTCGACGTAATAGGTTTTACTCTCTTATATGAAATGAGTTATACGAACGTTTTGAATATGCTCGACCTTGCGGGACTTCCTGTCAGAAGTGCTGACAGGAAATCGCTGTCACCCCTCGTTATCGCGGGCGGACCGTGCGTATGCAACTCTGAACCTTTATCCGAATTTATCGACGTGTTTGAATTTGGCGAGGGCGAAGAAGTGATGAACGAACTTCTTGATTTATATAAAGAATATAAGGCGAAGAATGCGTCTAAAAGTGAATTTCTTGTTGCTGCGTCAAAGATAGAGGGTATATACGTACCGTCTCTTTACGATGTCGAATACAACGACGATAATACGGTAAAACGCATTATTCCGAAGTCGGGCACGCCGGAGAAAATCAGAAAAAGAGTCGTAAGCGATTTTGATAAATGCTATTATCCCGATAAATTTATAGTTCCGTATATAGACGTTGTTTTCGACAGAGCGACGGCGGAGATTTTCAGAGGATGCATCAGAGGATGCAGATTCTGTCAGGCGGGATTCATTTACCGTCCGATAAGGGAGAGAAAAGCCGACACTATAAACGAGCAGTGCAGAGCTTTGTGTGAAACTTCCGGATATGACGAGATTTCGCTGTGCTCTCTTTCGAGCAGCGATTACACACAGCTTCCCGAACTTCTCTCAAAACTTCTCGACTGGACTATTCCTAATAATATTAATATAGCGCTTCCGTCGCTGAGAGCTGATAATTTCCCGGACGAGCTTGTTAAAAAACTCAATGAGGTAAGACGAAGTTCTCTGACGTTTGCCGCCGAGGCCGGAACGCAGAGACTCAGAGATGTTATAAATAAAAACGTAACCGAGGAGGAGATTCTCACAACGTCGGCTAAGGCGTTCGCGGGCGGATGGACAGCCGTAAAACTTTACTTTATGCTGGGGCTTCCGACCGAAACGCTCGAGGATGTTGAGGGAATCGCAAAACTCGCGCAGACCGTTGTTGATGAGTTTTATAAAAACCCCGACAAGCCTAAGGGCAAGGGTGTAAACGTTTCTGTCAGCGCGTCGTCATTTGTTCCGAAGCCGTTTACTCCGTTCCAGTGGGAACCTCAGGACACTCAGGAGATGCTTGCAGAAAAACAGGAGCATCTTAAAAACAGTATTACTTCTAAGAAAATAAAAGCGTCGTGTCATTATATCCCCGTCAGTTTTATGGAGGCTGTTTTGGCAAGAGGTGACAGACGTCTTTGCGATGTAATAGAAACGGCGTGGCGTTCGGGCTGTAAATTCGACAGCTGGGATGATTATTTTAATTATGATAGATGGATGGACGCGTTTAATAAATGCGGAATCGACCCGCATTTTTATGCTAACAGAAAACGAGAATACGACGAGGTTTTCCCGTGGGAGCATATGGATGTCGGAATTAGAAAAGAATTTCTTATAGAAGAAAACAAACGCGCTCATGCGGGGCTTACAACACCTAACTGCCGTGAAAAATGCGCGGGATGCGGTGCCGCAAAACTGAACGGAGGTAAATGCGATGCGATGCATAAGAGTGTGGTTTAAAAAAATTGGTCTTTTGAGATTTGTTTCGCACCTCGATACCATGCGGTGCATGACGAGAGCCGTACGCAGGGCAAATATTCCCCTTTGGTACACGGAGGGATTTAACCCGCATCCCTATCTCAATTTTCCCGCTCCGATGCCTTTGGGCGTCGAAGGCGTAAGGGAGCCTATGGATATGAGGATAGAGGGGGAGATTTCCGACGGCGAAATAATCGAAAGATTAAACGCCCAGCTTCCTCCGGGATTCAGAATTATCGAAATAACAGAACCTGTTCATAAGACGAACGAGCTCGCATTTGCAAAGTATATCATTAAAATAGACGACGAACCCGGGTTGTATGATAAAATCGCGGCCGCCATGTCGTCGGGTGAATTGAAATGCGAAAAGCCCGGCAAGCAAAGAGGCAGAAAAACGATGAAAACCGTGGATATTTCCGCGCATCTTTCGGATTATTTGATAAAGATAGAAAATGACGAAATAGTGCTTGACGTTACGCTTCCGTGTTCAAACGAGAGCAATATCAACCCGATTAATCTTATGTCGGCGATAAAATCATACACGAATGAAGACATACTCCCTGTTTCTATGATAAGATACGGTCTTCTTGTTTTAGATAAATCCGATTTCAGGTAAAAAAACACTTGCAATCCGTGATTTTGTGTGATATTATATATCAGTGTTCATGTGCGTTCAGGCATTTTTTGTTTGAACGGCGGTTAATGATACGCAGCGTACATTAAAGCGGTCGGTCCTCTGTCGCGTTTTATATCACGTTAAGAACGGCTGAAAATTCAGGAGGTAAATTATGGACGCATTAAAAATGATTGCTCAGGATTCCATCAAGGCTGAGCCCCCCGTTATCACTGTCGGCGATACCGTTAAGGTACACGTTAAGATTCGTGAGGGTGAGAAGGAAAGAATTCAGGTATTCGAAGGAACCGTTATCGCTCGTAAGGGCAGCGGAATCAGCGAGACCTTCACCGTAAGACGTGTTTCCTACGGCGTAGGCGTTGAGAGGGTTTTCCCCGTTCATTCGCCCAACGTTGCTAAGGTTGAGACTGTCAGATACGGTAAAGTTCGCAGAGCTAAGCTTTACTATCTTCGTTCAAGAGTCGGTAAGGCAGCTAAGGTTAAAGAGCTCGTTAAATAATTTTCGGATATCAGCCGAAGGGGTGCGCAGTCCTTTCGGCTTATCGGAATTCTTCGGACTAAGACGATTTTTATAATTTGTTTTTTGTCTGTGAAGTCTGTTTTTACCGCAGGCAGGAGGGGCAATTATTTGTCCCTTTTTTATTTAAAATCAGGTGTTTCATTATGCAAAAGAAAATTGTAGATAATATTTACGAGTTTGCTTCGGTTGTTATGTCTTCGATTATCACGATTATAATTCTGTTTTCGTGCGTGTTCAGACTGGTCGGAGTAGACGGCACTTCCATGGTTCCGACCTTACAGCACGGTGACTGGCTTATGGTTTCCGCGGGCAGTACGCATTATGATTACGGCGACGTAGTTATTGTCGTTCAGCCCAACGCACTGCATAAACCTATCGTAAAACGTGTCATTGCGACAGAGGGACAGACTGTCGACATCGATTTCGATGCCGGTATTGTTTATGTTGACGGAAACGCTCTTGATGAGCCGTACACAAATTGTCCCACGAACACACGTGAGGATTTTGAGGGACCGATTACAGTTGAAAAAGGCAAAGTCTTTGTTATGGGAGACAACAGAAATGCCTCGACAGACAGCCGTTCAAATCTTATAGGTCAGATAGACGAGAGATATATTCTCGGCAGAGTTTACGGCAGATTGTTCCCGTTCGGAAACTTTGATATCTATGAGAGTTTTAAGTCAATAGGCAAGACCGCAGAATAAATAGAAACATTTTAATATTTTGTTTGTAAGACGGTAAATCGAATTTCGGTTTCCGTCTTTTTCTTTAAAAGAGGTATATATTTATGGCAGATCAGCAAAAGCAGATTATACAGTGGTTTCCCGGACACATGGCGAAAACGCGCCGTCTTATAAAAGAACAGCTGAAACTCGTCGACGCTGTAACGATGATTCTTGACGCGCGTATACCGATAAGCAGTTTAAACCCCGAAATAGATGAGATAACCGAGGGTAAGCCTAAAATTGTTCTGCTTAACAAAGCAGACCTTGCTGACGAAAACACCACGTCAAGGTGGATTAAGTATTATAATTCGCAGGGTTCTTCCGCCCTTGCAGTCGACTGCCGTACGGGCAGAGGATTAAACACGTTCAGACCTCTTGTCAGAGAAGTTTTGAAGGATAAAATCAAGCAGAACGAAGATAAGGGGATGAAGGGCAAAACTCTTCGTATAATGGTTATCGGAATTCCGAATACTGGAAAGTCGTCGTTTGTTAACAAAATGGGTGCGGGAGGTAAAGCAAAAGTTGAGGACAGAGCCGGCGTTACGAGGAATAATCAGTGGTTCGTTATCGGCGGAGGAATAGAGCTTCTTGATACTCCCGGCGTTCTGTGGCCGAAATTCGACGACCCCGAGGTAGGCGACAGACTTGCATTTACCGGCGGAGTAAAGGATCAAATACTTGATATGGAAATACTCGTATGCCGTTTCCTTGACATGATGAAAAGAAATTATCCCGAGAGACTTACCGAAAGATATAAGATAGCGGATTTTGAAGACGCACAGTCTTATGAAATACTTGAAATGATAGGCAGAAAACGAGGTATGCTGATTTCCGGCGGAGAAGTAAACACGGAACGCGCCGCGATAGCAATTCTCGACGAATACCGAGCGGGCAAGCTCGGCAGAATAACATTCGAATTACCGGAGGATATTAAAAAATGACTTATGAATTCGAACATCTTGCTCACGAAAACGGCTTTGAAGTCGTATGCGGAATAGACGAAGCCGGCAGAGGTCCGCTCGCAGGCCCCGTTTTTGCTGCGGCGGTTATATTGCCTGACGGACTTGAAGATATGGGAATAAAAGACTCGAAAAAACTCTCCGAAAAAAAGAGGGACACACTTTTTGACCTTATATGCGAAAAAGCTGTTTCGTACGGTATCGGAACGGCGAGCGAGGCGGAAATTGATGAAATAAACATTCTCAACGCGGCGTTTCTCGCGATGAAACGCGCGGTCGAGCAACTCAGCGTAAAACCCGACCTCGCGCTTGTCGACGGTAACCGCGAACCTCACACGGGAATTAAGGAATATACGATAATAAAAGGTGACGCGAAGTCGATTTCCATAGCGGCCGCTTCAATTCTTGCAAAGGTAAGCCGTGACCGTTATATGAAAGAACTTGACGAAAAATACCCGCAGTATCAATTTGCAAAACATAAGGGATATCCGACCGCGCTTCATTATGAACTTATAAATAAATACGGTATTTCTCCCGTGCACAGACGTTCGTTTTTGAAGAAAATAACGGGTGAAAAGAAATGATGCCGGAACATCTGCGCCTGGGTGCGCTCGGAGAACATCGCGCCGTCGTATACCTGAGAAATAATGATTATTACATTCTTTCTGGAAATTACGCTTCTTCAACGGGTGAAATTGACATTATAGCAACAGGCGACGGCTGTCTGTGTTTTATAGAGGTCAAGACAAGAAAAGCGGGAGGAATGCTTCCTCCGTCGTATGCTGTTGACGAAGAGAAAGAGGAGAATATCAAAAGTACTGCGGCATATTTCAGGTCGAAATATGAATTTGACCTGCCGAGCCGATTTGATATCGTAGAAGTCGAGATTGAATCCGACGATAAATATGTTATCAATCATATAAAAAACGCATTTTAAAAAAAATGATGTTTACTTTACTGATTCTATTTGATATAATATCATTTGACTGAAAGTGAGGATAAAACCATGTTATATACTTCAACCAGAGATAATTCATTAAAGGTTACGTCAGCCGAGGCGGTAACAAACGGAATATCGAAAGAGGGCGGACTGTTTGTTCCGTGCGAAATTCCCGGAATTGATCTTGATTTCATAAATTCAATGGTTAACGATTCATACAAACAGAGGGCGAAAAAAATTCTTTCGCTTTATCTTACGGATTTTACGTCTGACGAGGTTTCGTCTTTTGTCGAGGGCGCGTATGCCGACGGTAAATTTTCGTCCGAGGATGTTGCACCTGTCGTTAATCTGCATGATAATGTAAATATTCTCGAACTGTGGAAAGGTCCCACGTGTGCGTTTAAGGATATGGCGTTACAGCTTCTTCCGCACCTTCTTACCGGTGCTGCAAAGAAAACGCTTGACAATAAGGAAATTGTTATTCTTGTCGCTACTTCGGGAGATACGGGTAAAGCCGCTCTTGAGGGATTCTGCGATGTTGATAAAACGAAAATACTTGTTTTTTATCCCAATAACGGCGTAAGCCCCATGCAGAAGCTTCAGATGTGCACGCAGTCGGGCGATAATGTCGGAGTTTGCGCGATAAACGGCAATTTTGACGACGCTCAGACGGGCGTAAAGACAATATTTACGGACAAGAAAATTAAAGAAAAGTTTGATGAACATTCTCTCGTATTTTCTTCCGCGAATTCAATAAACTGGGGCAGACTCGTTCCTCAGATAGTTTATTATTTCTCCGCTTACTGCGACCTTATAAAGCAGGGCAGAATAAAGCTCGGCGATAAAATCAATGTTGTAGTTCCCACCGGAAACTTCGGCAATATACTCGCAGCAAACTACGCTAAAAATATGGGACTTCCGATTGCTCGTCTTATCTGCGCGTCAAATAAAAATAATATCCTTACCGACTTTATCACAACGGGTATCTACGATAAGAACAGAGATTTTTATACGACAATTTCTCCGTCGATGGATATTCTTATTTCATCAAATCTCGAAAGACTTCTTTTCTCTCTTTATAATAACGACGATAAGGCGATAAGAGATATTTTCGCTTCATTGAAAGAGACGGGAAAATACAAAGTAACCGACGAAGTGCTCGATAAAATAAAGAGCATTTACTCATGCGGATGCTGTGACGATGAGCAGACCGAGGAAACCATCAGGGACACATATAATAAGTATAAATATCTTTCCGATACGCATACTGCCGTTGCGATAAAAGTATGCGATGATTATATTGCCTCGACCGGAGATAAAACGCCTGTCGTTATTGCTTCAACGGCAAGCCCCTACAAGTTCTCTCACAGCGTTCTCGAGGCGCTGAAAAACGGAAATATCGAATCCGATAACGAATTCGACATGGTTCACGAACTTGAGGAATATACGGGTATTAAGGCTCCGGAACAGCTCTCGGGACTTAAAAATAAAAAAGTCAGATTCGACTCTGTTTGCGAAAAAGATCCCGACAGCATGAGAAAAGTAGTATTTGATATGCTCGGAATATAAAAAATCGGCGGGTGGATAAGCTTACTTCCACCCGCTTTTTCGGTTTGAAAATCAGAATGAATGCGCGTCTTTGTTTAATTCAAAGGTAGAGCATTTTGTTTCACCGCAGGAGCATGCGTCGGGGCTGCCGACGTGAATGCTTCCCGCCATGCAGGAGCATTCGCCTGTGTGATATACGCAGTTCTGAGCGTCGCATTTAATGTTTTTAACTTCTTTGATTTTCTTATCCATTTTTTTTCATCACCGTTAATATATATTAAAGAGTACTCTTGACTTTATTGTACCCTCGAAATTTTTTATTATTCAAAAAAGGAGGCTTCGGCGATATGTCTTTATTTGCATTGGGCGACACGCATCTGTCGCTCGGAACGGATAAGCCCATGGATGTTTTTTGCGGATGGAGCGATTATGTTGAAAGACTCAAAAAAAACTGGAACGCCGTTGTTTCCGATAAAGATACCGTTCTGCTTGCCGGAGATATCTCATGGGCAATGAAACTCGACGAATGCTATGAGGACTTTAACTTTATAAACAGTTTAAACGGAGAAAAGATAATTATAAAAGGCAATCACGATTACTGGTGGAATACAATGAAAAAGATGAACGAGTATTTAGCCGATAATCATTTTGATTCGATAAAAATACTATATAATAACGCATACAGAGTCGGCGATATATCCGTGTGCGGTACTCGCGGATGGTTTTTTGACGCGGAAAGCGATACAGACAAAAAAACTGTTTTGAGAGAAGCGCAGAGACTTCGTACGAGTATTGAGGCCGGACTCGAACTCGGCGGCGAACCTGTTGTATTTCTTCACTACCCGCCGATATCGGTCAGTGAAAAATGCGAGGAAATATACTCGGTGCTTCTTGAATATAAAATTAAACGGTGTTATTTCGGTCATCTTCACGCACAACGTACGGCTCAGTACGCGTCATTTGAATCGGACTCTATTAAATTCGGTTTAATTTCAGCTGATTTTCTTTCATTTTGTCCAAAATTGATAGAAAAATTTTAAACGTACCTCGTATTTACGTCGATTTTTTTTTAATAACAGTGGAAAAATTTTATTTTATCTGTTATAATACATAAGTTAAAATATATCCCTGATCTCAGGGACAGGAGGATTTTTCAATATGAGCTTAAAATCAGCGAATAAGACAGACACAAACGTATATACTCTTGAACTTTCAATTGATGCGGATACGTTTGCCAAAGCAAATGACAAGGCGTTCAACCGCGAAAAGAGCAAGATCCAGGTTCCGGGATTCAGAAAAGGCAAAGCGCCCAAGGCGTTCATTGAGAAATATTACGGAGAGGGCGTATTTTATGAAGACGCTCTTGATATAGCTTTCCCCGAGGTTTATTCCGACGCAGTTAAGGAAGCGGGAATTGAGCCTGTAGATCATCCTTTCGATTTCGATATCAAGTCAATCGGCAAGGATGGAGTTGAGCTTGTATGTAAAGTTACCGTAAAGCCCGAAGTTGAGTTAGGCGAGTACAAGGGACTTAAAGCCGAAAAGGATACTGTCGCAGTAACGGAAGAAGAAGTTGACGAGGCTCTTAACCGTAAACTTGAGGAGAATGCAAGAATCATTCCCGTAGAGGACAGAGCAGTTGAAAACGGCGATATCGTTACTATCGACTTTGAGGGCTTCACCGACGGCGTTGCATTTGACGGCGGAAAATCCGAGGGTTACGAGCTTGAAATCGGAAGCGGTCAGTTCATCCCCGGATTTGAGGATCAGATAATCGGTCATAATATTGACGATGAGTTTGACGTTAACGTTACGTTCCCCGAAGAGTACGGTGAGAAGTCTCTTGCAGGCAAGCCCGCAGTATTCAAAGTAAAGCTTCACGAGATTAAGTACAAAGAGCTTCCCGAAGCTGACGACGATTTTGCTAAAGATGTAAGCGAATTTGATACTATCGCAGAGTATAAGGATGATCTTAAAAAGTCCATTCTTGACAATAAGCAGAAGAACGCGGACAGAGCATTTGAGAATAAGATTCTCGATATGGTTGCAGACCTCGTTAAAGCCGAGATTCCCGACGCTATGGTCGAGAGAGCTATCGACGATGCCGCGAACGAGTTTAATTACAGACTTCAGATGCAGGGCATGAACCTTGATACATACCTTCAGTACACCGGTATGACCATGGAAGCGTTCCGGGATTCTTACAGAGATAAGGCTCTCAAGGACGTTAAGATTATGCTTGCGCTCGAAAAAATTGCAGAGCTTGAGGGTATCGAGGTTACCGAGGACGATCTCAATGCCGAGTATCAGAAGTTTGCAGATGCATATCAGATGAAGATTGAAGATATAAAGAAGGCTGTTTCCGAGGACACCGTTAAGGGTGATATCGCAAACCGCAAGGCCATCGACGCTGTCGTTTCTGCAGCTAAGGTTAAGAAACCCGCCGCTAAGAGAACGACAAAGAAAAAGGCTGCCGCCGAGACAGAGGCAAAGCCCGCAGAGGAAGAGGCCAAGACCGAGGAATAATATCCGTTCGGTGATTATATCTTCTTGATTGTGTCAATACTGACATAAGTAATAAAAGGAGGATAAATTCTATGGCATTGGTACCTACCGTTATAGAACAAACAAACAGAGGAGAGAGAGCGTATGATATTTTCTCCCGCCTCTTAAATGACAGAATAATAGTTCTTTCCGACGAGGTTAACGACGCGACCGCAAGTCTCGTTGTAGCCCAGCTTCTGTTCCTTGAGGGACAGGATGCGGAAAAGGACATCAGTCTTTACATCAACAGCCCCGGCGGTTCTGTTTCCGCAGGTTTTGCGATATACGATACTATGCAGTATATCAAGTGCGATGTTTCCACTATCTGTATGGGCATGGCGGCGAGCATGGGCGCGTTTTTGCTTTCATCCGGCGCAAAGGGAAAGAGATTTGCACTCCCCAACAGTCAGATAATGATACATCAGCCTTTGGGGGGAGCTCAGGGACAGGCGACAGAGATTGAGATAGTCGCCACTCAGATTTTAAAAATCAGAGAAAACATCAATAATATTCTTGCCGAAAATACCGGCAGAAGCATTGAGGAAATCAAACGTGACACCGAGCGTGATAACTATATGACCGCTCAGGAGGCAATGGATTACGGTCTGATTGACAGAGTTATCAAAAACCGTGATTGATATTAATCGAAAATAAGGGCGGACATCCGTTCGCCCCGTTTTTCTGTGATTCATAATTTTGATAGGAGTGAATATTCATTGCCGAGAAACGACGATTCTTCGACCAGGGAGGTTTGCTGTTCATTCTGCGGTAAATCGCAGGATAAGGTACGCAAACTTATAGCCGGTCCGAAAAATGTTTTTATATGCGACGAGTGTGTAGCTTTGTGCAGTTCGATTATTGAGGAAGACGATTCATATGTCCCGCCTCACAAAAAGAACGGTCCTTCTTTGACAAGGCGCAATCTGCCGAAACCCATGGAAATCAAGGCTAAACTTGACGAATACGTTATAGGACAGAATAAAGCTAAAATCGCGCTTTCGGTTGCCGTTTATAATCATTATAAACGCGTCAACTACGGCTCGTTTGACGATGTTGATATAAAAAAGAGCAACGTTCTTATGCTGGGTCCCACAGGCGTTGGTAAAACCATGCTTGCGCAGACTCTCGCACAGATTCTCGATGTGCCGTTCGCTATAGCTGATGCTACAACGCTTACAGAGGCAGGATATGTCGGCGAGGACGTTGAAAATATACTGTTGAGACTTATACAGGCCGCCGATTACGATATAGAAAAGGCCGAGCACGGCATAATCTATATTGATGAAATAGACAAGATTTCAAGAAGGAGCGAAAATCCGTCGATAACGCGAGACGTTAGCGGAGAGGGCGTTCAGCAGGCTCTTTTAAAAATTCTTGAAGGAACTCTTGCCAACGTTCCTCCGCAGGGCGGAAGAAAACATCCCCAGCAGGAGTTTATACAGATAGATACGACAAACATTCTTTTTATTCTCGGCGGAGCTTTCGCGGGAATTGAAAAAATCGTGGAGAAAAGAATGGGTAATTCTGTATTGGGATTCGGTGCCGATATCAAAACAAAATCCGAACTTGACGAGGACAAAATTATGTCCGAAGTTATTCCGCAGGATCTTGTAAAATACGGACTTATTCCCGAACTCGTAGGCAGAATGCCCGTTATAACAGCTCTCGAAAATCTTAATGAGGAACAGCTCGTAAAAATTCTGACAGAACCGAAAAACGCTCTTGTTAAGCAGTATAAGAGTCTGTTTATGATGGACAGAGCCGAGCTTGATTTCGACGACGACGCACTTAAAGCTGTCGCGAGACTCGCTCTCGAAAAATCTACTGGTGCGCGCGGACTCAGGGCTATAATGGAAAACGCTTTGACCCCAATAATGTACACGATTCCATCCGATTATTCTATTGATAAAGTCAGAATAACCAAGGAATGTATACTTGACGGAGCCCAGCCTATTATCGAACGTGACCCCGAAAAAGCGGTTACAGAAGATAAAAAAATAAAACCCGCCGAAGCAAGAAGCATATAATTTGTAATTGTAAAATGTAAAGGTGTAAGCTTGTATTGTCAAGCTTACACCTTTACTTATTTTTTTATTTTAAATTTTCGGCAAGAGATTCAATTGCGTCTAAACTTTCCGAATTTAATGCGGATTTAACTGTAACGACAGGCTCTGCGAATGTAATGTCTTTTGACTTGTCAAACATTGTTTTCATTACCTTGCCTGCGACAGGTGCCCATGAACCGTTTTCTATGATGCCTATTGTCCTTTTTCTGTATCCGCGTTCTGTCAGAGACTCAATAAACGTTCGCATAAACGGAAAAACGTCTGCGTTGTAGGTCGGAGAGGCGAGTACGAGTTTTGAATATCTGAACGCGTCCTCAACGTTTTCCGCATTGTCCGAACGGGCAAGATCTGATGTAACGACTTTTTTGCATCCCTTTTCTTTGAGTTTTTCGGCTAACGCAAAAGCCGCTTTTTCTGTATTTCCGTAAACGGAACAGTACGCGATAAATATGCCTTCCGATTCAGGTTCATAGGACGACCATGTGTTGTAAAGTCCGAGATAATAACCGAGATTGTCATTCAGAACGGGACCGTGAAGCGGGCATATTGTTTTAATATCGAGCGCGGACGCTTTTTTGAGAAGAGTCTGAACCTGTGCGCCGTATTTTCCGACTATACCGAAGTAATACCTTCTCGCTTCGCACGCCCAGTCCTCCTCGGCATCAAGTGCGCCGAATTTTCCGAAGCCGTCCGCTGAAAAGAGAATTTTGTCAAGCGAATCGTATGAAACGATTACCTCCGGCCAGTGAACCATGGGCGCGGTTATGAATGTAAGTTCGTGTTTTCCGAGCGAGAGTTTATCGGATTCTCCGACAACAATTCGTCTGTCGCTGTAATCCTTGCCGAAAAACTGATTCATCATTACAAACGCTTTAGCTGACGAAACAATTACAGCCTCGGGATATGCATTCATAAACGCGTCAATGTTAGCCGAATGATCGGGTTCCATATGGTGAACGATAAGATAATCCGGTCTTCTGCCGTCAAGTACATTTTTAATATTGCTAAGCCATTCATCTTTAAACGAAGCGTCAACTGTGTCTGTAACAGCGATTTTATTATCAAGAATAACATAGGAGTTGTATGCCATTCCGTTCGGGACGACATACTGTCCCTCGAATAAATCAACATTATGATCGTTCACTCCGACGTATTTTACTGTATCTGAAATTATCATTTTAATTCCTCCGTTTCATAAATCAGTATATCATAAATGATATTAATAATCAATATCAAAATTAAATAATAAATAATCCGCCTTTTGCCTGAATTTGAGCAAAAAGCGGATTTTGTTTGTAATATTATTTAATTGAGTTTATCATGTTGAGAAGGTCGACATAGAAAAGTCTGACGTTATTATTTTTCGTCATTCCGCCCTGAAGCGACATGTGGTCGCCGTGGTACAGGGGCATTACATTCCAAATACCGGGGTTGATATTGTTTTCATCAAAGTCCGTATATGGAGCGTTGTCGGGGTGAAGAGCCGACCTTGTATTAACTATGCCGTCGTTTAACTGCCAGCTTTCGTCCTTTACAATTCCGTTATCCGAAACGCCTGTAAGTTTACCCATTCTGTTAGCTGCCGGAACGAAAATGAACTCCATAATATCGTCTTCGGCTTTATATGTTCCGTCCTTCTGCTGTTGTGTTGCATAGCATGCATAAGAGAAATAATAAATACTGTCAACGGTTGAAATTTTTTCGTTAAGCTCGGCGGCTCCGTCTACATGAAGGTCATATGTTACGGTATCTTCGTCAATTCTGCCGTCGTTCTTTTTTAATGAAGCGAGCAGGAACATTTTAACCGTCGCACGCTCTCTTAAGGTCGAGTTTTCGTCTGCTTCGATGGCTTCCTGCGCGTCGTATGCAGTCGTTCCGTTATGAGGAGCGGCTAGAGTCGTGACGGAGTAAATCATATCCGCTTTTCCGCCCGTGAAAAGGGGAGAAATGTCTGCAGAGTCTGTATATTCGCGTTCCGTTTCGCTTCCGTTAGTCATAAGTTCGGCAAACAGTCTTATAGTAGCTCCGCCGAAAGAATGACCGAGGAGATTAATTTTGTGTTCGGAATCAAATTCGGGAACAAGAGCTTTGCCCGTGAAATCTTTGCCGTAACGCGGATGATTACATCTTTCGCTGTGTTCTGCACCGTAGTCGGTTTTTGTGCCGGTAAGCTGTGCGTAAAGCTCGCACGCTCTGTCCCACGCGCTGTCTGTTCCCGCTACGGACGCGCTGTAGCAGTTGAATCCGCGTGCGTTTAAGTATTGTATAAGATCTCCGCCGAACATGCCCCAGTATGGCATGATTTTATAAGCTAAATCATAACTGCCCCAGCCGGAAAGACCATGAACAAAAACGAAAGCATAATCTGTCGCTGTGTTTTCTTGCTTTTTAGCTTCGGGGTAATTTGCAGTCGGGATAAAAAACATTATTATTGACATGAATAAGGCGACGATTTTTGACATTTAATACACCTCTGTATACTGTTAATATGAATATTTTAACAAAGTATGAATAGAATGTCAACATTAAAAAAACTTTGTCGCAAAATTAAATTAGTAATAGTATTTTAAAATGCTTATATACTGCGCTCCCATAGAATTGAAAGAATCTGATAACTGCTGTTTTGCGACCTTTATGTCTTTGCCTTTCAACGGGTCGTTTATATAATAGTTGTCGCTGTCGCTTCCGGTCAGAACGACGACATGAGCGTTTTTCGGATATGTATACGTTTTCTTTCTGTCGTAGCTGAACCATTCGTAAACGTCGGAGGCTTGTGAGTAATCCTGCGTCACCCATATCATAGCGGGTTCGTTCAGTCTGCAAAGCTCTGAGAGCGTGATTTTTCCGTTAACATTGCTTGAACGAATAAAATAAGCGATATTCTCGTCCGATTCCTCGTAATCCTTTGTTGTTATGTTATTCATAGCCGTATAGACGGCAGGTTCGAACACACCCCATCCGCGCGATTTGTCGGCGGGATTGCCGGCATAGTATACGGACGGATCGGGACCGTATCTGTAACCGTTTTCTTCATAAACGTCCGAACAGGGGAGAAACGAATTAATAAAATCAGGAAGCGATATGTTTATTCCCGCCCAATTTAGGAGCATTACCGCGCTTGCGGCCTCGCATCCGTTCGGATAATCGGGATTTTGCGATATAAACGGGATATCGAAAATAACCTGTGTGCCTTGCTGTTTTGCCTCGTACATGTTTTGAAAATACTTGCCCTCAAGCATTTTTGCATAATCTTCTCTTGTAAAATAAATTTCCTGATCATCATAGTATTTTTCCGAAATATGCTCGTTAAAATCGGGGATATATTCATCGGGATAGTCCGTAATATTTTTAACGGCGTTCAGCTGTGCGGTGAAATAGTCGTCGGAAACGGTAGGTATTACGGCGTTGCGCAGGGTCTGTTTTTCTCTTGTATATAATTTATACCATATTAAATTTGTTCCTGCCAGACAAAGGCACAGAAATAACGATACGACGGTCAATATAATGATTTTTCCTTTTTTCATGACGCATAACCTCCGATATTTTTGTATATATATTAACGCATGCAATTTAAACAAAACAACAATCTTAACCAAATTATAAGAAAAACTTAATAGAAACGGTATAAATTTTATGAATAAATGAAAAAATATGAATTTTCTTGCATTTTATAAAAAAAGTTGTTTACTTTTTTGACAATGAGTATTATAATGGCGGTTGGAGCAATGGGGTTCGCACAAGGGTACCTTATTGCTTATTTTTTTATGTGAGGTTATTTTGTAATGAAGAACTTAGGCTATTACAACGGTAAATATGATGAAATCGAAAAAATGTCTATTCCCATGCTCGACAGAGTATGCTGGTTCGGCGACGGAATTTACGACGCAACTTATGCACATAATCACGTGGTATTCGACATGGACGCACATCTTAACAGATTCTATAACAGCGCAAAACTTCTTGATATAAATATGCCTATTGAGAGAGATGAACTCGATAAACTTTTGAGAGACCTTGTAAAGAAGGTTGACGACGGCGATCAGTTTGTTTATATGCAGGTTACCAGAGGAAGCGGATTAAGAGGGCATATATATGATAAGGATATGGTCGGCAATCTCTGGGTTACTCTCACGCCCAGCCATGTTGCAAATACTTATGAGCCTGTCGACGTTATTACATATGAAGATAAGAGATTTTTCTATTGCAACTGCAAAACTCTTAACCTTATTCCCTCATGTCTTGCCGCTACTGCAGCTGACAGAGCCGGATGTAAGGAAGCTATTTTTCACAGAGGCGATATCGTAACAGAGTGCGCTCACTCGAACTGCTCGATATTTAAGGACGGCAAGGTTATTTCCCATCCGCTTGATGATAAGGTTCTCCCCGGTACCGCGCGTATCAGACTTCTCGCGTTCGCCGAAAAACTCGGTTACGGCGTAGAGGAGAGAGATTACACTCTTGACGAACTTATGAATGCTGATGAAGTTATCGTCCATTCGACGGGTTCATTCTGCATCCCCGTTAAGACTGTTGACGGCAAGAGCGTAGGCGGTAAAGCTCCCGAAATGCTTAAAACCATCCAGGATGCTCTTGTTGCCGATTTTGAGGCTCAGTGTGCCGCAGAGTAATTAATATATTTACAGGGGGAATTTAAAATGAACAGAGACGAACTGACTCTTTTAAATATAGGCGACGACCTTGACACGCTTATGAATCTTGACCCGAGAGGCTACGGTGTTTGCCGTATACTTTATGAGGGGTCAAGGGCAAAGGTCGGTGAACCGCTGAGCGTTAACGCAGCCAGAGGACTTATTAAGAATGTAAAAAAAGGTGAAAGGGTGTTTATTTTAACGGGCTTCGTTCTTCTTCCCTGGAATGAGGCGGAGACGGACGGTATTGTTTCGTCTACGATTTTTGCTCGTTTTCTTATGAGGGCTTTCGGCGCAAAGCCCGTTATGATTGTTCCCTCGCAGTGCAAAAAGGGGATTAAGGCTATGAGCAATGTTCTTTCGTTCAAGACGACGGACGATATTGACAATATTCCCGACAACACTGTTTGCGTAGTTGAATTTACAAAGGATTTTGACGAAGCCGAGAAGCAGGCTGACGAAATACTTTCGCACGGCAAACCTTGTGCGATTATTTCGAACGAGGCTCCCGGCAGAAACAAAAACGGATTTTTTCATAACGCGGTGGGTGTTAATACGACGGGGGTTGAGCCGAAGTATGACGCACTGTTTAAAAAGTGTCAGGACGCGGGTATATTTAATATATCAATAGGCGACCTCGGCAATGAGATCGGAATGAACGCGATAGGCGATCATATAAGAAAGTATATTCCCTATGCAGAGATGGGCGGATGCAAAGCGGGTACCGGCTGCGGAATTCTTACCGATACCGCGGCGGATAACATCATTACTGCTACATGCTCCGACTGGGGATGCGACGCTATGATGGCTGCGACGGCTTTCATGCTCGGCAAACCTGAGCTCTTCCATTCGACTGACGACCAGGCTGCGGCCATGGATGCTGCGGCGGGCGCAGGTATGCTCGATATGTACGGCGAGCCGAGACCGTTTATAGACGGATTCGGAAAGAATATAAACCTTCCCCTTGTCTCAATGATGAAGGCTCTTATCGAATATCCGCCCACTGTTGAGGATAAAACCGAGGCTTGGTTTACCAACACGATAAAGAAAGGATTCTTTTCAAAATGAAATACTTATTTCTTCAGAACGGAGACTCAGCGCTGACCGTTCAGTTTGAAAAGGAAATAAGCAAAGAAATCAACGGGTATGTTACCGCGTTGGCTTCACTTACCGAACAGGCAAATATCGAAGGCGTTATTGAAACAATACCGACGTTTGCTTCGCTTACGGTTTTGTACGACTGTACCGTCATTTCGTCAAAAAAACTTAAAAAGAAGCTTTCCGGGCTTATTGAAAATATTTCCGCAAAGGGAAATTCGCTCGTAAGAATTTTTGATATTCCCGTTTGTTATGACGGTGAGTTTTCACCCGATATGGACAATGTATGCTCACATACGGGGCTTACTCGGGATGAGGTTATTTCTCTTCATACGTCGAAGCCGTATCTTATATATATGCTCGGCTTTCTTCCGGGTTTTGCATATCTCGGCGGTATGGATAAACGTCTTGCAACTCCGAGGCTTAAAAGTCCGAGACTTGAGATTTTCAAAGGCGCTGTAGGTATCGGCGGAGAGCAGACGGGTATTTATCCTATCGCATCCCCCGGAGGCTGGCAGCTTATAGGCAAAACGCCTGTGCTTGTGTATGATTCGTCGAAAGAAAATCCCATTCTCTACAATGCGGGAGATTATATAAAGTTTCATTCTGTAACGCGTGATGAATTTGACGAGATAGAAAAACAGGTTCTTAACGGAACGTATAAACCTGAAATCCGGGAGGCTCGCTTATGATTGAAATTATAAACGGCGGTATGCTTTCAACCGTACAGGACGCAGGACGTTACGGTGTTATGAAAAACGGATTTACGCAGTCGGGCGCGATGGATTCTCATTCTATGAAGACGATAAACGCGCTGTGCGGAAACGATTTGTCCGCTCCCGTTATTGAAATGACCATGTTTGGTATTACGGCTAAGTTTACCGATTCTCATGTGTTCTGTCTCTCCGGCGGTGATTTTTCGCCGAAGCTTGACGGAAGCCCTATTGAAAATAACAGACCGTATAGGGCGAACGCCGGCTCTGTTCTTCAATTGGGCGCGGCTAAATCGGGTATGAGATGTTATTTAGGCGTTTCCGGCGGCATCGACGTTCCGCTTGTCATGGGCAGCGCGTCTACAAATTTAAAAATAAAAACAGGCGGTTATGAGGGCAGAAAACTCAAAACCGGCGATAAAATCAAAATCGGCAAATGTTCTTTCGAACCTGACATGACGAAGACCGCGGAAAAATGCGATTATCCCGACCATATAAAGGTCAGGGTTGTTTTGGGTCCGCAGGACGATATGTTTACAGATACCGATTTGAAATTCTTTTCAAAGCAGATTTACACCGTAACGCCCGACCTTGACAGAATGGGTATACGCCTCAGCGGTATTGCGCTTAGAGGTAAAAACGGAATGGATATTACATCCGACGGTATTACATTCGGCTCGATTCAGATAGCCAGAAGCGGTATGCCTATAATTTTAATGGCAGACCATCAGACCACGGGCGGATATGCGAAAATTGCGACGGTTATAAGCGTTGATCTGCCGAAGCTCGCGCAGGCAAGACCTTACGATAAAGTTATGTTCGATATTGTAAGTATTAAACAGGCTGAAAGAGCCGCAAAAAAAGAAAAGAAATATTTCAGAAAACTTGCGGGGAGATAAATTATGGATTATTCGTCAATGCACCCTCAGGATGTAAAAAAACTTATCCGCGAGGGTAAAATAGATTTTCAGACCTCGGGAATGTGTAACGGCTATGCGCAGGCAAATCTCTGCATACTGCCAAAGGAATACGCTTTTGATTTTCTTCTGTTCTGTATGAGAAATCCTAAGCCGTGCCCGGTTTTAGAGGTCGGCGACGTCGGAAGCAGAGAGATAAAAACGATGGCTGACGGCGGAGATATATGCAAGGATTTTCCGAAATACAGAATTTGGAGAAACGGCGTTCTCGAAAAGGAAGTTACCGACATATCCGAATACTGGCAGGACGATTATGTCTATTTTCTTATCGGATGTTCTTTCAGTTTCGAAAGCGAACTTTTGGAAGCCGATATTCCCGTAAGACATATTCAAGAGGGCAGAAACGTCCCGATGTTCAATACGAATATCAAATTGCAGTCCGCGGGTAAATTCCACGGAAATATGGTCGTTTCCATGCGTCCGATTCCCGACAAGCTTGTTGTAAAGAGTGTTAACGTTACCGCGGCAATGCCGAGAGTTCACGGCGCACCCGTTCAGATAGGCAATCCCGAATCAATCGGAATCAAGGACGTTACAAAACCGGACTACGGCGATTCTGTAACTATAAATGAAGGTGAAACGCCTGTATTTTGGGCGTGCGGAGTTACTCCGCAGAATGTTATAATGCAGACAAAGCCCCCGATTGCGATAACTCACGCGCCGGGACACATGTTTATTACAGACGTTAAGAATTCGAGTCTTAAATACTGATATATAACAAGGTGATTTTTATGTATAAGATTGATTTAAACTCCGATTTAGGAGAGGGCGCGTTGTTTGACGCGGATATAATTCCTCTTATCACAAGTGCGAATGTTGCGTGCGGATTTCATGCGGGGGATTGCGCTCTTATGAAAAAGACCGTTGAACTTTGCAAAGAGAATTCGGTTTCTTTCGGTGCGCACCCGGGATATCCCGACAGAGAGAATTTCGGCAGAACCAATATGGACGTAACGCCCGAACAGGTTTACGAATACACGCTGTATCAGCTTGGTGCGCTCGGCGCGTTTGCAAAAGCGAACGGAGTTAAAATGAGTCATGTAAAGCCCCACGGTGCTATGTATAATATGGCGGCAAAAAACGCTGAACTTTCAAACGCAATAGTTGACGCGGTTAAAGATTATGACGATTCGCTGATTCTGCTTGCTCTTTCGGGTTCCGAAATGATTAAGTCGGCAAAGGTTAAGGGGATAAAATACGCAAGCGAAGTATTTGCCGACAGAACGTACGAATCCGACGGAACTCTGAGGGCTAGAAAACTCGAGGGCTCCATGATAACCGACGAAAACGAAGCAATCAGCCGTGTTATCAGGATGATAAAAGAGGGTAAAGTTACGTCGTATACCGGCGAGGATATCGATATTGAAGCTCATTCTGTATGCGTTCACGGCGACGGAGAAAAAGCTCTCGACTTTGTCCGCGCACTCAATAAAGCATTCGAAGAAAACGGTATAAAGACGGCACCTCTTTCCGAGGTTGTAGGATGATGAATCTAAGAACATATGCAGAGATTGACCTCGACGCTGTTGAATATAATTATAAAAATACCAGGGCGAAGCTCCCCGTGGGCGTAAAACTTTTAGGCGTTATAAAAGCCGACGCGTACGGTCACGGCGCGGTCGATATAGGCAGATTTCTTGATGATAAGTGTGATTTTTTCGGAGTCGCATGCATTGAGGAAGCCGTTGAGCTTAAAAAAGCGGGAATCAAAACGCCTGTTCTTGTGTTGGGCAGAGTTTTCCCGTGGGATTATGAAACCGTTGTAAAATATGATGTAAGGATTCCTGTTTTTTCGTTTGACGACGCAAAATCATTATCCGACGAAGCCGTAAAACAGGGAAAAACCGTGGATTTTCATTTTGCAATAGATACGGGCATGAGCCGTATAGGTTTTCAGATAACCGAGGAAAGCGCTGATATCTGCGCCGAAATTGTTAAACTTCCGAATATTAAGGCGGAGGGATTGTTCTCACACTTTGCGACCGCGGACGAAACTGATTTATCAAAAGCCGAAGCGCAGAGAGACAGATATAAGAAATTCGTTTCAATGCTCGAAAAAAGAGGAATTGATATTCCCGTTAAGCATCTTAATAACAGTGCGGGAATAATGAATTTTACCGAATTTTTCGACATGTGCAGAATGGGCATTATTCTCTACGGTCTTTACCCGTCGAACGAGGTTGATCCCGCAAAGCTCGATATTAAACCCGTCATGAGCTGGAAGGCGAGAATTTCGCACATAAAAACGCTCGAAGCCGGCAGGGAAATTTCATACGGCGGGACGTTTAAGACGACTAAGCCTACGCGCGTCGCTACCGTTCCGGTGGGATATGCCGACGGTTACCCCCGCTGTCTTTCAAATCTCGGCAGAGTGCTGATTAACGGTAAATTTGCCGATATAGTCGGCAGAGTTTGCATGGACCAGTTTATGGTTAACGTAACCGATATAGACTGTGAAATCGGTGACGAAGTCGTACTTGTCGGAAAACAGGGCGATAATGAGCTGTCTATGGAAGAAGTCAGCGAAAGCGCGCATTCGTTTAATTACGAACTCCCGTGCCGAGTTGCACGACGCGTACCGAGAGTGTATGTAAAGGACGGCAAGGTCTTAAAGACGGTTAATTATTTGTATTAACAGATGAAAATAATTTACAAATAGAATAATATAATAGAAATTCGCCTCTCGCAGACTGAAAATGAAGTCAGCGAGAGGTTTTTTTTGCAATAAAAAGGCTTGGAAAATGTATTTCAAGCCGATTTTTTGTATTTCATACCGAATTTGGAAAATTGCTTGAAAAAGGAAATTTTGTGTAGTATACTTGCAATATAAAAGCGGTTTTTATCTAAGAACAAATATTAATGTCAAAAAAAGGGGGGTATTGTATGCAAATGTTTTTTATTTGTTTGTTGGATTCGTCTTAAAAATTATTATCTTAAAATTTCTGATTGAAAGTATGAAAGGAAAGGGTATTTAATGAAGAAAATTATTTCAATTTTTTTAAGTGTTATTATGCTTTTGTCTGCGTCTTCATTCGGTCTTATAGCTAATGCTGTAAAAATTTCAATGGACGATGTTAAACAAACCGTAGACAAAATAGATTCGGGTTATCGAGATACTGTTTCATCGCTTGTGATTCCTACGAAACTAAAAGCGGATGTAACGCTCGATAAAGATGATTATTATTATGGAGACGAGATAAAAATAAATCTTACTGTTACAAATGAAGGTAACAGAAAACTTGACACTTTTATGGTGAGAAATAAACTGTCGCATAAGTCTTTCACTATAAAAAACAGAACAGATTTGAGACAAACGGTTTTGAATTCCGGCGAATCTTTTTCTGAATCTATGTCAACATATAGAGTTCCCACCGGTATTGCGTCAAGTGTAATATATCAGGTCGGAAATATCGTGGAAGAACTTCTTACTGTTGTTTATAAGGTTTTATCTATGATACCCGGTTCTCCTGTTGTTTGTGCAAGTGATTTAGTTTATTTTACATACGGCGGAATTCCTACATATATGCATACTTATGTTTTTGCTTTTGTTAGTGATGAAGAAGCCTCTGATGACGAATACACTGTATCATTTGATGCAAATTGCAATGATAGCTCAGTTAAAAATCCTGAAACACAATTTGTTAAATCGGGACAGTGTGCTAATTATCCGGACATTGCGCGTGAAGGGTATCAGATAATAGGATGGTATAAAACAAAAGTAGGTTCAATTGATATTTTTGATTTTGAAGAGCCGATAAAGAATGATATGGTATTATATGCACGGTGGTATAATGAAAATGATACTACAGATACAGATAATGACGGTATTATTGATTCAATTGAAATTCAATTTGGCTCTGATCCTACACGAGTTGATACAGATGATGACGGAGTAAGCGATTATAATGAATTAAATTGGTTAAATACCGATCCTTCTTCGGTTGATTCAAATAATGATGGAATATTGGATGGTAATGACGATGCTGATGGTGATGGACTTACAAATGCTGAAGAAACCGAATTAGGAACGAATCCGGCATATTATGATTCAGATTATGATTATCTCTCAGACTATGAAGAAATAAATATATATCATACAGATCCATTAAATGCCGATTCAGACGGTGATGGAGTCATTGATGGAGTTGAGGTTCAAAACAATTCAAACCCGCTTGAGAAAGAAAATGTTTTTAATACAACAGTCAGTATAGGTGAAATTAATGAAAATAATCCTGTTGCTGTATCTGCAACCGTTGTTACGGATAGTTCCGGTGCTGGAAGTCTTGAAATAAGAGAGGCAACTCAGGCTGAAAATGGTCTTTTGTCAAATCAAATTCCCGGTAGTATTGGTTCTGCTTATGATTTCTCGACAGAAGGCAAATTTATTTCTGCAAAAATTTCATTTAAATATGATGAATCTATAGGAACCGTTGGTGATGATTTTCAACCTAGGATTTATTATGTGAACGAAGAAACAGGAGAATTCGAGGAACTGGAAGAACAAAAAATTGAAAATGGAACAGTAACCGCAACAGTAAAGCATTTTTCCACATACATTTTACTCAACAAAACAGAATATGATAAAATATGGGATAAAGATATAAAAAAACCTACTGATGATGGAACGGGGTTCAAAGATCTTTTAATTTCATTTATTATTGATTCTTCCGGTAGTATGTCTTGGAACGATCCGTCAGGTTTAAGAAAAGAATTAACCAAAAATTTTATAGATAAAATGGCAAACGAAGATCAGGCATCTATAATAGATTTTGATTCTTATGCAAAAACTAATTCTGATTTTACAAGTGATAAAGATTCTTTAAAGGTTGCTGTTAATTGGATTGATTCCTCAGGCGGTACTTGTATGTACAGAGGATTATCTCAGTCTCTTGATTTGTTTAAGAATATAAAAGATATTAGTGATGAATCTTTAAAAATAATGTTTTTACTTACTGATGGTGATGACGACGGATCATATTCGGAATCAAAGTATATGAGTTTTATTGATGATTGTGTTGCTAATGGAATACAAGTATACACGATTGGGTTGGGCAATGAAGCAAATGCACAGCTCTTGAATAAAATAGCTGCAAAAGGAAACGGAAAATACTATTTTGCAGAAAAAGATCTTGATTTAATTTCTGGTTTCGATTCTCTTAGACAAGAAACAATTGATTATGTTACAGATTCGAATAATGACGGTATTTGTGATTATTATACTAATCTAATTGATTCAGGAAAACTATTACCTTCTAACGGAAGTTATGATTATGTTGGTGTAATTGACAAATACGGAACAACTAATGGCGATTGGGATGGAGACGGACTTCTAAATGGAGAAGAAATTGAAATAGCAACGTCATCTAAAGGCTATACGTATATAAAAATAAAATCTAATCCTTTGGTTTCAGATTCAGACGGAGACAACATTGGTGATTATGTTGAAGTGAAGAAATACAATACAAATCCGATGAAGTATACAAAATATGGCAGCTCGAGTATTGGTACATTGACTTCAGACATTGCATATATTTACGCCGAGCAGGTTAAGCAGAAGCAAATATTAAATAGCATTGTAGGACTTTTTGATTGGCAAAAAACAAATGAAAGTAAAGAGACTTTCATAAATTACTTTTATGACTATGCATCTGACGACAGTATTTCTTCAGCAGCGACATTGCGTGAACAGTTAGCAAAGCGAGAACAAGCGTGGAAAGTAATTGAGACAATAGTTGATTTTGTAAAGATAGGAAAAGATTGTTTGGATCTCGGGACAGACTTAGCGTCGTATGATGATGTAGTTAAAGGGCAAGTTACCCGATATAATAATTTACATAAAGAAGCGCTTAGTTTATACAATAAAAAGGATTATGATGGTGTTCTGAAATCTGTTAAGGGTGTTGATACTTTAAAAAAAGATTTGAGCGTTGTCAATGATTTGTTAAGCGATGTGTTGTCAAAACCTGATATTGCCGATAAAATAAGCGGAACTATATCTGTAGTTTCTACGACAACCTCTATGATTTCCGCTTTAGGAAATGTTAGATTAGATCTCGGAGATAAAATAAATACATTTTCGAGAAAATATCAAACATGGCTTGGAAAACGTCCTACAGGAGATGTTTCCGTCGGAACAGTGCTCAGTGTTGCTACGGATGCTGTCGGTCTTGTAACAGATGTTGCTGACTTAACAAACCTTTACGGAAAATTACAGGCAAACAGTGAAGCTTTTAATGAGTATATTGAATTAATTGAATATGTTTCAAATAACGCAGATAATGATTATACAAGAGTTGCGGCAGGGGATATTGCAAAAATTGTTCTTGATAAATCAGATTCTGAATATTACAGACAGTTAAATAGTGCAATCGGTGAAACATCAGCAAAGGCATTTATAAATATAGCTATTACAATTGTTGGTGATTTTTGTCCTTATGTAAAGGTAGCAAAAATGGTTGTCGATGTTGTTAAAATTAGTCTTTCATTGACAGGGATTACTGAATATGCAAAATCTCTAGTTAAGTCGCAGGCTATATATGCGATAACAAGCGGTTGCAATTATTTTCTGTCAGGATTGTATGAAAATAATGGAATATGGTATTCATTCGACGTTAACGATGGTGATAAATTGAACTTGTATTTGACTCAATTGGCACAAAGTCGAATTGTAGGAGAAGACAGTATATGCGATTATATGTTAAAATGGTCAATTTCACATATGATTAGTTTTTGGATAGAACATATGTCAAAAGAAGATTATGAAAACCTTATTAATAATATAATTGATTCTGTATATAATTGTGCTGAACGTTTAAATCTTAATGTCTCAAAAGAATTACCGCACTATCCGAATGATTTTGATTCGAATTGGGATTATAGTAAATTGGGTTTATAGTATACAATTAAATAACGGTCATATAAGAATATGAAAAATTTTTGTATGATTATTGATGATTATAAGACGGTTTTTGTTGTAACTAACCGCGCGGTACTTAGATACGCCGCAAGACTTTTTTTTGTAAATAGGATAATCTGATTAAATAATAATCCTACATCAAATCACCCCCGAAGCGGAAAACTTCGGGGGTGTAATTATTTCAATATATTATTGAACAATATATTTTATCATTACTGAATTTTATGATAAATATTCTTTTTCAAGTTCACTTATTTCGTCGAGCCATATTCTTGACGACGCGTCGGACGGCATTCTCCAGTCTCCGCGCGGGGAGAGGGTAACCGAACCGACTTTTACACCGTCGGGCATGCACGAGCGTTTGAACTGCTGGTTGAAAAACCGTCTGGTAAACGTTCTCAGCCAGTAAAGAATCGTTTTATCGTCATAAGTATCCGAATAAACATACCGTGCGAGTCTGAATATCTTGGACGGTGCCGAGCCGAATCTGAGCGTATGATAAAGGAAAAAGTCGTGAAGCTCATAGGGACCTACTAGGTCTTCCGTTTTCTGAGTCATGTTGCCGTCCTTGTCAACCGGCAGAAGTTCGGGCGAAACGGGTGTGTCGAGTATGTCATACAGAATGTCGGCAAGTTCCTTTTTGCTTTTGCCCGCCTCGTATCTCACGATATACCTTACGAGAGTTTTCGGAACCGAGGAATTTACCGCATACATCGACATATGGTCGCCGTTGTAGGTCGCCCAGCCGAGCGCAAGCTCCGACAAATCGCCCGTTCCGATTACGAATCCGCCGTTTTTATTAGCTATATCCATAATAACCTGCGTACGTTCGCGCGCCTGCGAGTTTTCAAACGTAACGTCAAATTTATTTTCATCCTGTCCGATGTCTGCAAAATGCTGTTTTACGGCTTTTGTAATATTAACCTCTTTAAGTGTAACGCCGTATTCTTCGCACAGTTTCACGGCGTTGCTTTTTGTCCTCTTTGTCGTGCCGAAACACGGCATTGTAACGGCAATTATATCTGAATGCGGGCGGTTTAACAAATCCATGGCTTTTACTGCAACAATGAGCGCGAGTGTAGAATCGAGCCCTCCCGAAATGCCTAATACAACGCATGAAGCGTTGGTATGTTTAATTCTTTTTCTCAGTCCGTACGACTGAATGGCAAGAATTGCCCCGGCGCGTTTTTCGAGGTCTGATTTAGAATCGGGTACGAACGGGTTTCTTGCATAAAAACGGGTGAGGGGAGTTTCTTTCATTTCCTGACTGAAATAAACTTTTGTAAATTCTTCACCGGCGGGAGTGAATGACATATTCTTTTCACGTTCGGAAATTAGTCTTGAAACGTCTATTTCCGAAACGGTCATTTTTTTATTTTCAAAAGGCATATTTTCGTTAAGTATAACGCCGTTTTCCGCGATAATGCAATGCGCCGAGTATACCATGTCCTGCGTTGATTCATCCGCGCCTGCGGAGGCGTAAATATATCCCGAGAGCAGACGCGCGCTCGTTGATGAAATAAGTGTTCTGCGGTAGTC
>ERZ808240.837-NODE-837-length-39579-cov-4.882274_pt1 | contig 39579 bp, 34 predicted proteins | sample MGYA00521084_ERZ808240 | MGnify/ENA primary metagenome ERZ808240 (study PRJEB31516, sample SAMN03275571) | gut metagenome | biome: mammalia-associated habitat; material: feces | host: Papio cynocephalus | place: Kenya | collected 2012-08-06 ... | reverse complement strand
ATATCTTTCAGATTTATCAGTTATACCTTCAGTTGATAATGTTATGTGTGGATACAAACCATTTTTTACACAATATTCATTTTTTTCAAAAAGATAATTTTTTAGTTCAATAGCATTTCCGATTCCAGTTTTCCAAAATTTTATTGTATCTTTCATTACATATTTTTTAATTCCTTCTTTATACTTTTTAAGGATAGATATTTTTGCTTTTATATTTTCTAGTTTGCAATCTATTACTGCTAAGAATTTAACTATTTTATTTTGCTCAATCATTGACGGATAAGAAATAGATATTGATTTCACAATTTCTTTATTCAAGTTAGAAACAACTCCGCCAGCAGCGGCTTTGTAATATTGTGATTTGCATATATTGCTTCCTAAGTATTCCCTTAAAAACGCTTTGTTAAATTTATTACTAAATTCCGATATCAATAACCAACCATCATGAATAGCACCATTAATGTTTAAAATGTATGGTCTGCCAAAACTCATAGAATTTGATAAGATTAGATCGCCTTTATATACAAGTCTAGTATTTTTTATTCCTTCAGAAATTATTTTTTCTTTTGTTTTATTTATGTATCCTGATTGTTCTGCATCACTTATTTTAATCCAATTTATACCATCGTTATTTTTTGAAATATATTTTGCAATAGGTCTAGGGGATCCTCCTCTTTCAATTTTGACCATATTTCCAAATTTTGAGGTAGACCATTCATCATTAAACTCAGGAAATCTTAATTTAGGTACCTTATTGTTTTTATTTGAGGATTAAGTTATCTAAGGTTTTAACAGCTTTTCTCTTAGTATTAAATTCGCTATGAACATATATGGAAATGGTTATATTTACTGATGCATGTCCTAATAGTTCCGATACAGTTTTAATATCAACTTTGTTTTCAATAAGCCTTGTAGCAAAAGTATGTCTTAATGCATGAAAAGATGTTTTATTTATTTTTAATTTTTTTAAAAGTGTTAAATAAATTTTTCTGTAATTTCTTGGTTCAGTAGGAAAAGAAGTAGAAGTTAAAAAATAAATATCTCGTTTTGCTGGTTTTAATTTTATTAAAAAATCATATAGCGTATTTGATATGGGAATTTCTCTAATTGCTTGTTTTAGGTGTTGTTATTGTTATTTTAGATTTCTTTCCTTTTTCACATATTCTTTGCAAAGTTTTATTAATAATAATAATTCGCTTTTTTAGGTCAATGTCAGACCATTTAAGAGCACATAACTCACCAATACGTAAACCTGTCATCAGCGATAGGATAATCCCACAATACTTTTGATTATCGTTACTAAGAATATAATTCATAATTGATTTTTGATCAGTTCTACTTAAAATTGTCACTTTCTTTTTCTTACTAGTGGCAGGTAAATCTAAATCAATAAACAAAGGCTGGTAGCTATTTATTTTTGCATCACGTTTTAATGAAAGCTTAATAAGTAAAACCATTTCATGAATGACTGTTGTGGAAACTTTATTCTGTAGTAAAGAATCGCAATATTCTTGAATAATTTTATTTGTCAAATCTGATATGGGTATTTTTCCTTTATCTTCATCTAAGTGATTTTGAATAAGATTTGAATATCTTACGTATGTTGACTCCTTAAGATAAGTCTTTTTTGCTTGAATATACGAAATCAAGCATTCTTTTAATGTCATAAGTTTTTCCTCCTTAGGCTTTGAAGCTGGAAAAAGAAAAACTAACTTCGAAGCCTCATGTTAGAAGAAAAAATAAGAAAAAATGACTCAGCTCATTACAAGTTAGGCCGCTATTTTTGCATAAATTAAAAATTACTACACCTTTCTTAATTTATTATTTTAAAGAGAGATATATTCATTGGATACTATTTAATTTACTGGCAAAGTATGTTTTGATTCATTAAAAATATTTTAAATTATAAAAACTTATAATAAAAGTTCTAAAGCCATCATTATTACAAATCCAATCATAAATGACAAAAGACCATAGTGTTCATAACCACCTTTTCTCGATTCAGGTAATAATTCATCTAAAGTTACATAAAACATTGCACCACAAGCTATTGCTAATAACCAGGGAGTAATTATTGATAACTTAGCTAAAAATAATCCCATTATTCCAAAAATAGGTTCAACTATTCCGCTTACTGTACCAAAGAAAAAACTTTTTATTTTACTCATTCCATCATTAAATAAAGGAATAGAAACTGCAGCACCTTCAGGAATGTTTTGTAAAGCAATACCAATAGCTAAAGATAAACATGAATATATTAAAGCTGAATCATTATTACTATTTAGTGCCATTCCACATAAAAATCCTACGGATAATCCTTCAGGTATATTATGTATTGTCACAGCTAAAAAGAATTTTAAATTATTACTTAAATTTGATTTTTTCCCTTCAGTGACACCATTAGTTTTATGAAAATGAGGAATTAATTTATCCAATAAGTAAAGAATAACACCACCAATTAAAAAACCTAAAATAGGTGGTAACCAACTAATATTAGTAAAATATTCTTTACTTTGATCAATTGATGGAATCAATAGTCCAAATATTGATGCTGAAATCATAATACCACTTGCAAAACCTAGTATGAGATTATTAGTTTTTATTGATAAATTATTCTTTAAAAAAAATACAAAAGAAGAACCTAATGTAGTAGCTATAAATATGATTGATAAAGAAATAATTGATACTATATTTGCGTTCATATGTTAGTCTCCACTTACAATAATATATTATATTGTAAAGAAGTAAATTATATAGTTAAATTATTTTTTATGTTTTTTAAAAATCTTAAAATATTTATCAAATTACAATAAATTTAAAAATTATAAATCATTTATTCACTATCATTTTTTATTATTCTTTTGTATAATTTTTATAATTATTTTTATAAGAGGTCATTATGAAAATTGCAATATCGGCTGAAAGTACAATAGATTTACCAAAAGAAGAACTTGAAAGATTTGATATTCATACTCTTCCATTCACATTAATTTTAGGTGAGAAAGAAGTACTAGATGGTCAAATTATGCCAGAAGAATTATTTAAATTTACCAAAAGCACTGGTAAGCTTCCTAAAACTAGTGCCGTCAATGAGTTTCAATATCGCGAACATTTTAAAAAATTAAAAGATATGGGATATGATCAAATCATTCATTTCTCTTTATCAAGTGGTATATCATCAGCTTATAGTAATGCAATGAAAGTTAAAGATGAATTTGATGGTGTTTATGTCATTGATACTAAATCATTATCAACTGGTATTGCATTACTTGCAATACAAGCTAGAAAATTAGTTGACAGTGGTTTATCTACTATAGAAGTATATGAAAAATCTTTAGCTAGAGTAAAAGATGTACAAGCTTCATTTTCTTTAGAAAGTGTCAATTATTTATATAAAGGTGGAAGATGCTCAATGCTGAAAATGCTTGGTGCTAATATTTTGCATCTTAAACCTGAAATTTATGTTGATACTAATACTGGTAAAATGTCTGCTGGCAAGAAGTTTAGAGGACCAATGAAAAGCGTTGTTTTAAATTATGTAGAAGATACATTAGAAAAATTCAATCATCCTGATTTATCACTTTGCTTTATAACATATTCCACTGCACCAGATGATGTTGTTTTAGCTGTCAAAGAAAGACTTCTTAAAGAAGGATTTAAAGAAGTGATTCCTACCCATGCTGGTGGAACAATATCGTGTCATTGTGGTCCACATTGTCTTGGTATTTTATATATAAATGATGGAAATAAATAAGTTTATTTGATTTATAATTAAATTCAATTTAATTCTTCTTATAATTTTTCCAATAAAACAATTAATAGTCGTGTTTAAATAATTAAAAATAATAGTTTAAAGCATATTTTTTTAATTTAAAGACTATATAAAATATGTATTAAAAAATATATGCATATTGCAACATTTAAATTTTAAATAAGCTAAAATATATCCATAAACGAAAACGAAAAACAAAACTAAGGAGGATGCTATATGAAAAATGTCTATGATGAAAGATTAGATGGAAATCTTGAACTCAATGAGCCTAATCTTTGTATTATGAAAAGATCAGGTGAAAGAGTACCATTTAATAAGACAAAGATTTCAGATGCTATTAGAAAAGCCAATAATGAAGAAGGTATTCTTTCTGAAAGATTAACAGATGAACAAATAAATGAAATTGCCGATGCTATTTATTATGATGCAATGCATGCAGGACGTGATTTATCTGTTGAAGAGATTCAAGATAAAGTCGAAGATGCTTTGATGACAAGTGGTAAAACTAAAATTGCAAGATTATATATCACTTATCGTTATAAACATAATGAGAATCGAAAAATGTCAGATATTGATCAGAAAATATGTGGTGTTGTTGAAAGAGATAATGAAGAAGTCAAACAAGAAAACTCTAATAAAAATCCAACCATATTGTCTGTTCAAAGAGATTATATGGCGGGTGAATGGTCTAGATATTATACAAGTAAATATTTATTACCTTCTGAGATATCTTTAGCTCATAAAGAAGGTATTATTCACTTCCATGATGCTGATTATTTTGCACAACATATGCATAATTGCTGTTTAGTCAATTTAAATGATATGCTTCAAAATGGAACATGCATCTCTGGAACTAAGATTGATAAACCTCATTCATTTTTGACAGCATGTACAGTCGCTAGTCAAATTGTTGCTCAAGTTGCCTCTTCTCAATATGGTGGTCAAACAATCACTATGTCACATCTTGCTCCATTTGTTGATTCTTCAAGAAAAAAGATTGCTAAAAGATTAAAAGAAGAATTTGAAGCAACAGGTATTACGACAACTGATGAAAAATTTGCTGAACTTGTTCAACACGAAGTCATTAAAGAAGTTGAATCAGGTTGTCAAACTATTCAATATCAACTAATCACTTTACAATCAACCAATGGTCAAGCACCATTTGTAACTGTCTTTATGTATTTAAATGAAGTTGAAGAAGGCCAAACTAGAGATGATTTAGCTTTAATTATTGAAGTGATGTTAAAGCAAAGAATTTTAGGAGTTAAAGATCGTACTGGTTCATATATAACTCCAGCTTTCCCTAAACTCATATACGTTTTACAAAGCGATAATATTGATGAATCTGGTAAATATTATTATCTAACCAAATTAGCTGCTGAATGCTCTGCTAAAAGACTTGTCCCTGATTATATTTCTGAAAAACAGGAAATTGATCTTAAAGGTGATTGTTTCCCTTGTATGGGTTGCAGATCATTTTTAACAACTGATCGTTTTACTGAGACTGGTAAAGGTAATTTATCTGGTGCTCTTGATTTTAAACCTGGTAAACATAAATATTATGGAAGATTCAATCAAGGTGTTGTCACTATCAATTTAGTTGATGCTGCTTGTTCTTCAAATAAAGATGAAACTAAATTCTGGGAGATATTAAATGATCGACTTGAACTTTGTCATCGTGCTTTAAGAATAAGACATGAAAGACTTCTTGGAACACCAAGTGATGTTGCTCCTATTTTATGGCAAGATGGTGCTTTAGCTAGATTAAAATCAGGTGAAGTTATTGATAAATTATTATATGATGGTTATTCGACTATTTCATTAGGATATGCTGGTTTAGCTGAAACTGTTTATTACATGAAAGGTGTATCTCATACTTCAAGTGATGGTAAGTCATTTGGTTTAGCTATTATGAAACTTTTAAATGACAAATGTAATGAATGGAAAAGAGAAGAAAACATTGATTATTCGGTCTATGGTACTCCTCTTGAATCAACCACTTATAAATTTGCTAAATGCTTACAAAGAAGATTTGGAATCATTAAAGGCGTTACAGATCATAACTACATCACCAATTCCTATCATGTAAATGTCAGAGAAAACATCAATGCGTTTGATAAACTTACAACTGAAGCAGAGTTCCAAAGATTATCTCCAGGTGGTGCAGTATCTTATGTTGAAGTTCCTAATCTTCAAAACAATATTGAAGCTATCCTTGCTATTTTAAAACATATGTATTCAACAATTTTATATGCTGAAATAAATACTAAATCTGATTTATGTGAAGTGTGCGGATATGATGGCGAAATCAAAATTGTTAAAGATGAAACTGGAAAACTCATCTGGGAATGTCCAAAATGTGGAAATAGGGATCAAGAAAAGATGCATGTTGCAAGAAGAACATGTGGATATATTGGAACACAATTTTGGAATCAAGGTCGAACTCAAGAGATTCAAGATCGTGTTTTACATTTATCAATAAATACTGTTGGCGATAAAGAAAATAAATAAGTATGCACTATGGTCAAATCATTTTAACTGACTGTGCAAATGGAACTGGAATTAGAGTCTCATTATTTGTTTCAGGCTGTACTAATTGTTGTAAAGGATGCTTCCAAAGTGAAACATGGGATTTTAATTACGGAAAAGTTTATACTCATGAGATTGAAGATTTTATAATTAGTGAATTAAAAAAACCATATTATACTGGTTTAACAATTCTAGGTGGTGAACCTTTTGAAATCACTAATCAAATTGCGATTCTTCCTTTAATTAAACGTGTTAAAAATGAATTAAAAGATCGTGATATTTGGATGTATACTGGTTTTACTTATGATGAAGATTTACTTCCAGGTGGTAAAAGATATATTGCTGTAACTGATGAAATACTTGATAATATTGATATATTAGTGGATGGTAAATTTATTGAGACATTAAAAAATATATCTTTAAAATTTAAAGGTAGTGAGAATCAAAGAGTTATTGATATGAAAAAGACAAGAAGTAAAAAGAAAGTTGTCTTATCTTATCTTAATGATTGATAATATTTGCATTAATTAAAAAACTCCTAGAGAATTATTCTAGGAGTTTTTTAGTTTTAATTTATTTGATGAGTGAGTTTTTACATTTACCAGTTGATAAATATTCATCCATATTCTTAAGCGATACTTCAATCATATCAACTAAGGCTAAGTCAGTAGCACTTGCAATATGAGGAGTTATTAGAACATGTGGATATAAATCAATGATCTCTTGATGGATTTCATTATCCATATGTTTTGGATCAAAGTCTTTATTAAATAATGATTTTTCATTATCAATAACATCCATTCCTAAACCTAATAAATGACCAGATTTAACAGCATCTAAAGCAGCTTTAGTATCCATTACTTCACCACGAGCAACATTTACTAAGACTGTGCCTTTCTTCATCTTAGAAATCATATCTTTAGAAATGAAATTATCATTTTGGCCTTTGATATATGACATATGGCAAATGATGACATCACTTTCTTTGATAAAATCATCAATATCTTTAAATTCGACAACTTGCTTAGCAGCATCGCTTTGATAAACATCATAGCCGATGACTCTACTTCCTAAACCTTTGAAAAGCTTTGCAGTAGTTGTTCCTATTTTCCCACATCCCATGATACCGACTGTACAACCTCTAACTTCTCTTGAGAACATCTCATTTGTAACTTTAAAATGTCCATTATGAGTTTGATCAGTTGTATATGCGGTATTTCTTAAAAGCATCATTGCTAATGTCAAAGCAAGTTCTGAAATAGCATTTGGAGAATATCCTGGAACAAAAGCAGTTTCAATTCCAAATTCTTTGCAAGCATTAACATCAACGTGGTTGTATCCTGCAGTTCTAGTAAGATAATATTTTAAACCTTTATCTTTTAAAAGTTTCATGTGTTCTCTGTCGACAACACAATTACCTCTGACCATAACAGCTTCATATCCTAAAGCAAGTTCATAATTATTATTATTTAGATATTCTGGTGATAAGACTAAATCATAATCATATTGTTTTGCTAATTTATCAAAATATGGTTTTTCATAATCTCTACAACCAAAGCATATTATTTTCATTTTCATAATAATAACTCCCTACATTAAGAAGAATGATTTTAAAATAGAAACAAAATCATTAGTTTCAGCTGCATTGGTAGATGCTAAAATGAAAGCAGGATCATTTTTTCCTTGACCAAAGAAACCAGTTGATTCAATAGCAGTAATTATAATAACCCAGAAAACAATTCCAAAAACAGCACCCAATGTACCGACAAGTGAAATATGACTTGCCATTTCTTTTTCTTTATCAAATGATATACAGTAACCGACTGCAACAGTTGCAGGTGGAACCATCCAGTGGATGATACTTGATGAAACTGTATCCATTGAGATAAGTTGTGATACATTATGAGTAAATTGTACGTCTGTAGTTTCTTTTCCAATAGTAAGCGTGTATGTAATAGTTTTTGACCAACCAGCTACATTTGCAATTCCTTGAATACCAAGGAGTAAGCATAAAACAATAGCAGGAGCGACAAAGACTTTTAAAGCTGTCCAAATCCAAGCATATTTATCTTCAACAGCTTCTTTAATATTGGTTCCACCTAAAGTACAACCAATAGCGAATAAAATGATAGTAGATGATAAACCACCTAATGTATTAGCTGAATTGTATAACCATGGTAAGGTAACATCAATTCTCCAGAAAGCAACAGTACCAGTAATTTTACTATCCCAAGGAGTATATAAGTTTTTATTAACCATGCTGGATGCACCAGGAATAGCTTGTAAGAACCATAAGAATAATCCAGCAAAAGTAGCAATAACAATTGGATTGACAAAAACTTTCTTCATCAAAGGTCCAATTTCATATTTTTCAAAGAATGATTTCTTAACTTGTTTTTCATGTTGTTCAGTTGCTTGATTAATATCAATATTTTCACTGACTCCAGAATTAGTTTCAACAGCTAATGAAGCAGCAGGAGTTTTATCATCTTGTAAATCTTTAATTGCAACATAAGCATAAGAATAGAGGAAGACACGATAAGCAACATTCATCAAATTGAAGTTGTTACCAGCAGTTTTTCCAAAAACACTGCTGACAATAGGATAACCGAAGAATGTGGTTGAACCGAAGGCAAATAAAACAGCTAAGACAATACGTTTTTTCTTGTCTTTAACCCAACAAAACATCAGTCTACCTAATACCATAAATAAGATGTAGACAATAAATCCAAAGACAAAGTTGAAGATAGCATCAATACCACCAGTAGCTGTGTAGTCTGTCATGAATGAACAGAAAGCTAAACATGGAAGACAGATGACCATAACAAATTTTGTTAGGACTTTCCCTGTAGTCTCAGGAAGAAGTTTCTTTTTTGTAAAAATGAAACCTAAAAGAATAAAAATAATAGTTTTGCAAATATTGGTCCATAGGCTAGTATTTGACATAGCTTTACCCAAATTAGCACCAATATCATTTGCTAAAAAGATAGTAGGCATATAACCCTCCTTTTTTACCAATTAAAAATTATATACTAAAACGCTATAAAGTCAAAATATTTAGATAAGTTAAAAATTATAAAAAAATGTAAAAAAGTGGTAATAAATATTGTATAAGTGGGAAGAAGTGGTTATAATATGGGTGGAAGTGGTAAATAAGTATGTTTTACGGTAACAAAGAACTTACAATCGACGATAAAAGTAGATTGACTCTTTCATCAATATACAGAGATGGTTTCCCTGGTGGAATTTGCTATGCCTGTTATGGAATGGATTGCTGCTTAGAACTTTATCCTGAAAAAACATATGAAATTAAGGCTGATCAAATCATGAAATTAAATGATTTTGATGATACAGCAAGACGTGTAAAAAGAACTTTCTTATCAAATACTTTCATGATAAATATCGATTCACATTCACGTGTTCTTCTTCCTAAAACATTACTTGATAAAACTAGACTTGGTAAAAATGTTATTTGTGTTGGAATGTATGATCATCTTGAACTTTGGGATAAGGATACTTATCTAAAGATGGAAAAAGAAAATCAAGATTCTTATGCTAGTGATGCTAAAAAAATAATAGGTGGTAATTAGTATGAATGAATATAATAACCATCAACCAGTTTTATTAAATGAAGTTCTAAGTTTCGTTAAAACTGATAATAATCAAGTAATCGTTGATATGACACTAGGAAGATTCGGACATGGATCAAATATAGTAAAAAAAATCGGAAGTGGCAGTAGATATTATGGAATTGATAGAGATAACGATGCAATCAATTACTGTAGTGAACATTATCATGATGATAAAGTGAAACTTAGATTTATCCATTCTAATTTCTCAAAAGGAATTGAAGAAGTAAAAAAATATGGTGAAAAAGAAGCTGACTTCATTCTTCTTGACATTGGAGTATCATCACCACAGTTTGATAATCCAGATCGAGGCTTCTCATATCGATTTGATTCACCACTTGATATGAGAATGAATCAAGATGATAAACTTACTTGCTATGATGTAGTAAATAATTATAGTGAAAATCAACTTGTTGAAATTTTCTCAAAATATGGTCAATGTCATAATGCTAAAAGAGTAGCAAATAACATTGTTAACAGAAGAAAAGAAAAACCTATTAAGACTACATTACAATTAGTAGATATCATCAAAGAAGTTTTACCAGCTAAAGAATTAAATGGAATTGGTCATCCATGCAAGCAATATTTTCTAGCACTAAGGTATGAAGTTAATAAAGAACTTTATGAACTTGAAATTGGTTTAAAGGAAGCAATTCTATTTTTAAAAAAAGAAGGACGGCTTGCTTGTATATCATTTAATTTCTTAGAAGATAAAATCGTTAAAAATATTATCAATGAATTCACAAGAGGTGAAAAGAAAGATAAATATAAAAAGATAGAAACTACAAATTATATTAATTTAACTAAAAAGCCAATCACTGCAAGTGAAGAAGAACTAAAAACAAATAACCGGGCTAAATCAGCCATCTTAAGAATAATTGAAAGGAGATAGATTATGAGAGACAGATTAGTAAGAAGTGAAAACAAAAAGAGCAATTTAAAATTAAAAAGAATGTCAATAATTGGTGGTGCAGTTGCATTATGCAGTACAATTGCATTAACAGTCAGCTTAGTAAATATTAATATGAACAATAGCAAATTGACTAATAATATCAATGACTATAATGAAAAAGTCAATAATTATAAAGATGTTCAAAGCGAAGAAATCACTAAAATTCAATTAAATCGCAAATAATTCCAACAGTTTTACTGTGTTTAATACCTCCTATTAGTTTTGAGTTTTCGTTTTCTTAAAACTAAAAAAAGACTACATTGGTAGCAATACTAAAGTAATACTTAGTATAAATGTAGTCTTTTTTATTTTCCTTAGATATTGAATAATTTAAATTTATTTCTTTTCATCAACAACATTTAACAAAGGATCGTTATATGAACGTGAAATTTGATGAGTATTGATGTCTTTTAATACTTTCTTTATAAAGTCATTAGTCTTTAAAGTTTCAGTTTTTTGCTTACCTTGTAAACGATAAGTGATCAAATCATTTTCTACTTCATTATTTCCAACAACGATAGTATATGATACTTTATGAGATAATGAATCTCTCATTCTATATGGCAATTTTTCATTGCGATCATCAAGCTTTGCTCTAATATAATGTTTTTGAAGTTTTTTAAGTAATTCTTTTGATTTTTTGACTTGCTTTTCATCATCAACACTGACTGGTAAGATTCTTACTTGCTCTGGTGCTAACCAAGTTGGGAAAGCACCTTTGAAATGTTCAGTTATAATACCTACAAATCTTTCAATAGAACCAAAGATTGCTCTATGTAACATGATAGGCTCTTTCTTTTTACCATTTTTATCAGTATATTCAAGTTTAAATCGATGTGGTAGCTGCATATCAAGTTGAATAGTTCCACATTGCCAGATACGATTCAGTGAATCCTTGAATTTGAAATCAAGTTTTGGACCATAGAAAGCACCATCACCTGGATTAATTTTATATGGTATTTTATTTTCAATCAAACATTGTTTTAATTCTTCTTCAGCTTTATCCCAAGTTGATATTTTGCCGACATATTTATCAAGAGGTCTAGTTGAAAGTTCAATATGATAATCAAGTTTAAACATAGAATAGACTTGATGGAAGATTTTAAGAAGTTTTCTAATTTCAGAACCTATTTGATCAAAAGTTAAAAGAATATGAGCATCATCTTGAGTAAAACATCTGACTCTAAATAAACCATTTAGTGCACCGCTTGCTTCATGACGGTGGACTAAGCCAAGTTCAGCATATCTTATTGGAAGCTCACGATAAGAATGCATATCATTTTTATAAGTTAACATAGCACCAGGACAGTTCATTGGTTTGATAGCAAAAGGTTTACCATCAATTTTAGTGATATACATATTTTCTTTATAATGTGACCAGTGACCTGATGTTTCCCATAATTCTCTAGATAAGACTTCTGGTGTTTTAATAACTTTATAATCATTATCCATCATCAACTGCCAATAGAATTCTTCAAGTTCATGTCTTAATATCATTCCATTTGGTAACCAGAATGGAAAACCTGGGCCATAGTCTGAAATCATAAAGAGATTCATTTCTTTACCTATCTTTTTATGGTCACTTTCTTTTCTAAGTTCCAATACTTTAAGATAATTATCTAAATCAGCTTGATTAAAAAATGAAGTTCCATAAATTCTTGTTAAAACATCATTTTTCTTATCACCTTTAAAGTAACATGAAGAAATAGACATGAGCTTAAATGCTTTAATTTGACCAGTTGATTTCATATGAGGTCCTAAACAAAGATCAGTGAAATCACCTTGTGAATAACAAGAAAGTGATTTGCCCTCATCATTTAATTCTTCTAAGTGAATGAGTTTATATTTCTGATTTTTAAAAATTTTTCTAGCTTCTTCAACAGTGATATCTTTCCTTTCAATTGGAAGATTTAAGCTTGCAATTTTATGCATTTCCTTTTCAATTTTAGGAAAATCTGATATTGATATAGGAGTATCAGTTCTTATATCATAATAAAAGCCTTCTTCAGTGCATGGACCATAAGCAAATTGAGCGTCTTTGTATAAATGAATTATAGCTTGTGCCATCAAGTGGGCAGTAGAATGTCTCAATATTTCAAGTGCCTCAGGTGAATCTTTTAAGACAGCTTCAATTTGGCAATCTCCTGGTAATTTCTCATTTAAATCAAATAATTCACCATTGACTTTAGCAGCAATTGCATCATTAGCAAGTGATAATTTGATTGCTTTTAATGCATCTTTAGCAGTTGATGAATCAGGAATTTCTTTGGTTTTGCCATCAATTAATGTAATTATCATAACTAATCTCCTTAATTTTTAAATAACTAATGAAGTGGCACCCATGATGCCGACATCTTGACCAAATTTAGCTGAAACTAATTTTATTGGTCTTAATTTCCAAGATGAGATAGAAGCATTAGCTATCTTTTCTAAGTCATTTAAGAACAAATCTTTGGATAACATAACGCCACCAGAAATAGCATATTGTTCAACATTGAATAAAAGCTGAAGATTTGAGAAAAAGATTGAAAGTTTTCTGATCCAAATCTCATAGACACGTTTAGCTAGAGAATCATTTTTCTTTAAAAGATCAAAGAACTCTTTGCCGTTTTCAACATATAATTGATTAAGCTTTGCAAGCCTGACAATGCCATTACCAGATAATAGATATTCATTTTCATAATATTCATTATTGTATTCAGTTATTTGTCTTCCGCCTTCAAAAGCAATGTCAACCATCTTTTTATCTAAAACAAGTCCAGTACCAATGCCAGAAGAAATGGTGACAAAGATTGAATCATCTACATCTTTATTTGCACCAAAACGAGCCTCAACTAATGCTGAACAGTTAGCATCATTGGCAATTTTGATATTATCAATTTTGAATTCTTTCTTAAGAACATTATATAAATCAAAATTGTGATCAATTGATAAATTTCCACATTTTCCAATCTGATTATTTTTAACAACACCACAAATTGAAACACCGATTGCTTTGATATCATCAATATAGTCATGAGAGCAATCTTTGATCATAGAAATGAGTTTCTCCATCAATTTAGTAGGATTATCGGAGATAGTTTTGTCTTTTATTTGCTTTAAAATATTCAATTTCTCATCAACAACTGCAACTCTAATATTGGTTCCACCTAAATCTAAAGCAATAACTTTATCTTTCATATTAATTCCTCCTATTAGTTATCAAATGATGAATTATCACTAGATGGTACTGAGATAACCTTAATGAAATTAGTTTTACCAGTTCCAACAGGTGTTCCACCTGTGATAATTATTTTTTCACCTACTTTAATATTGTAGTCTTTAGCAATTTTGATTGCTAAAACCTCCATCTCTTCTGTAAATTGTGGCAAAGAATTTACATGATATGGATAATTGCCATAATAAAGCATGATGTGTTTTAAAGTATTGATGTCACTTGAAACTACAAAAACAGGACAAACAGGTCTAGTTCTTGCAATTCTTCTTGCAGTTGCACCTGAATATGAGATGCAAACAATGAGCTTAGCATTAATTATTTGAGCGGTTTCAGCAACAGCATTTGCAATAGCATCAGATACTGTTTTTTCAGATGAATCAAAAGCTGATTTATAAGCAGTTTTATAATCAAATTGATTTTCAATAGCACTCGCGATTCTAGCTTGCATTTCAACTGAATCAGCAGGATATAAACCATTAGCTGATTCACCAGATAACATAACAGCATCACTTCCTTCTTCAATTGCCCAAGCAACATCAGAGACCTCAGCCCTAGTAGGGAAAGGATTTCTGATCATTGAATCAAGCATCTGAGTAGCAGTTATAACTGGTTTTCCATATTTTCGACAGATGGCAATCATTTTCTTTTGATAAACTGGAACAAGTTCGGCAGGTATTTCAATACCCAAGTCACCTCTAGCGACCATAATTCCATCACTTTCTTTGATTATTTCATCTAAATTATCAATAGATTCAGTATTTTCAATTTTAGAGATAATCATGATATTTTGACCACCATTAGCATCTAATAACTTTCTGATATCTCTTATATCTTCAACATTTCTTACAAATGAAGCAGATACTAAATCAACATGTTGTTGACAACCAAAGATCAAATCATCTTTATCTTGCTCAGATAAATAAGGCATTGATAAATGAGCACCTGGACAATTGACACCTCTTCTATCTTTGCAAACATGATCATTTTCAATGCGGCAGATGAGTTCTCTTTTAGTAATATCTTTTTCAATGACTGTAAGTTCTAAATTACCATCATCCAGTCTTAAAATTGAACCAATAGGTGCATCTTCAAATAAATTTTTATAAGTAACTCCAAAATATTCACAAGTGCCAAGACCTTCACTATTCATTTTAATTCTAGTCGTTTTACCTTTTTCAAATTTAGCTTGACCAGTTGTAAAACAGCCAGTTCTAATTTCAGGGCCTTTAGTATCAAGACAAATAGGAATAATTAAATTTTCTTCTTTTTCAATTTGTCTTAAAGTATTGATTTTACCGAGTTGTTCTTCATGTGTACCATGTGAGAAATTGAGTCTCATGCATGTCATGCCTTTAGAAAGCAATTTTCTTAACATCTCTTTTTCTTGTGATGCTGGACCAATAGTACAGACAATTTTAGTTTTCTTTGCAATCAAATAGTTCATTAGTAATCTCCAAATTTATTAATTCACTCATAAAATTATATCACTTTATATACATAAAAAAGATATACAATGAAATTGTAACCCCTTTTATTTAGATATTTATAATGCAAGAAGCAAATATTTTAAAATTTATAATATAAATGGTGATAAGTAGCAAAATAAAAAAAGGAAAATGCCTTTATTGGTGATATAATTTAACCATGAGAAACTTTGATAAAAATTTTAAATTTACTATTTATAAAAATTTTACACTATCGAGTGAAGATTATGAAATATTATCATTTTTGTATTTACCAATAATAAAAAAAGACGCTTATTGTTTGTATCTATCATTATATGATTTAAATAGTTATGAAAAAGACACATTATATGTTGATGGTGATATGTATTTTAAAAGAATTGGCTTTGATTCTTCATCAGTTTTGCTTGATGCAGTCAGGCATCTTGAAGGAATCAATTTGCTCACTACTTATAAAAGAAATAAAATCAACTCAGCTAATGAGCTAGTTTCTTCATATCTTTTTAAATTATCTTCGCCGGCATCGGCTTATAAGTTTTTCAATGATCAAATACTTAGATCACTTCTAGTTAATGAAATTACCGAGAAAGAATACTTAAATTTAAAAAGATATTTTAGTATTAATTCACCACTAAATATTGATGATAATTTTATTAACATCTCTAGTGAATTTAAAGAAGTTTATAAGCTTCCTTCTGCTTATAATGATTCAATTTTAAGCGATGATTTTTCAAATAAACATTATACGAAGGAGAATTTATTTACTGAAGATGAATTGCTTGGAGAGTTAAGTAAAAACATGATTGATTCTTCAATTATTGAAAAACATATTGAAGATATAATTGCTCTTTCTTCATTATATTCAATTGATTTGAAATCAACTATCAATATAATCATCAATAATATATCCACTGATAACAAATTCTATTTTGAAAAATTTAAACATGATTTTCAACAATTTAATCATTACAAAAGTCTATCTGCTATGACAAATAAAAGAAATAATGATGTCACATATTTAAAATATATAAAAAACTATGAACAATATAAATCAGTTGAAGACTTTTTAGCTAGTAAACAAAATAAAAAGCCAAGCAAAAATCAATTAGATACTATTTCGGATTTGAAATTAGAATATAAATTTTCAAATACCATCATTGAAATCATCATTGATTATAGTTTGAATCATACTTCTAATTCTTTTAATAATGAATACATCATTAAAGTTGCCGATACTTTGAAATTAAATAATATTACTACAGCTTATGATGCAATGGAGTTTCTAACTAATTGGGATAGTAATTATAAAAAGAAAAAGAAAAAAATTAATACTAAGAAAAATGCTGGTATTGAAATGGTTGATTTAAAAGAAGATAAAGAAGATGAGCTTGAAAAGGTCAATTCTTTATTATAGGTTTGAAATATGAATAAAATTAATGATGATATTTTAGATTTTTCAGAATTTAAATTGACTGAAAAACAAAAAAATGACTTCAAGATAAAAATTGAAATTGAAATTGAAAAAATGATAAGTGAAGATCCATATCTTTTGAATTTTGTTAGAAATTTAAAGAAGGATGAGATTTATTATAATAGTTCCCTTCCTCAGATTTATGATTATGTTAAAAACTATAATATTTGCAAGAATTGCTCAAAAAAATTTGGCGAATGTTTAAAGGAAAATAAGTATCAATATGTTGGTATAAAAAAAGATGAAGACTTAAAAAGATATTCTAATTTCACCTCTCTATGTGAAGTTTTTGAAAAATTTAATGATGCTTTTAAAAATAATGTGACTATCACAACCATGGAATATTCAAAAATGTATGAATATTTTTTGACATTTAAAAATAAAATAAGTGAAAATTCTCTTACTTTTAAACAATATAATCTTCTTCTTTTAAAGATATATAAGATTCTATCAGCATATAAAAACAATGAGGATACTAAAGGCTTGGTTATTAAAAATACATTATCTTCTTCATCTATTGTCTATGTTTTTATAGCTGCTATTAAGCTTGCTGTGTTTGATTTGAATTTAAAAGTGTCTTATATTGATTTTGAATCAAATATGTTTGAATCTTTAAATGAAAAAGATAATTATTTTTATTATTCAAACAAATATTTTGAAGAAGCTATAAATACTGATATTTTATTTATTAATAATTTTGACTACATTCCAAAATATTCTGTAAATTTTAATAATAATTATTTATTAAAATTGATGAAAAAAAGAGCAACTAATAAATTTTTGACATTTATCAATTTAAAAGAAGATATTGATCTAAATACACTTCTTCATAAAAAATTTAAAGATGATATATTTCAACAGGCCTCTTCTTATTTTGTGAAGATGTTTTCAAATAATGGATATATTTTAAATTGTAAAGAAATCATCTAAAAATATTAAATTGCCAGACTATATATTCTATGGGAGGCAATTTTTATGTATTATCAAAATGAGACAAATGATTGTGCAAGAGCAGCAATAAGGAATATTCTTATATTAAATTATCATGATGAGAATATGAAAATGATATATCTTGAAAAAAACATTGATAATTTTTTAAACATCAAAGAAACGTTGTCAACTTATAATTTAGACTATGATGGATATGTTGTTGATGATTTATACAAATTTAAAAAAATAAATTTTCCTCTTGTTGCCCAGGTAGCAAATGGTGATAATTTTCACTTTGTAGTTGTAAAAAAGATCACTTTAAAATACGTTTACTATCTAGATTCAGATAGCGGTGATATAAAAGTCACGGTTAAAGATTTCTTAAAAATATTTACTGGTAAAGTTTTGATTAAAATTTCAAATAAAAAAAATATTAAAAATAAAACGAATAAATCATTTTTGGCAATAAAAAATATTGTCATTTATTCAGTTTTGTTTTTAATTCAATTAACATCGCTTTTATTATCATTTTATTTTATGAATCAGGCTAACTCTTTTCCATTTCCTTTAGTATTTTTAATAATATCAGCAATAAATATTATTTTTTTAAACTTATATAATCTTAAAGTGAGAAGTGAATATGATCGTAAATACTTGATACCATATTTAAAAAAATACCCTAATAGTGATGATTTTAATTATCTTACAAAAGTATTTGATGAAGACATAAAAAGAATCAATTGTATTTATAATTACTTATTGATTGTAATTATTGGGACTTTTTTATTTATAAATAATGAAATAAAGGTGTCTCTTCTTGCACTAATAAGTATCATTATTTCCTTTGTTATAATAATTAATAAAAGTAACATTGAATCAAATATTAGAGAATTAAAAGATATCGAGTTTAGTTTTAAAGGAAAATTAAATGAGAGAGAAGTTGATGAAAAATTATTAAAAAGATTAAAAAAAGGTGTTAGTAACTGCATGTTAAATAATATTTATCCCTATTTGATTGAATTTATTTTTATCTCTTTAATTATTGCATACAATATGTTTTTAGATGACTCATCATCAATTAATAATTACTTGTTTTATATATTTTTAACATTTACATATACTACAAGTTTAACATCACTTTGCAAAGAAATTATTTCAAATGATAAAATTGCTTATAATTTATCACAAGTTTCAAATAATATATATGAGATTATTAAATGAGTTTTTTTATTTTAAGTTTCAAAACTATTTTTTATAAAAAGGCTTGGCTATTGTTTTTTCATTAGAAAAATAATAATATAAATCTCTACATTCAGACTATTTTAATCATTTAATTGCATCGATTTACTTAAAAAAAAGTTGTTTTTGATATATACTAATTGTATTAAAAATTTTGGAGTTAATGATGAATAAAAAACAAAATAAAATTGATTATTTAGATAAAACTGGCAAAAAAGCTAAAGCAATAAGTATGTTTGAAAAAGTTTTTGATCATACACTGAATTATTTAAACAAAAAAGAAAACTATTTAGTTTCGTTATCTATTGTAAGAAGTCCAGAGATGAGAAAACTAAATCGTGAATTTAAAGGTAATGATAAGCCAACTGATGTTTTAACTTTTCCATATGAATGTGAAATTGAAGAAGGTGCTCCTTTTATTGATTTGGGTTCTATTATTTTATGCTTAGATGTCTGCCAAAAAGATGCTAAAGAATATAATCTACCTATTGATAAAGAATTAGCTTTCCTTTTTATTCATGGTTTACTTCATGCTTTCGGTTATGATCATCATAAATCAAAAAAAGATGAAGAAATTATGTTTAAACTTCAAAATGAAATATTAAATACCCTTCCCATTGATTTCTATACTGATATTAAAATTTTAAAAAAGAAATTAAAAGAAGCTCAAAGTAATGCCTATGTTCCTTATTCAAAATTTAAAGTTGGAGCTGTTGTCGTTACAAAAGATGGCAAGTATCATACTGGATTTAATATTGAAAATTCAGCATATACTGTGTGCTGTTGTGCCGAACGTGTTGCATTATTTAGAACATATGCTGAAGGTTATCATAAGGAAGATATTGTCTCCCTTGGTTGCATCACTTCCTCTAATCAAGTAGGTACTCCATGTGGAGTATGTAGACAAGCTATGTCAGAACTCATGGATTTAAATTGTCCAGTTTATATTTTTAATAATGATATGGATAAAAAGTTGTTTACTACTGTAAAAGGTTTATTGCCATATTGTTTTACTAGTGAGGATTTAAACGCAAGATGAAATGTGGATACGTATCAGTTTTTGGAAGAGCAAATGCTGGAAAATCATCTATAATTAATCGCTGTTTAGGCTTTAAATTATTACCAGTATCTAGTAAACCACAGACTACAAGAGATAATGTAAGAGCAATATATACTAGTGATGATACACAGATTATATTTGTTGATACTCCTGGTGTTTTTAAACCGCATGGTAAACTAGGCTCGATTTTATTAAGGGATGCATATAATTCACTTGAAGGAATTGATTGCATCTTATTTGTAATTGATGCTGCTAGTAAAGTTGATTTAGAACTTGCTAATAAATTAAATAATATTAAAGATATTCCTATTATTGTTTGCTTTAATAAAATTGATTTGATTTCTTTAAATACTGGGCTAGAAAGACTAACTCAGTATCAAAAAGCTTTGAGTGATACTAATGCTACTTTTATTCAAACTTCATGTAAAGATAATTTTAATATTGATACTATAATTAACAAGATAACAGAAATACTTCCAGAAAGAGACTTTGAATTTCCTGATTATTATGTTTCTGATCGCCCTAAGGAATATATTATTGCTGAAATGATTAGAGAAAAATGTATGAGACTATTAAAAGATGAAGTGCCTCATTCCATTTATGTTGATATTAAAGCTATTGAAGAAGATGATAAAAATATTGATGTATACTGCGATATCATTGTTGAAAAAGAATCCGAAAGAGGAATTGTTATTGGAAAAAATGGTAAAATGCTCAAAGATATTAGAACTTTTTCTCAAAAAAGTATTTCATCATATTTTGGTTTAAAAACACATTTGGATATTCTTATAAAATGCATTCCTAATTGGAGAAATGATGATAAATATTTGAAAAAATTTGGCTTTGAAGATGGTAACAAATAAAGAAATTGTTGAAGATGAAGGAATAGTAATAGATATTTCAAAATACTCTGAATCATCTGCATTACTAATGATTTTAACATCAGATGGTCTTAAATCATTTTATTTAAATGGCGTATATAAGTTAAAAAGCAACTTGAAATCTTGCTTATTAATTGGAAATATAATTAAGTTTGAAACACATAAGGCTGAATCAAAAATTAAATCTATTATTAATAGCAAAGTAGTATTTGACATTTCTTATTGTTATTTTGATTATAAAAAAGCGATGCTCATATCATATATTGTGTATATGCTAAAATATACAAAAATGGAAAATGATAAATTATTTATAGGTGAGTTTGAATTTTATAAAATGATTATAAGTGCTATTAGTAATCATAATTTAAATAATATAATGCTTTGTTTTTTAGCTAAACTAATTGAGTATTCAGGATATAAACCTCATCTTGATAGCTGTTATATTTGTAATAGAAAAGATAATATTGTCTACTTTGATATTAATAATGGATTTATGTGTAAAGATTGTTTTAATAAAAATGATATTGATTATAATCCTTTTTCTAAAAATGATCTCTACGTGATCAAATATGCGTTTTCTAATATCAATGAAGATAGACTAGATGCTTTAACTCCAAAAGATTCACTTATAAAAATGATAATGTTATTTGATGATTTTATAACTTTAACATTTGATTTTAAAAAATATGAACAATTGTCAAGTCTGCTATATAAATAGCACTTTAAAAATACAAAAACTAATATAATTAAAAAATTTAAATGTTATAATTTTAAAGCATTAATTAAAGGAGAATAGTTATGAGTAATAAAACATTTGATGAAATCACCACTCACTTACAAACATACGGCTTTGTTTATCAAGGTTCTGAGATATATGGCGGATTAGCTAATTCATGGGATTATGGTCCACTTGGTACTTTATTTAAGAATCATTTAAAAGATTTATGGCTCAAGCATTTTGTAAGAGATATAGAATATAATGTGCAAATTGATCCAGCCATAATTATGAATCCTAAAGTTTGGGAAGCTACTGGTCATGTTTCTAATTTTCATGATCCATTAGTAGATTGCAAATATTGTCATTCTAGATATCGTGCTGATGATTTAATCAAACAGCAATTTAGTGATGTTGATACTGATAAAATGGATGTTGATGATTTGAATGAATTTATGAAAAGCCATCAAGTCACTTGTCCTAATTGTGGAAAGTCTTCCTTTACTGATATTAGACAATTTCAAATGATGTTTAAGACGTTTTTAGGTGTTACTGAAGAAAAATCCTCGACAGTTTACTTAAGACCTGAAACGGCACAAGGTATTTTCATTAATTTTAAAAATGTCATGCGTACAACTAGACGAAAATTACCTATTGGTATTTGTGATATTGGTAAATCATTTAGAAATGAGATAACTCCAGGTAATTTTACTTTTAGAACCCGTGAATTTGAGCAAATGGAAATTGAATTTTTCTTTAAACCAGGTGAAGATGAAAAATGGTTTGAATTTTATAAAGAAAATTGCAAATCATTTGTTGAAAAACTAGGCTTAAAAGATGAAAATATTCGCTTTAGAGATCATGAAAAAGAAGAGCTTGCTTTTTATTCAAAAGCAACAACTGATATTGAATATCTATTCCCTACTTTAGGTTGGGGTGAACTGATGGGAATAGCTTCAAGAACAAATTATGACTTGTCAAGACATATGGAATTTTCTAAGCAAGATTTAACTTATTTAGATCCTGAAACTAATGAAAGATATGTTCCACATGTTGTTGAACCTTCTTTTGGTTTAGATAGATTGATGCTTGCTTTATTTTGTGATTCTTATGAAAATGAAATACTCGATGATGGTAAAGATTCACGCGTCATTATGCATTTAAATAAGAGACTTGCACCTTATACTTGTGCAATTTTGCCTCTATCAAATAAATTAAATGATGATGCTAAGAAAGTTTTTAAGATGCTTACAGAAGAGTTTGACTGCATCTTTGATACCACAGGTTCTATCGGTAAAAGATATCGCCGCGAAGATGCTATCGGTACTCCATTTTGTATTACATTTGATTTTGATTCATTAAATGATAATAAAGTGACTATAAGAGATCGTGATTCAATGAAACAGGAAAGAGTTGAAATTAAAGAACTTGTAAATTATATAAAAGCAAATTTAGATTAATAAATTATGGAAGATTCAATTTTTGATTACGTAAATAAGCACGCTAACATCAAAGATGTTGTCAGCTACTTTTTAGGTGAGAAAAAATTGATTAGAAGTGGAAACAATTATAAAACCTTATGTCCATTTCATCAAGATCATGACCCTTCATTTTCAATATCAGTTGATAAAAACATTGCTAAATGTTTTGTTTGTGGAAATGGTGGTGGACCTGTCTCTTTTGTGCAAAAATATTTGAATGTTTCAGCCATTGATGCTGTAAAAAAAGTTGTTGAGATATGTCATATTGATTTGCCTAATAACTTCAAATTTACTGAAAAGCAATCAATTAACAAAACTAAATTTATAAAAGAAATAAACGCACTAACTGAATTGTCTAATTTTTACTCGTTATATTTAAATATGCCTGAAGGCAAAATTTGTCAGGATTATTTAAAGAAAAGAAATATTGATCAAGATACTATAAATGAATTTAATTTGGGTTACGCTCCCAGTGATTCTTCTTTATCAATTGATGCATTATCCAAACGTGGAGTTGATATATTAACAATGCAAAATGCCGGCATCTTAAATAGTGGTATAAATAATGAAGATAGATTTTCAAATCGTCTCATCTTTCCTTTAAAAGATGAAGATGGAAATATTATTGCCTTTGCTGGTAGACAACTTATAAAAGATGATACAACTGGAAAATATATCAATTATCCAGAAACAAGTTTGTTTCATAAAAGCGATATATTCTACAATTTAGATAAAGCAAAAAGTTATGCATATAAAGAAAAATGCATTTACATTGTTGAAGGATACATGGATAGCATTAGCATGTATAAAGCTGGAATTAAAAATGTCATTGCATGTATGACTTCAGCTATCAATGAAAATCAAATTAAGATATTAAAAAGATTGAATGTTCAAGTCAGGCTTCTTCTCGATTCTGATAGTGCTGGTCAAGAAGGTATTAAAAGGAATTTAATTCCATTACTTAAGAATAATATTGATTGTGCTGTTGTTAGGAAATTCGATAGAGAATTAGAGGGAAAAGATCCAGACGAAGTTTTAAATAATAAAGGGAAAGAATATTTAATACAACGTGTTAAAAAAATATATGATCCTTTTTTATTCATTATTGCTGATAGTTTAAATGGTGAAAGAAAAATTAGTTCTCCTTTAGAAATTAAAAATTTAATTCAAACACTCAAAAATTATTATCCATATTTGGATCAAATTTCAAAAGTTAAAGATTTAGAAGTGCTCTCTAGAGTGACATCAGTCAGTATTGATGAGCTGACAATGCAGTTTAATAACAATGTAAAAATTTCATCTCCTGCAATTGAAAATTATAAAAAAAGTACTAAATATAAACGAAAAGAAGAGCTTATTAAAGAAGAAAAAAGAGAAATATTTAGCAGCATCAATGATAAAAGTGACATCTATGTTTTAGCTGATACAGCAAACAAAATGACAGATTTTTGCTTTTCTTCAAGCACGTATAAATGCACTATTAAGAAAAATATTTTAAAGGAAGAATCTTCAATTATTTTGCAAATTTTCTCATATTATGATGCCTACTTGACTTTGCAAGAAACAGTTGATGAAAAAAGTGGTGACAAATTTGAATTTTCTTACTATCCTTACTACTATTTAAATCTTCTTTTGAAAAAAATGTACGATTCTACTGTCAATAAAAAGATTAATAAAGAAACAATTGATTCATTTATTGAAGAATTAAAAATAAATTCAAATCTAGAAGATGATGAAAACGATGATGATCCGTTTTTAGATTATAATCCATATAAGAACGTAATTGAGCAATTAAATGCTAGTAAAATTCCACTTACATTTATTATCAACATTTTAGATTTTATTAAAAATTCACTAGTAAACAATGAATTTGCTAAAAAAGAATTTAAAGCTTATTTACTAAAATTAAAAAATAGACAAGATATAAATATGGATGAATTAAAAAAACCAGCTAAAAATGCATTTGATATTCAAGAGAAAATTAAGAAAATGCGTAAAATTCATTCTAAGTAGCCCTTGTTTAATATGTGATTTTTACTTATAATTATTTGTTGCTTTAATGCTGGAGTCTATTTAGATTAATTTTCTATATTTTTTCTAAATTATCTATCATTAAATTGTGGGGGACTTTTAGATGGCTAAAAAGAATACTGAAACTACTGATTTAAAACGAAATAAAAAAAATGATATGAAAAATAATAAAAAAACTAATTCATCTAAAGGTGATTCAGTTAATGTAAAAAAAGTTGAAGCAGCTAAAACTGCTGAAGAATTAGATAATGTGATTTTAGGTGAACAAAAAGCTAAAAAAATAGTCTCCAAAAAGAAAGTTTCTAGCACTAGTGGTTCAAATAATATCAATGATATGATTTTAGGTGAATCTAAAAAAGATGAAAAGAATATAAAATCAGTGAGAGAGACTAAAAAAGAAACTAAAACTGAAATTGCTAAAGAAAAGCCTGTTCAAAAAGTTACCCATACTGAAAAGGAAGTAGTAAAGCCAGTAAAAAACACTTCTAAAAAAGAAAAAGGAACTATTTCAAATAATAAAGTTGAAAGCAACTCTAGTGATAAACCATTATCATTTAAAGAAAAATCAAATTTGCTTTTGGCTGAAATTAAAGAATTCTCAGTTGAAAAAAGTCAACTTGATAATTTGATTGCTAAATATAAATTTGATGATAGTGAAATAAAGAAATTGAATGATCTGATTCTAAAAAAAGATATTGAAATAATCGGTGTTGATAACGACATTGATAGCGAATCTGAAGAGGAAATTGAAAAAGAACTTGAAAAAAGACTATCATCTGCCAAAAAGAAAACTGGTAAAAAGTCAAAGGCAAAAAAAGAATTATCAATGAATATTGATATCTTTGAAAACATTAAAGAAGAGACTTTAAAGCTCGGTCGTGATAATGGCAATTATCTTTCTTTTAAAGAACTTGAAAAGTATTTAAATAAATACGATATTAATGATGATGATTTTGGAATATTAACAGATTATTTATATGATAACAATATCGTTATTGATGAGGATAGTGAAGTTGCAAGTGATGATTTCTTAGATGATGAGCCACATCTTGAGAATTTTTATAATGAAAACGATCCAATAAATTCAGCTGATGTTAAAAATTCCGATCCTATTAGACAATATTTACATAATATTGGTGCATATGAAGTTTTAAATTCTAAAGAAGAAGAAATTGAACTTGCTAAACTTATTGAACAAGGTGACCAAGATGCTAAAGATGAACTTATTCAGTGCAATTTAAAATTAGTTGTCGCTATTGCTAAACATTATTTAAATAGAGGCATGGACTTCCTAGATTTGATACAAGAAGGTAACTTAGGATTGATTAAAGCTGTTGATAAATTTGATTATAAACGTGGATTTAAATTTTCAACTTATGCTACTTGGTGGATTAGACAGGCTATAACTCGTGCTTTAGCTGATCAGGCAAGAACCATCCGTATTCCTGTTCATATGGTTGAAACAATCAATAAAATTACTAAAGCTCAAAGGCAACTTGTTCAAAAATTAAATCGTGATCCAACACCTGAAGAGATCTCAGAAGCTTTAAATGGTGCACTATCACCATCAAAGATTATGGAAATTCAGCAGATTGCATTAGAACCATTATCCCTTGAAAAACCAGTCGGTGAAGAAGAAGATTCTCATGTTGGCGATTTCATTGTTGATAAAGATAATGAATCACCATATGATTATGCAAATAGATCAATGGAGAATGAAAGAATCAACGCTGTTTTGGAACAGTTAACTGATCGTGAGGCAAAAGTAATTAGATTAAGATATGGTCTTCTTGATGGACGAACACATACTTTGGAAGAAGTTGGACAGCTCTTTGACGTCACAAGAGAAAGAATTAGACAGATTGAAGCTAAAGCTTTAAAGAAATTAAGACATCCTTCAAGAGCTAAATTATTAAAAGATTTTAAATATTAATATAAGTTTTATTGATGAAAGAAGAAAATAAAGTGACTGAACCTACTAATGAATTAAATCAAGTTTTTAGATTGCTTTCAAATGAAGCTAAAGTCAATAACAATAAAATATCGCTTGAAAAATATAATGATATAGTTGATAATTACCAATTGACAAATGATGATGTTGATAAGTTATCTAGACTTTTAAATGAAGCAAATATTACCATTTTTGAAGAAGATAATAAATTAGAAAATTATTATGATGAAGATGAGAAAAGAGATTATGGTAATAACTATCAATTATTGAAATCACAGGTTGAATTATATGATAGATTATCTGATGATGAGCTTGTTAGACTTTGTAAATTGAAAGATGCAGGTGATAAAGATGCTAAAGATCAACTGATCAATTCCAATCTTCGTCTTGTTATTGCAATGGCTAATAAATATCGTGATAGAGGATTACCTTTTGATGATCTTTTTCAAGAAGGTTGTCAGGGTTTGATTCATGCTGTTGAAAATTATGATTATAAAACCAATTATAAATTCTCAACTTATGCGTGTACTTGCATTTGTGGATATATAAGAAATGCAATTTATAATAATAAAATTATTTCTATTCCCAAAAATATTTTAGAAGATATTAGAAAATTAAATAATGCCATAAATGATTTGACTAATAAGTTATCAAGAACTCCAACTGATGAAGAGATTGCCCAAAAGATGGGCGGTAAATTTACTATCAATAAAATTATTGAATTAAAAACGAGAATGAATTCACTTTCTCCTTCATCTCTTGATGAAAAAGTTGATGATGAGGGCACAACAACTATATCTGATTTGATAGCTGATAATAAATATGATTCACCTGAAGTATATGCTGATAAAGAACTTATATTCAACAAATTTATTGAAGAAGTAAATAAATTAGAAGAAAAACGAAGAGATGTTGTTTTATATAAAATAGGGTACTATGATGGAACTCCAAAGAATTTGACTGAAATTAGCAAAATACTTAATATTTCATCTGAAAGAGTTAGACAATTACTTCTTGATGCTCAAAAGAATTTAATAAAAAATAATCCTGAATTAGCTAATGAAATCGAATATTATTTTAAGTAATCGTCTAGAAGTTGCTTCATCACTTGTTGATACATCACCATGTATTGACGTTGGTTCTGATCATGGTCTACTTGCGCTATTTTTAGAAAATAAAGGCTATAAAGTATATGCTAGCGAAAATAAAATTGGCCCTTATAATCGCTTAGTCAATAATTTAAAAGAAAATTTTTCAAGTATTACACCACTATTTATTGATGGTATTTTAAAAATGCCTGATGATATAAAATGCATCATCATCTTAGGAATGGGTGGAGATACTATTTATAAAATATTGTCTGAAGGTAGAAATAGACTCAATCAAATTGAATCCATAATTATTGAACCACAATCAAATTTTAAAATGCCGATTTCATTTTTATATGAAAATGGTTTTGAAAACATCGATTCTAAACTCATTTATGAGAAACATTATTATCCGATTCTAAAATATGTAAAAGGACAAGATAAAATAGATGATAAATTTAAATATATTGCGTTAAATTATGGATTCGACTTGGTTAGAAAAAGAGATTCTCAACTTAGAGTTTATCTTGAAATTGAACTTGAAAAACTAAATAACATTGAGAAATTATATGAACTAGATAGTGAGAAAAAGAATAAGAAAAATGAGATTTTAAATTTTTTAAATTCTTGGTGATTATAATTTGCTTAGCTCATCATATAGTGATTCTACTTCTTCTTTTGATACACTAGTTGAAGAGATCAAATATATTTTTTTATTTTTTAAATCACTTAAATTCAATTGAGATGCAGTCAGTGCAATATAACCCATTAAATTTGAACAACTACTTTTAATCAAATTATAAATTTCATTAGCATTTGATGACATTTTATCTCCACATACAACAAAAACTGTTTTATTTATATCTTCATTTTTTAAGATTTGAAGAGCATCAGTTGCTCTTTTTAAATAGTGAGGACATATTGGTAAATTTGAAACTAGATTTGTTTTTTCTTTTAAGTATGACAACACCTGATTATACTTAAAATATGAAACTGTTGTTTGCGGAATTAAAAAAGTTTTATCTTCTTTTTTTAAATTGAGTTTTTCTAAATCATCCATAATATTTTCAACATCAACGAGTTTTAAAAATTTAAAAAAAGACAAGAAAGAAATTGTTTCTTGATGCTTTTTCTTTCCTAAAAAAAGATAATTAATATCATTATTATAGTTCTCTTTTATAAATTTATATCGTTTTGTAATTAATGGGCAGATAGCGTTTTCATAGTGATAATTTTTAAATTTCTCTTCTTCCTCTTTTAAATGACCATGTGCTGAAAAAATAATGATGTCCTTTTCTGAAATATTAGTATTTTTATCATATAAAACTGCATTATTTTCTTCCATTAATTTGTCATTTAGAGTTTGATTGTGTATTAAAGGATGAAGAAGAATAATTTTTCCATCTTTTTTCTTATTTTCTTTTAAAATTTGAATGGCATTTTTAACACCAAAGCAAAATCCATATTCACCAATTATTTTGACCATATTTTCATAGATAGTATAGCACAAGTAAATGTTATTAATAAAATTACTACGACTATATGTGTAAATATTAAATTATTATGCTTTCAAATATGTTAAAATATTTAGGTTTTTAAAAGAGGTACTTATGAACTATAATGATTACATTTCTGTTGTTAATGATTTTCCCAAAAAAGGAATATCATTTAAAGATATTTCACCACTACTTAAAGATCCTAAGGCATTTCATAGTGCAATTAAGGATATGTGCAAACTAGCTGAGGAATTCAAAGCTGATATCATTTGCGGTCCTGAATCTAGAGCTTTCATTTTTGGTGCAGCAATGGCCTATGAAATGAATAAAGGGTTTGTTATGGCAAGAAAAGGTGGTAAGCTTCCAGGTGTTGTCTATCAAATTACTTATCAACTTGAATATGGAACTGCTACTTTAGCTGTTCCTCAATCATCATTTACAAAAGGGCAAAGAGTTCTTTTAGTGGATGACTTAATGGCAACTGGTGGAACTTTTAAAGCTCTTCAAGACTTAGTCACTATGGCAGGTGCTACACCTGTTGGTGCTGTTACTTTGATAAATTTAAAAGAATTTGAAGACAGTGTTGTTTTCAAACTCAAATGCAAATCTTTATTAGATCTTTAATTTATGACTATTTCTAACCATGTTTGCACTTATCAAGAATTAGAAAAACGTGTCAAGGAATATATTTCTAATCCTGATGATTTAGCATTGATTTCAAAAGCGTATAAATTTGCTGCTGATAAACATTCAGGACAAATTCGTAAATCAGGTGATCCATATGTATCACATTGTCTTTATGTTGCTTATATTCTTGCTAATATGCAAGCTGGTCCTAAAACTATTTGTGCTGGACTTTTGCATGATACTATTGAAGATACTGATACTACTTTTGAAGATATTGAGCGTGAATTTGGTTTAGAGATTGCAACAATGGTTGAAGCTTTAACAAAAGTCACACGTTTATCTGATTATAAAAATGTTGAATTCACAGCTGAAAACCATCGAAAGATTTTTGTCGCTATGGCAAAAGATATTCGTGTTATTTTAATAAAACTAGCTGATCGTCTTCACAACATGATGACACTTCAATTTCAACCAAAAGAAAAGCAAATTCGTATTTCCAATGAAACACTTGAAGTATATGCACCTATTGCTCATCGCTTAGGTTTATATAATATATCTACTCAACTTGAAGATTTATCACTATATTATTTAGAACCTGAAAAAGTTAAATATATTGAAGATAAATGTAATCAACTTGTCTCAAATTCGCAAGGAACTTTAGATAAATTAAAACAGAATATTGATAACATTTTATCAAAAACAACTATTCCATATGAGATAACATCGCGTGTTAAAAGCATTTATTCAATTTATAAGAAGATGTACTTAAAAAATTATGCATTTGATCAAATATATGATATTTTGGCCCTTAGAATCATCACTGAAACTGAGCAGAATTGTTATGAAATATTAGGATACATTCATGCTAATTTTACACCAATGCCTGGAAGGTTTAAAGATTACATTGCTATGCCAAAAGCAAATATGTATCAGTCACTGCATACAACCATTATGACAGATAGTGGTATTTTCTTTGAAATTCAAATTAGAACTAAAAAGATGGATGAGCTTGCAGAGCAAGGTGTTGCTGCTCATTGGCGATATAAAGAAGGTTCTCATTATGATGCTAAAAAAGAACAGGTTGAAATTGAAAATCAACTCCAATGGTTTAAAGAATTTGTAACTATTTCCGATAGTGAAAACTCTTCGGCTAAAGAATACATGGATACTTTATCCCATGATATTTTTGATGCAAATGTTTATGTTTTTACACCGAAAGGAAATGTTATTTGCTTGCCAAATGGTTCAACTGCCATTGATTTTGCATACCGAATACATACTGATTTAGGTGAACATTTATCAGGTTGCAAAGTTAATAATGTCTTAACTCCAATATCAACTAAACTTAAAACTGGTGATGTCGTTGAAGTCATAACATCTAAAAATGCTTTCCCTAATACTGAATGGTACAATATTGCTAAAACCAACTTTGCAAAAAGCTGTATTAGAAAATACTTAGTTAAGAAAAATTCAGATTATGCCAAAGAAGAAGCTATTAAAAAAGGAAAGCAAATGCTTCTTGACACTTTAAAAGAGAAAAAATTATCTACTGATTTAAGTAAGATTGTAAATAAACAGTTACTTACTGATTTGCATCTTAATAATCAAGATGATTTATTCGTCCAGATAGCAGGTAAAACAATCACTACTAATTTAGTTATTGAAAAAAGTAATATTGATGCCAAAATAAATGAAGAAAAAAATATTCAAGATAAAATCGCTGGTAAAAGTGAAAATGATGTTTTAGGAAAACTAAAAAAGAATACTACTGATTCAATTGTCCTAGCTAATGGCGATAACGTTTTAACTTCACTTGCTAGCTGCTGTCAACCAATACCAGGTGATGAAATAATTGGCTATGTTTCAACTGGACAAGGTGTTAAAGTGCATCGAAAAGATTGTCCAAATATAAACAAGTTGAAGGATGATTCTAGACTTATTGGTGTCCGCTGGAATCCTAATAATTTGAAAAAACTTGATTATCAGGTTGACTTAGAAGTAGAATGCCATGATCGCGATGGACTTTTAGTTGATGTTGTCAATATTTTAGAAGTGAATAAAGCAAAAGTTGTTAAACTTTCAGCAAAATATAATCCTGGCATGAACAATACAGTAATTCTTGTTACATTACTTGTAAAAGATACTGAATCTCTTGGTCATTATATAAATGATATTTATCAAGTCAAATCTGTTTATAATGTCTCTAGAGTTTTGAAATAGGAGGTAATATGGCAAATATAATTAGTCGCCCGCGTGGAACATTAGATTTATTTTATGATGATTGCAAATTGATGGAAATTATAAAATCAAAATTAATTTTTGAAACTTCAAAATATGGTTTTACTTATGTTGACATTCCTTGCTTTGAAGAGAGTAAACTTTTTCATCGTGGAGTTGGTGAAAGTTCTGACATCGTCAGAAAAGAAACATTTGACTTGATTTCAAAAGGCGATAAAGAGTACACGTTAAGGCCTGAATTTACCGCATCAATTAATCGTGCTGTTATTGAAAATAAATTTTATGCTCTTCCTTCTCTTCCCCTTAGATACTCTTATTTTGGTAAAGCTTTTAGATATGAAAGACCACAAGTAGGAAGATATCGTGAATTTCATCAATTTGGTGTCGAGGTATTAGACACTAAAATAGATATTGATTCAACTATTGATACTCTTCTTCTTGCTATAAATTCTGCTAAAACCATTTTAGGAAACATAGATATTAAACTTAGAATCAACTTTTTAGGTTCATTATCAAGCCGTGAAAATTATAAAAAAGCACTCTATTTATTTTTTAAAGATAAAATTTCAAACATGTGTGAAGATTGTAAAAGAAGACTTGAAACAAATCCTTTAAGGATTCTTGATTGCAAAGTTAAAGAAGACCAAGAAATTATCAAATCATCACCAAAAATTACTAATTATTTAAACAAAGAAGATCAAGAAGAATATGAAAAAATCAAATCTTATTTAACTTCATTAAATATTCAATTTGTTGAAGATGATAATTTAGTGAGAGGACTTGATTATTATACTGGTCTTGTCTTCGAATTATATTCAGAAAGTGATGTTGGTGCAATCGGTGGTGGTGGAAAATATTCATCATTGATGAAAGACATTGGTGGCCCTGAGTTTGAAGGTATCGGTTTTTCTTTCGGGGTTGAAAGATTAGTTCTTTCTTTAGATGATGATAGAAAAAAGAATCTTCTTTCAAAAGTTGATGATTCACTCGATTATTTTATCATCAATTTGAATAAAGATTTTACTTCATTAAAGATTGCTAGTATTTTGCGTGAAAAAGGTTGTAAAGTTACAATCCCTTCTGCTAATAGATCATTAAATGGTGCTTTAAAAATGGCTGATAGAATGAAAGCTAAGAAAGTTTTAATCATTGAAAATGATGTTTGTAAAATTAAGGATATGGAAACACGCAATCAAGAAGAAATAAAGCTTTCTGATTTGATTCTAAAACTTGAAAAAGGAGGAAATATATAATGCTTAGAAATTATACATGTGGACAGTTGACATTAAAAGATGAAGGAAAAGAAGTAACTTTAGCTGGTTGGGTTGATACCATTAGAAATATAGGCTCCTTTGCTTTTATTGACTTAAGAGATAGATATGGTAAAACTCAATTATATTTTGATGAAAAATTATTTAATAAGCAAGTTATTAAGAATGAATACTGTATTCAAGTAAAAGGAAAAGTTAGAAAAAGGAAAGAAAAAAATCCAAATTTAAAAACTGGTGAAATTGAAGTTGAAGTAAGTGATGTAACTGTTTTTTCAAAATGTAAAGAACTTCCCTTTACTATTACAAATGATGTGACCGTTTCTGAAAATACTCGACTTGAATATCGTTATTTAGATTTAAGAAGACCTAACATGTTAAATAACATGCTGATCAGAAGCAAACTTGCCAAAGCTGCAAGAGAATATCTTGATCAAAACAATTTTATGGAAGTAGATACACCTACATTGATTAAATCTACTCCCGAAGGTGCTAGAGATTATCTTGTCCCTTCCAGATTATACAAAGGATGCTTTTATGCTCTTCCTCAATCCCCACAACTTTATAAACAACTGCTTATGATTTCAGGAATAGATCGTTATTACCAACTAGCACATTGCTATCGTGATGAAGATCAACGCGCTGATAGGCAACCAGAATTTATGCAAATTGACTGTGAAATGTCTTTTGTTGATAGAGAAGATGTTTTAAATATAATTGAAGGATTGCTTAAACATATATTTAAAGAAGTTGCTAATGTTAAATTGCCTGATTTTATTAGGATGAGTTATGATGAAGCCATCACTAAATATGGCTCTGATAAACCTGATATTAGATATCCTTTATATTTAAATGATGTCAGTGAAATTTTAAAAGATTGTGGCTTTAAAGCTTTTGAAGACAAATATATTTCTTGTCTTGTTATTCCAAATTATGCAAATAATGTCAGTCGTAAAAATATGGATGAAGATAATCTACTTGCTAAAAAATATGGAGTTTTTGGTGTTTCGCATTTAAAATACGAAAATGATGTTTTTAATGCTTCAATTGTTAAAAACATAAATGAATCAGCATTGACTAATTTAAAAAATAAACTGAATATTAACAATAATGATTTGGTGATCATCTGTGCTGATAAAGTAAAAGTTAAAGCTTCAACGGCTTTAGGTGCTTTAAGACAATATTATGCCTCTAAACTAAATCTTATTGATAAGAATGTTTATAAACCTTTATTTGTCATTGATTGGCCTTTGTTTGACAAAGATGATGAAGGGAATATTGTTTCTCTATCCAATCCATTTACAAGACCAATTGATGAGGATTTAAAATATTTTGATAGCGATCCTACTAAGATCAGATCCACTTCCTATGATACTGTCTTAAATGGCGTTGAATTATCATCAGGTGCTTTAAGAATACATGATAGTGATACTCAAGAGAAAGTTTTTAAACTTCTTGGTCTAACTAGTGAAGATATTGAAGAGAGATTTTCTTTTTTAGTTGAAGCTTTAAAGTATGGTGTTCCTCCTGAAGGTGGTTTTGGTATCGGTGTTGAAAGACTTGCCATGGAACTTGCTAAAGTTGATAATGTTCGTGATGTAGTTGCATTCCCTAAAAATTTAAAAGCTTTTGAACCATTATCTAAATGCCCATCTAAGGTTCCAACTGCTGATACTGATGTTTTAGGAATCACTTTTATTAAAGGAAATGAAGATGAATAATTTGAACATAAAAAGTTTGAATATAAAAAAAGAAGTGATCACTGCTTTTAATTCATTAGGTTATGATAAGCTTTCACCTGTTCAAGAAAAAGCTATTCCTCTTCTACTAAAAAAAGAAAACTGTTTAGTCATTTCTGAAACAGGTAGTGGAAAAACTTTTTCATACCTTATTCCTATTTTAAATAACTTAGATTTTTCTACTTCTTCACTTGAAGCAATAATTATTGTTCCAACTATCATTTTAATGGAACAAATTAAGAAGGTTTTTATTTCTTTTTTTGATAAACTCGGCTATGATCCTGAACTTGTTAAATCAATTAAAGATAAAAATTCTTTTACTAAGTCTAAACCTAAAATTGTTATTACTACTCCTTCATTATATCCTGAAATATTTTCACATTACCCTACAAATTTGTTAAAGTACGTCATCATTGATGAAGCAGATATGCTTATATTTGATGGTTTTGCTTCCATTATACAAATTTTAAAAAAACAGATTGATAAAAATATGGTATCTGTGTTTTCAGCATCTATTAAAATTCAAGATATAACGAGAGTCAAAAAAGCTTTGAAAATAAAGCATGTTATTAATGTTTCTTCAAATATCACCTCAAATTTAGTAACACATTATTTAATTGATTATTCACCACTGGCTCGAAAAGAAGCTCTATACCTTCTTCTTCATAACAAAATTAAAAGCTTAAAAGTAATTGTTTTCTTTAAAACTATAAGTGAAGAAGAGGAAGTTTATTCTTATTTTAAGGATAAACAATTATCTATTTTTAAAGTGCATGGTAAACTTGATAAACGCGAAATAAAGCAGACTATTTCAGCTTTTGAAAATGCTAAATATGGTGTTTTATTTTCAAGTGATTATACATCACGTGGTATGGATATTGATGATGTTGAAACAATCATTTCATATTCTGTCAGTGACAATTTAGATTATTACTTCCATCGTGCTGGTCGAACCGGTCGATTTGATAAAGAAGGTGATTCTTATATTCTTGTCAATAAAGATGATGAAACTGAAATTAAAAACATTAAAACTCTTTCAAAAAGGAATGTTTCTTTTTATGTCTATAAACTGACTAGAAATGAATTCAAGCTTGTTTCTTCATCTTATATATTTAAAAATTTAGGTAAGAAAGATCAATCAAATGATAAACTTCAAAAGCAGATAAGGCATGCTGTAAATAAGGTTAAATCTAATAAAGTCAAGCCTAATTATAAGAAAAAAGTTTCTAAAGCTGTTAAACGTGTCAAAGAGAAACATCGTATGAAAGTTGTTAGAACTAACATTGCAAAAAGTGGTGGAAATGTAAATGATTTCCATAATGATTAAGTAATAAATACATTAAAAATCGCAAACTAGAAGTTCTTTATGTAATCTTCTAGTTTTTTTATGCATTCTTCTTTTTTGAATCTACCAAGTTCTTTTCCTTTTGAAAAAAGAAGATATTCATTATAATTTCCAGAACCAGTTATTCCAATATCACAATCTTTAGCTTCACCAAGACCATTTACTGGGCAACCCATAACTGCTACTTTAATATCTTTATTTATAGAATCCAAAAAAGTTTCCACATGGTCAGCTATTTCTTTCACATCACATTTTGTTCTCCCACATGTTGGGCAAACAATTAAAGTTGGTTCAACTTTTCTATTTGCATATTTTAAAAGAGTTTTACAAACTCGTATCTCTTCTTTTCGATCATTTGCAAGTGAAACACGGATTGTATCTCCGATGCCTTCTTGTAAAAGAGGAAATAAGCAAATTGATGACTTGACAATTCCCTGAGTATTTCTTCCAGCTTCAGTTAAACCTAAATGAAGTGGATAAGGATATTTTAAATATGCTTTTTTGTATAATTTAGTAGTGTAATCAATTGACGTGCTTTTTAAAGATAAGACAATATGATTAAAGCCTTCACTTTCAAATATATTTAAGGTTTCATCAAGAGCTAAAAGATAGTCATCGATGGGACTTTTAGTTTTACCTTTGTATTTATTTAATGATCCTGAATTTACACCGATTCTTAAAGTTACATTTTTACTTTTAGCTTTATTTATTATTTCTCTTAAAAAAACTTCACTTCCAATATTTCCTGGATTGATTCTGACTTTGTCAATATTATTATCCATTACAGCAAGAGCAAATTTATAATTGAAATGAATATCCGCAATTATTGGAATATTTGTGTTTTTCTTAATGATTTTAATAGCTTCTACATCATCATTATCGAGAATAGAAAATCGCATCATATCAAGACCAATTTTTTCAAGCTCATTGGTTAGCTTGATGTTGTAATCAACATTACTAGTTTTGCTATCAGACATTGTTTGAATTAAAACATTATTATCACCGATTATTTTATTACCAATATTAAATTTGAGTTTTTCCATATTAATTACCTACTTAAATTATACAATAAACGGCAAATTTATAATCAATTTGCACAAAATATTGTTAAAATATTGATTATTTCTTGATATAAAATTTAGATTTAATTATAATAGTTAGGTTGTACAGATCAACTTTTTTTATGGAGGAAATTAAATATGGCTGAAAAACGCATGAATTTAACATTAAGATGTTCAGTATGTAAAAGTGAAAATTACATCGCTACTAAAAATAAGAGAGTCCATCCTGATAAATTCACAACTCAAAAGTATTGTCATGTCTGCAATAAAAAGACATTACATGAAGAAAAGAAATAATCTATTGTCGAGGTAAATTTATATGGCAGATATCATAATGATTGGCGATTGCGGTCCAGGTAAATCATTTAAGTGGAAGAATGATATTTATACTTCTCTTCAAATTGATCACAATAAAACTGCAATGAGACAAATGATTGTCAAAATCAAAGCAAAAAATTTGAGAACTGGTGCTATCAACGTTATGTCTTTTAATGGTGATGATAAGGTTGAAACTATTTATCTGGATAAAAGACAAATGAATTATACATATGATGATGGAACATTAGTTCATTTTATGGATAGTGAAACTTTTGAAGATTTTGCAATTGACAGATCTCATTTAACATGGGAATTAAATTTCATCACAACTGAAAATCCAATCACTGTTACTTTCTATGAAAATGAAATTTTAGGTGTTGAACTTCCAGCTAAAGTTGTTTTAACTATCACTGAAACTGATGATAATGCTGTTGCTGGTGACACTGTCAATAAAGCAACCAAAGATGCTATTGTTGAAACCGGCTACAAGTTGAGAGTTCCAATGTTTGTTAAAAATAATACCAAGATTGTTATTAGAACTGATACTGGTGAATACGATTCACGTGCATAATAGGTAATTATTATGATGAGCATACCTATTTGGGCATTTGTTGTCATAATTATAGTTTGTATAATTGGTGGACTTATTGGTGGTTTCTTTATTGCAAGAACTATCATAAAGAAAGAGATTCAAAAAAATCCACCAATCAATGAAGATATGATTAAAGCAATGTATCGATCAATGGGAGTAACTCCATCACAAGCAAGACTTAATCAAACTATGAAAGCCATAAATGATGCTTCCAGTGGTAAATCAAAAATGCCTGCTAATCCAAGTGGTTTAAATTCTAAAAAACGATAAAATTAAAGTAGACTATAATGGTCTACTTTTTTTGTGTGATTATCACTTATCTATATATTAGAAAGCTGTGATAATTTTTTGTTATTAAAGATAATTAATTGTTAAATAATTAATATTTTTTTACATAATAATTTAGTGGTTTTATAAAAAATAGTTATATATATATATATATATCACTAAAAAGTCAAAAGTTAGGTATACAAAATTTACATGCTA
>ERZ808240.835-NODE-835-length-39588-cov-4.667114_pt1 | contig 39588 bp, 37 predicted proteins | sample MGYA00521084_ERZ808240 | MGnify/ENA primary metagenome ERZ808240 (study PRJEB31516, sample SAMN03275571) | gut metagenome | biome: mammalia-associated habitat; material: feces | host: Papio cynocephalus | place: Kenya | collected 2012-08-06 ... | reverse complement strand
TGACCGTGTACTTGAGGTAATAAAGTCCGTTGTGATCCGGCACAAATTCCCGGTCGTAGCTGAACTGTCCTCCGGCGCTGTAAGGCAACCGTTTGTTAAACGTACGGATGGATTCGCCTGCCATCGTGCGCAGCTCGGCATTGATGATCACATAATCCAAAGTATCTTGATCTGGTACTAAAACGTCCACCCCGAAATAAAGAGTTCCGCTTGAGAAATTAATGTAATCTACAATGGCTGTTACTTTATTATACTGTGGACTGATCGGATTGGTAACGGCTGCGAATGCTGTGACTTGCGATGCGAGCAGCGCAACGATCAAAACCAAGATCATGACTAAGATTCTCTTCTTCATCTTTTGCTCCTTTCCTTTCAGTTTTTGAACGCGTTCTATCTAATACACGGTTCTCGACAGTAAAAGCTGACATGAATTTTTATTTTTTGATCAAATTTTCGATAAATTCTTTCCCAACGTCATATCCCGCATTAGTATGAATACGACTGATCGAGTGGTTCGCTGCAAATTCGAATACGATATCCTCCTTATGAAATGTAACCATAACTTCGAAGTCTCCGATCAATGCTTCCGTCATATTCGATTTTTCATTGTCAAGATATGCACTTGTCTTTTCAATTTCTTTTTGGCTAAAAAAGATATATTTTCCGTTTGCATCCTCATATTTTGTCTCATGTTTCGTCCTATTCACAACCTCATCACTCACCAACTCGAACCCATCCGGCAATTCTCCCGGATAGTATTCCACGAAGTCGTAGGCGTTCTCGGCGTCAACCTGCACATCTGCCTTGCCTTCGCCGGTGAACAGATCCAGCCACCAGATACGCCAGGCGCTGGCCTGCGGAACCGGAACCACAAAGCTGGCAGCCAAAAGCGCGATCAGCAGAACTGCGACAGAGCGCAGAACCTGCTTCTTCGGATCCCGATAACGGCGATTTCCGTAAATTTTCGCGTATTTCTGATAATTTTCGTCTCCCGCGAGGATTTCGTCAAACAGCGCCACGTCCTGCCTGCCGACGTTTTCTCCAAAGCTACACAGAATTTCTTCTGCCTGACGCTCAATTTTTCTTTCCTCTTTCATTTGCCTCTCTCACTTTCTGCGATTTCGGGTACTGTACTTTTCATCAACGCAAATTTGCTTTCCTCTTCCCCTCACAAGGATAAAAAATAAGACCGCGCAGGCAAAGCAGCTTGCACAGTCTGCGTCGGTCAGTCTATCAGTTCTACTCCATGCATAATATATTTTGCCATCTTTTCTGGATTGTCAACCTGCTCTGCAAGTCGAAAGGCTCTGGCAAGTTCCATGTTCGAATCGTTTGCTTCGCCAAGCAGCAAATAATTGCCGTCCACGCCCAACACGATTGCGATCCGGTACAACAATTCTGCGCGGGTATCATACTTGCCGCGCTCGATCGCCGAAATATGGTTCGTTGAAGCATCCGCGCGTTCTGCCAGTTGACTTTGCGTCAAGCCTGCTCTTTCGCGGGCTTCCTTGATCCTTTTGCCTAATTGTACCGAAAATTCGCCTGCCATGCCGTGTCCACCTTTCTGCTAAAAGTTTACCCAATAACCTTTCGCATTACCACGCATAGAACAAGCAAATGTTGTAATTGAATTCAAGTAGTCGTCAAGAAAAGAGCTATTTACTTGCATGAATCAAAAAATTGAAACCTTTTTACCGACCGCATGGTTAAAATATCATCGATCAAATGAAAAAGGCGCATGCGACTGCGCCTTTTTCGGAAACATTTTATGGCTGATTGATTTTGAAACCCTTTTCAGGTTCTTTTTCAGATCATACTTTCGTTCTCGCGGATCATCTGACAGGCTGATTACATCATGCCCATGCCGCCCATGCCAGGTGCGCCGCCACCCATTGCTACCGGAGGTGCCGGCTCTTTGATGTCGACAATGCCTGCTTCGGTTGTCAGGAGCATCGCGGAAGCGGATGCCGCGTTCTGCAGCGCGCTTCTGGTTACCTTTGCCGGATCAACGATACCGGCTTCGATCATGTTGACATATTCTTCGGTTGCCGCATTGAGTCCAACGCCTACGCCGCTCTTCTTGACTTCCGCAACCACGACGCTGCCCTCCAGGCCTGCGTTTTCAGCGATCTGACGAACCGGTTCTTCCAAAGCTCTTGCAATGATCGCTGCCCCGGTCTTGACATCGCCGGTCAGAGTGTCTACATAAGCCTTGACTGCCGGAATCGTGTTAACCAACGCAACGCCGCCGCCGGATACGATACCTTCTTCGACCGCAGCCTTCGTTGCGTTCAGAGCATCTTCGATTCTCAGCTTTCTTTCCTTCAATTCCGTTTCGGTTGCAGCGCCAACCTTGATAACGGCTACGCCGCCGGAAAGTTTCGCGAGTCTTTCCTGTAATTTTTCCTTATCAAACTCGGAAGTGGTCTCTTCGATCTGCGTTTTGATGCTGGCGATTCTTGCCTGCACCTCTTCCTTCGCTCCCGCGCCTGCCACGATGACGGTGTTTTCCTTGTCAACCTTAACGGTCGCCGCAGTGCCGAGCATATCCAAGGTAACCTCCTTGAGTTCATAGCCAAGGTCGCTTGCGATCACGGTACCGCCGGTCAGGACAGCGATATCTTCGAGCATTGCTTTTCTTCTTTCGCCGTAGCCCGGAGCCTTAACCGCGACAACGTCCAGAACGCCTCTTAACTTATTGACAACCAGAGTTGCCAGCGCTTCGCCTTCCACATCCTCTGCGATGATGAGCAGCTTGCGACCCTGCTTCATAACCTGTTCCAGCAACGGAACCAGATCCTGAATGTTGGTGATTTTCTTATCGGTGATCAGGATCAGCGGATTTTCCATGACGGCTTCCATCTTTTCGGTATCGGAAACCATGTACGCGGATAAATATCCTCGGTCAAACTGCATACCTTCCACGACTTCGAGCGTTGTGCCGAGGCTCTTGGATTCTTCCACAGTGATAACGCCGTCCTTGCCGACCTTTTCCATGGCTTCCGCGATCAGGTCGCCGATCTTCGGATCTGCTGCGGAAACTGCCGCTACCTGTGCGATGGAGTCCTTGGTCTCTACCGGTTTCGCGATCTTGCTGATCTCTTCGACAGCAACGTCAACTGCGCCCTGGATACCTTTTTTGAGTTCCATCGGGTTTGCTCCGGCGGCTACGTTCTTGAAGCCCTCTTTGACGATGATCTGTGCCAGCAGGGTTGCGGTCGTTGTACCGTCACCGGCTACATCGTTGGTCTTGGAAGCAACTTCCTTGACAACCTGCGCGCCCATGTTCTCGGTTGCATCTTCTAATTCGATCTCTTTGGCGATGGTTACACCGTCGTTGGTGATCAGCGGCGAACCGAAGGACTTGCTGATCAGCACGTTGCGGCCTTTCGGTCCTAATGTGATCTTAACGGTATCTGCCAGTTTATCAACGCCTGCCTGTAATTTACGTCTTGCGTCTTCTCCATAAAAAATATCTTTTGCCATTTTAATTTCCCCTTTCGTCTCTACTATTCAATGACTGCCAGAATTTCGCTCTGGTGCATGATTGTGTATTCTTCACCATGGTATTTGATCTCAGCGCCGCCGTATTTGCTGAATACGACAGTGTCGCCGACCTTCAGCTCCATCGGTTCGTCCTTGGTTCCGGGACCGACGGCTACAACTTCCGCTACCTGCGGCTGCTCCTTTGCGGAGCTGGTGAGAATCAGACCGCCCTCTGTCTTCTCTTCCTTCTCTGCCTTTTTGATCACTACTCTGTCGCCTAATGGCTTGATTCCTGTCATTGTCATTACCTCCGTTTTGTAATTTTATGTTTTGTGAGGAATTGGAATACTCACATTTTTTCAGATTATTGGCACTCTTTGTTATTGAGTGCTAACATAATTTTATTATAGCAGGCTTTCTTTCATTGTCAATACGTTTTTTCCGTTTTTCTTCGGAAAATCCGTGAAGTTTCTGTGAAGGTAGAGTTCCTGCCGGTTTTTGCGCGGCAGGCTGGGGTGATCGCGTTTTTGACGGTGAACCTATGCCTTCTCTCACACATTTCAGGCCAGACCGCGCACTTCCACGTCAACCCGCACCACATTGAACGCAGTCATGCTCTCCACCGCGTCCTTGACCGCTGTCTGAAAAATCCCTGCAGTTTCCCACAGCGGGTAACCCCTGCGCAAGCGGATCACGACCAGCAGCTCATAGGCTTCCGGTCGTGTGCCGTGGCTGACATAGACCACGCGGCTGACCTCCGGCATAGCCGCCGCCACACAGTTTACAATATCGTCCATGACATGCTCCGCAACGTAGTATTCTCCCATGTAGCTGTAGGTCGGGCGCACGACCGTTCGCTCGGCAGCCGCTCCCGGATCCTTACCGCGCAGCAGTCGCAGCGGATCCATAAAGTATCCCGCGAAATTATGCTTGAGCTGCAGTGCCGGAGCCGGGATCACATGTTTGCCAAGCTTGTCGCGCTGCTGGCGGGCAGCGGCACGTTCCGCCTCGGTCGTGATGTCTTCGATATGGATGCGGCGCGGACTGTCTGCCGGAAGCGCCGGCAGACCAAGGCGCCGGATGATCCTGTCGGTCATTTCATCGCTGGTTCCTAGGATCAGGATGCTCCGCGGTTTTTTCGCAGCGATTGCTTCGCGCACCTCGCGGCAGCGTTTCTCGTCGATGAACAGCGCTGCCTTGACAGCTCCGATCTTCGTCTGCGAGCGTTTCGCCGACATCCCGGCGATGATGGTGTTCCGATAGATAAACAGTCCGTCATCGATGATCGCGTCGATCTGTTTTTTGCGGCAAAGCTCCATGGCATGGAAGCTCTTGCCTGTTCCGCTTTTGCCGACCAGGGTATAAACCTGTATCTGTTCCTGCTTCATCCTTTTCCCTTTCCTCACAGCTTCGCCTGCCGCATGTTTTCCTCGCGTTACAATGCGCAGCTTGCTGTTTTTTCCGAAATTCTCTAAAATTCTCCAGAATTTTCACCGTAAATTCACCTGATTTAGGCTTTACTATTCGATCCCGTTCTGCTATAATGTCCTCGTAAAGATATATCTTTTAAATAGGAGGATTAGAACAATGGCTTATAAAATTACAGACGCTTGTATCGCATGCGGAGCATGTGCTGCGGAATGTCCTGTAGAAGCGATTTCGGAAGGCGACGGCATCTATGTCATCGACGCAGACAAGTGCATCGACTGCGGTTCCTGCGCGGATGCCTGTCCAGTAGACGCACCGGTAGAGGCTTAGTCTACATACGCAAAGCACACGATTACAAAAAACAACCGACCGGCCGGTCGGTTGTTTTTTTACTCTGTCATGTGCTGCGTGCTCAGCGTTCTTCCTCACCGGATCTCGCTTCCTGCATATAATAGGTCAGCGCGTGCAGACTGTCGCTGACGTGTACATTCTCGACTGCCACATCATCCGGCAGCTCCAGATCCACAGCCGTAAAGTTCCAAATGGCCTTGATGCCGGCCCGTGAAACCGTGTCTGCCACGATCTGCGCCTTTTCGGCAGGAACCGTGATGACCGCGATGTCAATGTTCTCCTGCTTTACAAAATTAGCCAGAGAGCCGCAGGTCAAGATCTGCGCGTCCTTGAATTCCACATCCTGGATGATCTCCTTGACATCAAAGATCCCTTTAATATGGAAGTTCTTCTCATTCTTATAAATGTAGCTGGCCATCGCCTGTCCGAGTCTTCCGTAGCCGACGACCACAAGCCGATAGTCCTTATCCAGCCCCAGAATATTGCCGATCTCTTCGTACAGGTAGTTCACGCTGTAGCCGTAGCCCTGCTGTCCGAAGCCACCGAAGTTGTTCAAATCCTGTCTGATCTGTGACGCCGTATAGCCGATCAGCTTGCTCAAATCTTTGGAGGAAATCTTTTCGATCCCCTTTTTCTGCAGTTCGCGCAGATATCTTCTGTAGCGAGGCAGTCTTTTGATCACCGCTTTGGATATCTGTTTTTCTTTCATACCCCGTACTCCTAAATCTTATTTGTTCTCTTCGACATACTTCACGAGATCGCCGACCGTCTGGAAGTTTTCCGCTTCTTCGTCCGGAATCTCAATGCCGAATTCTTCTTCGATCGCCATGATGATCTCAACCGCGTCCAGCGAGTCCGCGGAAAGATCTTTCATCAGGTTGGTGTCCATCGTAACTTCGGATTCATCCACCTGCAACTGGTCTATTATAATATCCTTAATCTCATCAAAAATCATAAAAAGCCTCCATGTTTCCGTTATTTTTCAGTTATTATTTTAACTATATCATAAACTACGTTTCATTATATAAATTTTTTTCTGTCAATGCAAGGGTAAATTGCCCCATTTTTTTGATATTTATGTGAAAATTTTCGCTCTCAGAGCCTCCGGGGGTCATTCCTGCAGGACAGACCACTGCTCAAAGGCTTCTTCCAGTGCCGCAGAAAAGGTTTCGTGCTCGCTGCTCAGACTCTGCATCCGATTGTAGTCCGCGGCATTTTTTTCATCGTTCATCTGCGCTTCGACCTCCGCGATCTTTGCCTCCAGACGTTCGATCTCCGCTTCCAGCTTTTCGATCTGCCGCCGACGTCGGCGTTCTTCCGCCTCTTTCTGCTTGTTGAGAAGCCGCTGCCGCGACGCGTCCGGCGGCGCGGCAGACTGCGCGTCCGCTCCGTTCTTTTTGTCCGTGTTTTCGCTGCTCATGCCGGACAGATATTGTTTACCGGAACCGAGCGCCTCTTTCTTTTCCAGATAGTAATCGTACTTGCCGAGATATTCCCGGAAACCATCGTGGTTCAACTCCAGGATCCGTGTCGGGATCTTCTGGAGAAAATAGCGGTCATGCGAAACGATGATCGCTGTCCCCGGAAACTCCAACAGTGCGTCCTCAAAGACCTCCTTGGAATCGATGTCCAGATGGTTGGTCGGTTCATCAAGGATGAGGGTGTTCGCGCCGCTGAGCATCAACTTCAGCAGTGCGAGCCGTGCTTTCTCACCGCCGGACAGACTGCCGACCGTCAGGAAAACATCGTCCCCGCGGAACAGGAACCGCCCAAGGATCGAGCGCATTTCGGTGTCTGTATATAATCGGTAGGATTCCTTGAGTTCCTCCAGTACCGTGTTGGATTCGTTCAAAAGCTGCTGCCCCTGGTCGTAGTAGCCGAACGCTACGTTATGCCCGATCTTCAGATACCCGCTCGTCGGCTGCTGCTCTTCCAACAGAATCCGCAGCAGGGTCGTCTTGCCCACGCCGTTCGGTCCCACAATGCAAATACGTTCGCCGCGCTTCACGTCCAGATTGACACCATGAAACAGTTCACGTTTGTTTTCTCCATAGCCGAAGGACTTGCTGAGGTTTTCGGCCAGCAGTACATCTTCACCGGATGGAAAATTCTGCTTGAATCGGATCTTCATCCGATCCTGCAGAGCCTCCGGTCGTTCCACACGGTCGATCATGTCCAGACGTTTTTCGCGAGAGGCCGCCCGCTTCGCCAGGTGTTCGGTTCCGTGCTGTTTCATCTTGCGGATGATTTCTTCCTGTCTGGCGATCTCCCGCTTCTGGTTGTCGTAAGCGCGCTGCTGGGTTTCCCGGCGCAGTCGCTTTTGTGCAAGCGAGCGTGTGTAGTTACCCTCATAGGTGTAGACCTTATGGTTTTCCACTTCAAAGATTCGGTTCGCGATCCGATCCAAAAAATACCGGTCATGCGAAACGACCATAATCGTGCCTTTATAGGACGCCAGATATTGTTCCAGCCACTTGAGCGTACCGATATCCAGATGGTTGGTTGGCTCATCCAGAAGCAAAAGATCCGGTTTTTCCAACAGCAATGCCGCCAGCGCCAGTCTGGTTCGTTCGCCGCCCGACAGCGACGCGATCTTTTTGTCATAAAAGGCCGATCCGAACGCCATCGAATGCAGAATCCCGGTGATCTCGGATTGATAGGTATAGCCGCCCTTCTGTTCATACTGCAGGTGCAGCCGATCCAGTTTTTCAATCTGTGCCGGATCGCTTTTTCCGGCTTCGATCTCAGCGCTCACCTGTTCGATCTCCGCTTCCAGGCGGTGAAGGCCGGTAAAGATCTTGTCGATCTCGCCGATCACGGTTCCCTCACTATCAAAGTTGTCGCGCTGTTTCAGATAGCCGACACGCGTATCCTGTGATACGAAAAATTCCCCCTCATCTGCCGAAAGCTCTCCGGTCAGCAGCTTGAGGAGGGTCGTCTTGCCGGCTCCGTTTCTGCCGACGATCCCAACACGGTCGCCGGCATTGACGTGAAAGCTGACATCCTGCAGGATCACGTCGGTGCCGTATACCTTACTTAAATGATTTGCGGATAAAATGATCATAGTCTGCTTCTCCTATGTGAGCGGCAGATTCGCGTAAGCTTCCAAGCTCAGGTCGTCGGTCTGCCCGCTCTGATATTGGTAATAAGCGGCCGCCGCGATCATCGCGCCGTTGTCCGTGCACAGGATCGGATCCGGCCGGTACAGCCGGATGCCTGCTTTTTCGCATGCCGCGCCGAGCATTTCGCGAAGCCTGGAGTTTGCCGCGACGCCGCCTGCCAGAACCAGCTTTTTTTCGCCCTTGAGGACTGCGGCATCCACGGTCTTGCGAACCAGGACGTCCATGACAGCCTGCTGAAAGCTTGCCGCCACATCCGCACGGTTGATCTGTCTGCCTGCTTGATTTTCCTGATTGATGTAGTTCAGCACGGCGGTTTTCAGACCGCTGAAGCTGAAATCGAAACTGTCTTTTTCCAGATAGACACGTTTGAAGGGGATCGCCTGCGGGTCTCCCTCTTTGGCGATCTTGTCGATCTTCGGTCCGCCCGGATAGCCCAGACCGAGCACCCGCGCGATCTTATCATAGGCTTCTCCGACCGCGTCGTCCCGCGTGCCGCCGAGAATTTCGCAGTGGGTGTAACTTTTGACATCCACGATCTCCGTATGTCCACCGCTGGTGATTAGCGCCATAAACGGTGGCGCGAGCTGCGGATCCTGGATGTAGTTGGCGCTGATGTGACCCAGCAGGTGGTGAACGCCGACCAGCGGAATATCCTTGGCGAAAGCCACAGCTTTCGCCGTTGCCACGCCGACCAGCAGTGCGCCGATCAGCCCCGGTCCGTAGGTCACGCCGATCAGGTCGATCTCATCCAGACTTACGCCTGCTTCGTCCAGCGCCTGCTGCATCACAGCGTTGATGTTTTCCAGATGATGGCGGGAAGCGATCTCCGGGACTACACCGCCGTACTGCTTAAAAATATCGATCTGTGACGAAATGACATTCGAAAGCACGTTTCTTCCGTCCGCCACGACCGCGACCGCAGTCTCGTCGCAGCTGCTTTCGATTGCCATTGTCAGAAATTTTCCGTCTTTCATTGCTGTTCCTTCCACATGATCAAGGCATCTTCGCCATTGTCTTCATAATATCCTCTGCGCACGCCTGCTGTCTGAAAACCGAGGCCTTCATACAGCTTTCGAGCCGCGTCGTTTCCGACGCGTACTTCCAGGGTGTAGCGTTTCATACCGGCTTTGCCGCAGACATCCAGCAGCGTTTCCAGCATCGCGCGACCAATGTGCCTGCGCCGGTATGCCGGAGACACCGCGACATTGGTGATATGCCCCTCGTCAACGATCTTCCAGATGCCGACATAGCCGCAAAGCACGCCGTCCGCTTCGGCTGCGATGTAAAACGCCAGCTTGTTCTGCATGATATCGTGATAAAGCGATTCGTAGGTCCAAGGAACCGCGAAGCACTGCTGTTCCAGTTCTTCAATCGCCGCAATATCCCGTTCTTCCGCCTGTCTGATCACAAGTTCTGGCATCCCGTTTCTCCCTGTCGTTTCTTCGGTTGGTCTGTTTGTTATTCCTGCTTCGGTCCTCTGCAGATCGGCAGCTGACCTGCGGCCAACTTCACTTCCGCTTCCGCCTTGCGCATATAATCCGGCAGGAGCTGTTCAAAGCTCACAGCTTTTCCATCCGCGATCCGATCCATTGCCGCATAGGCGGCTGCCGCCGCGCTCTGATAGCGTTCCTCCGGCTCGGCGAAAACGTAATCTTTTGCTTCCCGGTATCCCAAATCGTCAAAATACGATCGGATCTGTGCTTCATAGGCATCGATACCGTCCCCGTAAAATTTAACCTTTTTTCCGTTCGGCAGCACTTTCTGCGCGATGGCTTCCAGTACATCGGTCAGCATATAGGCTCCACCCGGCAGGCAGTTTTCCACGATTCCGTAGACCTGTCCGCGTCTGGCGTTGATGATCCCGCAGACCAGCGATCTGTATGCGTCGGATGTCTGCGGAGCTTCTCGCTTTGCCGTTCCTTTCGTTTCCGCATAGCGAAACGTTTCCAGCGTTGGTACGGCAACGCACGGCAGCTGCAAAGCCTGTGCCAATGCTCTGGCTGTTGCCACGCCGATGCGGATGCCGGTAAAAGAGCCGGGGCCGATTGAGGCGGCAATATGGGTCAGCTGACTCTTCGGAACGTTGCATTCGGTAAGCAGCTGCCGGATCAAGGGCAGCAGATTTTTGAGATGATTTTTTGCTTCATCTGAAGACGTTTCACCCAGCAGTCTGACTGCTTGCGCTTGTCCACCCTGCCCCATATGACCGTCCGGCATCGCGAGCAGCGCCGCGGAGGCCTTAGGACCGGTGGTCTCGATTGCTAAAAGGTACATTGATAAATCCTCTCTTCCGGATTTTCTCCATAGCTTAAATAAATATATTTCGTATTCTCCGGCAGGATCTCTTCGATCCGATCTGCCCATTCCACCACGCAGACGCCATCGCCGTAAAAATACTCGTCAGCGCCGATGTTGAACATTTCCTCCGGATCCGCGATGCGATACACATCGAAATGATAAAGCGGCAATCTGCCGTCGGTATATTCCTTGACGATTGTAAAGGTCGGGCTGCTAATCCGCTGCCGGATCCCCAATCCTTCCCCGATATACCGTGTCAATGCGGTTTTGCCGGTTCCAAGATCCCCGATCAGCGCCAACACATCACCGGCCACAAGCTTTGCGGCCAGGGCAAGGCCGAACGCACGGGTATCCTCCTCGCTGTACATTCGATATTCTGTTAACACGGATTTCTTTTCCATAATCGCTCCGTTTCGTATCTGCTCATTCCTGCTTCGCGGCCTTTTCCGCGCCGCGCTTGAGACGCAGCCCATCCTGGTGCAGGAATCCCGAGATTCTTTTATATACCACGAAGGTGATCACCGCGTTCAGCACGCCTTTGATCGCGTTGAACGCGAGAATCAGCGGCATCATGCCGACAACGGTCTGCCGCATGGCTTCGCCGCCGAGGTAAAAGGTTGTAATGTAGTAGTTCGCGAATCCCATGGCGATCATCATCGCGACGGTTGCGAGCAGCATGCCGAGGATCGCAACTTTCTTCGTCTTGTGTCTGCGGTACATCAGACCCGCGATCATCAGGAAAACGCCGGACGCGATGAGATGCATCGCAAAGCCGTAGAGTCCGTCTCCACCCATCAGGAAGGCCTGAATGAAGCTGACGACCCCCAGCACCAGCATGCCGGAAGCCGGTCCGAAGGCAAAGGTCGTGATGAGGATCGGAATATCCGCGAAGTCATAGGTCAGAAACGATACCGCCGGAATCAGCGGGAAACGGATCAGACCAACAACGCAGGCCAGTGCGGCCATCATCGCCATCTTTACGAGCTGCTGTGATTGGATCTTTGAGTTTGTGTTGTTCATTTTTTTACAGTTCCTTTCTTTGAAGTGTCGTGCAGTGCCGCGCACCGCCTGAAATGTCCAGGAATCTGTCAGGTCAATAAACAAGCCTTGATTGTTTGAATCAAGGCTTGATGCACGCAAAAAACTCGCGTGTCTTGTTTCTCCCATCCGGACTATACCGTCGGTTCAGGAATCACACCTGATCAACCGCCTCCGCCGTTTCCGGTCAGAAGCAGGCTCGCGGACTATACCGCCGGTGAGGAATTTCACCTCGCCCTGAAACAGATCACATTTTTCGTCATCTATTATATTCCCCCGAAGCCAATTTGTAAATAGCTTCGGCATAAATTTTTGTCATCTGCAGGAATCTTTCGACCGATAGGCATTCATTCGGCTGATGCATCCGATCTTCATCGCCCGGAAAAAGTGCGCCGTAAGCAATGACGTTCTTCATCGCGCGCGCGTATGTGCCGCCACCGATGACCAGCGGCTGGCTCTCGTAATCTCCGGTCTGCTCCCGGTACACTTCCAGCAGCGTCCGGACCATCGGATTATCCAGCTCCATATACAGCGGATCATGGTTCTTGATCAGTACCCAGCCTAGACCATACCGTTCAAAGGTCGCGGCAAGACCTTCAAACACCTGCTGCTGTGTGTAGCTGATCGGATAGCGAATGTTGATGGTCAGCTTACCGATCTGCGGATCCATTTCCGCCATTCCGACGTTCAGCACCAATTTGCCTGAAATCTCATCGGAAAAGCCGATGCCCAGTCTTTCTCCGCACAGATCGAAGCCGATGCAGCGGTTGTAAAAGGTGATCCATTCGTTGTGGTCTTCGTTGACAAAGTTCAGTCGGCCTAAAAATGCCATCAGGATCGAGATCGCGTTCAGCCCGGCCTCCGGGTTTGCCCCATGTGCACCGCGTCCGACCGTCGTCAATTCCAGCGATTTGCCGATGCCCCTGCTGTTCACCTTGTAGCCGGTTTCTTCGCGAAACGCCGCGATCTCCGCCTTGATCTTCTGATAGTCTCCCTCCGGACTGCGCACAACGGCTCTGGCCGAATCCGGCACGCTGTTGGCAGCATTGCCGGCCTTGATGGAGCGCAGCTCCAGCCCCTTGGTTGTTGTCCGTCCGAATTTTCGCGCGGCTTCAAAAATCAGATTTCCCTTTTCTCCGTTGATAATCGGGAACTCTCCGTCCGGCGTGAACCCAAAATTTGGCGCAGGTACTTCTTGCAGATAACGTTGCATACCCTGCCAGCCGGTTTCCTCGTCCAGCCCGAGGATCAGGCGAACTGTACTCTTTGGCTCAAATCCTGTCTCTTTCAAGGCTTTCATGGCGTACAGGCAGGCGATGACCGGTCCTTTGTCATCGGTCGAACCGCGTCCGCAGATTGCGCCATTCTTGATCTCGCCGCCGTAAGGGTCAAAGTCCCAGCTTCCGGCTGCCGGTACGACATCCAGGTGACCAACGATACCCATGACGGTATCTTCGCTGCCGCGAAAATCGATATGGCCGCCGTAATGCGCTACATCCACGGTTTCAAATCCCATCGCGCGTCCCATCGTGAGTACGGTCTCATAGACCTGCTGCACCCCGGCGCCAAACGGATAAACGCTCCCGTCCGCTGCTGTCACCGGTTCCGCCTGATCACTCTGTATGCGCAGCACCTGTGCCAAGGCGTCGAACATTTCCTGCCGGTTTTGCTCGATGCGCTGCTCATATGTTTTCTGATATCCCGTTTCCATTTTCTTTTCCTCTTATCCTCTTTCTCTGCGATCCTTGCCGAGGCGTTTTCTCGCAGACAGCAAGAAAGAGTGTCTTGACTTTCGGCAATTCACTCTTTCTGTATTTTCGTATCGAGTTTAGACTGCTTCAACGCCCTGGATCTCAGGATAAGTTTCTTTGATCAGTCTTTCTACAACGCCTTTGATGGTCATGGTTGCGCCCGGGCAACCTGCGCAGTGTCCCTGCAGTCTGACCTTTACAATATTATCATCTGTCAGCTCTACGAATTCGATATCGCCGCCGTCTCTCTGTAAGAACGGTCTGATCTGCGCGATCGCGTCCTGAATTTTCTGTTCCATATTGTATCTCCTTTTCTATTTGTGCATTGATCTTATATTCTTCAGATTCTCCAAATTCTCACAGATTATGATACCATACCGCGTATTTTCGCGCAAGGCTTTCCTGTGATTTCCTGTCGATTTCCTGTCATTTTCTCCAAGGTTCCGGCTTCCGCCTATGATTCCGAAGTATACGCCGCAAGCTCTCGGCCGTTGGCGATATGGCTGATCGTGACCGTTTTGGTCGGCTCGTTCTTGCCCTTGTAGTTGATCACACCGGAAGCCCCTTCAAAATTGTCGATGGCGCTGAGTGCGTCCTTGATCTGCGTACCGGTCGGTATTCCACTGTCATGCGCGGTCTGCCAGGCTTCTTTTTTCGCTTTGGCTTCCGCGTCGGTTGCCGCAGCTTCGGTGATCGCGTCCGGATCCGTGCTGTAGACATTCTGGATTGCCCGATCCATTGCCGTGATTGCCAGCAGGTAAGCATCGAACGCAACGACTGTCCTCTGGGAGGGTTCTGCGCTTTCCCCGTATTTTTTATGGAATGCGTCCATGAATTTCTCCGACATGGCGGTCGGGCTGCCTGCCGCCTGCTCGGATGGATAAGCAATCTGCAATTTCGCGTTTGTCTTGACAAATTTAAGGAAATTTTTGTCATTCCATGCGCGAGTTCCGAGGAACAGGATATGCGTTAATTTTTTCTTGGTCGCCTGTTTCAGGAATTCCGTCGCCACAGACGGTGATACCGCAAGAAAAACTGCTTTTGCGCCGGAGTCCCGGATTGCTTCGATCGTATCGGTATAATCCGCGGAGGTTTGATCCAGCTCAAAGCTGCCTGCGATGCTTTTGTTGTTTTCGGTCAGCTTTTTAATACGATTGGTAAAACGCTTGATTGTCGCGGTTGCCGTGTCGTCGTTTTGCATTTTGACGGTTGCCACCACGTCTTTGTTCTGCGAAAGGTACGCAAAATCCGCAAGCGCGTCTCCCTGCCTGGTCTCACTGTAAGTCGCGCTGAAATAGTAGTCGTTGTTTGCCGTGATCAGCGGGTTGGTACTGGAGATCGTAATGGATGGGATGTTTGCCGCCATGATGTAATCACTCGCGACAAGCGTCAGCACTTCCCCGTAGCTTCCTAGGATCATAGACGGCGAATTGTTGGCGATCAGTTCCTGGATCACCGTTTCCGCTTCATACATATCGGACTTGTTGTCCGCGTAAATCAGTTCGACCGTTTTGCCGCAAGCAGTCGGATAAAGATCATGTGCCAGTTCGATTCCCATCACTTCTTCTTTACCCTGCGTTTTCATACTGCCTGAGGTCGGCTCAAATACCCCTATTTTGATCGTTTTTTCCTTTGCAACCGAATCAGTTCCAAAGAAAGCATTTTTAAAGTTTGTATAGGTCGTGCAGCCGGTCAGTCCTGCTGTAAGGCAAAGGATCATGACCAGACTGAGTACCTTTTTGCTGCACTTTTTCATAAATTCCCCCTTATCTACGTTCGTGCCGCGGCGTATATGCGTTATTCTCCCAAATAAGCCGCCTTGACTCTTTCGTCCTTCATCAGGGCTTTGCCCGGTCCTGCCATGGTGATATTTCCGGTTTCCATAACATAGGCATAATCGGAAATTTCCAACGCGGCCTTGGCATTCTGCTCGATCAGAAGCACGTTCACGCCCGCATCCTTGATCTGCTCAATAATCGTAAAGATATCTTTGATGACCAGCGGCGCAAGTCCGAGGGAAGGTTCGTCCAGCATCAGAAGCTTCGGTCTGCTCATCAGTGCTCTGCCGACCGCCAGCATCTGCTGCTCCCCGCCGGAGAGCGTTGCTCCCAGCTGCCAGGTTCTTTCTTTGAGACGAGGGAAAAGGCTGTAGACCCATTCCCGATCTTTGGCGATGCCGTCTTTGTCCTTGCGCAGATAGGCACCGGCCGAAAGGTTTTCCTCTACCGTAAGATCCGGGAAGATCCTGCGACCCTCCGGGCAAAGGATGATCCCTTCGCCGACAATGTCCTTGGTCTTCATCATCGTGATATCGGTACTATCCCAGTATACATTACCTTCGGTCTTGTTGACAAGCCCCATTATTGATTTGAGTGTCGTGGACTTGCCCGCACCGTTCGCGCCGATCAGGGAAATGATCTGACCGTCCGGCACATCCAGGCTGATGCCGTTCAGGGCGTGAATCCCGCCGTAGTAAACATGTAAATCTCTGATTGCTAACATTCTTCATCCACCCCCAAATATGCTTCGATAACTGCCGGATTGTTCTGGATCTCTTCCGGCGTGCCGTCTGCGATCTGTCCACCGTAATTGAGAACATAGATGCGGTCGCAGATGCCCATGATGACCTGCATGTGGTGCTCGATCATCAGAATACTGAGGTCAAACTCATCGCGGATTTTACCGACAAAATGCATCAGCTCATCAGACTCCTGCGGGTTCATACCGGCAGCCGGCTCGTCCAGCAGCAGAATGGTCGGATGGGTCGCCAGCGCTCTGGCGATCTCCAGATGACGCTGCTTGCCGTATGGAAGCGAAGTTGCCAGATCGTTGCGGTTTTCGTAAAGATCGACCTTTTTGAGCAGTTCCTCCGCTTCCGCAAGCATCTGCTTTTCTTCCTGTCTGGCGGTTCTGGACTTGAAGACCGAACCGAAAACGCTCTGCTTCTGGTTCATATGCATCGCGACGAGCACGTTTTCCAAAACGGACATTTCCTTAAAAAGACGGATGTTCTGGAACGTACGCGCGACGCCCAGCTTGGTCACCTTATCCGGGGTCAGCTTCATCACCTGCCCGTAATCACCCTGATGCTTGCCTTTATAGGTTTGTGCTACCTTGCCATGCGGATAGTTTTCGATCACACGTACGCCGTTGATGGAAACCGCACCGTTGGTCGGCTCATAGACACCGGTGACCACGTTAAACGCGGTTGTCTTGCCTGCGCCGTTCGGTCCGATCAGGCCGATGACTTCATTTTTGCGAACCTCCAGGTTCAGATTGTCAACGGCCACAACGCCGCCGAACTGCATCGTAATGTCGGAGAGCTTCAATACTACTTCATTTGCCATATACTTACGCCTCCTTTTCGAATACGACTACATGATCATAGACCGGCAGCGGCGTGAACAGCGGTTTGCCGGCTTTGACCGTCTCCTCGCTTTGTGCCTTCTGATGTCTTGCCGCTGCATGGGCTGCTTTTTTTGCTTCGCGCTCGGCTTTCTTCTCCGCGCGTTTCTGTTTGCAATTCGCCGGCCATGCCTTAATACGCCGCGGCAATGTACGGAAGAAGTTTACGATGCCGTCCCAGGAAAGCTCGCGGTTGCCCATAATGCCTTTCGAGAAGAAGAGTACGACAAGCATGATCAGGACTGCGAAAACAACTTTCCGGAAGCCGGACCGCATCAACGTGGACTGGATGCCCAGCCATTCGCCTTGATCCAGACCGCGGAGCAGCCATTCGTTGAGACCGATAAAAATGAACGAACCCATCACGGAACCGGAAAGCGAACCGATACCACCGATGACCACGATCAGCAAGATTTCATAAGTCATATTGGTCGTGAAAGCCGCGGAGTTCACGTTGTTCTGGAACATGGCCAGCAAGGCGCCGCCGACACCGGCAAAGAAGGAAGAAATCACAAATGCCAGCTCTTTGTGCTTGAACAGGTTGACACCCATCGCTTCCGCCGCGATCTCGTCATCGCGGATCGCCTGAAATGCTCTGCCGTAGGTAGAATTGATCAGCAGCACGATCAGCGCGATGCAAAGTCCCGCGAAAATAACCGGGAACAGGGCTGTCTCATAAGTCACGAATTTACGCAAAATGTTGGAACCATTGGTCACCGGACCCAAGGCGTTCCACTGGAAAAAGGCTCGCAAAATTTCCGCGAAGCCAAGTGTCGCGATCGCCAAATAGTCGGACTTCAGCCGTAGAACCGGGATCCCGATCAAAAACGCAACGCCTGCGGTCAAAAGTCCTGCAAAGAAAATCAGCAGAAACATCCCTGCATATTGTCCGAGGAAACCGCCAACCGTGCCTTCTCCGCCAAGCGCGTTCATCAAGATCTCCGGAATCGAGAATTGCAGCGCGCCACCCTTAAAATACTGGTAAACTGCTTCGTGGTCTGCCGCCGGAATCGCGAAAATCGCGTAAGCGTAAGCGCCGATCAGCATGAATCCGGCCTGACCGAGTGAGAACAGCCCCGTAAACCCGTTCAGCAGGTTCATCGATACCGCAACCAGCGCGTAGACGGAACCCTTTTCGAGCACTACCATGAGCATACTCCATTTTGATGTCGGTGCGATGAAGGAATCGCCAAGATATACTAAAATCAGGAATACAGCAATGGCGATGATACTGCAGGCAGTTTTTGTTTTTTTCGATAATGTCTTTTCCATTTCTGCCCCTCCTTATACTTTGTTGATGTTCTTTTCGCCGAAAATACCCGTTGGTTTTGCCATCAGTATTACAATCAGCAATACAAAGGTAAACGCATCGGAGAACGTCGTCAGACCCACGCCCTTCATGATGTTTTCACAAATACCGATAACAAACGCTCCGACAACTGCGCCCGGAACGGAACCGATACCGCCGAATACCGCCGCGACGAATGCCTTGAGACCCGGCATGGAACCGGACATCGGGTTCACGCCGGTATAATTCGAGAAGAACAGGATCGAGCCTACAGCGGCGAGGAACGAACCGATAATGAATGTCATGATGATGACCCGATTGATGTCGATGCCCATCAGTTCAGACGTTTCGAAGTCACGCGATACCGCACGCATCGCCATACCGATCTTCGTATGATTGATCAGCATAACCAGGGCGAACACCAATACGATCGTCAGGATCGGCGTGATGACCGTTACCATCTTGGTATGCGCGCCGAGTACGGTAACAGTCTTCTGCAGGAACGGGATGGACGGATAAGTCTTGGTCAGTCCTCCAGTCACGTAGAGCGCGATGTTCTGCAGGAAATAGGATACGCCAATTGCCGAGATCATGATCGACATTCTCGGCGCGGAACGCAGCGGACGATAAGCTACCTCCTCGATGGTGCATCCCAACGCCACCGTAAAGATAATCACAACGATCACGCTCAGCCAGATCGGCAGCGCGGATACCAGATAAATCATAACCAGTCCTGCCATCATGAACATGTCTCCGTGGGCAAAGTTGATGAGCCTGAGAATGCCGTAAACCATCGTATAGCCAATGGCAATCAGGGCGTACTGTCCGCCTGCGGAAACACCTGCAAGGATATATGGCAGCCATTTTGCAAATAATTCCATGTAACAAACCTCCTGTTCAAGGATAACTTCTACTTAACGTAATCAAAAAAGACAGGGCGCTTCGACAAAAATGCCCTCTCCTTTGTGATTTTTTGTCGCCATACGCTATCAAAAATATAGGAACCCATAATACGACGATAAGCGGGAGGTGCTCCCTCCCGCTATATGCCTCTCGTCAATCTTTGCTATGTATCTTGAGCATGCCTTGCTCTGTTTGATTTCAAAGAGCAAATCGTACTATGTGTTTTTTCTTATTGTTCGATCGTCTGGGTCTTGACATATTCCCATTCGCCGGTCTCGGTGTTGCAGTGTTTCACAACCGCTTCGTTCTTTTCGGCATCGCCATTTTTGTCAAATTTTACAGTGCCGCATACGCCACCTTCGTAAACAACGTTCGGAAGCGCTGCCAGGATGTCTGCCGGATCGGTAGAGCCTGCCGCTTTGATCGCTTCCAATGCCACAAAGTATGCGTCATAGCCCATTGCGGATACCGCTGCGATCTGGTCATTGCCGTTGTTGTTCGCTTTTGCGGTGGAGTCCGAGTTGATCCATTCCTTGATGCCGTTGTCAAATTCCGGATTGCCGCCTTCCTGATAGAAGGTCGTTACATTCAACTCGATGTTTTTGCCCTTTGCTGCTTCGAGTACAACGTTGGAATCCCATGTATCGCCTGCAAGGATCGGCATATCCAGTTTCTGAGCTTCTGCCTGGTCGATAATCAGCGCTGCCGCTTCGATGGATACCGGGGAGTAGAATACGTCACAGCCTTTTGCTTTTGCGTTCGCAACATAGGATGTGAAATCGGAGTTTCCGTTCGGGAACTGTTCTTCTACGACTTTACCGCCGAGTTTCTCAAAGGCCTCTACAAAGTATTTTACCAGACCTACGGAGTAGTCGTCACCGAGCTTGGATAAGCAGTAAGCCTTTCTTGCGCCGTTTTCATACGCAAAGTTCGCAAGAACGGTGCCCTGGAACGGATCCAGGAAGCAGGTACGGAAATAGACCGGGTTGTCTAAGGTTACCTGAGGGTTGGTGCAGGTGATACCAAGTGCCGGCATGCCTGCTTCTTTGAAGACATCGCCTGCCGCGATGGATACTGCGGAGCCGTAAGAGCCGAGTACCATGGATACGCCGGAAGATACCAGGTTCTGTGCCGCGGTGATGCCCTTCGCGTTGTCGGACTCATTATCCGCCGTGACCAGCTCCACCTTGTAGGTCTCGCCGTTGATGTCGACGGTCGGCTGTACCTTGTTCGCGTACTGAATGCCGAGAGTCTCCTGCTTGCCGCCTGCGCCGTTGTCGCCGGAAGCCGGTTCAAAAACGCCGAGCTTTACGGTGCCGGCATATTCGCCGTCTGCGCCGCCGTCATCGTTTGAGCCGCAACCTGCCGCGAACATCGCGAAGACCATGATAAGTGCCAAAAGTAAAGCAACCTTCTTTTTCATGTTTGATTTCCTCCTTATTTGAAAATTTAAAATTTTCTCAAATGTATGTGTATAAGTACATTATACGTTTTTCCTTCATGTATTGCAATGTTTTTTTGCATATCTTATCGTTTTTCAACAATTTTTCTTCTTTTTTTGTGTTTTATCAACACAAAACTTTGTTTTTGTCAACAAAATAGCCCCATTTTCGGGGCTGTGGTATATTTTTTTATTCCAGAAAATTCGTGTTCGCGCGATACGTTCGCTTTTACCTACCCACCGAACCTGCGCTGCGTTTACGTTAGCTTCCTTTTGCACTATTCGGGCTGGCGCAGTCCGAGCGCATGGCTGACCGGAAGCGAAAAAACGATCGACTGCGCTTTACTTTCCAGTCCCGCGTGCTCCATGATCGCTTTCATGATTGCGTTTCTTCCTTGTGCCGGCGTGACCAATAGATGAATCTCTTTTTCGGACGCAATGGAAAAGCCGAAGAATTTCTCCGTATATTCCGCACCGGTACCTTTCGCTTTGATGACCGTGCCGCCGCTTGCGCCTGCTTCACGCGCCGCGTCCATGATCATATCGCTGTAGCCTTCGTTTGCGACTACAAAAATCAATTCATAATCTGTTTTGATGGACATTCTTTCGATCCTTTCTGCCATTTCCAAGCTTTTGTTCGTTTCCAGCACCTGTCCGTCCAGCATGTACTCCAGACTGCGTCTGCCGCCAATGCTGTTAAGCGGAACCGTGACCGCGATGCCGTTGCCGGGAATATCAATATACATCTTACGTTTGAGGTGTTTGAGCAGACTGTTCAGCCCGGCGTTGGTGACCACGCCAAAAATAATGGATTTTTCCGCGGGGCTCAGGTAGAGGTATTCCAGAATTTCCCGCGGCGCGGTTCCCTGCCCCAGCACGACGTCGGTCGTAAAGACGCCGTTTTCCTGAAACAGCTTGATTGCCGTTTCGGTTTTGTCGCGATCCGTGATATTGATGACTAAATTTAATCCGTCCATGGCAATCCTCCTTACAGTTCTATGATGTCATCATCGGTATAAGCTTTGATTTTTGCCTGCACACGTTCTCTTGCTTCGCGTTCCCTACGCGTGCGGAATTTGTATTCCACGCCCAAAAGCTGGATCGTGATCAGCGGTGTCATCGCGACCATCGCGACCACGCCGAATGCGTCGCTTACGATTTGCTCCGCTCCGCCGATCGCCTCGCAGGCGCCCATCGCGAACGGAAGCAGGAAGGTCGCGGTCATCGGTCCGGAGGCCACGCCGCCGGAGTCGAACGCGATTGAAGTAAAGATCTTCGGCGCGAAAAAACTCAGGCCGAGCGCCAGCACATAACCCGGTATCAGGAAATACATCACGGAAATCCCCGTCAGCACACGGATCATCGCCAGGCCGAGGGATGCCGCAACGCCGATGGAAAGGGAAAGCTCCATCGCGCGCGCCGGAATACTACCCGCGGTCAGGTCTTCAACCTGTTTATTCAGGACGTGTACCGCCGGTTCCGCTTTTACGATAAAGTATCCGATCAGCATGGCGATCGGCAACAGGATCCAGTTGAATTTCTTGCTTCCGATCAGGTTGCCGATGTAGTTTCCGACCGGCATAAATCCGACATTGACACCGGTCAGAAACAGCACCAACCCCACATAGGTAAAGATCAGGCCGACACTGATGCTGATCAGCGGCTTTTTCGGCATTTTGATGTAAAAGGTATTGAATAAAAAGAAGAACACGATGATCGGCGCGAGCGCGAGCGCGACTTCTTTCGCGTAATGCGGTAACCCTTGTATGAAGAGCAGGATCATCTCCTGCGAGTTTTCCATTTCCGGTATTTCAACCGGCGTATAAGCTGCTTCGGAAGGATAGATCAGACCGAGGATGAGCACCGCCAGAATCGGGCCGATCGAGCAAAGCGCAACCAGACCGAAGCTATCGTTTCCGGCATGTCGGTCGCTTCGGATCGCCGATACACCGACGCCCAGAGCCATGATAAACGGTACCGTCATTGGTCCGGTCGTAACACCGCCGGAGTCAAAGGCCACTGCCCAGAAGTTTTTGGGTACAAACATCGCCAGTACAAAGACAACGACATAAAATCCGATCAGTAAGATGTGCAAGCTGATTCCAAACAGGATACGCAGCATGGCGATCACCAGAAACGCGCCGACACCCAGTGCAACCGTCCCGATCAGAACTGCGTTAGGGATGTTCGGTACCTGATTTGCAAGTACCTGCAGATCCGGTTCGGAAATGGTAATGATCACGCCCAGTAAAAAGCTGACAAATACGATTAGCCAAACTTTCCTGGATTTCGTAATACAGCTTCCGACCTTTGCGCCGATCGGCGTCATGGCCGTATCCGCTCCAAGCGTAAAGAACGCCATTCCGATAATCAAAAACACCGCCCCCATGACAAAGGAAACAAGCATATTATTCGGAATCGGCGCCACGGCGAAGCACAGCAGCAGCACAATGATGGTGATCGGGAGTACGGATGCGAAAGCTTCTTGAAATTTGTCGTGTAATAAGGTCTGATGCCGCAAAGGTGCCCTCCTTGATTTTGACTCTGATTTTGATCTTGATTTTGATCTTGATCACGTAATGTTATAATCTTCCACATGTATTTTATCATATTTTCCTTAGCATTTCCAGATAAAAAATCGCTAAAATCTCGACTAGGTTCGACTTTTTGCCTTTTTCTCCGCTTTTTTTCGATTTTTTTCATGTTTTCGCGCGTGATCCGCCAAAAAATTTATTTTTTTATACTCCAATACAGGAAACTTGTGCTATAATATCCATGTACGACGATTGCCGGACAAGCGTATGTGCGGAATCACGTTATCCGCCCACTATTCGTCCGGTGTGCAATCGTAAGAACAATATGTTTTTGAAACATGGTTTAAAGGAGGTAATGAATTATGAAATGGGTTTGTACAGTATGTGGTTATATCTACGAAGGTGACCAGCCGCCTGCAGAGTGTCCGGTCTGTCACGTCGGCGCGGACAAGTTCAAGAAGCTGGAGGATGACACAACGTTGGCCGCGGAACACAAATATGGCGTTTACGCAGAAACCGTTAAGAACAATCCGGACATCAAAGATGAAGATAAAAAGTACATTTTCGATCAGTTAAAGGCAAACTTCCAGGGCGAATGCTCCGAAGTCGGTATGTACCTCTGCATGGCGCGCATTGCGCACAGAGAGGGTTACCCTGAGATCGGTCTTTACTGGGAAAAGGTCGCTCATGAGGAGGCGGAACATGCCGCAAAATTCGCAGAACTGCTGGGTGAAGATTTAGAGCCGAACATGAAGGCGACCACCAAGGACAACCTCAAGTGGAGAGTGGATTGTGAATACGGTGCGACTGCCGGCAAGTTCGATCTTGCCAAAATGGCCAAGATGAACAACCTCGACGCGATCCACGACACCGTACACGAAATGGCACGCGACGAAGCAAGACACGGCAAGGCACTTGCAGGACTTTTGAAGAGATACTTCGGATAAGGGTTCTTTGCAGGGAGCTGAAGATCATCTTCAGCTTCAAAGATTGAAATTTCAATAAGAAATACTAAGGGCGCCGGATCTTCCGGCGTTCTTTTTTCGTGCGGAAATCTCTTCATTTTTTCGCAAATGTGGACTGGGAGTGTGAATTGCGTGTGAATTTTTGTTCCAATCCCCTCTTGAGCATCGAAAAAGTGTGAATCGTGCCGGTGTGAAGTTCGTATTCTTTCGAATCCCTTCTATTTTTTTACCTTTTCCACTTTCATCTCCCAAACTGAACTTTGTTATGCAAAAAGATGTAATCTACAAGCGTCGTTCCTGCTTCGTCCTCTCTTTTTCCTTTCTGATTTTGTTTGTTTATACAAAATAACGTTTCAGTTTCTGTGCGCGCAAACATATTTTCCTGCAAATTCTTAATCTTCCATCGTTTTGAGCGAAGCAGCAGGATGTTCCATTACATCTTTTTGCTTTTTTCAAGTAAAAAGCGGCATCCGCCAATGGCTCGCAAGCGTTTCGATCGAGTGCTGCCTTTTTCGCTTTTTTAACAAATTTCACACTTCACAAAACGCCGACTAAGCGATGGCGTCGATATTTTCCTGTGTGATATCCTGATAGTTTACCTTGGTTTCGGCAGCCGTGCCGTAGGTGTCGGCAACAACCTCATCGTACACGCTCTTATCGACCGGGGAAACCTTCTTTGTCACGTCGGTATAAATGTAATAGACGATGCCGGTCTTGCTGGTGTCGACATCTTCAGGATATGCGTTTCCATCCGCGTCTTCCGCAAAGTATGTCTTATCCCAGGCGTCGATATAGTAGATCTGCTCGTAAGCGTCCTGATCGGCGTTATAGCGGTAGATCGCGTACGGCCAGAATTCTCCGGCCAACCCCTGATTGTGGGATGCCTGCACGGTCACATAGCCGTTGTCGTAGAAGGTCACCGCCGGGAACTCCCTCAGTTCTTCCTCGAAGGTGTCACTGTCCGGGTCATAGCGGAACACGAAGAACTGTTCTCCCACCATCGGCGCGTTGCCGAAATTGATCAGCAGTTCAAGCTCGCCGTCACCGTCGATATCTGTGACTGCGAACTGATTATCGCCCCACACGGTCTCGTCGTCACCCTCATTGGTATACATCGGATCGCCGTTTGGGAAAACTTTTTCGTCGAGCATTTTCTGCATCGCTTCCTGATATTCGGCCAGCAAAGCGCTCTCGTCTGTCTGCTTCTGCAGGTTGGCCTGTGGAGAGTTTTCGCCCCCGTTTGCGTCATTGCTGCCGCATGCCACGAAACTGAACACCAGCAGCAGAGCGCAGCCGAGCGCCATGATCTTTTTCTTGAAGTTTTCTTTTTTCATTCTCTCATTTCCTTTCCCTTTTGCAAAATTTGTCGCGGTGACAAGGATATTAGCCCGGTCGCTGTGCGGCTCTGTCTTCGCCTTCCGGCTCGCCACTCGCCTTCGCTCGGGCATCTGTCTTTCATCAACTCCGGCAGTGACCTGTGCGGTCTTGCCGATCGCTGTGACAAGGACATTATACACTGTTTTTGGGATTTTTCCAGTGTTTTCCTTTGCTTTTGGCAATTTTCCTTTATTTAGCACGGTGCATAACACTTTTGCCCGGTTCCATGCTAAACTATTAGCGCATACCGTAAAGGTTGGAGCATCCTGGTGCAGACCCGGAAGCTCCTTGCTCTTTTCTCTGGTGTGTGCTAAACTGTAACCGCAAAGGAGTGCGACATGCCAAAGAAAACCACCACGAATCTTGAAAATGAATTAAGGAGCTGCGATACGCTGGAAATTTTTTTGAAAGTTAACCGTGAAGAACTTTCAACCGCTTCGCTTGCGGAACAGATCCAGACGCTGATCGCATCCAAGGGCTTAACAAGATCCGATGTGGTCAAAGCAAGCAATCTCAACGAAGTCTATGCATACCAGATCATTTCCGGAGCACGCAGACCATCTCGCGACAAACTGCTCTGTCTTTGCATCGCTATGAAAGCTACGCTTGACGAAACCTACGAGCTGCTGATCCACGGCGGCTTTGCACCGCTGTATGTCCGCAGCCAGCGCGACAGCATCATCATCTTCGCGATCTCGCACGAAGAAACGATCCTGCAGCTGAACAACAATCTGTATGACCACGGAGAGGCTTTGTTGGAATAGCAAGGTGAATCGACAATTACGAAATACATTTCATTTTTGGAGCGCACGACGCGCTCTTTTTTTATTTTGTTGGAAATATCGTTTTGATATTTCCGGAATAACAAGAAAGTCTACCGCTAAAAATCTGATCGGTGAAGCCGACTTTCTTACAAGAAAACCCACCGGAAATCGTCTCCGATGGGTCTTCGCACTTTATTTCGTCCAAGTTCTGCATGCGTATTTGCACTGCTTGAGTGCGGTTGCTGTGATCAGTTTGCCGTTTTCATCGTAAACTCTGACCTGAACTTTATAATAATACTTTACGCCTTTCTTGCCGTTGGTATTGAGATATACCGGTTTGTCCTTCGTAAGCATCGCCTTATATCCAGACGCCTTTTTCGTGGAACGATAGAAGCGGTACTTCACGGTATAACCCATATCCTGCATGGATTTTAAGAAAGCCTTTGTCTCCGCGTCTGTAAAGAGCACAACTTTTACGCTGCCTTTTGCAGTTTTGGAGGAACGCGCTTTTATCGCCGCTTTCTTCGCAGCTGCTTTTGCCTGTGCGATGCGTTCCGCTTCTTCCGCTTCCGGATCCGCCTTGGAGACCGCAAGCGTTACGGTATCGCCGTCGGCTTTTTCCAGCAAGGCTTTGAGTTCATCCTGCGTATAAGTCGTATCGCCGAACGGCGTGCGGATGGTCAGTGAAGCATTGGTTTCTTTCGTCAGCTGATCCAGGAAAGCCTTTTCAAGCTGTACATTCGCGCTCGTCGCATCGCCAACCGCGCTCGCCGATACTTCCAGAATGATCTCTTTGGAGCCGCTTTGTTTTGCCTGCTTGATGATCTCTTTCTGATTTGCGGCGGAAACTTTCACTTCTGCAACGGTCTCTTTCGTGCCGTCAGCGTTGGTTTTCTCACTTGTTTTCACGTCAGTCTTTGCTGTCGTTACTTTATCATCTGCCGTACCGCTCGTTGTCACATCACTCGGAGTCGGTGCGACCGCGCCGCCGGATGCGCCGCCGCCGGTATTGCCCCCTCCGTTCAGATCTTCATCCGTAATGATCGCGTATTTGGATAAATGGCCTGTTTTGAAGACAATATAGTCGCCGTTTATTTCATAGGTGGTTTCCATCTCGACCATGTTTCCGTTTTCATCAATGTTCATGACTTTATAATGCTTCGGATTTCCGCTGAACATGCTCTTAGGAATCGTAATGGTAATATACTGCTCCAGCTCTGAAACGTTTGTACCATCCTCTGTTGCAGTAATCTCGAACACTTTCTCTACCGCGTAGTTATCGTGGTACTCCTTCTGCAATTTTTCATTCAACCCGTCTTCGCCTGTCAGAGCGTAGTCCTGCAGAACCTCAGAGGAAACCACATATTTATGTTCTCCTTGGTTGCTCTCCGGTATGATACAAATCTTACCGTCAAAATCTTCAACCTCTTTGCTCACTTCCGATGCTGTCGGTAACTTCTGCACATCAAAGACGATTTCAATCGTCCCTGCATAGTCGTAATATCCATCGTAGGATACCACATGATTTGTCAAAGCACCAAGGTATTTCAGGCTGTACTGCGTTCCTTCATATGGCTGAGCATTTAAGAATGCTTCAACAAAACGCTGGGTATTCGATCCGGCGCCATCACCCAATACAATTTGTTTTGTCATGATGTAACCTTGATCTCTAAATTTACCTTTATCCGGTCCGTCTTTGACAATGCCGCCATAATTTCCGGCATCGCCATCTTTCCATCCTGCATCCTTAAAGTGATTGCTTTCCTCATCGCCCAGCATATTTCCAGCTTCATCATAAACAGCGTAGTCGTATTCTCTTGCTACGTTAAATGATGCAGGCGTTTCTTTACCACCGACTTTAAAGTTAATGTTGTTTAAAACGTATCCATCTTCTAGCTCCAGAGCGAATTCGGAATAGTCGCCTTGTCTATACTTTATTCCTTGGTAATACACATCCATGGCGTTATAATAAACGCCGGTTCTGACATTGTCTTTCTGCACAAGATCAACATCCGTAAATTCAGATTCAAAATTAAACAGATTTCGCTGCGCATCTGCCGCATTATATAAACGTTTGACGCCCTCTGCATCTCCTCTGACTGTAACATTCAATGCAAAACGCAAATCTATCCAGTTATCTGCCTTTGCATCGATCTCTGAGTCATTCTCCGCAATCTCGTTGTCCTCATCAACAAGTACCCGGATATCCCCATGTCCGATATATTGTTTTAAATTGATTTTATATACATCATAACTGTTCCCATCTATTGTGCGTTCGATGCTTTCTCCCATGTCAAAGGCATCGGAAAGTAAGTTTTTCCCCTCACAGCGAAGCAAATTTTTTTCTCTATCGCGGGTATCCCCTGTGTCAGTCGTATCTTTTGCTTTGACATTGATCAGCCGGTATGCCTGTAACTGATAGGTTTTTCCCTTCGGTACCGCAAAATAGAAACAATTCTCCCCGGCATTAGGGTTCAAGCTCATGTTGATATACCTGTCTTTATATGAAATATCACTGTCTTTCAAGCTCGTGTTGTTATCAGGCAACGAGCCTAAGAAATAGGTGCTGTGCTCCGGCTCTTGCGGTTCATCGCCGCCATCCATAAATTTTTTAATCGTAATCAAAGGATTTGTTCTTTCACTATCCGTTCTTGCAAACAATGCCGCCTTTGCATCATCAAAAACATAGTTTTTTGAAATTTCATCCGTGTCTTCTGCAGAATCCCGCGTATCCATCCAAGTGAGATTGCCCAACGACATATTCAACCATTCACATGGGAGATTTTGGGCATTTCCTTCAATGATAATATTGTCAATACGGTTTCTATATGACGCAACGAATTTTTCCATTTCTTCGCATTGTTCGGTGGTTCCCATCCAGTTCGAACTGAAGCCCAGATTCACCCAAACGTCATTATACCAGTCCACCGCAAGATACCAGCCGTTTCCTTCTTTAACGACTTCCCAGTCTTTTCCCGCTCCTACATAAAACTGCATACTTGCTTTAAATTCATCATTTTCATCCGCGCCTGCAGCCGTTACTTGAATGGTGTACAGTCCTATTTGGGGATTATTTTCAGAACTGTTTTGCTCTGTACTTTGTGTATCATCGACAGTTAAAACAAAATTATATACCGGATCATCATCACCATGCTTCATTCCATTTGTAACTTCAATTTTAATGCCATAGTCCTGACTCTTGTTTGTCCCATTTTCTTTAAGCTCACAAATAGCATCCGAAAGGCCATCCTTATAAACTGCAATCGAAAAACTTGTAAAGTTCTTCTGCACATGACTAGTCTCAACTGAGTTGTAAACAACCGGAACCTCGTTCCGGATTGCGCCGGTTTCCTGTTTTACGCCTTGCATCAGCATGATTCCGGTGCTCTCTCCTACGCTCGTAACATATGGTTGCTGCATGCCTAAAGCTTCTGGCCCATTTTGATACATGACAGCCAAAACATCCTCATATACAGGTCCTTCTCCTGATCCCTCTGCCCACGCCATGCTCGGCATCATGGTCAGTACCATGCAAAGTGTGAGCACCATTGCAAAAATCTTTTTCTTCATACTTCTCCTCGTTCTCCTTCTCTTCTTTCTCTGCGGCAGTCTATTTGCTGCAATCCGCTGCCGCGGTTTTATGGGAATATTTTATCATAGCGTGAGCTCAAAAGGTTATGCACCATGCTAAATAAGAGACAAAGAAAAAACGGGCCGCGCTTCCGGTGGATCGCTTCGTTTCCATCCACTGTGCGCCGGTCCGCTATGTACAATTTCATCGGATCCTTCTCTATGCCTCCGTAAGCTTAAACGCCAGTCTGCCTTCGGCATGTGTGACCTGAAAAACCGCGTCGCCGCCATCCGGGTTATCGAAGGTCAGCTTATAGACCTTGTCGTTCGGCCAATCACCTTGATTCTTACACTTTTCGATCGTCACCCGGTCATCGCCGCAGCTCGGCGCGATATTTTCGAAGCTCGGGCTGACCGCCAGATAAAGCGTCACGCGCTCTTGCGGGTCATAAGTCTGCCGCACAAACTCCGTGCCGTCCGCATTGGCTGTCGGCGCAAGGTAACCATCCGCCATGTCCGCAAAGGATGGCATCTTCGTATACGCGCTGATCGGATAGCCTGTCACAACAATGCGCACGGCATAAGACTTGCCGCCCTTTTGGGCATGGACAAAACCTTCCGCTCCCGGCTGCGCGCCGCGCGATTCGAGACGCCAGCCCAGCCATTCTTCTTCCCATCCGGTGATCCAGCCGATCTGTTCATCTGCGTAGACCTTCCAGTCGGATTCTACCGGCACATTGTCTTCGGTAAGCATCGTCAGACATTGGCTGCCGGCGCAGGAGTTATAACGAAACGTCGAACCTCCGAGATAGTCCAGATACAGCTGCAGTTCACCGTTTTCGGCGCGCAGCGGGGTCTGATCCTCCGTATTCCGCACAGTCTCCGCTGAGTTTCCGTCTTTCGCCGATGTTCCCGCTTCCTCGCTCGGAAGAAAATCTTTCATGCCGAAGATTCCGACAAGGCACAGGAGCAGCACGGCCGCGAGCACCGCGAGCTTCTTGCCTGCCAGCCGGTTCTTTCCGGCATCCGGTTTGGGCTCACTTTCCGTCTCCGGCACGGTTCGATTCGTATGCTCCATATGGTCATCGGTTTCGGAAAGGATCGGCTGCTGCGGTTTCTGCCAGGAAAGCGCGGCATAAAGCTCCTCCATATTCTGATAGCGATCCATCGGGTTCATGGCCGTACATTTCTGAATGATCGCGTCCGCCTGCCCGCCGCGGTAACGCAGGACTGCCGGATGCTGTCCGGTCAGGAGCATGTTCAGGAGGATGCCAACGGAAAAAACATCGGTGCGCACATCGGAACGGGTCAGTCCGAACTGCTCCGGCGCGGCATATCCGGCGGTACCCAAAAGCCTTGTATCGTTCTTCTTCTTTGGCTCGATGCGCATCGCGGCGTCTAAGTCGATCAGGAACAGTTCTTCTTTTGCGGTCAGCAGCACATGCTCCGGTTTAACGTCACGATGGATGAAACCCTTTTCATGCAGGCAGGCGAGCGCGCGGCAGATCTGTGACGTGATCTGCATAGCTCGCTTTTCACCCATCCTTTCGCCGCCGTCGATCATTTCCTGCAGAGAAATGCCGTTGATAAACTGTTCCTTGACAACAAAAAAGCCTTGTTCCCACCGGCAGTCATAAACCTGCGGGAGTCCCGGACAGTCCTGCCATTTGACAGCTTTATAGACCGGCATCTCGCGGCTGTAAAGACGCAGGATAAAAGAACCGGCGTGTTTGTCTTTTACGCGATAGACCGCGCTGTCTTCCTTTTGGCTGAGCGCCTTCCATTCCGTTGTTTCATAACTGTTCAAGATACTGCTGAAATCCATTCGTTTCTCCTACTGTACTTTGTCGAAGCTCTGTTTGCGGCTGAGTGCCAGACTGACTGCATGATCGGTGATCAAAAGAAGCGCGATCGCTACAGCTACCGCCAATGTGAGTGTGATCCGGATCCGTTTCATACACGCTCATCTTCCGACGCATTCCCGTTGTCCGCTTCTTCTGCCTGCATCGGCTCCGGATCTGCGGCTGCCGCCGGCAGATCTTCAGTGACCGCTTTCTCGACGGGTGCTGCATCCTCTATCTCACTCTCTGCTTCGGCATCGGCTCCGGATTTCATAGTCGCTCCGTCATCCGCGTCTTCCTCTGTAAAGGTAAACGCGGACTCCATCTTGCTCAGTCTGCGGTCGACGGAAACTGTCTTGCGGCAGAGGATGATGAACATCATCACCAGCTCACAGCAGATACGCGCCGCAAGATTGCCGAGCACCAAAAGTCCGGCACCCAGCCAGAATATTACAGAAGAGCCTGCGTCCAATCCCAGGATCATCTGCGCGGCGCCGACCAGAACCAGAACACAGACAGTAATAACGTACAGGAAACGAACGATGCCCTCTGCATAAAACCGGTTGAAATTCAAAAAATTATACAGCTTCCCCTTAAAGCCGTGATATTTGCCCTCATGCTTTTTGTTCAAGAATGTCAAGAACAACACAATGCCTGCGATCACCGCAAGTACAGCCGCCGCCAGAAGCAATGCGAAGCCGTTTCCGAATCGGCTCACCGGTGAGCCGTAATATTCATAATAATCGTAAAACATAGATAGTCCCCCTTTGTCTTTTGTTTTTCCTTGCTCTATGCCCTGCGTTTGTCTCGCAAAGCACCTCACTTTATTTTAACATTTTGTCGAATTATGTCAACTGTTGTTCGCCACAGCCGGCAAACATTTTTCAACACCTAAGAACGCCGCTTTTTTCAATCCTTTTCGCCTTTATCCACATCGGTTTCAAAAATTGTATACAATTTTCTCAACATTCCCCTGTGGATAACTTGTGTTTTGATGGATGTTGAAATTTCAACGTTGAACGCTTTCATGTCCATTTGTCAACGGAAAGTTATCCACATATTTTTGTGTTGGATTTTTTAGTTTTTACGCTCTTGTTCGCACTGTCAATGATCTCCAACGTTTCTACCTTTTTTAGGTATAAAATTTCATTGATTCCCTGCCAGATGCAGGATGCCAAAAGCCGTTGATATTCTGCCGTTTGCAGCAGCATACACTCGTTGGGGTTCGACAAAAATCCACATTCTACCAAGAGCACGCTGCTGTCGGTGTCCTGAAAAAGCAGAATATCATTTTTGCTCATCGCGCTGCGTTCCCTACCGTCCGAAATGTTGGTTTCCAGCGATTTCTGGATCGCTTCCGCGAACTCCCCGGCCGTATATTCCTGCTCGGAAACAGTTGTTCCCGCGTTCGTTTCCGGCGGATAAAAAACCTGCGCGCCGTATACTTTTTCATCCTGTGGAAAGCTGTTCAGATGGATGGATACCCCTAGGATTACATCCTCCTGCTCTATCATTTTTTTGCGGTTCAAAAGATCTTCCCGCTTCTTTTGGCGGATCGGTCGTTCATCGTCCGTATACAGACCGCGGTCATCGGTTCGGGTCATCTTGACTTCCACCGGATAGCCCCGCATTTCTTCTTGCAGGCACTTGGCGATCGCCAGGTTGATGTCTTTTTCCTGCACGCCGTCTGCCGAGGACGCGCCGCCATCCATGCCGCCGTGTCCCGCGTCGATGACGATGACCGGCTTTTGCTCCGGCATGACCTGTACTGTCGGAGAGGATCCCGTCCAGATCAGGAACCGGAACAGCAAACCGAGCAGCACCGCGCATCCTGCCAGCAGCAGAAGAAATTTTCCCTTTCTCATTCCATTCTTTCCTTTCGCTTTCGGATCTTTTTCATAGCTATTTATATGTAGCTGTGTTACAATGATTCTATCAATTCTAACCATTCTATCAGCAGGAGGATTTTTATGAATACACGCAGATTGTTTCGCGAAAACGTTTATCAAAAAGAATGTGACGCCGTTGTTCAGAGTGTGCAGAGCCGCGACGGCAAGACGCTGGTATGTCTGGATCAGACGATCTTTTTCCCGACCGGAGGCGGGCAGAGCTGTGATATCGGCAGCATGAACGACTTCCCGGTCACAGACGTTTATGAATATCAGGACGAGATCTTTCACTGTGTCGAGGCTCCGCAAAACGCGTTCGCGCCCGGGGATACCGTCCGGCTGGCGATTGACTGGGAGCACCGCTTCGACAATATGCAGCGTCACTGCGGCGAGCACATCCTCAGCGGGATGTTCTACCGCGAATACGGCGGCGTCAACCGCGGCTTCCACATGGGTGACCATTATATGACGATCGACATCAGCCTGGAAGCGAAACCGGAGTTTCAGACCGTCACCCGGGAAATGGCGAAGCACGCCGAGCTGTGTACCAATGAAGCGATCTGGAGCAACGCGCCGGTCATCACGCGCCATTTCGATACCAAAAAAGAAGCCGAGCATCTTCCGCTCCGCAAAGCCCTCACCATCGAACAGGACATCACGATCGTCTGTGTCGGCGATATCGAAAACCCAGCGGACTGCGTTGCCTGCTGCGGTACGCACCCGTCCACAGCCGGGCAGGTCGGCATGGTCAAGATCTTCAAAGTGGAGCCGAACAAGGGGATGTTCCGTATTTATTTTGAGGCCGGCAGACGCGCCTTCCTCAAATATCAGGAGGAGATGGATGTGCTGACCGCCCTCTGCAATAAGCTGAGCGCCGGTACGGAAGATGTCCTCGACAAGTACGAAAGCAGCCAGGAAAAGAACAAGGAGTCCCGTACGCAGCTCCACCTGCTCAAAAAGGAAGTCCTTGCCAGAGAGGCTGCCGCGATACAGGCGGAGATCACCGCGTCCGTTGCCGCGGGCAGTGCGCTTCCGCTCGTCCGGCGTTACGAGCTTTTATCGCTCGATGATCTGGCTTCTCTGGGTCGCGAGATCTCCCCGCAGATCGACAAGATCGCTTTCCTGGTTCATGAACCGACGCACACGGTTTTTCTGGTGTCAAACGGCAGGACGGACTGCGGCCGGCTGGTCAAGGAAAACGCTTCGATCTATAACGGCAAGGGCGGCGGCAACGCTTCGCTCGCCCGCGCGATCTTCACAAGCAGCGAATATGTCGACACATTCCTGGATCTGATCGAAAAACACCTGCGCTAGCTTTGCGCCCATTCTAAGACCCCTGACAAAGAAAACAGTCAGGGGTTCTTGTGTTTTTGTGCACCGAACCAATTTTCCCATGCTTTTTTATTATTTTTTTGAATTTTCTGAAAATTTCTATTGACAAATGCGTTTTGCCGTTGTAAGATGTCTACAGAACCGAAAGATTCGACAAATAAAATTCGGGAGGAAGAGCAATGTTATTCGGTCTTTATTACTATGATTACTTTACGAAGGACAATTGCATAAGGTAAAAAAGACTTGCAATCACATAGTAGCCATAAACTGAATATGTGAATGATAAAGTCCGCTTGTGGTTTATTTACCCATAATAATACCGCAAGTGGCTTTTTATTTCGTATCGATTCCCAAACATTAAAACTTTGAAACATTTTAGGAGGACAAACATGAACATGTTAAAGCACACTTCAAAGAAAACACTTTCTTTATTCTTGATCTGTCTGCTCACGGCGGCACTGCTTCTGACAGGCTGCGGCAGCTCCGGCGATGACGCCGATTCCGGTACCGACGGTGAAAAATTAAAGATCGGCATCATGCAGTTCGGCGAATTCACGGCACTGCAGAACGCAACCCAGGGCTTCATTGATGGCCTTGCTGACGCTGGCTATGTCGATGGGGAAAACATTACCATCCACCAACTGTCCGCTGCAGCAGAGGCTGCGAACTGTCCGAGCATCGCGGATACGCTGATCAACGAAAATTCCGATCTGATCCTCGCAGTCGCGACGCCTTGCGCATCGGCTGTCAAAGAAAAGACTTCCGATATTCCGGTTCTTTTCACGGCGGTTACCGATCCTGCAGGCTCCGGTCTGATCGCTTCCAATGACGCTCCGGGCGCAAACCTCACCGGTACTTCCGATATGAACCCGGTCGCGCAGCAGATCGCGCTCGGCAAACAGCTGATCCCGGATGCTAAGAAGGTCGCAATCATGTACTGCTCCAGCGAATCCAACTCCAAGATCCAGTCGGATCTTGCGGAAGCGGCCATCAAAGAGCAGGGCATGGAATCCGTTGTGAAGACGATTTCCGCCATCGACGAAGCAAAATCCGCCATTGAATCCCTCAAGGGACAGGTTGATTTCATCTACATCCCAACCGACAACACGTTGGCTGATGGCATGACAACCGTATCGGCCGCCGCCAACGAATGCGGTCTCCCGACCATCGTCGGCGAATCCGGTATGGTCGGAAATGGTGCGTTCGCGACCTACGGCATCAATTACTACGAATTAGGCAAGACAACCGCCGCGATGGCGGTCAAGATCCTCAAGGGTGAAGCAACACCTGCAGAGATGCCTGTAGAATATCAGACATCGGAAGATGTTCTGGAGGTTGCCATCAATACCGAAACGGCCGATAAATTAGGCATCACGATCCCGGATGATCTGAAGAGCACCGCAACTCTGCTCCCGTAGCGTGGATGTGGTCTCCATACACGAAAAAGTAAAAAAACAGTAAAAACAAAACTACAGACGCACACAAAACAGCAGTGGATGCGCCCGCCTGAAAGAGCCGCGCATCCGCTGCAGGTTTCGGAGGTTTAGAAATGATATCAGCAGCAACCATCCTGAGCGGCATCGCCCAAGGTCTCATATGGGCGATCCTGACGCTGGGGGTATATTTAACATTCAGAATTCTTGACATCGCGGATCTGACCGTAGAGGGTACCTTCCCGCTCGGTGCTGCGGTCACGGTTGTCCTGATCAATACCGGCATGAGTCCGGGTCTGGCGATTCTCTGCGCGGTTTTGGCAGGCGCGGCAGCCGGATTCGTGACCGGTTTTTTACATACGATCTTTCAGATCCCGGCGATTTTGTCCGGGATATTGACCATGATCGCGCTTTACTCGGTCAATATCCGCATCATGAGCGACAAGGCGACCGTTGCGCTCGAGCAGCCATCCATCAAGACCTGGATGCTTTCTCTGCTCCCGGAGGGAACCGCAAGCAATACCATCTCGATCATTCTCGGCGGTATCTTCTGTCTGGTAATCGTCGCGCTGTTATATTATTTCTTCGGTACCGAGATCGGCTGCGCGGTGCGCGCGACCGGCAGCAACCAAAATATGGCTCGCTCGCTCGGTGTCAGAACCGACCGCATCATCATCCTCGGTCTGATGATTTCCAACGCGCTGGTTGCGCTTTCCGGCAGCCTGATCGCGCAGCTGGACTACGGTTCGGCACTGGTCACCATGGGACAGGGAACGATCGTCATCGGTCTTGCTTCGGTCATCATCGGCGAAGTGATTTTTATCCGCAGGGATATGAACTTCGCGCTCAAGCTTCTGGCGATTATTGCCGGCGCGGTCATTTACCGTACCGTCATCGCCTGCGCGCTGACCTTCAGCTTCCTCAAGGCGACCGACCTCAAAATCATCACCGCGATCATCGTAGCGTTCGCCCTTGCGCTTCCGGTTCTGCAGAAAAAATCCGCAGAGCGGAAGCTGCGTCGTGAAAACGCAAAAAAATACGACGCGCTCATCGCGCAGGAGTTGGGAGGCGAAGCACATGCTTAGAATGATCCAGATCGATAAATCGTTCAATATCGGAACGATCAATGAAAAACAGATTTTTCAGGGTTTGAACCTGACCATAAGAGACGGTGACTTTATCACGGTCATCGGCGGCAACGGCGCCGGTAAATCCACCATGCTAAACCTCATTGCCGGTGTACATAAGGCGGACGGCGGGCGTATCATCCTTGACGGTGAGGATCTGACGTACAAAAATGAGACCCAAAGAGCCAAGTACATCGGCAGAGTTTTCCAGGATCCGATGATGGGCACAGCGCCGACCATGATGATTGAGGAAAATCTCGCCATGGCATACCGCAGAACGAAACGCAGAACTCTCGCCTGGGGCATCTCGCAGAAAGAGCGGGAGCTGTACCGCGCATCGCTTGCGCAACTCGGTCTCGGCTTGGAGGATCGCATGAAAACGAAAGTCGGTCTGCTCTCCGGCGGGCAGCGGCAGGCAGTCACCCTGCTGATGGCAACGCTGCAAAAGCCGAAGCTACTGCTTCTGGATGAGCACACCGCGGCACTGGATCCCGCAACCTCCGCAAAGGTTCTGCAGCTCAGTGATCAGATCATTCGCGAGCACGGTTTGACCGCGCTGATGGTTACCCACAATATGCAGGACGCCATCAACTATGGCAATCGTCTGGTTATGATGGATAAGGGTCGCATTATTCTTGATATTCGTGGCGAAGAGAAGCAACAGCTGACGATTGAAGATCTTCTGCATAAGTTTGAAGAGATCAGCGGCAGTAAGTTCACCACCGACAGTGTTCTCCTCGGAGATCGATAAATAAAAAGCAAAATCCTTCCAAACAGTGATTTTCGACTGTGCGGAAGGATTTTCTTTTCGATTCTTTGGTCTGCCGCCAGAGCTACGCACCGTAGCGGATGACATATACGTCGCACCAGCGCGCGCCCCAGATACCGCATTGTGCCATGCGTTCCATGTACACATCGACCGTCTTTCCCTTGATTGCTCCGCCGACATCGTTGGCAATTGCATAGCCATAGCCCTCGATATACAGGAGTGAACCCAGCGGGATCAAGTCCGGATCCACGGCGCAGGTACCGTATTCGCACGGCAGGCCATAGGAACCATGCGGGTTTCCCGGATAGTAGTAGGAAACAGCGCGAACCCGGCTGATCTTCTCCTTGTACTTAAGTCCGGACGGTATTCCCGAAAGGAGCTTCGTCCCATAGTGAATCAGTTTGTCTTTTTTTGTCTTTTTCGTCTCTGTCGTATACAGAGTTCTCTTGACCTCTTTCCCGTCAATGTAGGTCACTTCATAGGTTTCTTCTTTTACGCCTTTGCGGCCTTTTTGTCCTACTTTGGTCTCGCCGATGACCAAAGAACTGTCGGCAACATATTTTACTTCAAAATTCGTTTTTACTGTTTTGGTTTCATATTCCTTACGTACCCGCTGTAAAATGATCTCCTCATCCTTATAAACAGCGTCATCCAGATCCGCGTTCAGAAGATCCTCCGATCCCGGCACAATGCAAAGTTCCGCCAGAATCTCTTCGACCGTAGTCGGCAAAGTGATCAGCTTGTGCGTTTTACCGTCCGCTGTCACGCTCACCTGAAACGCTTTCGTAATATGAATCTCCATTTCATCATCGATCCCATCGTGCATCTGCACATCGATGACGTCTTGTCCGGAAACATAATCAACGCCGTGATTCTCCAAAAACGAGTCCACGCGCATCGCTGTTGTTTGATATGTCGTCCGAGTTTCCTCCAACGAATCGTCCACAACAACATGTACTGTTTTCGGTGTGGCAAAGCCGACGATAACCAGCCCACAGACGAGCAGGCAGCTTACCGTGATTGTGATTTTAGCCAGAAGTGGGTGTGACGCCTTTTTTTCTCGGAGCAATTCACCGGCAGGCGCAAAGACATCCTGCATTTCTTCTTTCTGTGAACGGCACCAGAGAAAGAACCGCTCAAGGAGCTGTTCAGCCCGGCCTTTTGGTTTATCGATCATAAGCCCTCCTATTCTCCGACCTTACCAGTTTACCATAAACTGGACAAAAAGTCAAAAAACAGCTGATTTTCGATCTTATTATGGGAATTTCAGGGCTTTTTTATGCACCGCCGTACCCCATGATCGTCCGGCTGCCTGCCGCGTGACACCTGTGCTTCGTCGAATCCTGTCGGGTTGTGTCGTTATTCTCTCGGTAGCAAATCCATTATATTCCTTGCATTTAATTCTATATCGTGTTATCATTAATTTACAGATTCTGTATGAGCTCAACGGATACACTGCTTTTCGCCATGGCAAGT
>ERZ808240.832-NODE-832-length-39636-cov-5.306940_pt1 | contig 39636 bp, 33 predicted proteins | sample MGYA00521084_ERZ808240 | MGnify/ENA primary metagenome ERZ808240 (study PRJEB31516, sample SAMN03275571) | gut metagenome | biome: mammalia-associated habitat; material: feces | host: Papio cynocephalus | place: Kenya | collected 2012-08-06 ... | reverse complement strand
TATTTGATTTACTGCAATCTATCCTTGCGGACACGGCACGCCGTGTCCCTACTTGGCTTCGCATGATTGTCCCTGCACTGACAGCTCTGACCACTACTCGGACGCACGCAGGGTACGTCCCTACATTTGCGGTAGCCGTGTCATTACTTGGTTGCGCATAAAATGAGGGGTGCGCCTGTTTTGGCACACCCCCTGTGGAAATTCTCTATATATCGGCGGTTGTCAGCGCGGTGCGCTGTTGCCGGACTTGCCGTTGGTCACATCGTCTGCGCCTACCTGCGCAGCTGTGCGCTTCACGTCACTGCGCAGCTTGCCAAGGCGGTAAGAGACCGACAGCCCCACGCTCCAGCTCTGGTAGCGGGTCGAGGTATGTTCATGCATGGCCGGCGTATCTACGTTGTATGCCCATTTCTTCTTGTTCTCGAAGAAGTCCTGTGCAGTGACGCTGATGTTCAGCGCGTCATCCTTGAGAAACGAGCGGGACAGCGAAAGGCCGTAGTAGTACCAGCCGGTAGTCGGGCGGCCCTGAAGGTCGATGTCTGGCGTGCCGCCGCCGCCCCATGCGTCGATACGCAGCTTGCACGGCATCGTGTAGCCGTAACTGAGGTTGAAGTATGTATCCCATCCGTGGTTGCGTATAGGCGTGGCGCTCTTGTCGGAGCGGACATCCTCATAGTTCAGCGAACCGTAGATGCTTGCGTCCATTGTTGGCGTAATTTGGCATGACAGGTATCCGCAGATTTCGGTGTATCTGTCCTGTCCGATGTTGCCGTATGTCGTATGGTAGATGCCGTCCTTGATGAATGAATAGGAGGCTATCATGTCGTTCTTCTGACGGTACGATGCTGACACCTCGCCGCTGAATATGTTGCCGCCGTAGTTGGAGTATTTCAGTTCGACCGAGTTACTGTGTTCGCTGGTCAAGGCCGGGTTGCCGTATGACACCTCGCCGTAGGTCATTGTGTTGCGGTACGGATTGAGGCTGTTGATGCCCGGGCGCGAGATGCGCATGGAGTATGCCAGACGCAGGTTGCTCAGGTCATTCAGCTTGTACGTCAGCGCGGCATTGGGAACGAAGTCGTTCAGGCGAGTGGTGAAGTCGGGGTAGTCGCCCGTGTTTATCATCTTGTGGTACTCCATGCCGAGGCGCGTGTGCTCGTAGCGCAGCCCAGCGCGAGCCGTCATGCGCCAGAAACCGGCAGTGTATGAGGCATAGAGCGCGTACACGTCGTTGAACTGCGACACGTTCATATACGAATCATTGCTGTACGTCACCTCGTCTATGCTCGAGCCCAGCCACTGTGTGGCCTTCTGGTGAGGGCGTATTACCGCTTTGCCGCCTGCTTCGAGCTTGTGCTTGTCATTCACCAGGGGCAGCGCGTAGTCCACCTGCATGATGTGGCAGTCCGAATAGTTGTGGCTGTGACGCTGCATATACGGCATGCCGTCGAAGTTCACGCCGTCATACAGCCGCTGCTCTGAATGGTAAGGGCTGTCTCCCCAGTTGTACTGGTAGGAGAGTGTGAGCGTATGCGCGGCGTTGCCCTGGAATGTGTGCTGGTATGACGCATTGGCAGACAGCCAGCGGTCGTTGCTGTCTGTCGACCAGTCGCGGCGGTACATCCATTGCAGGTCGCCGGTGCGGTTGCGCATTGACACGTCGCCGTCGTTCAGGCTGCGCGAGTCAAACTGGCCGCCCGACAGGGAGAGTGTGAACAGGTTTAGCGAGTCTGCTTCCCACGACATGTTCACGTTGCCCGAGATGTACTTCGACTTGTTCATGAACCGCGTGTTCGTGCGGTACTCATAGTTGTCGTCAGAGGTGTAGTCCTCGCGCCGCGCCTCGGCATACGAATGTGAGTTGAAGATGTTGCTCTTGCTTCCGGATATGCTTGCAGCGACAGTCACCTTGTTGATTTTCGTGCGTCCGTACAGCGAGCCGTTGAAGCCGCCGCGGCTGCTTATGCCGCCGCGCAGGGTGAGCATATACCCCTCGACTGCCTGCTTGCGGTTGGTGATGATGTTCAGGATGCCGCCCGAGCCTTCAGCCTCAAATTTCGCCCCCGGGTCGGTGATGACTTCGATTTTCTTTATAGAGGAGGCGGGCATCGACTTAAGCACGCTTTTGGGGTCGCCGGTGAGCATCGGGTCCTCCTTGCCGTTGATGTAGATGCGGAAATTGGAGTCGCCTTTGACCTTGATGTTGTCCTGTCCGTCCACAGTCACCATCGGCACTTTGCGTAGCATCTCGATGACGCTGTTTGTGCCGGCAGAGGGGTCGCGTTCCACGTCATACGTCAGCTTGGAGCCGTCGGTTGAGATGAGGTCCTTGCGCGACACCACCGTCACCTCCGCCAGCTCATGCCCGGCCTCGAGCAGCGCGATGTTGCCCAGCGACACGTCGGGCTTCTCGTCCGTCAGCTCCAGCTCTACACGCGCTGTGCGCTTGCTCGCGTATTCGGCAGTGAATATATAGCGGCCGGCAGACTTCATCTCCTCGCGGAAGATGCCGTTGTCGTCTGTGATGTTGTTTACTATCGGGTGCACCGTGTCTGTGGGCAGGTAAACATGGTATGTCGCCAGTGGGAGGGCATCGCCCGAGATGTGTTCTGTGATGCGTCCTGATATGGTGAAGGCATGCAGCAACGCTGGAGCGGATGCCAGTGCTGATGCCGTCAGCAGAAAACGCCTAAGAGTCATTGTCAGAAATACAGTTGTACAGTTCATTAGGTTTTATGTATTCAGGGGGCGTTGCCGCTCTCTTCACTTGACAGACGCGCCATCGGGCTGTTTTGTGACAATGCGTCGCGGAAAACCGCTGTTGCAGTCCGATGAAAACGCGCTGGCATTTTGCCGTGTGCGGATTTTTTTCTAATTTTGCATGCCAATTAGCGGGATCGCGACCTGCTAAGAACTGATTAATTAATTAAACTGCAGATAATTAGCAATGAAAAAAGACATTCATCCTTCAAATTACCGTGAAGTGGCGTTCAAGGACATGTCAAATGATGAAGTATTCATCACACGCTCCACGGTAGCATCAAAGGAGACTATCGAAATCGATGGCAAGGAATACCCGCTGGTGAAGCTCGAAATCACCAGTTCCTCACACCCGTTCTTCACCGGCAAACAGAAGCTGGTGGACACCGCCGGCCGCGTGGACAAGTTCCGCAGCCGTTACGGCAACCGCAAGAAGTGAGGACATTTCCCTACGAGACAACAAGTCCGGCAGCGCATCCCGCCGCCGGACTTGCTTTTTTACCCGTATACGCTTACATTGTCCACTGATGATTGTGCTGTCAGGGTAGGGACACGGCGTTTGACCTTATGTCTTGTCAATATCCAGCATTGTTCCGACAAGCCGGATTTTGTGCCTGTCGAGATTTCGGCGGTAGTTTGAAGTCGGCAGTATGGCGACTTTGCCGGTCGCTATCCAGTACAGTGTGTTGGATGCTTGGATCTCAAGCAGTGGCTTGCCGGTCTTTCGCAGCCAAGACTTAAGCCATTCTGCCTTGCTGATGATTGTCTTGATTTCGCTGGTTGTTGCTCCGTGTACTTCCACGAAATACGCTTTGTCGTTATAGCCCAAAGCGTAGTCCCAACGGTTTTCCTCCGGGTAGTTGTCTTTGGTGCATTTGTCAATATCGACACTGCCCGACAGCAGACCGGTGTTTGCGACCTTGATTTTGCGAGCATCGGCATTGCTCAATGCTTGCAGTCCCGCACGGTAGCCGTCGGCAACCTCCGGTATGCTTTCAACAGCTGTCTTGAACTTGTTGCGGGGCGAGCCTTTCTGCGCTGCTTTCATGGCTTACTCGGTGTAATACTTGCTGACTATATCGGAAACGCGGTTGGAGAAATCAGACAGGCCGCCCCATTGGTTTTCAAACTCCGGGCTGAAATCGATATCCAGCGAGGAGATGTCCTCCACCGTGACACCGTTGTTTTTCGCGGCAAAAAAGTATGTCTTGATAGCCTTATCGTGGATGTTCTCGAATATGTCGGCAGAGGCGCTGTCATTGCCAATGTCGAACAGTTGGCACAGAGCCTTGCCGAAATCCGTGCCGCTGAGGTTGCCGAGCGATGCGCAAGTCCATGCAAACTCGAGAAACATGGAGGAGTGCGTGGAGATTATGACCTTGTAGCCGGCTTGCATTAGTTCGATGATTTCCAGCAAAACGGCTTTTATGGCACGCGGGTGAAGTCCCATTTCGGGTTCTTCGATTATCACCCACTTGTAGGTTGCCTTGTCAATTACAGATGTAGGCGGGCCTGTCAGGCAATACAGGGCGAGCAGCAGCGGCATAAACTCTTTCTGCCCGGCACTCCACGTCATGAACGGCAATTTCATTCCGCCGATGTCAAGCACCATTTTCCGCTGTCCTGTGCTTTGGTCAATGACAACTTTCGCCCCATGGAAAATCGAGTCTGTTATTGACTGTTTGACATCCTCCTTCAGCCGGTTGTCTATCGGGAAAAGGGTGTCGGGATTGCCCAGCCCATTCTGCATGAAAACGCGCAGCGTCTCGCTGAACCTGCGCAGCACATACGGCACGGTGTTGTCAAACTCCATGAAGTTTTTGGGTCGTCCGTCCGAGATGCTCAATATCCGTTGGGCTGGTATGTAGAACACGCTTTCCGCTGGCCTTGATGAAGAGACCTGCGGTTTTGTCAGGGTTGGGATGTCGAACTTGTCGCCTGAACATTCAACCTCAGTATCTGCACGGAACAATGTGTGAAGACCCATGCCGAAATAATTGTCGAGGAGGTGTCTCGGGTTGTCTTCCGGCAGTATGTAGTTGTAATCACGCAGGTCATTGGCGATATGCACACCGTCCTTTGTCAGCTTGAACAGCTCCAGAAACAGGCTTTTGCCGCTCGCCTGAGGGCCGACAAGTATTGTCAAGTCGCCTAATGAGACATTCGCCGACTTGACAGGACCGAAATTGCTGACGTTCAATGTTTCCATATATCAGTGCGCGTTGGTTGGTGATGCAAAGATAATAGTTTTCCGCGACTTGCCGTGTTTATGCGGCGTGTTTATGCGTGTGTTTGTGCTGTCATGGTAGGGACATGGTGTGCCGTGTCCGAAGGGTGGCTGGTGCAATTGTTTGATTTGTAATGACTTGGTTGCGGACACGGCACGCCGTGTCCCTACTGTGCCGCGATTGTTTCATTTTGTGGTTGGCATTGCGGCGAGGATTCCGAGTAGGGGGAGCAGGGCGGTGGCAAGCAGGGCGAGCCAGCCCAGCCAGCCTCCGGAATGTGTGCGGCTTTCTGCCGGGAATGTGGTGTTGCGCTCATAGTCATACGTTGTCAGGGCTGTTGCGCCGGCCAGGTTCATGACCGCTGGCAGCACGATGCCGCCGCTTGAGGCAAGGGTGAAGCCATTGCCGCCGAAGCAAACCGCCACCGATAACAGGCACAGCAAGAGGCATAAACAGCCGGCTGCACGGGCGTGCATCATCGTTTTGCCTGTGCCTGTCCGGGCTGTCTTGAGGAGCTTGCAAATTATGAACATCGGGCAGACGGCGAATATAGAGCCGACGTATGAGGGCTGGCCGAAGCCGTCCCAAATGACGAAGACCCATGAATACAGTGACAGAATCAGCAGCAGAAGCAGCGGCAGTGAGACCGATATGGCAAGCGGCACAATCACCGTCATCATCAGCCATGGCGGCACTTTGCCGCACAGGTTCATCTGCCAGGGACGGCTCGCCGTGTCGAGAAACGGCGGATTGCCCTCGTTGCACGCTGCCGGGGTGCCGCTCCCAGCGAGCGGCGCGGCTGCAATGCTGTATAAGTCAGGATGTTTCATATCGTCGATTGTTTCTTGTGTCAATCCAGAGGCTTCAATATATGACGACGCACATCATTAGCCACAGCATCGGCAGCACTATCGTGAAGAACAGTGTCCGCCACGCGCCGGCTGACTGGGAGCGGCTCTCCAGGGGGAATGCTGCACGCACGTCGCGGTCAGAATGCGTATGCAAGACTACGGAAGCCCCCAAATACACAACGGCGACAAACAGGGCAGCGTATATCAGGGAAAAGATGGTCGGTCCATAGCTGTGAGTGCTTAGTATGAGCGTGACCAGCGCGGGCATTGCGGGTACGGCGAGCCAAAGGCCGGTGACACGGGTCCGGAATATCGCGTCACACGAGCCGCTGCGCACTGCTCTCATGCAAGACCATATCAGAGTCCCTGTCGGCAGCATCGCGAAAAGCACCAGCCACACGGTGATTCTAAGTCCGAAAACGAAGACTGAGATCAGTGCCGGCATTACAACCGCTGCCACAAGCAACGCCGCCAGCTTGCGGTACAGGCTCTTCACCCCCGGATAATAGCCGAAGTCGAGGTTGCATGGGTGGTCCTCGTCCCACCGTATCGGCTCATATTCCGCCGGTGCAGGTGCTGTCTCTTCTGCGAAGTTGTTTCCCTCGTTAGTTTCCATATCTGTTTCGGTTATGTGTGTGCTATATGTCAGGATGTTTCATATCGTCTGTCTTTTCTTGTGTCTGTCCAGAGGCTTCAATATATGATGCCGAACACAATTATTATTATTGCAAACAGCGGCAGCATTGTAGTTGCAATTATGACGATCCAGCTCATGGTGGTCATTGAACGCTCGTCCAGCGGGAACGCGGCGCACACGTCCTTGTTGGTGTATGACTGCAAAACAGCGAAAGCGCAGAGATACAAAATGACTGTTGAAAATGCTGCACTAACCAACGATGAGAGGGTAGGCCCTGTGTCGGCAAAGGTCAATGCGAATCCGGTCAGCATGACCAGTGCGGACAGGGCAAGCCAGAAGCAGGTGAAGCGGGTTAGGAATATCGCATCACACGAGCCGTTGCGCACGGCCTGCTTGCTTGACCAAATAAGTGTCCCGGTCGGCAAAAAGACGAAAAGAATCAGCCTGAAGTCGAAGCCGGTGGCCAATGCCGGCAGGATAACTGCAAACACCAGTATTGCCACGAGCTTGCTGTGCAGACTTCTCACCCCCGGATAGCTGCTGAAGTCGAGGCGGTCGGGGTAATCCTTGTCCCACTTTACCGGCTCATATTCCGACGGTGCAGGAGTCGTCTCCTCTGTGAGATTGTTTTCCTCGTTAGTTTCCATAACTGTGTTGTTTATGTTGTTCTGTGTCACCATCCGAAGATAGCCGGAGCTGTCAGGTAGAATGTAAAGCCTGCGATCGCAATCGGCAAAAAAAGATCTACAACCACAACTAAGCAGCCTAATGCGTTTGATAAATTATAGGGCCAGCATACTATTGTCAAGTAAAAGGACACACAGATGCCCAGAATGTTTGCCAGTGTGCCCCACGTGGTGCCGATGCCGAGATATGCGGACAGCAGCATCACCCCGTAAAGGCAAATGCTTGGTACTGCCAGCCCGAAGACTAACGCCCCCACGATAGCTGCCGCTCTTTCTTTGTGGCTGTATAATGGCTTATGAATAAATGCCTTAAATCCCATAGGTGATATATCTCAGAAAATAAGTCCAAACACTATAAATGCAGTAATGCCAATCGGAATTGACAATATTGCAGACAAAGGGAAGGCTGTTTCCGCTGCACGAAGTGATTTGAAAATGGCGAAATAAGGGAGTGCAATGACGAAGTAGACGAAGATCGCCACCACGATGGCAAACGGTATCAATATCATATTTGTCCCTGTCCATTCAACATGAGCAATCGCTGATGTCGCGTTGTCGGCTGCAAATTCGATGCCTTTGTAGGCAGACACGTTCAGAAGCAAGAAAATGATGCCGCTGAATATCAATGTTTGTATCACGACATGGGTCGATACTAATGCCCACAAGATCCACGGCTTCACCCTTGGCGAATTGAGCCAACGCGAGAAGCGTCCTCCACTCTTGGCAGCGAGAGGCTTTCTCCAGGGTATGTTGTATCTGTTGAAAGTTTTCATGGTTGTCTGTCCGAATATTAGAATACAATATGTTGCTTTCGGGTTGGTGAAGCATCAGAGTCCTTTGAGCAATATATGCAGCACTACCTGGAAAAGTATTGTTGCAATGACGGTTATCCAGTCAGCCGCAGTGCTGATGCGTGATTCCCTCGGGAACAGAGTGTTTACATCGGTGTTGTATCGCGTTCTCACCAAGGCGACAACCGCAAATGCGACAACCGCAAGCTGCATACAGATACCGACCATTGTGCCGATTGACGGGTGTGAGGGGCCTTTAATGCCGGCTATAATTGAGAATATGGCATATACGATGCTCCAGTAGCAGGCGGCGTGGGTCAGGAATATCGCGTTGCTCGAGCCTCTGCGGATGGCTCTGCGGCTTGCCGTTATGAGGATTGCCATAAGCCCTAATTGCAGCAAGACGATGAGCAGTACAACCATTCCAAATGCCGTCAGGCTGCCGTATACCACCTGAAGACCGAACAGCCCGATGAAGTACAGTACAGCCGGCACTATCGTTGTCAACACGAGCAAGGCTGTCATGTTGCTGTACAGTTTCTTCACGCCCGGATAGCAGCTGAAGTCGATGCGGTCGGAGAGATCCTCGTCCTCATCGTGCATCGTCGTTTCGTAGTCTGCCGGTGCAGGTGCAGTTTCCTCTGCGAAATTGTTTTCCTCGTTAGTTTCCATATAACATACGGATTAGGTTGTCAGTAAGCCATGAAACTATCGACAGTCATCGCGAGCGGCAGCCCTACGGTGACAGTCACCAATATCCAGTCGCCCAAGGATGCCGAGCGTTTTGAGCGTGGGAAAATGTCCTGTATGTCCCCGTCGGTGTGGGTCTTGTAGATAGCGTATATTGCCGCGCTCAAGACTACGAGCTGCAACACTGCCCCTATCTTCATGCCGGCTGGGGTGAAGGCGTATGAAAGGAACTGGAAGATAGAACATGCAGCATTTATTGCAGCACAGTAGCAGGAGGCGCGTGTCAGGAATATTGCGTTGCCCGAGCCGCTGCGCACAGCCCAGCGGGCCATGGTCATAAGAACGCCCATGGCGATGACGGTTGCCAAGATGAGCATGACGGTTAGTCCCACGCCGCTGGGCATATAGCTGTAGCTCCCTCTTGTGCAAGCTGTGAACCACAAGAAGCCCAGCACGATAACCGATAACGGGAAAATCACCGTAATCGCGCGGATTGTGGTCAGGCAGCTGAACACGCTTTTCACGCCAGGGTAGTAGTCGAAGTCGAGGCGGTCGGGGTGATCCTCGTCCCACATTATCGGGTCTCCGTCGGCATCGGCCGTTCCTTCTGCGGCTGTTGTTGCTTCTGCATTGGCAGTTGCTGCTTCAGCAGCATCGGTCGGCCGCATTTCTTCAGCAGATTTTTCTGTATTTGTTTTGGTGTCGGTTTCCATGTCGGTTTTGTTTTGGCGATTGGCGTTTTGTCGACCGGTGCGGGCGTGCCGTTTCGGATTGCCCGCACCGGCTTCAGTGGTGATGAGCAGGTTCGTTTACTTTTGTTCGTCGTCCGCTTGTCTGCTGGCTCTTTTGAAGAATGAAGCCTTGCGCATCTTGCGGGCTATGATGCGGTCTTCGACGTCCATGTCACGCTCTTCCTTCATGTTGGCCATTTCGTCAGCGTATGACCGGCTGAACTTGCAGAACATTTCGCGAGTGCCTTCTGGCGTTGCCTGAAACTTCATGCTGTTGTCGAAGCTGAGACGGGACGCTTCGCGCTCCACGTCGATGTTCGCGCCTATCATGTTGAATATCCAGCCCAGCTCCTTGAGGCGCGAAATCATCTGCACCACCTGCTGGCCAGTGTAGTGGCGTGAGGAGTTCTCGTAGCCGTCGGTGATGACGGTGACGATAGCGGTAGCGTCCTCGTGTGTCGCAGCCACCATTTCGAGGTCGGTGAGCGTCGAGCCGATCGCGTCGTAGAGGGGAGTGTTGCCCCAGGGGCGGTAGTCGGCGGTGGTGATGTCCTTGACCTGCTCGATGGGGACGTTCTTGCAGAGGTAGCGCGAGCGGATTTCCGTGCCGTTCTGGAAGGCGAATATGCTGACGAGCGAGCGGCGTGTGTCATCGCCGGCCTCCTTCTGTGCCGAGCGGATCACGTTGAGGGTCTCGTTGCAGCCGCTGATGGTCTGCTGTGTCAGGCCGCTCATCGAGCCGCTCTCATCGAGGATGATGAGGTTGAACACTGTGGTCTTGACATTCTTGTCGGTTTTTTTTTCTGTTGCCATTGTTGTGAATTAGTTTTGGTTGTTTTTATGTTGTCCCCCCATAGGGGAATGAATTTGCTTGGTGAACAATCGTGAGCTGTCCGGGTGAATAATCACGTGAACTGTCTCAACGAGTGTTCGTGTTTTGACAACGCAAAATTAGTACCATTTCTGGAAACTGCCAAATCCAATGTCGTAAAAATGACGCGAAGCCGAAGATTTAACTTTGTGGCTTTGATTTAAGTTAAAAATTAACGGAATTAACACTACTGGTCCTGCCACAGTCTGCCAAATATGCCATGTCAGGGCAAAAAAAACGTGGCAGGGTTTGCCATGTCCTGAATAATGAGTAATTTTGCGTGCAATAAAATCATATACCAATTCTTCTATGTCTTTTATTGCCGACAGAGTTCAGATGGAGGGTCTCACCTTTGACGACGTCCTCCTGATACCCGCCTATTCAGAAGTGCTTCCGCGCGAAGTGTCCCTTTCTACCAAGTTCTCAAAACGCATCAGCCTCAACGTGCCGCTGGTTTCCGCAGCCATGGACACCGTCACCGAGGCGCAGCTCGCCATCGCCATCGCCCGCGAGGGAGGCATCGGCGTGATACATAAGAATATGTCTATCGCCGAGCAGGCTCGTCAAGTGCATGCCGTCAAGCGTGCCGAGAACGGCATGATATACGACCCAGTGACCATTGCCGTGGGCAGCACCGTGCGTGACGCGCTCGCCATGATGAGCGAATACCATATCGGCGGCATACCAGTCGTTGACGAGAACCGGATGCTGCGCGGCATCGTCACCAACCGTGACCTGCGCTTCGAGCGCAATCTCGACAAGAAGATAGACGAGGTTATGACCTCCGAAAACCTCGTGACCACCAACCAGTCAACCGACCTGGAACAGGCTGCCGACATACTGCAGCAGCACAAGATCGAGAAGCTGCCGGTCGTTGACGCGGAGGGACACCTCGTGGGGCTGGTGACATACAAGGACATCACCAAGGCCAAGGACAAGCCCTACAGCTGCAAGGACTCGCTGGGCCGCCTGCGTGTGGCTGCCGGCATCGGCGTTACCCCCGACAGCATGCAGCGTGCCGAGGCTCTCGTGGCTGCCGGCGTTGACGCGCTTGTCATCGACACTGCCCACGGACACTCCGCCGGCGTGATTGGCGTGCTCAAGAGCGTGAAGAAGGCGTTCCCCGACATCGACGTGGTGGTCGGCAACATCGCAACTGGCGAGGCTGCACGCTATTTGGCAGACAACGGCGCAGACGGCGTGAAGGTCGGCATAGGCCCGGGCTCGATATGCACCACCCGCGTGGTTGCAGGCGTAGGAGTGCCGCAGTTGTCAGCTATATATGATGTGGCAAAGGCTCTGAAGGGCACAGGCGTGCCGGTAATCGCCGACGGCGGCATACGCTACAGCGGCGACATCGTGAAGGCTCTCGCTGCCGGCGGCTGCTCCGTCATGCTGGGCAGCATGCTCGCTGGCGTGGAGGAATCGCCGGGCGACACCATCATCTTCAACGGCAGAAAATTCAAGTCATACCGTGGCATGGGTTCGCTCGAGGCAATGGAGAAAGGCTCCAAGGACCGCTATTTCCAGGGCACGGAGACCGACGCGAAGAAGCTTGTTCCCGAGGGCATCGCCGCTCGCGTGCCGTTCAAGGGCTCGCTCTACGAGGTGGTTTACCAGATGCTGGGCGGGCTGCGTGCCGGCATGGGATACTGCGGCGCAAAGGACATCGAGGCGCTCCACTCCGCTCGCTTCACACGCATCACCTCTGCTGGCGTGCTGGAGAGCCATCCCCACGACGTGTCAATCACGGCAGAAGCGCCCAACTACAGCCGCAACTGACGCGGCTGACCAAAAGTGCTGATGAAATTTCCCTCGGCTTATCCCTGCCTTTCCAGCACTCGCCGACGACTGGTCACACGCCGTGCCCCCACCTTGCTGGAGAAGGGTTGAGCGTATGATGCGGCAACATTTTGCCACACAGCCGTTGGCGGATACGCGGCTTTTGAGTAACTTTGCAGAGCAAAATTCCAACCGGGATGAAAGTTCTGAAATTCCTGAAAGACTGGGTGCTCGTGGTGTCGATGATAGCTGGCATCGCGGGCTATTTCATATTCGCGGCACTCCCCATCCCTGCGGAAGTGCGCCATGCCGCGCTGTCATGCGTCGAGGCGGTGCAGCCGCTGCTCATTTTCAGCATGCTCTTCCTGACGTTCTGCCGCCTTGACCTGCACGACCTGCGCCTGTGCCGCTGGCACAAATGGCTGCTGCTGATACAGGCAGGCGCATTCTCCGGCATTGCTCTGGTACTCATAGCATTGCCGCACAGCGGGCTGCGAGTGGTCCTCGAGGGGGCTATGCTCTGCATGATTTGCCCGACGGCGACTGCCTCGGCTGTCATCACGCGCAAACTCGGCGGTGACGTGGCATCGATCACCACATACCTGATACTTGTCAACATCGCCGTGGCGATACTGATTCCCGTATTTGTTCCTTTTGTGCATCCGCATCCCGGCATGGGCGTAATATCCTCGGGGCTGCTAATACTCGGCAAGGTCTTCCCGCTGCTGCTGTTGCCGCTGTTCGCCGCTCTTGCGGTCAAAAAATGGCTGCCGGCGCTGCACCGGCGGCTGCGCGAGCTTCAGGAACTCTCATTCTATATGTGGGCTGTCGCGCTGGCTCTGGCGTTGACCGTCACAACTCGCAGCATAGTCCACAGCGATGTTTCCATATCCACGCAGGTGTGGCTCGTCGTCGTGTCGTTCATCTGCTGCATCGTGCAGTTCAAGCTGGGGTGGATAGTCGGCGACAAGTACGGCGACCACATCACCGCCGGCCAGGCTCTCGGCCAGAAGAACACCGTATTCGTGATATGGCTCGGCTACACGTTCTTCAGCCCCGTGACTTCAGTCGTCGGCGGCTTCTACAGCATCTGGCACAACGTCATCAACTCGTGGCAACTGTACCGCCACAAGCAGCAGCTCGACAGCGAGCAGGAGCAGATCGAAGAGAATGGCGAGGGTCAGAAAAGCGTCGGCTGACCGTCTGCCGAATGACGGTGGCGGTGCAGGTGTGAGTATGCCAAGTCCGTCACCTCGCGCCCTCGTGGGGTGCGCTTCATGAAGCCCTCCTTGATGAGGAACGGCTCATAGACCTCCTCCAGCGTGCCTGCATCCTCGCCCAGCGCAGTGGCTATCGTGCTCAGCCCCACCGGGCCGCCCTTGAACTTGTCGATTATCGTCGTCAGTATGCGGTTGTCGATCTCGTCCAGGCCGAACTGGTCGATGTTGAGCGCAGTGAGCGCGTAACGCGCCATTTCCAAGTCGATATTGCCGTCGCCCTTGACCAGCGCGAAGTCGCGCACACGCCGCAGCAGCGCGTTGGCGATACGCGGCGTGCCTCGGCTGCGCAACGCTATCTCAAGGGCTGCATCGTCAGAGATGCCCACTTTCAGCAACCCTGCCGACCGCAGCACTATACCCTTAAGCGTCTGGTGGTCATAGTATTCCAAATGGCAGTTGATGCCAAAACGCGCACGCAGCGGCGAGGTCAGCAACCCCGAGCGCGTGGTCGCGCCGATGAGCGTGAACGGCGCGAGCGTGAGCTGAACGCTTTTCGCCCCAGGGCCCTTGTCAAGCATGATGTCGATGCGGAAATCCTCCATCGCCGAATACAGGTACTCCTCAACTATCGGGTGCAGACGGTGTATCTCGTCGATGAAAAGCACGTCATGCTCCTCAAGCGACATGAGGATGCCCGCCAGGTCGCCCGGCTTGTCGAGCACCGGCCCCGACGTTACCTTGAAGCCCACGCCCAGCTCGTTGGCGATGATGTTGCTCAACGTGGTCTTGCCCAGCCCCGGAGGCCCGTGCAGGAGCGTATGGTCGAGAGCCTCGCCGCGCATACGCGCCGCGCTGACGAAAACGCTCAGGTTCTCGATGATTTTCTCCTGGCCGCTGAAGTCGCCGAACGACAGCGGCCGCAACGCCTTCTCGAAATCGCCGTCACGCCGGCGGTCGCGTATGTCAAAGTCATCTGCTTGCATATCCGCAAAGGTACAAAAATACCGCGACACGGCAAACCCTTCGCCACCCCCTGCCGCCGTTTTTCACCCAGCCGTGCCGCCTGTTTCCGGATAAAATCATTACCTTTGCTAAACATGTACCCGAAATGGCCTTTTCGGGTACATATCAGCCTCTCGCACCGACTATTGTTCGGGGGAAATATTTGATTATGGAGGAAAACAGCAAGACAGCGTTGCTTATCATTGACATGCAACGCGATTTCGTAGAGCCGCGAGCAGTGCTGTGCGTAGCCGGCGCAGCGGCGACAGTGCCGGCGATAGACGCGCTTGCCCGGCGCGGACGCGAACTCGGCTGGGCGATTATTCACATCGTCCGCGCCCACCGCGCTGACGGCAGCGATGCCGAACCGGCACGGCGTCACCTGTTCGCTGACAGCAGCGGATACTGCGTCGCAGGCACACGCGGAGCGGAAATAGTGGACGGCATCAGCGTATGCACGTCAGACATCACCGTCGTCAAGACGCGCTTCAGCGGCTTCTTCCGCACTGACCTCGACAGCATACTCTCGCGCCTCGGCACACGGCGCATAGTGGTAGCCGGCACGCAATACCCCAACTGCATACGCGCCACGGCAGTCGATGCGCTGATGCGCGACTACGAGGTGACAGTATGCACCGACTGCTGCTCGGCAGCCGACGAGCAGACCGCCCGCGCCAACGTCGCCGACATGCGCCGCATGGGCATCTGCTGCCTCCCAGCCGCCGACATCCGATAGAGCAGCCCCCTCTCCGAGAACTCAGAAAACTCAGAGGAGCACTCCGAGTTCTCAGACAAAAAAGAGGACACGCCACCGCGTGGTGACACGTCCTCTCTTGTTCTGTTATTCCGCGTCTGACGTAAATCAGCAGGGAAGTGCAGCGTTGGTCTTGTGCACAGCAGCTGCGCTCTTGGCGAACAGCTCCTTCTCCTCCTCATTGAGGTCGAGCTCGACGATCTTCTCGATACCGTTCTTGCCCAGGATACAGGGAACGCCGATGCAGAGGTCCTTCTCGCCATACTCGCCCTCAAGCAGAGCAGAGCAGGGGATGAACGCCTTCTGGTCGTGGATGATAGCCTCAACCACCTCGGCTGCAGCTGCGCCCGGAGCGTACCATGCGGAAGTGCCAAGCAGCTTGGTCAGTGTTGCGCCGCCGACCATAGTGCTTGCTACCACCTCGTCCATAGTCTTCTCGTCGAGGAGCTTGGTGGCGGGGATGCCGCGATAAGCAGCGAAACGCTTCATCGGGATCATGGTAGTGTCGCCGTGGCCGCCGATTACGAAACCCTCAACCTCGTTGGCATTGGCGTTGAGAGCCTTGCCGAGGTAGAATTTGAAACGGCTGCTGTCCAGCGCGCCGCCCATGCCGATGATGCGGTTCTTGGGAAGGCCCGAAATCTTGTGGATCAGGTATGTCATCGTGTCCATCGGGTTGGATACACACACGATGATAGCGTTGGGGCTGTGACGCAGAACGCTCTCAGTCACCTGCTTAACGATGCCGGCGTTCACGCCGATGAGTTCCTCGCGGGTCATGCCCGGCTTGCGGGGGATGCCGGAAGTGATGACTACAACGTCACTGTTTGCAGTCTTCTCATAGTCGTTTGTGACACCGATGACACGAGTGTTCATGTCAAGGAGGTTAGCTGTCTGCATCATATCCATGGCCTTACCCTCGGATACGCCCTCTTTGATATCGATCATCACTACTTCGTCTGCAACCTCGCGGATAGCCATCACGTTAGCTGCTGTTGCGCCTACGTTACCAGCGCCTACAACTGTCACTTTTGACATAGTAATCTGTTGTTATTTGGTTATGTAATGTGTTCTCTGTTCTGACCGCAAAATTACAACTTAATTTCTGCAACGCCAAACCTGCAGTGGGTAATTTTTGCCACTTTATCAGACAAAACCACCCTGACCACGGCTATACGCCCTGCGGCAGCGGCAAACTGGCACTTCCGCCTCCCTTGCCAGCAACTCGCAGAAACCCAAGAACCGATCTGCGGTCATCAGTATAACACCGCAGCCACGAAAAATACCCTTCCTGCACCGCCAAAAAACAGCCCCAAATGCGTACAAAGAATTGAATTTCTCTTAGCAAGAGAAATTCATATACTTCAAGCGGCTGATAAACAGATTGTTGCAAGAGCGATTGTTGATAAAATCGGAAGAGAAGTGCATTTTTGCTGCCGATTTCGGCGAAAATTTTTGTCATAAATACGGCTCAAATCTTGTGAAATTCAAACAGATGCACTAATTTTGCCAGCGGTAAACTTCTCTTGCTAAGAGAAATTCACTCAAACAACACGAGCCCAGCTCACAAACTTGACACATAACTCACCAGATAACAATACGTTACGATGAACAAAAAAGTCACAATATTCGCCGGATTGGGAGTTCTTCTCCTGATTGCAATTATACTTGTCTGTTGTCGCGGAGGCATCACGGTCAGCGGCAGCCGCGAGCCGCAGAAGGACACCGGCAAGCCGACACTGAAAGTATACATCGAGAACTCCGGCAGCATGGACGGATACATGTGCCAAGGCTCCGAGCTGAAAGACGCTGTCTACGCATACATCAGCGACCTCAACTCCGAATGTGGCGCAGTATACCTCAACTACATCAACAGCACAGTAATACCATATTCCAGCAAGGACATCACGTCATACATCAAGACCATGAACCCGCAGACATTCGCAATGGCAGGCGGAAACAGGCATACCACCGACATAAGCGAAGTCATCAAGCGCGTGCTTATGGGAATGGACAAAAACTCCGTCGCCATACTGGTGTCCGACTGCATACTGGCACTGCCCGGCGGCGACTCCACCAAGGAGCTCGGCATCTGCAAGACATCCGTCAAACTCGCCGTCGAAGACTGCCGCAAGAAGATTCCCGACCTCGGCGTAGAGATACTGAAGATGGAGTCAACGTTCACCGGCACATACTACCAGCTAACAGGCAACGAGCAGCTGGCTAACGTGAAACGCCCCTATTATATATGGGTATTCGGACGCGCCGGCACGCTCGCCCGCCTGAACCGCGAAGCCGACTACACCAAGCTCCCCGGCTACAAAGACATGGTCGCCTTCACAGCCCCCGTCCCCAATGCCTACAGAGTGTCAGACAAAAACGGCAATACATCAGGCATCCACGCGAAAGGTGAAAACTACGAGCTGATGATTTCAGCCGACATGCGGCAATCGCTGCAGCCAGAAAGTGTCATAACCGACAAATCCAACTATTCTTTCGGCAACAGAGATTTGGAGATTGTCGAAATAAAGCCTTCATCTAAAGACGACAAATATAGCCACATAATTTCGTTCAACAAGCCCGAAAGTGTGAGGGTGCCAAAAGAGACACTGAAATTCACGCAACCGTCTCTTCCCGAATGGATTGCAGCCACAAACGAAGACAAGGGCATGAACATTAAGGCTAATTTGAGCAAGACCACCGGTATAGGCTCTATCATCGGAGGTGTTGCCGAAGCATATCGCAAAGACAAGGCTGTCTCAACAATGAAAATCAACATAACATATAATTGATATGGGAGAAATATTCGGAAAAATGTACTGCTTCCTGTTCGAAGACTTTTTCGGGCTTAACCTCGCAGAATACCTGTGGGGAGGAGTGTCTCCTTACTCGGAGAACAATTCATACATCGGGCTTGGCCTCGCCATGCTTGGCATAACTGCCGCGCTGGTCGTGTTGTTCTACTACATCATAGACCACCCGAAGCTGAACACCTGGTGGGGCTGGCTAATTTTCCTGGGAGGAAATGCCGTAATTAACTTTTTCGTCGGCTGGCAAATGGTTTTGTCTGACTACCATGGAGGGAAAATGGTCGAGACAGACCCCGCAACAGGGAGTGACGTGCCTTTAGACATCACGACATCAAACATCCTTTGTTTCGGCGTCGCCGATATGCTGCTCGCGATATTTTGGTTCGCAGTCTTCTCGTTTGCATTCAAATGGTGGAGCAAGAACTGTTCTCACGCTCCGGCATAACCCACAAAAACACCAGATACTATGGCAAAAATATACATATTCGGCATAGGCGGCACAGGCTCGCGAGTCTTGCGCTCGCTGGCAATGCTGCTCGCCGCCGGCGTCAAATTCGAAGCTGACGAAATAGTTCCTGTAATCATAGACCCGGATAAGGCCAACGCAGACCTGACCCGCACTGTGATGCTTCTGAACAACTATGCGAAGATCAGAAACTGCCTGACTTTCGACAGCACAAATCCAAGCCGTTTCTTCCGCACTGGCATATATCAGGCCATGCCCAACTATTTGCTGCAGATTAAGGACACCGACGACAAGACTTTCAAGCAGTTCATTGCATATCCCTCGATGTCGAAAGCCAACAAAGCGATGTCGCGCATGCTGTTCTCTGACGCTAACCTCAACGCTTCAATGCAAGTCGGGTTCAAAGGCAACCCGAACATAGGCAGCGTGGTGCTTAACCAGATAGCACATTCCGCCGACTTTCAGAATTTCGCGAATGAATTCAGCGATGGCGACCGCATATTCATCATAAGCTCTATATTCGGAGGAACAGGTGCAAGCGGCTTCCCTCTTCTGCTCAAGACCCTGCGCACTGCTGGCGCAAACATGCCGAACAACGCGCTTATAAATAATGCCCCGATCGGGGCAATTTCAGTGCTGCCGTATTTCAAACTCGAGAAAGACGACGAAAGCGAAATCGACTCTTCGACGTTCATCTCAAAGACAAAATCCGCACTGGCATACTACGGAAAAAACATTAACGGACTGGTCGATGCAATGTATTACATTGCCGACAACATTTCCAAGACATACAAAAACCATGCGGGAGGCGTAGCACAGCAGAACGACGCACATCTGATAGAGCTGATGGCTGCAACAGCAATAGTGGATTTCTGCAACACACAGTTTGACCACGACGCGACAAACGGCACTGTACACAAAGAGCTGGGCCTGAAGCATACCGACGGAGCTGTAACATTCGCTTCTTTCTATGACCGGCTCAAGGATATGCTGTACCGGCCGCTGACCCAGTTCACGCTCACTGCCAACGCCCTGACCTGCAAACTGAGCGAATACCGTTCAAAGTCATTCAATGCCAACAACGACAATTTCAAGAACTTATATGACAGCCAGTTCTTCTGCACGCTGCATGAGTTCCTTGAAAAATACAAGGAATGGCTGACTGAAATGAAAGACAACATCCGCCCGCTTCACCTGTTCAACCTCGAGTGCGGCGATAAGCCATTCGATGTGGTAACTGGTGTCAAACCCAAGAAAATCTTGTCCAGACTTTCTGACTATTCTCTCCTTACCGACAGACTTAACTCTGCCGTCAAAGACTGCAAAAGCAAGGGACCGGAATCCAAGTTCATGGAAATGTTCTACCGTGCTACAGACAAGCTAATAACAGATAAACTAAGCAACTAAACATCGTCATGTCAGACAACTCAACTATATTCAGGCTATACACAGGAGGTTCAAATGCCTACAAGGACTGGAACGATGGCACTGTTTTCCCGTACAACGAGGTGGCGCTCAAGACGATAGCAGACCCCGACGGTGCCGCCGCAACCCATGAAATCACGTCAATCCCTTCGCCCTTCGCACGCATTGACCTGGTGAAATCTGCATTCCGGCAGGTGTGCACCAAGGACAAAAACGGCAATGTTGACCTCGACGGCAATACCATTTTCCACAAGATGGTGTCAGACTCGCTCGATGTCGCGGAGATATTCTTCAACATCGACAAGTACAAGGACAAAATAGAAATAATCCAATGGGATGCAAAGGCAGACCTCAATGAGCTGATTAATTCAGACCAGCCCGGCTGCCAGTATTTGGGCGACGCCTTGGACAAGTACCTGAAATCAGACAGCACGGAATACAATTTCGACAGGCTGGACAGCATCTATCTGCTCAACTATGTCAACGGCCCGGACCAGCTCAACATCATCGGCGCGACCTCACCGGCAACGCTGTTCTTCAGCAACGCCAATGACCTGACATACGTCAAAGATGTTTTCTTCGCAGACAACGACATGCCGTTTGACGCAGAGTATCAGCCTCTCTACAAGCGCGACTTCCAGTTCGTGAAATACCTGTTCGTGCTTAAAAACAGCATTGCCAATTTCGCACAGCTGTTTCCGGAAGTCGATGATTATCTCAACGAAACTTATAAGGAAATAGCAGACCTGGATAAAAAAGAACAACTTCGCAACACCTCAGCGACAGACTTGGATGAATTGTCTGAAATACCGACAGGTCAGGGTGCAAACCATGTCGAAGTTTTGGGCATTGCCTTGTACCAGAAGTCTAACAAAGCCGACATCACAAAATGCCAGTTCGTCATCAACGCCACAAAAACAACTGCGGCGAACCCGCTGCCCCTTGTTCTTCCGACAGAGGAGGGCAGCCTTTATACCGGCTTAAGATACACGACTGGCAACTGGACGAAAAACAACCACGCGCCCTATTTTGATGCCGAAGACATCAGACAGCGCACCCTTCCGCAAGAAGGCGCCCAATACCCGTACCTGACCATCAGCGACTTCCTCGAAGACCAGATCATCAAAATCAAACAATACAAACTCAACAGCAAGCATTTTTTCGACGGCAATCTGCACAGCACGGACAAATCAACATATCTGCTGCCGGTCAAGCCGCTGTTCTTCGAATATTTCACTGCCGACGACCTGCGAGGCAATATGCCAGACGGCAAGCCGATGATGGAGATGGAAACCCTCGCTGCCGCCGGGGCAATCAAGGTAACGCTCCGCATACCCATAACTGGCGGAGACCGCATCCATTACATCGAGTACACGCGCAAATACTATACAAGCCGCGCAGTTGATGTCGCAAATAATGAGGGTGCTGTGACGCAGCTGCGTTTCTCCGGATTCGTCATGCCGCTGGTTCGTTTCACAAACCCGGCGGACGCGATCTACAACGCAGCCTGCCTGCAAAACACGTCCCGCGAAAACGAGTTCACATTCTTCAACACCGACGGGAAACCGGTACAGCAGCAGGATTGGGTATGCCGCAACGAGCAGTCAACGACACTCAAGGCTGACAACTACCTGGTCAAGGGCGAGAACATCGGCTTTATCCGCGTTTCAAACCCCTCACGCCGCTGCAACGGCTTAATAGTTCCGATATTCAAACAGCAGTCATCGAACAACGATGGATATGAGTTTGCCATTGACCTCGGCACATCAAACACCCATATCGAATACCGCAAACCAGACGAACTCGCATCACACCCTCTCGAATTCGGCAAGGACGACAGCCCGTTGTGCCCGATATTCACTTCCGAAACGACAACAAGCGACGAGAACGAACGGTTTGAAAAGGACTATATGCCCGGCGAAGTGGGAGCCGGCGACTTCCGTTTTCCCACACGCACTGTCCTGTCGTGCGCCAAAAGCACCAACTGGAACCTCATAGTAGACCCGTTCAAGCTGGTAAACATTCCGTTATACTTCGGTAAGCGCAGGGACTATGAACACAACAAGCCCATCACGGACATCAAATGGGGCAAAGACGATGCTCAGATGGAGGCGTACATCAGATGCATCATGCTTATGCTGCGGTACAAGGTGCTTCTCAACGACGGCAACCTCCAGAAAACTAAGATAACATGGTTCTACCCGATAAGCATGGCGCCACGAAGACTGAACCGCATGAAGGCAATATGGGACAAGGCTTACGCCGAATATTTCGGCGCAAACGGCGCAACCAACAGCATCTCCGAGTCCTCAGCTCCTATACAGTATTTCTTCAGCAGCAACGCAAGAGCAACGAACCTTGTGAATGTTGACATCGGAGGAGGGACAACCGATATAGCATTTGCAAAAAACAAGGAGATTGTCCGCGTCACTTCATTCCGCTTCGCGGGAAACACGCTGTTTGAAGGTTCGCTGGCAAACACTCTGGACAACGGCATAATCGACACATTCAAACCGCAAATCTTCAAAGTGCTGGGAGACAATGCAAAAGAGGACAACCGAATTGCCGAAATCGTCGAAGTGTTCAAAAAAATGGAAGACCGCAGACCATCGGATATGGCAGCCTTCCTGTTCAGTCTAAAAGACAATGCCATCATAAAAGAAGCTGGCATATCCCCCGACCAAATCGACCTTAACCATATTCTGCAAGAGGATGACAAATTCAAAATCGTCTTCATCATCTTCTATACAGCAATAGTGTACCACATCGCGCAGATAATCAAGCGTGAAGGTCTTGAGCTGCCGCGTCATATATCATTCAGCGGCAACGGAAGCAAAGTGCTCCGAGCCATAACAGCAAACACCAAAGACCTCGCAAAGTACACCAAGAAGGTGTTTGAGGAGATATTGCAACGCCAATACGACAAAGAGCTGGACATCATAGGACTGGATGACAACTCCAATTCCAAGGAGTCTACCTGCAAGGGCGGAATAATCGCTGACGGCACCAGCAGCGATGACAGAGACAAGGTCATCGTAATGCGCAGCGACAACTCCGGCGTGGCCACGGAAACCTACGAGGAAATTAAGGCCGACAGCGGATATCTGAAACGGGCAGTGGAGTCTGTAAAGCAGTTCTTTGACTTTGTTCTGAACGTGATGCCGAAAAAATTCGACTTCGACGACTATTTTGGAGTGGACAGCAACTCTATGAAAATCGCAAAAGAAGTCTCACAAAAAGACATCGACACATTCATGAACAAGGGCATCGAACACATGCTCGAGGAGACCGATGAGGACAAGCCCATAAAAGAAACATTCTTCTTCTACCCGATAAAGGGCGTGCTTCAGTCGATTTCTGAAGAGATACACGATTCATTGAAGGCTCAATAAACAAGACTATGAGACAATACATCACACCAAAACTTCTGTTTGCAGGATTGCTCATGCTGGCTATGTCCGGCATGGCCTCCTGCAATGACGGAAGTCCGGAAAAGCCCGAGACACAAACAGAACAACCGGTAACCGGTCAAGATAATGTCGTTGCGGCTAGCGACGAAGAGCATGTTGAAGACCATGACAACGACCCCGATGACACAGAACAGGAGCTGGAGAAAACGAAACACCTGCTGTCAGAACTGAGTGGCAAGGTAGAAACCCTCGAAAGTCAACTGTCCGAGTACAAACAAGGACTCGAAAAAGCGAACGAAAAACTAAAAGATGAATTTGGCTTCATCAAAATCATGGCAATACTTGCAATAGTGTTTTCGGTAATCTCGATTGCGATATCGGTGATACTTAGCAGAAAACGGTCAGACCAAAATAACGATGCACTGACAGAATCAGACATCCGAGGGAGAGCCGGGAACCCTGGCAACACAAACAGGCTGCAGCAGAACAGCCGACACACATCTGCAGCGACAACTCAACTTCAGAATGAACTCTCCGGTATAAGAAAGCAGCTGAGCGAAACCTCAAACAAGCTGGCATTACTTCAAACAGAAGTGACACGGCTAAAGACTGCAACGAGAGAGCCACAGCGGCATGCACAACGACAGGCACCACCCCCAATCGACAGCAACCCGAGGAGAACAGACAACGCCCCGAAAACTCCGACGAAAACCGTGTATTTTGAGCAAACGAGGAACGGTCGTTTTGAGAATCCCTCCGATGTCGAAGAAAAAGGATACAGCAACTATGTTTGTGAAACCGCCGGCGACACAGCCATCTTCAGGCCGATAAAAAACATGGAGAAACTGCGATCAGCAGAACACCTCCAAGAGGCTGTCAGATTCGAAGGCGACAAAGACGGAGCACGAGATGCCGAAATCACTCCGGGCAAGGCTGAGCGTGACGGTTCTGGCTGGCGCATTACAGAAAAAGCAGTAGTACGATTCAAAAGATAAACTATGGACTTACACGTTCTTGTACCCATCATAATCATTATGATAATATGCGGTCAGATTTATGTGTACTTGAAAAACCGCAAGCGCATGAATATGTTCCGCGACATTTTCTCCCAGAACCTGACATGGGAGCTGACTCGCAACACCAACACAACCATTGTCAACGGCATCGATGGCGAGGGAAATGAGATATTCTCATCAATTCGGGATTCAATCAACAAGTATCTCGGCTTCAACCAGGGGTCGGTTATCGACTTCGGGCTGCTCAAGGATGCCGTTGACCGCCATTGCGACTCGGTCGAGAATGACATCTCGTCACAAACGCCTGTGCCGCTCTACCTTGGTCTTGCCGGCACAATGGTCGGGGTAATCATCGGTCTGTTCGGGCTTAACCTCGACTTCATCACAAGCACTGACGCGACCAACAACGCCATCGCTTCTGGGGTAGAGCCTCTGCTCGATGGCGTGGCATGGGCAATGATGGCTTCAATCTGCGGCATCGCACTGACAACAATAAACACATTCACGTTCAAGAAGTGCAAACTGGCTGAAGAGAACGGCAAGAACTCGTTCCTGGCGTGGATGCAGTCGAAGCTGCTGCCTGAACTTCCGACAGACACTGCACAGGCGCTGAACAACATGGTGAAAAACCTCAACGAGTTCAACAGAACTTTTGCGGACAACACCGCCAACCTCGGCAATGCACTGGCAGCTGTAAACGAATCGTACGCAATACAGGCCGATGTCATCAGGGCCGTGCATGACATGGACATGATGAAAACTGCACAAGCCAATGTCACTGTGTTGAGAGAGCTGCAACAATGTACCGACAAGCTGGAGCAGTTCAACCAGTACTTGATTGACATCCAAGGGTACACCGAAGCCATCCACCGCTTTGAAGAGATGTTCCGAGAGGATTCCGACAACTACGGCATCCTTCGAGAAATGCGGGATTTCTTCAGGGACTACAACGGTGCCATTGCAAAAACAACCGCTGATGCAGACGACACACTGAAGAGTGCAATGAAAGGTATCAAAGAGACCACATCATCTGGAGTAGATGAGATGATCAGGCAGTTTGATAAAATGAACGAGAAGTTCAAGTCGTTCATCGCCAATGAAACCGAGCAGTTCGAGCAGCTTTCCAGAGAGCTTCGGGAAAAGTTCAGCGAGAGGATGAAAGAAGTTCCGCAGCTCGCCAAAAGGCTTGATGAAATCTCAGACATACCTGCCAAGCTGGACAAGCTGATTGAGCGCATCGATCAGTCTAACAAAGCTCTTGCCAAGGCACTGCGCAGAGGCACATCAGGCACTCCAACCGGCCAAGGAAAGGTACAAAAGGCCGATGTTAACAACACTGACGAAGACAACAGCGGCGGCAGTGATGACGGAAACAAGAAATGGGACTGGAAGCCATGGGCTATCGGCGGTGGCGCAGGCGTTGTCTTAACCGCTGCAGTGTTCGGCATCCTTGCAGGAATAGGGACATTCAGCAAATCCGCAGCTGACAGCGATACTACAACAGACACAGTCGAAGTAGTCACAGAAGCTGCCGTAGCAGTTGAGGAAGCTGCCCAAGAAGACACTACAAAGCCCGACACAACTGCTCATGCCGCACAACCGCAGATTCAGGCAAACACAACACAAAACAACCCTGGCAACTGATTATGGCACAGCGGAAAGAATCGTTTTTCTGGACGAGTTATTCAGACCTTATGACGAGCCTGTTTTTCGTCATGCTGGTGCTGTTCGTCCTTGTCATAGTCCTGCTGCACAAGCGCATGGAGGCGACTGAGACCCAACTGGCTGAAATCAAGAAGATCGAGAACTCAACTATGGAGTTGGGGCGAAGCGAATATTTCAAGTACAACAAGGATTACCGTAAGTACGTGTTGACTATTGACGTGAAATATCCGCTCGGAAAATCAAACATAAGCGAAATAACAGACCCGAGCCAGTTGCCGAAGCTCCGCGAAGCCGGCAAAGTAATCCGCGACTTCCTGAAAAAGCACAGTGACAACAACTATGCCCTAATCATCGAGGGACAGGCCTCGGCAGACGGCTATGTCGGCAACTACAGCCTCAGCTATGACAGGGCTCTCGGACTGATGCGTTTTTGGGCCAAAGAGGGCATCAAGTTCGGGAAAAACTGCGAGATACTGGTGTCTGGCAGCGGCGACGGCACGCTGAACACCCACTCGATGAGAGACAAGACTAATGAGCGCAACAACCAGCGCTTCCTGATACACATACTGCCTAAAAACATAATCGATGACAGCAAGAATAAGTAAGCACGGGCTCCCCTCGGCAGCTTTAGCATTGGCAATATGTCTTTCTGCCTGTGCCACGAAATCCGGACAGAACCGCAGCAAGCAGCAAGACGCGGCGCATGACAGAGCCGCATCAGAAAACGTTGCCGATCAGAATGTGCCGGCTGTTGACGACACGAACCGGCACAAGATGGACGGGACGGAGATTTTCGAGCGGTACAACAGTGCGGTGTTCATGGTGTACACCAGTGACGGCGTGAATGGTTTCCAAGGGTCTGGCTTCTTCATCAATGGCGAAGGTCTTGCTGTCAGCAACTTTCATGTATTTGCCGGGACTGGGCAGGGGCTGGAGCAAATCAAGCTTGCGAAAAATGACAATGTCTACAAGGTCGAGGAGGTGATCCATTGCGACGAGGAGAACGACTTCATCCTCTTCCGCGTCAACGTGAAGGGCAACAAGTACATACCGATTGCCAAGGACAAGCCTAAGGTAGGCGCAACGGTGTATGCCATAGGCAGTCCGCGCGGCTGGGAGAACACGCTGTCTGACGGCAAGGTGTCGCAGTGGCGCGACAATGCCCGTACGCTGATGCAGACCTCGGTGCAGATAGACCATGGCAGCAGCGGCGGCGCGTTGATCAACGAGTACGGCGAGGTCGTGGGCATCACGTCGGGAACACTTGAAGACGGCTCGCAAGCCAACCTGAACTACGCATGGAGCATCGACGTGGTCAAGCCGTATTTGGGGCAGTGACCGCAGCACAACATATACAGCGAGAGGGGCGCAGCAAGCGTCCCTCTCGTGTTATATTGGATTTCGTGCGGTCACGGTAGGGACACGGCGTGCCGTGTCCGAAGGGTGGCAAACGCAATTATTTGATTTACTGCAATATATCGATGCGGACACGGCACGCCGTGTCCCTGCCTTGGAATTGCCCTATTATTCGTCCATGGTGGCGGCAAACTCCATGAGGTAGGCCTTGATGAAGTCGTCGATGTCGCCGTCCATAACGCCGTTCACGTCTGATGTCTGGTAGCCTGTGCGGTGGTCCTTGACGCGGCGGTCATCGAATACGTATGAGCGTATCTGGCTGCCCCACTCTATCTTCTTCTTGCCAGCCTCGACCTTGGCCTGTTCCGCCATGCGGTGCTGCAGCTCTTTCTCGTATAGGATTGACTTGAGCTGGCGCATGGCGTTCTCCTTGTTCTTGGGCTGGTCGCGGGTTTCGGTGTTCTCGATTAGGATTTCCTCTTCCTCGCCGGTGTATGGGTCTTTGTACTGGTAGCGCAGACGCACTCCGGACTCGACCTTGTTGACGTTCTGGCCGCCGGCGCCGCCGCTTCGGAACGTGTCCCATGACACGCAGGCGGGCGCGACGTGTATCTCGATGGTGTCGTCAACGAGGGGTGTGACAAAGACAGAGGCGAATGATGTCATTCGCTTGCCCTGCGCGTTGTAGGGGCTGACGCGGACGAGGCGGTGCACACCGTTCTCGCTCTTCAGGTAGCCGTAAGCGTAGTCGCCCTCAATGTTGATTGTGACAGATTTGATGCCGGCATCGTCACCCTCGAGCAGCTGCGCTATCGAGGTCTTGTAGCCGTGCTTCTCCGCCCAGCGCAGGTAGAGGCGCATGAGCATCTGCGCCCAGTCCTGGCTCTCCGTGCCGCCGGCACCGGAGTTGATTTTGAGCACCACGCCGAGCTTGTCCTCTTCGCGGCGGAGCATATTGCGCAGCTCGAGCTGCTCTATGGCGTTGAGCAACGCGGCATATTGCGCGTCAATCTCCTCCTCGGTCACGAGACCTTCCTTGAGGAAATCGAATGCGAGTTCGAGCTCGCCGGTCTGCTTGTCGATAGCCTCGTAAGCGTCTATCCAGTAGTGCAGCCCCTTGATTTTGCGCATTTGCTCCTCGGCTTTCTTCTGGTCTTCCCAGAAGTCGGGGACGTGGGTGCGGAGCTCTTCCTCCTCGACTTCGATGCGCTTGGTGTCGATGTCGAGGTATTTGTTGAGGGCATCTCGCCGCTCCTGTATCTCTTTCAGTTGGTCCTGAGTTATCATTGTCGGTGTCTGTTTATGCGGTGCATAATGTGCGGCGGACAGTGCCAAGGGCATAGCACGCCAAAGCAAGTGCAAAGTTAACAATTATTCCGCATAGTATCAGTGTCGTGCGTCGTAATTATCATTATCTTTGCAACTCGCGCCAGCGTCCGAAAAGCAGCGACTGCGTATGATTGGGGCGGCATGGTAGGGACACGGCGTGCCGTGTCCGAAGGATGCCAAATGCAATTATTTGATATGCAGCAGCTTGACGGCGGACACGGCACGCCGTGTCCCTACCCAGCTGCGCATAAAAGCGAGGGTGTATCTATTTTGACACACCCCTACCTTGACGCAGCGGACACCGCGAATATAAATATGGAATAACTGACATGACAGATTTTGCAGCGATAGATTTCGAGACCGCCAACTGTGAGCAAACGAGCGTATGCAGCGTGGGCGTGGTGACGGTGCGCGGAGGCGAGGTCGCCGACACATACTATTCCCTCATCAAGCCAGAACCAGACTATTACATACGGCGGTTTACGGCTATCCACGGGCTGACGGCGGCAGACACGGAACACGCCCGTGTGTTTCCCGAGGTGTGGGCTGAAATAGAACCAATTATCGAGGGACTGCCGCTTGTGGCGCACAACAAGATGTTTGATGAGGGGTGTCTGCGGGCGGTGTTCCGCTGCTACGGCATGGACTACCCTGACTACCCGTTCTTTTGCACCCTCATTGCTGCGCGGCGTGTGATTCGCGGCGCACCCAACTACCGGCTCAACACGATAGCCGCGCTGTGCGGCTACGACCTGCGCCAGCACCACCACGCGCTCGCCGACGCGGAAGCGTGCGCCGCCATCGCGCTGAAGATACTGTGAAGCCAATGTAGGGACACACCCTGCGTGCGTCCGCAACGCAAACCACATCAAATCAATTAATTGCGTTTGTCACTCTCGGGGGCAAAATGCACAGACTGCGTATGTTGGGGCGGCAAGGCAGGGACACGGCACGCCGTGTCCCTGCCAAGTCATTATATATCAACCAATTGCACTTACCACCCTTCGGACACGGCACGCCGTGTCCCTACCCAGCTGCGCAAAATAATCGAGGGCAAGCCACACCAGCTTGCCCTCGGTTATGCCGTCCGCACTCGCGGATTATTTTATCTTCTTGAGTTCCTTTTCGTTGACCGTGACGGGGTATTTGCGCTTCAGCTGCTCTACCCAGTCGTGTTCGAGCTGGTCCTGGTAAGCGCCTGTCACAAGCCCGCGCACATCGTCTACCTCCTGCGGCTGTTCGAGCATCACGGGGTTGTAGATGAAGTATATGGGATAGTTGGCTGAAAGCGGCGGCTCGCTGTCAGCGGGGCTGAAGACGAGGTAGTCCACCAGCTTGTTGTCGCCCTTCTTGACGAGGACGCGGTCTATCTGCACGTCCTTGCCGAACTCCTTGCGGATAGTGGAGATGACCGTGTCGTTGCCGAGCTGCGGCAGACGCGCATGCACGAGTTTCGATATGGAGTCATTGGTAGCCTTGACCAACAAGCCCTTCACACGCGGTTCTGTCCACTTGAAGTCGTCGCGGTGAGCCTCGAAATATGCTTTGAGACCCTCGGTGTCCTGCGAAGCCTTGTCCCAGACGTTCTGGAGGCTGATCTCATAGAGGAGGCTGCCGTCGCGGTACTCGTTGAGCAGGTTGCGGTAGTCCGCACGTTCCTCTGCGAGCGCGTCATACTCCGCCTGGCGGAGTTCGCGGTTGGTGTAGTTGGTCAATGCCTGGTTGAGGAGCTTCATCTGGTCGGGCTCGGGGGCTTTGTCGTAGCCGCGCATCACCTTGAGCAGCCCGGCCATGTCGCATTTGCGCTTGCCGATGGTCATTATCGTCATTGCGGACTTCTCCGGGGCTTCGTATGTCTTGAAGAACTCCTCGGTGATGCCGTTTTCGCGGACGTATGCTGTCAGCTCATCAACTGCGGCCTTGTTCATTTTCAGCTTGAACTTCTTGCCCCACATGGTGTTCTGATGGTCGATTATCATGTCGCGGTGACCGTCCTGCGGCGAGGTGATGCGGCTGATGATCTGGCTGCGCATAGCCTCGTAAGGCTCAAGCCCCTTGTTCTCGTGACGGTAGATGATGTGCCAGCCGAAGTCGGACTTCACGGGGTCGCTGACCTCGCCGTCGCGGAGAGCGTAAGCGGCATCGGAGAAAGCGGGAATCATCTGTCCGACAGTGAACGGCGGCAGCTGTCCACCCTGTGCTGCCGAGCCCTTGTCGTCAGAATACTGGCGGGCTACGTCGGCAAAGCGGCTCGGGTCAGCCTTGACCACAGCGGCGAGGCTGTCGGCCTTTGCCTTGGCGGCATCCTGAACCTCCTGCGGCATCCGCGCATTGCACATTATAAGTATGTGCGAAGCGGAAAGGCGGCCGGAGAAGGGACGGCGTTTGCCGCCCTGTATGATATGGTAGCCCACATTAGTCTCGAAAGCGGGGCTGATTTCACCCTCGGGGGTCTCAAACATCACTTTCTCAAAGGAGTACGGGAGCACGCCGGCTATCATATAGCCCATGTTGCCGCCGTTGTCCTTGGACATTCCGTCCTGCGAGAACTGCGCTGCGAGTTCGGCGAAGCTGCCTCCGTTCATCAGCACTGCGTGTATTGAGTCGATGCGTGACTTGGCAGCCGCGTTTGCCTCGCGCTTGCTGCTCTTGCGCAACATGATGTGGCGTGCCTCGACCTCCGTTTTCATGTGGTCATACATCTCGCGGGCGAGCTGGTCCACATACGCGGAATCGGTCATGTACGGCGCAGCGAGCTCGTTGCGGTACTGCATCATCTCGCGCTTGAACTTGGCAGTCGTATCGATGCCGGCAGCGAGAGCGTCCGCCACCTTCAGCTTGTATATCTTGAACATCTCGACATACTCGTCCAATGGCTGCGCCTCGATCTGCTGCTGCGAGTTCTTGTGATAGAGGTATTCAAATTCCGAGCGGGGAACATCAACGCCGTTGACGGTCATGACCACGGGGTCTTTGGCGGCATAGACCGCCAACCCTGTGAGCACGACCCCGGCTCCTATCAAGAGTTTGCTTCTCATTTTCGGTATAATTTGTTTCAACTCCTATAATAACGAGAACAGGGGCGAAAAATTATGCAATGCGGTCAATATCGGCATATTGCCCTCGCCGCCGAGGCTCTGAAAATTCACGCTGCTTTTCCGACCGTGCTGTCTAAGTAGGGACACGGCGTGCCGTGTCTGTGGTCAAGTCGCTGCAAATCAAATGATTGCATTCATCGCCCTTCGGGCAGGCTGAACTGCTTGCCGTGTCCCTGCGTTTGGGGCGCATTAATGGCTGGAAAACTGATGGCCTACAACAGGCAGAGGATGACGAGCTGCGCCATGATGACGCGCATGAACATTGTCAGCGGGTAGACTGTTGAGTACGCCACTGCCGGCAGGTCATTGTTGGCCACCTTGTTGGCGTATGCCAGAGCCGGCGGGTCTGTATATCCGCCAGAGAGCAGACCCATGATTGAGAAATAGTTCACCTTGTATTTAGCGCGGGCGATGATGCCTACCACCAGCAGCGGGATGACCGTGATGATGAACCCGTACAGCACCCACATTGCGCCGGTGGAATTGAAGACCACGTTGGCGAAATCCTTGCCGGCAGAGATGCCCACTGAGGCGAGGAACAGGCAGATGCCTATCTCGCGCAGGAGCAGGTTGGCCGCCGAGTTGGTGTATGTCACGAGGTGGAATTTCGGGCCGAATGCGCTGATGAGAATAGCCACGACGAGCGGGCCGCCGGCAAGGCCGAGCTTCATAGGCACTGACATCCCGGGGATTGCAAACGGGATCATGCCGCAGATGATGCCAAGGAAAATGCCGACAAACAAGGTGAACAGGTTCGGCTCGTTAAGGCGTTTCATCGAGTTGCCCACACGGTCGGCAAACCGTGCGATGTCAGACTGTTTGCCGACCACTGTCAGGCGGTCTCCCATCTGCAGGCGCAGGCTTGCGCTCGCCAGCAGGTCAACGCCGGCGCGGTTGACGCGCGTCACGTTCAGCTTGTAGCCCATCGGTATGCGCAGCGAACCGAGGCGCACGCCGTTGTATTCGGTCTTGGTTATCAGGACGCGGCGCGAGATGACCGGGCCGTTCTCCATTTCCCATTTCTTCTCGACGAGCGGGCCGATGAAGCGCACGAAGATCTCCTCGTCCTGCACCGAGCACACCACCAGCACCAGGTCGCCCAGGTGCACCTCGTCGTCAGACGTGGGTATTATCAGCTTGCCGTCAGGCCGTTCGATGCGCGAGATGACATAGTTGCACGTGATGACCGTGTGCAGCTTGCGCATGCTCAGTCCGTCGATGAGCTCGTTGGTCACCCGCACTGTGATGATGTGAGGGGCGAGCTGCGAGTCGTTCTGCTCCTTTTCGACCTCCTTGGCCTCTTTTTCTATGTTGATGCGGAAGAACTTCTTTATCAGTATCATCACCAGAATTATGCCTATGACGCCGAGCGGATAGGCCGCAGCGTAGCCCATGGACATCTCCTGTGAAATCTCGTAAGCCTGTGAATTTACTTGCAAGACAGTCTGCTGCGCCGCTCCGAGTCCGGGGGTGTTGGTGACTGCGCCGCTCATCACGCCCACCATCTGTGAAATGGATGTCGCGCCGTCATGCCCCCCCTGTATGTAGAACAGGGCGACCGCGATGACCACATTGAGGCATACGCCCGTCAGCGCGAGCAGGTTGAGGCGCATCCCTCCCTCCTTGAACGAGGAGAAGAAGCCCGGGCCGACCTGCATGCCTATCGAGAAGATGAAGAGGATGAGGCCGAACTCCCGCAGGAAGTGCAGCGTGTCAGTGTTGACTACATACCCGAAGTGACCCATCAGGATGCCGACAAACAGCACGAATGTCACGCCGAGCGAGACGCCGAATATCTTGATTTTGCCGAGGTAGATGCCGGCGAAAATGACGAATGAGTACAGCAGAATCGATGTAGACAGCGATTCATTGCCCGGGGATAATAGATCTAACAACCAGTCCATCGTATAATGTAGTTTGCAGCAGATGCTGTATTGACTGCGTCTGAATTGACGGCGCAAAATTAGCAAAAATCGCCCGCATAGCCAAATCCGCGCTGCTCCACCGGCGAATCCGAAAACACGGAGTCCTCGAAACAAGCCGGTTGTGCACGTTGCTGTATGATTATATAGTTGCGAAAATATCATTGCAAAGACCGTTCGGTCGAAATGATTATTGCAGTAATCGTTTCGCGCAAGTTGTCATTGCAAGGACATCTCTTCAGCGAAGTGCTGTCAAAGTAGGGACACGGCGTGCCGTGTCCGCTCGAAATCACAGCAAATCAACAATATAGCCACTTGTCGCTCTTCGGACACGGCACGCCGTGTCCCTGCCTTGGCTGCGCTGCTGCTTGTGCAGATGCTGCGCCTGGTATGCCGACTGTATATAATAATGAGGCGGCGGGGAGGGGGTGAGGGCGGTGGCGCGAGTGTAAATTGCATTTGCAATGCGGCTCTGCATTGAAAATGAATTGTAATCGGCGAGGGTGTTTCGGTTGCATTTCTCTTCGTAAGAGAAATACATTGCATTAATTTCCTGAAAATCAACAATATGACCAATTTACAGCGTAAGAGAAACACCCGAAAACCGCGCCAAAACCTCCAAATGCAAAAATAATCAGCATCAAAAATAAGCCGCAGGAAAATTTTTCGCCAAAAATTTCATCATGACTTGCGAGTTTGGCAGAAAAGTTATAACTTTGCGGCATAATGCACTTCTCTTACGAAGAGAAGCGGATGCCAATAACTTATATGTATTTGGGAATTAGACATATAGCATATTTGACCTGAGTCTCTGGCGGCGGCTGCACACTGCTTCTCGCCGTCTGGGGCTTCAGCTGTTTCCGAAACCACAACACAAATAACTAACTTAATAGTTCTAATACGTGATTATGAAAAAAATTATTCTACCAATGTTCGCTCTGACGGCAACCGCGATGCTGCTGCCCTCATGCTCGAGCGACGACATCGACATCCAGACAGGCGACGCGACAGTGACCCTGTCAGCCACGCTTCCTGACGGTCTCCAGACCCGAACCTTCGGCGACGGCTACACCGCCAAGCACCTCCAGATGGTCGTGCTGGACGGCGACACCAAACTCCCCGTGTTTGCCGGCGAAAAGGACGTTTACTCCGCAATGTTCGCCGACAATTCCCTGACTGCCGACGTGAACGTGCGCCTCGCTTCAGGCAAGACCTACACCGTGATTTGCTGGGCTGACGCCGCAGAAGGCTCACCCTACGAGTTCAGCACCACTGACTACACTGTAAAGGCGACCTACGGCGAAAACTGCATGGTGAATGACGACAGACTCGACGCATTCTATGCTGCCGAGACATTCACCGTCAAGGGCGACGGCACGCAGACCATCGAGATGCGCCGCCCCTTCGCCCAGCTCAACATCGGCGCTGATGACATCAAAGCTGCCAATACCGCCGGATTTGAGGCAACCGAGGCGAAGGTCGCTCTCCCGGTCTACACCGGCCTCGACCTGCGCAACGGCAATGTGACTGACCGCAAGTATGTCAATTTCAACTACAACACCGTCCGTCCCGACGGCGAGACATTCCCCGTGGCCGGTTACGAGTACCTGACCATGAACTACTTCCTGACAGGCGCAGATAAAGAGCTCGTCGAGGACGTGAAGCTCACGGTGCGCGGCAACGGCGGATCTGAAATCGAGCGCACGTTCAACTCCGTGCCCGTGCAGCGCAACTACCGCACCAACATCTTCGGCTCGCTCCTGACCAGCTCCCAGAATTTCAATGTGGTTATCGAGCCTGATTTCGACGGCGCGTACATCCACCTTACCGAAGACATGACTGCCGACAAGACGATGGTAATACGCGGCAAGGGCAACATCCTCGACCTCAACGGCAAGACCTACTCCGCTTCCGGCCCGATAGCAGACTTCAGCAACGGCGACAAATGGTCGATGTTCTCTGTGCGCGGCGAGCTGACCGTCTCCGGCAACGGCACAGTCACGCCGGTTGCCCAGATAGACGACGCCTTCGCGTTTGACGTTCAGGAGGGCGGCAAGCTCATCATCGAGGACGGCAACTTCTACGGCAACGACCATGTGGTGTACGTGTTCTCCGGCGAGGCTGAAATCCGCGGCGGACGCTTCGAGCAGCTGACAAACTCTACAGACTGGGTCAAAGACTACGTCCTCAACTGCTACGATGACAACTACAAGAACGGCACTGCCAAGATTACGGTCTTGGGCGGCGAGTTCATCAACTTCAACCCGGCAGACTGCAACGCCGAGGGCGCACATACCAACTTCGTGGCAGAAGGCTACGTTTCCGTCAAAGTGCCCAGCTCTGACGGCAAGGATCACTTCGTAGTGAAGAAAGCGGGCTTCTACAATGACTACTCCGAAGTGTTCGGTACGACCATTGACTATGTCCTCGCATTGAAGAATGTTCACTTGCAGCCCGCAGCCGACGCGGCCGACAGCAGAATAACAATGGCTGCCGGCGGTGAAATCAGAGGAACAGACACAAGTAGCGTATTTTATTTTGGCACCACTTCTGGAAAGGCTCAAAACTGCACTGTCAGCGGCCAGGACGGCGTGATTTCTGCAACAAGTTCGAGTTCCTGGAGACCTTCTCTGTTCAATATGTCCTGCGGTTCTGCCCTCACAATAGAAGGCAACAACACGTATGTGAGCCAAGGCCCGGTCTTCTGTATGAGGGAAAGCACTGTGACAGTCAAGGGCGGCCACTTCAATACTACCGATACGAGAAGCGACTCCGGATTGTTTGAAATCGGATATATGTACGGCACAAAAGAACTCAAGGTGTATATACAGGGCGGCGTGTTTGAATACAGCAATCAACTGGTATACAACGACCCCGCCAACAAGAAGGCTAAAGTTGCATTCGAGATTTCCGGCGGCATATTCGTAGGCAGCCAGCCTGATGCCAAGTACCTGAAGTCCGGCTACAAGTTCAACCAGACCACCTACAACGGCAAGACTGCCTTTGAGGTAGTACCCGCATAACCAAATTCCGGTCGGGGAGGAGGTCCGGCACGCCGTGCCGCCTCCCCGGCTGTTGATGACTTCATAACAAGAGCGTACACAATGAGGAGACGTATCTGTTCACAATGCGGCTCTGGCGTGAGAATAAAACTGAAATTTGAAGAGGGATTTTGTGTTTCTCTCTTTGTAAGAGAAGTTTACTACGCTGCAAAGTTACAACTTTTCTGCCAATCACGCAAGAAAAGGCGAAAATTTTGGCGAAAAATCTTCTCGGGGCTGATTTTTGATGCTGATTTTTTTAGCATTTGCCGGTTTGCGAGGGGTGAAATGAATCTCTCTTACCGTGCAAAATGAGGTTTTACGTTGATTTTCAGAGATTTAAGGCGATGGATTTCTCTTACAAAGAGAAATTACCGCTAACTACGGATATGTACTTGAATATTAGACATATAGCAATAATAACGATGTCGCTCGGCATGGCTTTCTCTTCCGCTGTTGCGCAAGAGAGAAGCGAAACGCCCAGGCGGCTGCCTTCGGAGGAACTGCTCCCCGACGGTGAGGAGGTGCAATACGTCATCACGGCGGCGGGGGACACGCTGACGCGCGAGGAGGCGCTGAGCCTTCCCCTCAACGACGACTGGCAGCGGCGCGTGTACGTCAAGAGCGACGTGCTGGCGTGGACGCTCCTGCTGGCCAACGTGCAGGGAGAGCTGACGGTGCGCCCGAACATGTCGGTCGTGGTGCCGGTGTACTACTCGGCATGGAACTACTTCAAGTCGACACTCAAATTCCGTATGCTCGCTGTCCTCCCCGAATACCGCTACTGGCTGGGGGGCAGCGACGACGGGTGGTACGCCGGGGCGCACGTCGGGCTTGCGTGGTACAACTACGCCTTTGACGGCAAGGTGCGCACGCAGGACCGCAACGGGGGCCGGCCGGCCTTCGGCGGCGGCTTGAACGCCGGCTGGCGGATGCCGCTGCGCAAGGGCAGCTCGTGGAAGGTCGAGTTCTCGCTGGGCCTGGGCGTGTACTCGCTCGACTACGACAAGTTTGAGAACCGGCACAACGGTCCGCTGCTCTACTCGCGCAAGAAGGCGTGGTTCGGCATCGACCAGCTCTCCGTGACGTTCTCGTACATGTTCAACATCAAAGACTGGAGGAAATGACCATGGCAGCGACAATGTATGCAATATACCGGGCTTGGGGGCGCTGCGCCGCCATGATGCTCTGTGCTGTGGCCCTGCTCGCCGCAGCCACTTCGTGCGGCGTGCACGAGTTTCCCGAGGACGAGGACCTGACCGAGGAAGTGTACCTTGAGCTGGACTTCTCCGGCTCTTACGACATGGACTTCTACAAGACGATAGACTACCTGTCTCGCGACGGCGGCCAGGGCTACGACATACGCTACGTGGTCAACGCCTATCCGCTGGTGGAGGACGGCAGCCGCAGCCGCGACAGCCGCACGAGCCGCGTGGCAGTAAGCTCTACAGTCGTCACCAAGAGCGACCTGACGGACCTGAACCACACGGTGCGCCTGGAGCTGCCGCCGGGCAAGTACAACTTTCTGGTGTGGGCAGACTACGTGGAGCACGGCAAGACTGACGACCTGTACTACGACAGTTCCAACTTTGAGGAGGTCATCCTGACGAGCCGCGACCATTACGTGGGCAACACCGACCTGCGCGATGCGTTCCGGGGAGAGAAGGCTGCGGACATCCCCACGGCGAGCGAGGACGGCGTGACGCGCGTCCATGTTGACATGGAGCGTCCGCTGGCCAAGTTCAAGTTCATCAGCAACGATGTGGTGAAGTTCCTCACCGAGGTTCTGCGTTCCGACGACCCGGAGAACGTGGCGAGCCGCATCAACGCCGGCGACTTCCGCGTGGTGTTCCGCTACAGCGGGTTCGTGCCCTGCTCGTTCAACATGTTCACCAACCGCCCTGCCGACGCATGGACGGGATTGACATTCGAGGGCGAGATGAGGCAGATAGACGATGACAACGTCGAGCTGGGCTACGACTACGTGTTCGTCAACGGCCACGAGTCGACGGTGACGGTAGCGGTCGAGGTGTACGACCGCCAAGGGACGCTGCTGTCGCGCAGCTACCCGGTAGACGTCCCGCTGGTGCGCAACAAAGTGACGATAGTGCGCGGGCAGTTCCTGTCGGTGCTTGCGCAGGGCGGCGTCGGCATCGACCCCGGGTTCGAGGGCGAGTACAACTACGAGTACAAATGACCCCCAAAAACACGACAACAGTAAACGCGAAAACAATCAACTAAACATACAAATCTCTTGTTATGAAAAAGATCAATTACCTATCCATGTTCGCTCTGACGGCAAGTGCAGCGATGCTGCTGCCCTCATGCTCGAGCGACGACATCGACATCCAGACAGGTGACGCGACGGTCACCCTGACGGCAACGCTTCCCGCGTCTCTCCAGACCCGCGCCTTCGGCGACGGCACGACAGCCAAGAACCTGCAGATGGTAGTCTGCGAGGCCGGCGACAGCGGCATCAAGGGCGGTAACCTCGCCGTGTTTGATGACGGCACAAAAATTGTCTACACCACTACATTTGCCGGGAACTCGCTGACAACCAATGTTCCTGTCAAGCTCGTGACAGGCAAGACATACGCGGTCATCTGCTGGTCAGACGCCGGCAGCGCCTCTCCCTATACTTTCAACGCAACAGACCACAGCGTTGACGCAAAATATGACGGCTTCACGACAAGCGACGAGAACCTCGACGCATTCTACGCATACCAGACATTCACCGTCGAGGGCGACGGCACGCAGACCATCCAGCTTCGCCGCCCCTTCGCACAGCTCAACATAGGCACAGACGACCTCGCAGCCGCCAAGGCAGCCGGCTTCACAGCAGCAACAGCCGAGGTGACAGTGTCCGTGTCAGACCACCTCGACCTCGTGACTGGCGAGGTTAACAAGCCTAAACCAATAGCATTTGCTGCCAAGGCACTTCCCGAGGGCGAGACATTCCCCACGTCAGCCGGCACGAGCTACGATTACCTGGCAATGAACTATGTCCTGACAGGCGTTGACAAGTCGCTCGTTGACGTGAATCTGACTGTTACCGGCAACGGCGCACCCATCAGCCACACGTTCAACACCGTGCC